>Ga0163144_10012416_pt1 | contig 17894 bp, 12 predicted proteins | sample OliLak19BULKMAT1_FD_123175 | JGI IMG/M metagenome (GOLD analysis project Ga0163144, IMG submission 123175) | Freshwater microbial mat bacterial communities from Lake Vanda, McMurdo Dry Valleys, Antarctica - Oligotrophic Lake LV.19.BULKMAT1 | ecosystem: Environmental > Aquatic > Freshwater >...
CATGGCATGTGCGCCACGGTTTCTCGACTGAGCGTGCACAATCCCACGCTCCGACCCAACCGCGCCGCGGCCCACGCCGCCTCGACGCCGGCATGCCCGGAGCCGATGACTATAACATCTAATTCGCTTATCATAAATGTCTAATAGATAACCATAGTGCGTTGCTGACTGCACGGATTCATTTTCTCACGGGCGAGCGCCGAGGCGCGCCGTTGCACCGCAGTGCGCGGACGATGTGGTTCGAAGTGAGCGTTCGACCGACGCCGACGAAGATTACTTACCCGACAAATCGACCGGAGGCTGTGCAGGCGTCTGCTTGGCACTGGTGCTTGGCTCTGCGCTCAATGCGCCTAGGGAGATTTGTCCGGCGAGGGAGAGCGAACGGAGAACCACATCGTCCGGGCGCTGCGGCCCCCCGCGCGGGGTCTATTTACCGATGCAGAACGTCGCGAAGATGTGATGGAGCAGGTCGTCCGAGGTGCGCCGGCCGGTGATCTCCTGCAGCATGTGCCCCGCTTCCTGGAGATCGAGCAGCGGAAATTCCTCCGACACCTCGCCGGCAAGCGCCTCGGTCGCGCGCAGCAGCGCCGCGCGCGCACTCTCGAGGAGCACGGCATGGCGAACATTGGTGACGGCGGGCTGATCGCGTTGATCGGGCGACGCTCCCTCATCGTTCAAGGCCGCAGCAATCGCGGCGATCAGATTGTCCAGGCCGGCGCCGGTGTGAACGGAGGTCTCGATCGCGGATCCGCCTGAGGCGGCACCACTAAAGTGGTGCCCTACTGGCACCCCTAGCGCCGCCGGAAGATCTGATTTGTTCAGTACCACCAGCCGGAGCTGTGAGGACGTCTCGGCCAGAATCACGAAGTCTTCGTCCGTCATCGCGCGCGAGCGGTCGAGCACGACCAGAACAAGATCGGCGACGCGCAAGGTCCCGCGCGTGCGACTCACGCCCTCCTGCTCCACCACGTCGGCCGTCTCGCGCACGCCAGCGGTGTCGATCAGTGCCAGCGACAGGCCGCCGATGTCGGCCCGCTCCGTCAGCGCGTCGCGGGTCGTGCCGGGAATGGCGGTGACGATGGCGCGGTCGGTGTTGAGGAGCGCATTGAACAGGCTCGACTTGCCGACGTTCGGCGCGCCGACTATCGCGACCTGCGCACCCTCGCGAACCAGCCGTCCGCGGGCCGATTGCGCAAGCAACTTCTCGATGCGTTCAATCACGGACGCCAGCGCCGTCCTGGCCTCGGTCGCGCCGACGAAGTGGTAGCCCTCATCCGGAAAGTCCAGGGATGCCTCGAGCTTCGCGATCACATCGAACAGGTCGCTTTCGATACGTCCGATCGCACCGGTGAGCGTGCCCTCGAGCTGATCGAACGCCGCCCGCGCCTGCAGCGGCGTCACCGCGTCGATGAGATCGGCGACGGCCTCAGCCTGCACCAGATCGATCTTGCCGTTGAGGAAGGCGCGCAGGGTGAACTCGCCGGGTTCCGCAAGACGCGCGCCCGCATCAATGGCGCGGCGAAGGATGGAGGCAAGAATGACGGGGCTGCCGTGCGCGGAGATCTCAATGACGTGCTCGCCCGTATATGAGCTCGGCGACGGGAAGAAAGTGATGACGACTTGATCTGATACAAGCCGGGAGGGCACTCCTTGTCGGGGCGGCAATTCTTGACGGGATCCGGAGAACCGCGCGAAGGTGGCGTGGCGTGGCTTGAACGGATGCGCGCGGCCGACCAGTTCGCCGGCGATGCGCGCGGCGTCGGGGCCGCTGATCCTGATGACGCCAAGCCCCCCGCGTCCCGCGGGGGTGGCAATGGCGACAATGGTGTCTGAAGTGGAGAATCCCGACAAGACGCGCCCCCCGTCAAGGAGTGCCACCCCGTCCCACCTCCGCGCGCGCTACGGCGGGCCAGCAAGAGGTGTCGCCCCGGCTGGTTACTTGACGGAAATAATCACCGTCTTTTCGAAGGCGTCGCCGATGCTTTCCGACGTCACCTTCTCGACCTCGGCCACGGCCAGGTGAACGAGGCGGCGTTCGTAGGGGTTCAGCGGACCGATCTCCTGCGCCAGGCCGCTGTCTTTGGCCTTGCCTGCCAAAAACAACGCCATCTGCTTCAGTTCGTCGTCCTTGCCCTTGCGGTAGCCCATGCAGTCAACGACCAGCCGACGGCCTTCGGTCGCCTCGTGCCGGTAAATGGCCGCCACGATGTGCTGCAGCGCGGCGAGCGCTTCGCCTTGCTTGCGGGTCAGCACGTTGCCGTCCTCGCCGTTCAGGTTGATGCGCACGCCATCGGGCATCTCTTCGGCCGAGGCCTCGAGATCAAGGTCCATCGCATCGACGACCTTCTGGACGAATTCGGTGATGTCTGCTGTCGCCATAGTTTCCTTGTCTCAGTCCGCCCTGTCCGCCATAGCTCGTTAGAGCGACGGTGGACTATTTTGCAATGCGCCTTGCCGGCGCGCCAATCAAATAGTTGGTCGCGTACTGCTGCCCGATGGTCCACACCGTGCTGACCAGCCAGTAAATCACCAGCCCGCTCGGGAACGACAGCGACATAAAGGTGAACATGATGGGCATGAACATCATGATCTTCTGCTGCGCGGGGTCGGCCGTCGTGGGTGTCATCTTGGTCTGCCAGAACTGCGCCGCGCCCATCAGGATCGGCGTGATGAAAAACGGGTCAGGCGCCGACAGGTTGGTGATCCAGGCAAAGAAATGGGCACCGCGAATTTCAATGGCCACCGACAACATGGCGTAGAACGCGAACAGGAACGGCATGGTCAGCAGCATGGGCACGCAGCCGCTGGCCGGGTTGACACCCCTGGTCTTGTACAACTCCATGACCTCGGTGTTCATCTTCTGCCGCTCGGGGTCGGTGATTTTGAACTTCGCGTAGCGATCCTGGATCGCCTTCATCTGCGGCTGCAGTTCCTGCATCTTCTTCATCGACACCACGCTCTTGTGGCGGAGCGGGAACATCGCGAGGTTGATCAGGATGGTGAGCACGACAATGGCCCAGCCCCAGTTGCCGACGAAGCCGTGCACCCACTGGAGCGCGCCGAGCAGCGGCACGGCCAGCCACGAGAACATGCCGAAGTGAATCGAGCGCGTGAGCTCGCCGTCGATGGCCTTGAGATCGTCGAACGCTTTCGGGCCGAAAAAGAACTGCGACTTCTCCTGCGGTGCCTGGAAGCGCACCGCGTAGGTCATGTAGGTCGCAAACCGCGTCGGCTCGTTCGGAACCGGCACGTTGACCGGGGCATAGTCGATGCGGAACGGCACCGGCGACCCGTGGTTCAATAACAGCGACGCGAAGTAGTGATCCGAGGTGCCGGCGTAGCGGAACGTCCCTTCCTGCCAACCCGGCGCCGTGTGCGGCACGCGCTCGACCGAACCGTCCTTGTAGATCATCGGCTGCGCCGGGACGACGCTGTTCGGTGAGAAGAACGATGACGGCGGACGGTGCGCGATCTCGTCGCCGAGACCGGGGCCCCAGTGGATCACGGGATTGAGGCGTGCCTGGCCCAACTGCACCACTGCGCTGAAGGTCACGACGTAACTGTTCGGCTCCATGACAAACGTCTTGGTGACGCTCAGGCCGTCGGACGCCGACAGTTCAAACGTGATCGTCTGGGCAGCGGAGGTGGCGTCGAGGTTGTCGCCGGCGGCGACCACGCGATAGAGGCTGTTGTTAATGCGATCGGTGACTGCCGCGTCCTCCACTACCAGCGTGAACGGCTTCACCACATCGTCGCCAATCGACTGCGGCACCAGGTCGAGCTGCGTGCCGGCGGCGTCGTTGCGATAGTTCTTCAAGACCCAGTGCAGCAGGCGGCCGCCGCGATTACTGAAGGTGGCGCGGACCTTGGTGGTTTCGATCACGATCTCGCGAGCCGCGGTTTCGCCCACCAGTACGGCCGGTTCGGCGGGTGGGGCGGGTTGGGCCGGTGAGGCCTTTCCAGCCGGGGCAACCGGCGTCGTGCCAACGGCCGGCGGCTGAGGCGCGGCGGCAAGGGCTGCCGGAGCTGATTGGTTCGACGACTGGGTTAGCGCCGCCATGCTGCCAGGAGCAGGCGCGGCCTCTGGGGGTTTACCCCCCATAGCGACGCTCGGTGATGCAGGCGTCGCGGAGGGGGGCATCACAAAGCGCTGAAACAGGAACAGCACCAGGAATGACAGCGTTATGGCGATGAGGACTCTGCGTTCCATCTGGATTTCGTAATCTCGTGATCTGATGATTGGATGATTTAAGAGTGCGGAACCGGGTCGTAACCGTGGCCACCAAACGGGTGGCAGCGGCACAACCGCTTCGTGCCCAGCCAGCCGCCGTGCATGACGCCGTGGCGCGCGATCGATTCGCTCATGTAGTCGGCGCAGCCAGGCACGTAGCGGCAACTGCCGGCAAACAGCGGCGAGAGCACGATCTTGTATACGCGGATCAATGCGAGTGCGGTTCGCGCGGCTCTACTCACGCGGGCCTGCCCTGAGCGAGCCTGCATCTGACGAAGTCGGACGCGGGCGAGTCGAACGGGTGAGCAGGGACAGGAACTCGGCCTCGACACGAGCATAGGGTGCTGCGATCATTTCACGGCGGGGGACGACGACCACGTCGATCGCGCCTTCCGGTTTGTGATGGCGGAACAACTCGCGGGCGAGCCGTTTGGCCCGGTTGCGCTCGACCGACCCGCCCATTTTCCTGGTCGCGGCAATTCCGAGACGTGCCGGTCCAGCCTCTCGATCCCTCGTGAACATGGTCATGAGGCGGCCAGACCGCTTGAAACCCGTTTTGTAGATGAGTTCGAAGTCGGCCCGCTTGCGAACGTGCTCGGCTGGTAGGAACCTGGCCATCACTAGCTGGCTTGGGACCTGTGGCTTGAGACCTGTGACTCTTTCAAGCCTCAAGCCTCAAGACTCAAGCCTATTTCTCGTCGGAAACCGTGAGCCGCTTGCGGCCCTTGGCGCGGCGGCGCTTCAAAACCTGCCGGCCGTCCTTGGTTGCCATACGAACCAGGAAGCCGTGCGTTTTCGCTCGGCGCCGGGTATTTGGTTGAAACGTACGCTTGCCCTTCTTAGATCTCGCCATATTCTCCTCGGTCGAACAAACGATTATAGACGGGTTTTCGGGATCCGGGATCCGGGATCCGGGGCCCGGTCGAAAAAAGCTCGTGATCCCGGATCCCGGACCCCGGATCCCGGATCCCGAGCCCCGGCCTGCATGTTAGAGTGGGCCTCCCCCGGGTCGCTGCCTCTGGAAGATTTCCACACCTGTGGAAAAGCTTGTGGAAAAGCCTCCGGTTCTGTAACAATAAGTCCTTTATAATCAAGTCTTTGTAGTGATGTCTAGCGCGACCATTTGGGACCAGGTCCTCAGCCGGATCGAAGATCAGGTCGGCCGGCATAGCTTCTCGACCTGGTTCAAGCCGACCTCCCTCTTGTCGGACGGAGGCGAGACCCTCTCCATTCGCGTTCCGAACCTTTTGTTTGTCGAATGGCTACCCAAGCACTATTCGGTCGTGCTGGCCGAGGCCATGCGCGAGGTGGGCCGCCCAGACGCCAAGCTGGTGTTCGTGCCCGACGCGGCGGCCGGCGCCGCCCGAGGCGAGGCACCGGGCAGGACCGAGGCGCCTGAGCGCGCCGCGGCGTCGACGCCGTACGTGACGGTGACGAATCACGAGCCGGAGCCGCTGCGGGCCGGGAGCCTGATCCCCCGCTACACCTTCGACACTTTCATCGTCGGGCCATCGAATCAGTTTGCCCATGCGGCCTGCCGCGCCGTGGCAGAAACGCCGTCACGGTCGTATAACCCGTTGTTCATCCATGGCGGCGTGGGTTTGGGCAAGACGCACTTGATGCACGCGATTGGCCACTACGTGGTTCAGCATCATCCTGGACTCGTGCTCACCTATATCTCGTCCGAGCGCTTCATGAACGAGATGATAAACGCCGTGCGGTTCGATCGCATCCTGGATTTCCGTTCGCGGTATCGCAGCGTCGACGTTCTGTTGGTGGATGACATTCAGTTTGTGTCGGGCAAGGAAGGCACGCAGAACGAGTTCTTCCATACCTTCAACGCGCTGCACGATGCGCAGAAGCAAATCGTCATCAGCAGCGACCGTCCGCCCCATGAAATTCCCGCTCTTGAAGAGCGCCTGCGCTCGCGATTCGAGTGGGGATTGATTGCCGACATCCAGTCACCGGATCTCGAGACGAAAGTCGCCATCCTGAAGAAGAAGGCCGAAGGCGAGGCGCTGCAGTTGCCCGACCACGTGGCCATGTACATGGCGACCCGCATCAAGTCGAACATCCGCGAATTGGAAGGGTCGCTGATCCGGTTGATCGCCTACGCCTCACTCACTGGCAAGCAGTTGACGATTGAGCTCGCGCAAGACGTGCTGCGGAATGTGATCGATCACGATGAGAAGGCCGTCACGATCGAGCAGATCCAGAAGTTCGTGGCCGACTACTACCAGATGAAGCCGGCAGAGATCCGGTCGCGCAATAACTCGAAGTCGGTGGCCATGCCGCGGCAGATCGCCATGTATCTCTGCAAGGCGCTGACACACGCGTCATTGCCGGAAATTGGCCGCAGTTTTGGCGGAAAACACCACTCGACGGTGATTCATTCGATCAAGAAGATCGAGGAATTGCGCAAGAACAACGCGGAATTTGATCACCAGGTGAAGAACCTGTTAGACCAATTCAAGTAGTGCCAGAAGAGCGGAACTTCAGTTCCGCCTGCTTCCACAGCCTCAACTGTGCATGGTTTGTGGAAGGCTGCGGATTGGGCGAAAGCCCCCCGTTGTCGTGTCCAACACCCCGCATGTTATCCACAGAAATATTAACAGTTTAAATATTTGGCTAATAAGGGTTTACGCCCGCTGGAAATTTAGTAAACAGGACCTACTTCCTGTATACTTTATTGTCTTCGCCTTTTCTCTAATTCTAAGAAGGTAGCCGCGCTATGGAACTGGTCGCCAGGAAAGCCGATCTTGTGCGGGAACTGCAATTTTTCCAGCAGATCGTCGAGCGCAAGAACACGATTCCGATTCTGGCGAACGTCCTGCTGGAAGCGACCGGCAACGAAGTGACGTTGCTCGCCACCGACCTCGAAGTCGCGCTACGCAGCCGCTGTGAGGCTGCCGTGGGTAAGCCTGGCGCGGTCACGCTGCCCGCCAAGAAGTTCTACGAAGTGGTGCGCTCGTTGCCTGATGGCGACGTGAACATCGAAACCGACAAGGGCGGCACGACCGTCAAGATATCGGGCGGCCAGTTCAGTTCGAAAATGCCGACGCTGCCGCGCGAGGACTTCCCGAGCCTGCCTGAAGCCGGCGGCGGTGCGAAGGCCACCATTAAGGGCAAGTCGCTCAAACAAATGGTCGAGCTGACGCAATTTGCCATTACGGGTGAAGACACGCGTTACTACTTGAACGGCGCCCAATTTGTTCTGCGGCCCGACAGCATGACGTTTGTGGCCACCGATGGTCATCGCCTGGCCCTGGTTAACGTCAATCACGAGGGCGCCAAGGGCGACGACATCAAGGCCATCCTGCCGCGCAAGACGCTGGCGGAACTGGGTCGCCTGCTCGCCGACAGCGACCTCGAAGTCAAATACGAGCGCGGCGAGAACCACTTGTTCTTCGAGATCGGACCGCGCCTGCTGATCTCGCGCATGATTGATGGCCAGTTCCCCGCCTACGAAAAAGTCATTCCTAAGGGCAACGACAAACATGTCGAGTTTGAACGCGATCGCTTGACGCAGGCCGTGAAGCGCGTCGCCATTTTGTCGAACGAACGGTCGCGCGCGGTCAAGATGATTCTCGACAAGGGCAAAGTCGAGGTCACCTCGAGCAGCCCGGAATTTGGTGAAGCGCGTGAGCCCATCGCCATTGAATACAACGGGCCGCAGCTCACCATCTGCTTCAACGCGCAGTACGTCCTCGACTTCCTCGCCGTGGTGGAGTCTGAAGTGGTGGCGCTCGAACTCAAGGACGAAGTGAGCCAGGCAGTGATGAAGCCGGTTGGGGCCGACGGCTACGACTACACCTACGTGATTATGCCGATGCGGGTCTGACGGGGATCGCAGCCGTAGTGTCGCCAGAAGGCCGGTGCTTTAGCGCCGGCCCAAGGCGGGTCTAAAAGACCCGCCTCTACGGATCAGAAGCCAATAAAAAACTAAATGTCCCAAACGGAACAACCAGAAAACCAGGCCGGTCTCGGCGGTGCCAACGGCAACGAGAGCAACGGCCACGCGGACTACGGCGCCGAAAGCATCAAGGTCCTCGAAGGCCTTGAGGCGGTTCGCAAGCGCCCGGCGATGTACATCGGCTCCACGGGTCCGGCCGGCTTGCACCACCTCGTCTACGAAATCGTCGATAACTCGATCGACGAAGCCCTCGCCGGGTATTGCACCGAAGTCAACGTCACGATTCACCTCGACAACTCGATCACGGTCATCGACAACGGCCGCGGCATTCCCACCGACATGCACGAGAGCGGCCGTCCGGCGGCCGAAATTGCGCTCACCGTGTTGCACGCCGGCGGCAAGTTCGACAACAGCAGCTACAAAGTGTCGGGCGGTCTGCACGGCGTCGGCGTCTCGGTTGTTAACGCACTATCTGAGCGGCTCGAGCTGGAAATCTGGCGCAACCACCAGACCCACCAGCAGAGTTACGAGCGCGGCAAGCCGATCAACGACCTGGCGGTGACCGGCACCACGCAGCGCCGCGGCACGAAAGTGACGTTCAAGCCCGACACGCAGATTTTCGAGATCACCGAATACAGCTTCGACACGCTCGCCCAGCGCCTGCGCGAACTGGCGTTCCTGAACGCCGGCCTCACCGTGACGCTGGACGACGAGCGCGAGAGCGGCAAGACTCACCGCTTCCACTACGACGGCGGCATCATGTCGTTCGTCGAACACCTCAACAAGAACAAGGGCGTCATCAACGAGAAGGTCGTGTTCATGCACGGCGTTCGCGACGGCATTGATGCCGAGATCGCGTTGCAGTGGAACGACGGCTACAACCCGGTGGAGTTCTCGTTCGCCAACAACATCAACACGCACGAAGGCGGCACGCACCTGTCCGGCTTCCGCGCGGCGCTGACGCGCACCGTGAATGCCTACGCCAACAGCAACAACCTGGTGAGGGACCTCAAGGACGCGACCATCAGCGGTGACGACATCCGCGAAGGGATGACCGCGGTCATCAGCGTCAAACTCCCGAACCCGCAGTTCGAAGGCCAGACGAAGACCAAGCTCGGTAATACCGAAGTGAAGGGCATCGTCGAGGCGATCGTCAACGACAAGCTCGGCGCGTTCCTTGAAGAGAACCCCGGGCTCGCGAAGAAGATTGTCCAGAAGACCGTGGACGCCGCCCGTGCCCGCGATGCGGCCCGCAAGGCGCGCGACCTGGTGCGCCGCAAGGGCGCGCTTGATGGTCTGTCGTTGCCAGGCAAGCTGGCCGACTGCCAGGAACGCGACCCCGCCCAGGCCGAAATCTACATCGTCGAAGGCGAATCGGCAGGTGGTTCAGCCAAGCAAGGCCGCGATCGCCGCTTCCAGGCGATTCTGCCGATCAAGGGCAAGATCCTGAACGTCGAGCGGGCGCGGCTCGACCGCATGCTGAGCTCCGACGAAATCAAGACGATGATCGCAGCGCTCGGCTGCGGCATTGGCACCGACGATTTCGACATCGACAAGCTTCGCTACCACCGCGTCATCATCATGACCGACGCCGATGTCGACGGCTCGCACATCCGCACGCTGCTGTTGACGTTCTTCTATCGGCAGATGCCGATGCTGGTGGACCGCGGCCACATCTACATCGCGCAGCCGCCGCTGTTTCGCGCCAAGCGAGGCAAGTCGGAGACCTTCATCAAGGACGAGCGCGCTCTGGAAACGTTCCTGGTCCATCGCGCGGTTGAATCGCGTGCGGTGCGCTCGGCCGACGGCGTGGAGTATCTCGGCGCCGACCTCGAGAAGCTGCTGCACGGCATCATCGCCTACCGCAACGTCCTGTCGACGGTGGAACGCCGTGGCCACGCCCGCGAAGTGGTCGAAGCGCTGCTCGACCGGAGTGCGCGCGACCGCGGATTCTTCGAACAGCAAGAGGGCTTACAGGGCCTGGCCGACCAGGTCACCACGCCCACTCGTGATGTCACGCTCGAGCGTGACGAAGAACACAATACCTGGTCGCTGCGCGTTGACGATCGCGCGACCGGCTATTCACGCATCGACAAGATTGGCTACGAGTTCGTGACCGGGGGCGAGTACCGCACCCTGGCGGCCAGCTACGCCGAAATCAAGGATGTCGTCCGCGCCATGCGCAAGGCGCCGATCGACGTGCGGGTGCTCGCCGGCGGCAAGGTCGAAGAATCAGACGAGACAGAGGTCGTCGATGAGGGCCTGACCGCCGACGAGAAAGACGCCCTTGCTGCGGTCGGCGTGGCACCGGCCTCATCAGTCTCACCAGCCCAACCCGCCCCAAAGGGTGGGCCGGTCGCCATTCGGTCGATCGACGAGTTCATCGAACACTTCATCGCCCTGGGCCGCAAGGGCGTCGCCATCAACCGCTACAAGGGCCTCGGCGAAATGAATCCCGAAACCCTGTGGAGCACGACGATGAACCCGGAGATTCGGTCGCTGCTGCAGGTGCGCGCCGAAGACCACACCGAAGCTGATTCGATGTTCACGACGCTGATGGGCGACCAGGTCGAGCCACGGCGCAAGTTCATCGAAGACAACGCACTCGACGTCAAGAACCTGGATATTTAACGGGATCCGGGATCCGGGGCCCGGGGCCCGAAACCAAACACTGAATGACCGAACTCAATCGTACGCCTGTCAATATCGAAGACGAGATGAAGCGCTCGTACCTGGATTACGCCATGAGCGTAATCATCGGGCGCGCGCTGCCAGACGTCCGCGACGGCCTGAAGCCGGCGCATCGCCGCGTGTTGTATGCGATGAGCCAGATGGGCCTCGCCTCGAACCGCGCCTATCGCAAGTGCGCGAAGGTGATCGGCGAAGTGATCGGTAATTACCACCCGCACGGTGACCAGCCGGCCTACGACACGCTGGTGCGCCTCGCGCAGGACTTCAACATGCGCAAGACCCTGGTCGACGGCCAGGGTAACTTCGGTTCGGTTGACGGCGACCCGCCCGCCGCGTATCGCTACACGGAAGCCCGGCTCGAGGCGCTTGCCGAGAGCCTGATGCAGGACCTCGACAAGGACACCGTCGACTACGTCCCGAACTTCGACGAGACCACGACCGAGCCGACCGTCTTCCCGGCAACCTATCCGAACCTGCTGGTCAACGGCTCGACCGGTATCGCGGTCGGCATGGCCACCAACATCCCGCCTCACAACCTGGGCGAGGTGATCGACGGCGTGATCTGGATCATCGAGAACACGCTGCTGGGCACCGACAAACCTAAAGGTTTGTCGCCACGGGACGGTGCGGAGACGTTGCTGGGCACCGACAAACCTAAAGGTTTGTCGCCACGCGACGGTGCGGAGACGTTGCTGGGCACCGACAAACCTAAAGGTTTGTCGCCACGGGACGGTGCGGAGACGCTGCTGGGCACCGACAAACCTAAAGGTTTGTCGCCACGGGACGGTACCGAGGCAGGCACGGCGGCAGGTGGGGACAAACCTTCAGGTTTGTCCTACACCCGCGAACAGAAGCTCAAGGAGCTGATCCGCATCATTCCCGGTCCCGATTTCCCGACCGGCGGCACCATTGTCGGCAAGCGCGGGATCCACGAGGCCTATCTCACCGGCCGCGGCTCGATCCAGGTTCGCGCCAAGACCGAGATCGAGACCACCAAGAAGGGCGACCGCCAGCAGATCATCGTCCATGAGATTCCGTATCAGCTGAACAAGACCCGGCTGCTCGAACGGATCGCTGAATTAGTACGAGACAAGGCGCTCGACGGCATCTCGGACCTGCGCGACGAATCCGACCGCGACGGCATGCGGATTGTGATCGAGCTGAAGCGCGGCGAAATTGGCGAGGTGGTGTTGAACAACCTCTACAAGCAGACGCAGCTCCAGCAGTCGTTCGGCATCATCACGCTGGCGATTGTCGCCGGCCGGCCCAAAGTCCTGAACCTGCTCGACGTGATCGAGCTCTTCATCGACTTCCGCCGTGAAGTGGTCCGCCGCCGCATTGAGTTCGAGCTGCGCAAGGCCGAAGCGCGCGCGCACATTCTCGACGGCCTCAAGATCGCCCTCGATCACCTTGACGCGGTGATCAAGCTGATCCGGGGATCGAAGAACCCGCCCGAAGCCAGGGCCGGCCTGGTCGAGCAGTTCGGCCTGTCTGAAATCCAGGCCCAGGCGATTCTCGACATGCAGCTGCAGCGCCTCACCGGCCTGGAGCGCGACAAGATCCTGGGCGAGCTGGCCGAGCTGACGGCGCAAATCGCCAAGCTCAAGAACATTCTCGCCAACCAGCCGTTGCTGCTGCAGATCATCCTCGACGAGTTGCGCGCGGTAAAGGCCAAGTTTGCCGATCCGCGCCGGACGATGCTGATCGCCGACGAGAGCGAAATCAGCATGATGGACCTGATCGCCGACGAGGACGTCGCGATCTCGGTCACCGATACCGGCTACATCAAGCGGACGCCGATTACTACCTATCGGACCCAGAACCGTGGCGGCAAAGGCCGCATCGGCATGCGCAAGCGCGACGAGGATGTCGTCAATCACTTGTTCGTAGCCTCCACTCACTCGTTCCTGGTGGTGTTCTCGGATCGCGGCCGCGCGTATTGGCTGAAGGTCTACGAGATTCCGGACGTCGGCGCCGACGGCAAGGGCAAGTCGGTGGCGAACCTGGTGCAGATGGAACCGGGCGAGAAGATCGCCGCCATGCTTGCCATCAAGGAATTCGACGACAGCCACTTCATCGTGATGGGCACCCGCAAGGGCACCATCAAGAAGACCGAGCTGTCGGCGTTCTCGAACCCGCGTGCCGGCGGCATTATCGCCATGGGCATTGACGAAGGTGACGCCGTTATCGACGTGCAGATGTCCGACGGTACGAGCGAGATCTTCATCGGCACCAAGGCCGGCAAGGCGATCCGCTTCGGTGAGGACGATGTCCGTGGCATGGGTCGCACCGCGTTCGGCGTTCGCGGCATCCAGTTGCGCGAGGGCGACGAAGTGGTGGCCATGCAGGTGGCCAAGCCCGGCGGCACACTGCTGACGGTGACTGAAAAGGGCTACGCCAAGAACACGCTGCTCGACGAATATCGCGTCACCGGCCGCGGCGGCCTGGGCGTGAAGAACGTCGAGGTGACCGGGAAGAACGGTCCGGTGGTCGCCATTACCCAGGTCCACGACAACGAAGAGCTGCTCGTGATCACCGAGCAAGGCAAAATTCTGCGCACGGCCGCCAACGAGATTCGCACCATCGGCCGCGCCACGCAGGGTGTCCGCCTGATGGACCTCGAGGGCGAGGACAAGATCGTCTCGGTCGCGCTGGTCGAGAAGGCCGAGGAGATTCCGAACGGTTCTGAAGTGGTCGGCGAAGTTCCGAAGGTTCCCGATTCAGGAGAAACCGAATGAAGAAGCTAGTCGCAACGCTCTTGCTCGTTCCCGCAACGATGATCGTCGTCGGATGCTCTCGTCCGCCAGAACAGCAGTTCCTGACGCAATACTTCCGCGCCGCCAAGGCGCGCGACAACACGACGGTGGGCCGCATGTCGGCGGTCGAGATCGACCCGCGCACGCAGGGATCGGTCGATGACTTCTCGATCACCAGCATCGGCGAGGAAGCGCGCACGCCGCTGACCTTTGGGGCGCTGATCGAGGCCGAAGCCAAGGCCAAGCAAGACGAACAGGCCTTCCTCAAGACCAAGATCGAATATCAGAACGCCAACATCAAGGCGATCGAAGAAGTGCTGAAGATCGAGCAGGCCAACTCGACGGCCAAGCTCACGCCGGCCCAGGAAAAAACCAGGCTCGAGTGGAACAAGTGGCGCGAGGGCATTTCGGCTCACGCCAAGGCCACAGCATCAGCCGCCGCCGCCATCAAGTCGGCCACCGGCCTCGCAGAGGCATCCCTGACGCAGCCCGGCCAGCCGGCGCTCGACCCGAAGACGTTCACTGGCGAGACGATCAAGAAAGATGTGGTTGTGACAGCGACGATGAAGTCGCCCGATGGCGCGACCGCTCAGAAGACGCTGACCGTGACGATCGAGCGCGTCGCCGGCAACGGCCGCGAAGGCCGGCCGATTATTACGAAGATTAGCGGGATCTAAACCGGGATCCGTGGTCCGGGATCCTGGATCCCGGACCCCGTTAAGCCCGCTCTAGCTTTGCGTATTTAGCCCGCAGGGTCTTTGTTCCCACTGACGCGAAACGAACCACCAGTTTCTGGTCGTCCTGCAGGTCCTCGACGCTGACCACCGTGCCGGACCCGAACTGGGCGTGCTTGACACGCGCGCCTGGACGCAGCCCCGGCGTCTGGTCTTCATCCTCGTACTTGAAGTTCTGCGTCGGGACCTTGGCATCATCGCCCGCGCCAGCCTGGGCACCGTAGCCTTGGCGAAGGTGGCCGCGGTATCCGGCCGCTGGCTGCTTGGGACGTCCATACGGGTTGGCGCGATACTCGCCCCATCCGCCTTCGCCAAGGCTACGGCGGACAGGCTGGCTTGGAATGTCCTGTTCAACCAAATCCAGTGGAATCTCCTCGATGAACCGCGATGCCTCGGTGTTCTGATACTCACCGAACACCCGGCGCCGGGCCGCGCTGGTGATCACCAACTGCTGGCGGGCCCGCGTGATGCCGACGTAGAGGAGCCGACGCTCCTCTTCCATTTCCGCTTCGTCTTCTCGCGAGCGCGAATGCGGGAACAACCCTTCTTCCAACCCTGCCAGGACGACCGTCGGGAACTCGAGGCCCTTGGCCGAGTGCAGCGTCATCATCATCACGCGCGGGTCGATCTTGCCCTGTTCCTTGTCGACGTCCGAAAGCAGAGCCAGGCGATCGACAAACCCGCCCAGTGACGGCTCGTGCTCGCGCGATTCGTACTCGCGAGACGCCGACACCAGTTCCATCAGGTTCTCGATGCGACCTTCCGATTCCTCACTGCGGTCTTCTCGCAAGTCGCGCAAATAGCCAGACTGGTCGAGCACCTTACCGAGCAGAATCGAGACCGGTTCGTTCCTGGCGACATCCGCCAGTGTGGTGATCATGTCCCTGAAGGCCGCGAGCGAGGTGCCCTGCCGTGCGCTCAAGCGACGGCCATCCACCGCGACGACCAGCTTGGTCCACAGCGAATTGGTCGCCACCGTCGGCGCCAGGCCGGCAAACAGCGGCGGCAGGTTCGCGTCCTCTTCAGAGACATCGACGCCTTCAAGCGCGTCCATCACACCCTTGCCAATGCCCCGGGCCGGCGTGTTGATGACGCGCCGAAGCGCCACATCGTCATGCGGATTCAGGATCAGTTTGAGATAACCGAGGGCGTCCTTGATCTCACGCCGTTCGTAGAACCCAACCCCGCCCAGCACGACGTAGGGGATGCCCGCAGCCCGCAACGCATCTTCCACCGCTCGCGACTGCGCGTTGGTGCGATACAACACCGCCACCAGCGACCGCGCATCGTCCTGGATCGCGGCTCGGGCCACCTTGGTGATGTATTCCGCCTCGTCCAGTTCGTCGGCGCCGCGGAAATAGCGAATCTTGGCGCCGCCCGTCTGGTCGGTCCACAGCGCCTTTTCCTTACGATTGCGGTTGTTGGCAATCACGGCGGAAGCCGCCTTCAGGATGACCTCGGTCGAGCGGTAGTTCTGCTCGAGCCGGACAATGACGGCTTCTGGAAAGTCCGTTTCGAAGTCGAGGATGTTGCGCAGGTCAGCGCCGCGCCACTTGTAGATCGACTGGTCGGGATCGCCCACCACCGCCAGGTTGCGATGGCCGCCAGCAAGCTGCTTGATCAGCAGGTACTGAGGCCGGTTGGTGTCCTGATACTCGTCAACCATGACGTAACGGAACCGGCGGGCATAGCGCTCGCGGACGGCCGGCGCCTGGTCGAACAGTTCAACGGTCTTGAGCAGCAGGTCGTCGAAGTCGAGTGCGCTCGCCTCTTTCAGCGCCTTCAGGTAGCCCTCGTACAACTTGCCGATCTCCCGGTCTTTCGGGTTCCACGTGCCGGCGAAGGTATCGGGGCCCTCCATCCGGTTCTTGGCTGCAGAAATGCGACCCAGCACCATCCGGGGCTGATAGGTCGCATCGTCCATGTGGTACTCGCGCAGGAGCTGCTTGATCACCGACTGCTGGTCGGCCGAATCGTAAATGGTGAAGTCGCGACTGAGGCCAATGGCCGGGGCCTCGCGCCTGAGCAGGCGCGCGCACAGCGCATGGAAGGTCGAGACCCACATGGCGCGGCAGTCGGTATCGAGCAGCTTCTCGACCCGCTCGCGCATTTCCTGCGCGGCCTTATTGGTGAAGGTGACCGCCATCACCTCGTCGGCGTGAGCGAGCCGCTCCGACACGAGGTAGGCAATACGATGCGCGATGACGCGCGTCTTGCCCGAGCCCGCGCCAGCCAGGATCAGGAGCGGACCATCGGTGTGTTGTACTGCTTCTTGCTGAGCAGGATTAAGCGAGGAGAGGAGATCCATTTGGAGCCGGGACCCGGGCTCCGGGATCCGGCTTCTATTCTACCGTAACGCTCTTGGCCAGATTGCGCGGCTGATCGACGTCGCAACCGCGGCGAACCGCAATGTAGTACGCCAGAAGCTGCAACGGGATCGACAGCACCACTGGCATCAATAGTGGACTGGTGGCAGGAACTGCCACCAACGAGTCGGCGCTGCTGAGAACTTCCTTGAGCGTCGTGTCCCCCACCGTGGTGAAGGCGATAATCGAGCCACCGCGGGCCTTGACCTCCTGGATGTTCCCCTGCATTTTCTCGAACACGTGATCGTGGGTCGCCAGCGCCACCACCGGCATCTCTTCGTCGATCAGCGCGATCGGCCCGTGCTTCATCTCACCGGCGGGATAACCTTCGGCGTGGATGTAGGAGATTTCCTTGAGCTTGAGGGCGCCCTCAAGCGCGATCGGATAGTTGATGCCGCGTCCCAGGTAGAGGAAGTCGGAATGGCTGTGGAACCGGTTCCCAATCTCCTCGATCTGCTTTGCGGACTTCAGCGTGTCTTCGAGAACTTTCGGCAACTGCATCAGCGCTTCGATGTGCGTGCTGAGCTCGTCCTTGGTCAGCGTGCCACGGACTTCGGCCAGTTTCAGCGCGAACAGGTAGAGGGCCACCAACTGCGTCGTGAAGGCCTTGGTCGAGGCGACGCCAATCTCCGGCCCGGCGTGGGTGTAGATCGTGCCCTCGGTCTCGCGCGTGGCCATGCTGCCAACGACGTTGCAAATGGCGAGGCTGCGCGCTCCCTTACCCTTGGCTTCGCGAAGCGCCGCCAAGGTATCGGCGGTCTCGCCCGACTGCGTAATCGCGACGGCGAGTGTCTTGTTGGTGACGATCGGATTGCGGTACCGATACTCAGAGCCGTAGTCCACTTCGACTGACAGCTTGGCCAGCTCTTCGATCATGAACTTGCCCACCAGCGCCGCATGCCACGAGGTGCCGCACGCCAGCAGCGTGATCTTGTCGATGCCACGCAGGTCATCGGCGGAGATCGCCATTTCGTCCAGGTGGATCTGCCCGGAATCGAGCGACGCGCGTCCGAGCACCGTGTCGCGAACGGCATGGGGCTGCTCGAAGATCTCCTTGAGCATGAAGTGCTTGTAGCCGGCTTTTTCGGCCGAGATCGGATCCCACATGACGCGGGTCGGCTTGCGCTCGACCACCTTGCCCTCGAGCGTCATGAACACCACGCCCGATGGCGTCAGCACGGCCATCTCGTGGTCTTCCATGAA
>Ga0163144_10012417_pt1 | contig 17894 bp, 22 predicted proteins | sample OliLak19BULKMAT1_FD_123175 | JGI IMG/M metagenome (GOLD analysis project Ga0163144, IMG submission 123175) | Freshwater microbial mat bacterial communities from Lake Vanda, McMurdo Dry Valleys, Antarctica - Oligotrophic Lake LV.19.BULKMAT1 | ecosystem: Environmental > Aquatic > Freshwater >...
GGCATCGTAACCCCGGACCGGCTCACGTTTACCACTCATGGCATCGTCAGCCCGGACCGGCTCATCATTCATCCCTAATACACCCGGTTCTTCAGACAACTTACCCGTTTTCATTTGATCACCATATTTCTCGCCTTTGCCAGAATGCGTGCCTTTCGGACGCGTCTTGTCCCTGGCGGCATCTTGACCGGTGGCATCGTAACCCTGGACCGGCTCACGTTTACCACTCATGGCATCGTCAGCCCGGACCGGCTCATCATTCATCCCTAATACACCCGGTTCTTCAGACAACTTACCCGTTTTCATTTGATCGCCATATTTCGCCCCTTCCTCAGCCAGGGCCAGCGAGCTGGTTCCCATCAGGCACAAGGCCGCACACGCGGCAACGGTTACTCTACGCATGAGACACCTCCTCAATTGATGTTAGTAAACCCCTCACAAGTAAATCCTCATTGGTCTCCTCCGATGAATCACCTTCTGCAGTATGCCGAGAATTCAGGGGCAGACTGGTCACAATTGCTCAGTTTGGAAAATATTATCTGGCAGCCCGCAGGACGCGGTTCTGCGCGACGAGCCAGCCCAAAGACGGGTGCCTCGTCGTAGAGGACGATATCGAGGAGGGAACTGTGCATGTGCAACCTGTCGTCCTAGTTAACAAGGCCAATCTTGCGGAACCTATTCATGAAAACACTGCCATGCGAGCAATTGTGAACAGATATCGGCCAATCTTTTCGCCATACAACTCCGGGGTGGAGCGATGGGGGATGCCGCTAACACAGGCAGGAGGTCTGATAACAATTTGACAGGGATGTGCCGGGTACGCCGACACACACAAGGAGAGATTCCCAAAGATAGCGTCCTCAATTACGAAACGCCGCTCAAAGCCAATAAGTTCCTCCTGCTGGCCCACGGTACGGTGGACGAGGCTGCTCACGCACGACGCATTCTTCAAACAACACGACCGCACTCGGTCGAGACGCACACGCCGGCGGCTGAAGAGGCGGCTGAAGAGGCGGGTGCAGGCGCCTAGCAGGCGCGCAGCACGGCGCCATGTGACTCTCTCTCCCGCCGCGAGACACCGCAGATGGGTATGCATGTTGGATAAGAATCCTGGTCAACGCTGATGTGATCAGGGTGCGAGTCGAGAGTTGACTGACGTGCGAACGTCTCGTGTGCACTGCATCGGAGGGAAGAGGAGTAGATGTGACGCCTTACATATGGTGTGGCAGGTTGGTGAGCGAGCACTGGTGGGATGTCGTCACCGAGATCAGTCAAAGGAAGCTCTCGGACACGGGAGGCGTGAACGGAGGGGCCATCGACGAGTCGGCGCTCCTTGCGAATGGTTGAGGGGCACGTCACGCTTGAATTGTTGACTGGCTGGAAGTGGGTTCAGATGGACGCCACGGGCTAAATCGCGTGTGACACGGGAGCGTCTTACATGCACGCATCCACGTGGCTGGGCAACCGGCACGTGGTTCGATGCTCAAGTGGCGAAGGGACCTGTGCATGGCGTGAAGGCGCGATGGGAAAAACGACAAAAGTGTGCACTATTGATCAGACTGCAATGGCTATAGATGTTAATTATAGGGATCGGTGTTAATGATTCCGTACCAAACGCAGGACATCGTCCTGCATGCGCTAAGGGGCATTGTCCCTGGATGCGTTCACGCTAACGGAGGTGAGTGATGAACAAGATACACGTATTGAGTGGTGTCGCCTGTGTAAGTATGTTCCTGGCCACGGGAGCCTTGGCGGAGATTCTCGGGGTGCAGCCTGGGACATCAAGTGACCCCAAAGACAATGTACCCAAGGAGATTCAACGAAGCAATCCAAGCGGTGTACCCTTTGGTTCTGGGGGCACTGGTCCCGGGACACGAGGTGACGCGTTAGTGGGAGAGGAAAATGAAAAACCCGATCCCGTCACCCAACGAGAGCTAGAGCAAAATGCCGGAAAGAATCCGGGTGGAGCGGCTGTTGCCGCAGAAGTCCTTAAGGAACAGAGCAAGACCACATCAAAGAAAAGCATGAAGAGCAAGCATCGTGAGACTTCCGGTGCCAGAGATGGATCGAAGACAGACCGCGAGATGTTTCGGCAGCAGAGGTCAGACAAAACCGAACAAGGTCAGGGGTTGATCAATGAGCAACCTATGGAGAAGCAGCAACCGGCCAATCGGTAGGGGAGTGAGCGGGGTGCTGGTTCGAACTACGCATGCGGTGTTGCCGGCCTGTCACCCGGATCCATGGGCCCGGGTGAACGATACCGACAGCGGTTATCACGTCACCTCGCGGAGCCGACCTCTCGATCACGGATTGGGATCGTCTTGTGTCGAGGTATGGGGAGTGGGTTCGACATCGGAGAGGTGCATCATGAAACTCATGACGATCAGCATCATAGGACTCATGTCGGTGGGCATGACCGGACTGGCCGTGGCAAACCCGGCCACGCTGCCGGACCATCCGGGCTATCCCTCGCAGGGGCAGTTCACTTATGACACCGGGCGGCAGAATTTGACCGCGACCCAATCCCTTCGGAATGCGGCAGAGTCCGGGAACGCGAACATTGTACAAGACCTCGAGGACCCTGCGAACGCTAAATTGCTACGGCAAGAAGGGGCCGGGCTCCTGCCTTCCGACCAAGCTCCAAACACCAAGATGGCGCCCTCAGTGGCTGAGAAGAAGCAGGCACCCAAGTAGTCCTGTGCGGTTCGTATGCGGGAGAGGTGGTCGTGACGGCCTCTCCCGGATACCGGCATAAAAGGCTTGGTGTGGTGTGTTCAAGGCGACGAGTCGCTGAAGTGGTCGACTGGATGTCGAGCGTGACGAACCGGCTACGGATCATCCGTCCGTAACCCACAAGACCCCCATTCCGCGAACAGTAGCGGACCATGAGCCAGATTGTCCGGAGTCGACCACAGTGACGGGCGGGTACTGATGGTGCCCCAATGAATGTGTCAGAGACGGAAATCACTCTCATGACAGGACGCGTGTTCATCGCTGTGACTCTCATGGGAATTTCCTTCAGTATCTTCGGAGTAGGCGCTCAAGCTTCGGGCGCACTCAGGCTCGATACAGGGGTGGACATTCAAGCGGACGCGGAGGCGGTGCGCCACATCGAGAAGGCGTTCAATCGAGCGGAGGACGCCATGGGGGAGAAAGACCTTGACGCCCTAATGACGGTGTACGCTGACACCTATCGCTATCAGGATCTCACGAAAGCGGACATGCGGAAGATCTGGAAGGGTTTGTTCGAACAATACGATCGGATCTCCACGCTCCATGCGTTTTCTCGCATCATGGTGACGCCAGGGAAATCTCCAACGGCTCAGATCACCTGTACCGGAGCCCTGTGGGCAACAGTAAACCAGAACGATCAACGGGTAAACCTGTCCATCTGGGCGGGGGATGTCCATTACTGATGTATGAGCAGGGTGCCTGGAGAATTGTAGGGCAAGGACGGAATGCCCTGAATCGGCCGGAGTTCGGCCAGGCACCGCCTCCGCTGTTTTAGGTCAACGCCGTGAAGGTCCATGATCGTGCCGTGGACACTGACGAACTGACCCACCGGGTATGCGCGATTCCATTTTGGACGGTTCTCCGGATCAGATTCTTCTGTAACGGCTCGAAGAAGGGCGTGCACATGACAAATGAGGAAAAGCACAAGCGCATCCTGGAATGGATTAACCCGGAAGAACGGGTTACGGTGCAGTTTCTCGATGCATGGGACCTGAACACCAAAATAACCGGCTGCACGGATCAATTAGTCGATCTCTCGATTGAAACGCATGTGACTCATATGAGGCAGCACATCTCAGTCCCGCTCAGCCAGGTGGAGCTGTCAGAAGATCCCTCCCATTACACACGAGATCCCGAGCGACCTCTTCAACGACAACGATTGATGCTGGTCATTGATGAGAAGCGCCCATCCATCATCTATTAAAGAACACGGGAGCGAGATCCTGACGCTCTTGGTCAGAAAGACATTCAACAGCGGCTGTTGCAATCATGACCCAACACCCAAGTAACCCGCTCAGACAGACGATAGGGAGCCCAGTTATGGATAGCCTAGTTTGTGTGATGGAAGAACGTTACTTCCTGCCTCTCTGCTATGGCGGTTGGGAGTGCAGACCATGTACAGGAACGGCACGAACTACACCTTTACCGTTGAAAATGGGAAGAAGCGATTTACGCTGTGTATTGAATGTCCAATCTTCTCCAACAGACAGTTGAGCCCAGCGAGTATTGACCGCGATTAAGAAACGAACACGTAGCGGAGGAAATGCGTCTCCATGGGGAGGCCGGCTATCATTGGACGCCTTCACATTCAAACATGATCCAGCGTGGTGGCATTTGATAGAACCGGCTCATGGCCGAGGTTGGACCGATGGAGAGATTGCGCACGGGCGAACTAGAAGAACTGGAATATGCCAGCACCGTCATGAATGGCTGGCGGACGATCACAGCGAAAAACCGATTGAGGCGGTCAAGCTATCTGCAGGCGATATGGGTGTGTGCTTACCAGTCTGTCCGTAAAGAGGGCCGCTTCAGAGGCCGCCGCGCGCGGTGGCGGCTGACGTTTCGGCGTGCTGGTTAGGTCCCGGGCGTGGGGACGAACGATTTCGAGATTAACGCGGAGATGGACAGGAAACTATCGTACGATTTTTCGGTGCTCCACAATGACATTGACCTCGGCACTATGGATGAGATTGTGATCCATTCCGGAACCGTGGACGGCTGGAGCGAATATAACGTCGCCACAGAGAAGGCCTAGGTAGCGCCCGCAGTGTTATCAATGATCTGAAGGTCAAATAGTCCATACGCGGACATGGGCCGCGGGGGCGGCGAACCTCGTCTCGACCACCAAAGTCCTGACGAAATCCGAGGAGAAATTTGACGGCGTGGCGCTTCCCGTGCCGATCCCGTTCGGAGGCGACTCAACTCGGCGTGAAGGGGGCACGGCATATGATCGAAGCAGGCGAGACCAGAGCAAACCAGAGAGGTTCCCCGAGTAGGAGTGTGGTCGAGTCTGCAGATTACATGACAGTTCCTTCGAACGAGAGGAGTGGAAATCGATGAACCAGTTGCGAAGAATCCGCGAGTTGAAGTCTTTCACGCTTCGCGGAACAGATGGGGACATCGGAGGCATCGAGGAACTGTACTTTGACGACGAGAGCTGGGCCGTCCGGTATTGTGTCGTGAACACAGGCAGTTGGCTGCGGGACCGCCGCGTGTTGCTGGCCCCCATGGCGGTGGCCGGAGTGGAGGAGGCGAACCGGGTAGTGCGTGTCAAGTTGACGAGGGAGCAGATCGAGACGAGCCCTCCCATCGACACGGCCAAACCGATTTCGCGCGCCTATGAAGAGGAGCACCACCGGCATTTCCAATGGGTGCCCTACTGGCAACCCGGGCCTACGCCGAGCCCCCTCGTGTATCCCACGATGGTCCCGCGCATCATCGATACACCCCCCATCACGACAGAGCAGCGTGAACAGCCCCATCTTCGAAGCAGCGCCGAAATCACGGGCTACTCGATCCAGGCCTCCGATGGAATGATCGGTCATGTCGAGGACCTTGTGATCGATGATACGGATTGGGTCGTGCGGTACTTTGAAATCGACACGCAGAACTGGCTGCCGGGGAAGAAGGTGCTCGTGGCGCCTGTGTGGATCAACCACATCAGTTGGGCGGACCGGTCGGTGGTGACAAAACTCACGCAGGACGCGATCCAGTCTGCGCCTGAGTATGACCCATCCAAGGTGATCACGCCGGAGTATGAAGTGGACTTGTTCAAACACTACGGTCAGGATCGGACATGACAGGTTAGCCTGGACTATGCATCAATGTCGTCGCGAAGCGTTCGAGACCATTGCCCACCGGGGGTTCTCGCGCGTAAGATAGACGGAGGCGTATGTGCAGTCAGTCGAGAAGGTCAAACGAGAAATCACGCATGAATCCCAGTTCAATCATCAGGTCTGACGGACCGATTCTTGGTGACCTTACCACGCTGGCTATCATCGAAACCGGAGCGCGGAGCATTGCTACTTATATTCCGACCAACTGTATTTCAATCACGGAAGGGCAGATCCACCCCACTCACCAGGAGAACACCATGCAGATCCAAATCAACACGGACCACAACATTGAAGGCAGAGAAGCGCTAGCCACTCAGGTCAGCGGCGTGGTCGAGAGTGCTCTGAGCCGGTTCAGCGATCACATCACGAGGGTGGAAGTTCATTTGAGTGATGAGAACAGCGACATGAAGGTCATACCTGACGACATGCGTTGCGTAATGGAAGCCCGCCTCGAACACCGCCAGCCCATCGCGGTCACTCACCAGGCCGCGACCTTGGATCAAGCCGTCGACGGCGCCGCGGAAAAGTTGACCAGAATGATCGAGAGCACCCTCGGGCGGCTGCACGATCAAAAGGGTCGCAGGACTGACCCGCCGGCCGGGCCGAAACTTCCGGCGGCGTGATGAGCGACACCACGGCGAGTCTGCGCCGAAAGATCGGCGGAGCAGGGATCTCCAAGCCGTCGTCCGCATGATGAAGGCCGTAGCCGCCTCGAGCATCGGACCATATGAGAAATCGGTGCGCGCGTTGGCCTACTCCTATCGAACTGTGTCGCTGGGGTTGAGCATATTTTCCGGGAGAGCGGGCCAACGCTTTGGATTGCAGAGCGGAAAGGCAGACTGTTGGGGGTGCGATGGGAGCGGTCGTGATCGATTCAGTCCAGGGAATAGAAACCGACACCAAAGCGCTGGCGACAAGCTGGCCTCCGGCGCGACCTGGGTGCGCGGGGAAGTCGCTAATGGCTTCGAGTCGCTGGGCCACGCCATCAACGCCTTGGGTCAGAAGATCGGCAGCAGCAAAAAGGCCGCGCCGGTCAACCTGGGTTCGTGAGGCGTGCATGCCTATTCAGCCTGCGCGAGTGAAACCGTTCACGACAAGGGCAGACTCATAAACGGTGTCTAGATATGGGATTTTCGCAATCACCGGCCATGATCACGCCTGGATGTGCCCCGTAAGGGCGGCGAAGAATGGCGTACAAGACAGAATCTAGCAGAGCGAACTTATTATTGAGAAAGGGAGGTGTGACATGTCTCAGAAGCAACCGAAGATGAAACCAACGGTCGCTCGTCCTGCGGTCAAACCAGAAGAGGACCCACTGGCGTACGAAATGTGGCTGACTGGGGAAGTGGACCATGGACCGGTGGAAGAGCGGGGCGCGGCAGAAGGGCTCTTACTTGAAGAACTTCAACGGCGAGGACCCCAGAAGCGGTCGGGAAATAAGACAGTGAAGAAGAACGTGTCGACATAACTTATCAGCTTAGCTGGTGACCTCGCCTTGAGCCATGTCCAGGCGGGGCAAACACCGGGCGCCAGCGAGGGGAACCTACGATGATCACCATAGGCGAAACAAGTCTGAGCCTGGCCCAATTAGATCAACTGTCGATCAACACGATCCGCTTTCTGTCGGTGGACGCGGTGCAGAAGGCCGACAGCGGCCACCCAGGCCTTCCGCTGGGCGCCGCTCCGATGGCGTATGTCTTGTGGACCAGATTTCTGCAACATAACCCGACCAATCCGCACTGGTTCAATCGAGATCGATTCGTTCTCTCAGCCGGCCATGGGTCGATGCTCCTCTATAGCCTGCTGTATCTCACCGGTTATGATCTGCCACTCGACCAAATCAAACAGTTTCGCCAATGGGGCAGCGACACGCCGGGTCATCCCGAGCGCGGGGTGACCCCCGGTGTGGAAACCACCACAGGACCGCTCGGTCAAGGATTCGGCAACGGGGTGGGCATGGCCATCGCCGAAGCGTATCTGTCCGCCCGGTACAATCGGCCCGGGTTTGAGATCATTCATCATTTCACCTACGGGCTGGTCAGCGACGGCGATTTGATGGAAGGCGTAGCGGCGGAAGCCGCCTCGCTCGCCGGGCACTTGAAACTGGGCAAGTTGATCTATCTCTACGATGACAATCACATCACGCTCGCCGCCTCGACGCAGTTGACCTTCACTGAAGACCGTGCGCAACGGTTCGCGGCGTATGGCTGGCACACGCAATCGATAGATGATGGCAACGACGTGGAAGCCCTCGACGTTGCCATTCGTGCGGCGCGGCAGGAGATGGAGCGCCCCTCACTGATCCTGGTGCGGACGCATATCGGTTATGGGTCGCCCCATAAGCAAGACACCTTTGCGGCGCATGGCTCCCCGCTGGGCAAGGAAGAAGTCACACTCACGAAGGAGAACCTCGGTTGGCCCGTCGAACCTCCATTTCTTGTTCCGGACGCAGTCGAGCAGCATTGTCGTCAAGCAGTTCACCGTGGTCGGCAAGCAGAAGCAGAATGGAATGAGAAGTTTGCGGCATACGAACAGCGCTATCCTGAACTCGCCCGGGAACTGCGCCTCCTCATTGCGGGAGAATTGCCACCAGGCTGGGACGCGAAGATACCGCAATTCCCCACCGATGACAAAGGCCTGGCCACCCGCGTCGCGTCGGGAAAAATAATGGAAGCGATCAGCCAGAACCTCCCCGGCCTAATCGGTGGCTCAGCTGACTTGAATCCGTCCACGTATACGGAACTGAGCGACGCAGGCAACTTTGAGCACTCCGCCCGGGCGGTCGGTGACCTACAAGGGTCTGCTGGCGGCGGCTGGAGTTATGCCGGACGTAATCTCCAGTTCGGGGTTCGCGAGCATGCGATGGGGGCGATCTTGAACGGCCTGGCTACGCATGGAGGCACCATTCCGTTCGGGTCGACCTTTCTGACCTTTTCCGATTACATGCGCCCGCCGATTCGACTCGCCGCGTTGATGGGGATTCAAGTGGTGTACGTGTTTACACATGACAGCCTCGCACTGGGTGAAGACGGCCCGACCCATCAATCTGTGGAGCAGGTTGCCAGTCTGCGGGTGATTCCACAGCTCATGGTCATTCGTCCCGGCGACGCTAACGAGACCGCGGTCGCCTGGCGGATGGCGATCGAAACGCGGGACCGGCCGGTGGCCTTGATCCTGACGCGGCAGAACGTGCCGACGCTCAACCGGTCGCACTATGCGTCGGCGGACAATCTTCGCCGGGGGGCATACATCCTGGCCGATGCACCGCAGGGCAGCCCGCACGTAATCTTGATCGCCAGCGGCTCGGAGGTCGGCCTCATCGTGGCAGCGCGAGGGGTGTTGCAGGAGCAGCACATCGCCGTGCGCCTCGTGTCGATGCCCTGCTGGGAATTGTTTGAAGCCCAATCTCAGGACTATCGCGACTCAGTGTTCCCTCCGTCGGTCCGCGCGCGGCTCGCGGTCGAAGCGGGTGTCACGCAGGGGTGGCACCGGTACGTGGGGGACCAGGGAGACATAATCGGGGTGGACCGTTTTGGCGCGTCGGCTCCTGGGCCGGTGGTCATGCACGAATATGGGTTCACTGTGGAGAATGTGTGCCGACGAGCCATGGCGTTGGTCAAACGAAAGGAGGCCTGATTTCATGACTGTGTCGCCAATGGCGCCGAAACGCATCGGGGTCGCCGCCGACCATGGAGGTTATGACTTGAAGGAACACCTGGCCAGGATGCTGCGCGAAGCCGACTACGAAGTCATTGATTTTGGCGACGGCCAGCCAACGTCGGACGATGATTATCCGGATTTTGTTGGGCCGTTGGCTCGCGCCGTCGCTCGCGGGGAGGTGGATCGCGGCGTGGCGATCTGTGGAAGCGGTGTCGGCGCATCGGTCGTCGCCAACAAAGTGGCGGGGGTCCGGGCCTGCCTGATTCATGAAACTTTTTCGGCGCACCAAGGTGTCGAGGACGACGATCTGAACATGCTCTGTCTCGGGGGGCTCGTCGTCGGGCACGCACTCGCGTGGGAATTGGTGCACACATTTCTCGCCGCACGATTCAGTGGCGCCGAGCGTCATTGTCGCCGCCTGGCGAAAGTGGCGGAACTGGAACACAAGGAGACACAATGATGAACGCCAATCCGTTGAAGACATTAGGGACGTTTGGGCAATCCCTCTGGTTGGACTACATCCGACGCGATTTGATCACCAGCGGACAACTCCGACGCCTCATTGAGGAAGACGGCCTGCGGGGGATGACCTCGAATCCCTCCATCTTTGAGAAGGCGATCGTCGACAGCCATGAGTACGACGAGGAGATTCGCACCATGGCCTTGGAGGGGAAAGGGGTGAACGCGATCTATGAAACGCTCAGCCAGCGCGACGTGCAAAGCGCCGCCGACGAGTTCAGGTCGCTATACGACAAGACGGACGGCCAGGATGGCTATGTCAGTCTGGAGGTCAACCCTCACCTGGCACATGACACCAACGGCACAGTGGAGGAAGCGCGCCGGTTGTGGAAGACGCTGGCCCGGCCCAACGTCTTCATCAAGGTCCCTGCCACGACCGAGGGACTGTCCGCCATTCAAGTACTCATCAGTGAGGGCATCAACGTCAACGTGACCCTGCTGTTTGGGTTGCCGCGGTATCGACAGGTGGCGGACGCGTACCTTGCCGGCCTTGCCGCACGGGCGGCGCATGGAAAGCCCGTGAATCATGTGGCGTCGGTGGCCAGTTTCTTTGTAAGCCGTATCGACGGGCTGATAGATCCGCTGCTGGAGAACGTCATCGCGCAAGGTGGTGAAAAGACAGTCCTTGCGAAGACCGTGCGGGGGCAAGTGGCTATTGCCAGCGCAAAAATGGCCTATCAAATCTACAAAGAAATCTTCTGCAGCGACAGGTTTAAGGAACTGGCCGCTCAGGGCGCTCGTGTCCAGCGAGTGCTCTGGGCTAGTACCAGCACCAAGAACCCGGGCGAGAGTGACGTGAAATACGTGGAGGCACTTATCGGACCGGATACAGTCAACACGGTGCCCCTCGCAACCCTCGACGCATACCGTGACCACGGCGATCCGAAAGCCCGACTCGAACAGGATATTGAGGAAGCTCGAATGGTTTTGGAGCGATTGCCGGAATTGGGCATCGACATCGGCCACGTGACGCAGCAACTAGAGGACGATGGCGTCGAGAAATTCAACAAGCCCTTCGACAAAATTTTGCAGACCTTGGCGAGCCCGTCGCCGCGCATGTGAGGAGAGGCTGTGAACGTGAGTCCCTCGCAGAGGGCAACCAGCGGACCTCGCGAGGCTGGTGAACGTACCCCAACTCGTCACGGCCTGCTATAGGGTGGCGCCTGACCCCTCAGTGCCGAAACAAAGCACCGAGATAATCTACAAGATTGATTCGGAGAGCTTCCGTGGAGCCGACTACGCCGCATTAGGGAGGGAAAACAGATGATCGCCGGTGCTGCTTTGGCCGCGGAGCCGGAGCGGAGCCGGAGCGGGGCGTAGCGCCGATCGTGAATCGTAGGTACTTTATCAGCAGACAAAAAGCCAGGCCAAGGAAGAGTGGCATGACGAGGGGAACTCGCACTGATGTATTGGAAGGTTCGGTCGATAGCAAACTGGGAAGAGTAACCGGGGACTCGGTGGCATCTGGCCGTTGACACCTCTCGCGACATGCCACACGATCTGTTTGCTCGGGGCGAGGAGCGATCCCGACCACGACGTTGTTTCCTGATTCGTGTATTTCCCCTACACCGTACTGTGACAACGAGATGAGGAGCGTAGCACTATGATCAATTCAGAGTTCACGATTGCGGAATATCTGCTCACCCGGCTGAAACAGATCGGGGTGGATCACCTCTTTGGCGTACCGGGAGATTTTGTCCTGGGTTTCTTCAACCAGGTACTGAAGAGTGATCTGCAGTATGTCGGTACATGCAATGAACTTAACGCGGCCTACGCCGCCGACGGCTACGCGCGTATTCGTGGCATCGGTGCATTTGCCTCAACCTATGGCGTCGGAGAACTGAGCGCCGTCAACGGCGTGGCGGGAGCATTTGCCGAACGCGTGCCGGTGGTGGTGATCACGGGCTCGCCTGCGACGGCGAATTTCCGCACCAGGCCGCTGTTGCATCACACCTTGGGCGATTATCAGATTCCCTTGAGGATCTATGAGAACATTACGGCCGCCTCAACCCAGCTCGTGTCCGCTGACACGGCCCCGGCCGAGATCGACCGGGTGTTGTCGGCCTGTCTTTCTCACCAGCAACCGGTCTACATCAGTCTTCCCTCAGACGTGGTGATGATGACATGTCAGCGGCCAAACGCATTCCTCTTTCCCACGCCCGCCCCTAGTGATCAGGAGGCGCTCGGGGAGGCGATCACGGAAGCGCTTGGAATGCTGGATACGGCACAGAAACCCATTGTGGTCGCCGGCGTGGAGTTAATCCGTTTCAAGCTGCAACAAGCATTTGCCGGTCTTCTCGATAAAACGGGCTTCCCGTACGTCACCATGATGTTGGGTAAGGCCGTTCTGTCAGAGCATCACCCCCAATTCATTGGTCTATTTGAGGGAGATCGGAGTCGCGACTACGTACGAAATCGAGTCGAGTCCGCGGACTGCGTGCTACAACTTGGGGCCTTGATGACCGATCTGAATACGGGCGGCTTCACCACAAACCTCGACGACTCAAAGACGATCTGTGCCAACATTCACTCCGTAAAGATCAAACACCATTATTACAAGAACGTGCATCTCCACGATTTTATCCTCGGGCTGACGGAAAAGCTTTCGCACCGAGAGCCGGAAACCCTGGAGATCCAATGTGCCACCCAGGGCTGCGTACACCGGCGTACGGAGCCGTACCGGCCTCATGCGCCAGCACCACTGACCATCAAGCGCTTCTTCGACCGCATGAGCCATTTTTTGAAAAACGATTCCATTGTCATTGCTGAAACAGGGGTGTCTCTCTTCAGTGCCGCGGAGATGCTTATGCCGGAAGGAGCGACCTTCATAGGGCAGGCCTTCTACGGATCGATAGGCTATACGGTCGGGGCCACCCTGGGTGCCGGCGTGGCCGCGCAGGACCGGCAGACCGTGCTGTTTGTGGGAGATGGTTCCTTCCAAGTAACGTGCCAAGACCTCTCGACGATGATCCGGAACCATCTCAAGCCGGTCATCTTTCTCATCAATAATGACGGGTATACGATCGAGCGGGTGATCTGTGATCGCCCCTACAACGATATCCAACCCTGGCATTATCACAAGCTCGTCGACGTATTCGGAGGAGGGTTGGGACTTGATGTCCGCACGGAAGGGGAGCTTGAAGAAGCGCTAAGCAAGGCTGTCAAAGCGGATGGCCTCGTATTCATTGAAATTCATACCGGGCGGTTGGACTGTCCCGAGTCCCTTCGCAGTGCAGGTCGGTCGATGGCAAAGGCAAATCAGCTCGACTGATGCGAGACAGGGCTCAACGAAGCAATTGGTGAAGTGGGGAAAAGAAACGCGAACATGAGAGGAAAACCGGTGGAATCGGGGATGTGGATGCATGTACCCACGGTGGTCACCGTCTGCTTGACCGGCGCGTCTGATTCTTACGGTATTGAAGCAATGTGTTGAGTTGGCTACTTTCGGCAGAGAGATTCCGCATCACAAAAAACCTTCAACCCTATAGCGCGAGTCATGCAGCACGAGGATGGCGTGGCGATATCACTGGAATGGGCTCACATCCTGTGGCAGGAATAATTCGATCGATGGGAGAAAAAACAATGAAGAAAGCGACGGCCATCACTTGCCTGTTTCTGGATATAGGCGGTGTTCTGCTCACCAACGGGTGGGATCATCATGCCCGCAAACGGGCGGCGACGCTCTTCAAACTGGAGTGGACCGAGATGGAGGATCGGCATCGGCTCAACTCCTCCACCTACGAGGAGGGCAAGCTCACGCTGGAAGACTATTTGGGGCGAGTGGTGTTCTATCAAAAGCGACCGTTCACCCGGGCTCAGTTTCGGAACTTCATGTTCGCGCAATCGAAACCGTACCCCCAGATGATCGAGCTGGTCCGCAAGCTCAAGGCAAAGTACGGGCTGAAGATCGCCGTGGTCAGCAACGAAGGGCGCGAACTGAATGCGTATCGGATTCGTACCTTCAAGCTGGATGGGTTAGTAGATGCGTGTATTTCCTCCTGTTTCGTCCACGTCCGCAAACCCGACGCGGACATCTTTCGACTGGCGCTGGACATCGCCCAGGTGTCAGCCAGACAGGTGGTATACGTCGATGACCGCCCAATGTTTGTCGAGATCGCCGAAACATTCGGCATGCGTGGCCTTCATCACACGGATTACACATCCACTCGCCACAAACTGGCGTCGTTTGGATTGCAGCATGACGCAGGAGTCATCCATGAAACCCGCTGACACATGCATCCTAACGATCAATGGCGGCTCGTCGAGTATCAAGTTCGCGCTATTCGAGGCCGGTGACTCGCTCCAACGGATTCTGGAGGGCGGCATTTAGCGGATTGGATTGCCGGAGGCCACCTTGCGGGTGAAAGGCGTGAACGCCAGCGACAACTTCTCGCGACCGGTGGTGGCGCCGGACCACACGGCGGCGGTGGGCGTGCTCATGGATTGGATCGCGGCACGCAGCGAGCGTGATGCCGTGACCGCGGTGGGGCACCGAGTGGTGCATGGCGGGCCGACGTATAGCCAGCCGCAGCGCATCACGGCGGCAATGGTTGAGGAACTGCACCGCCTCAGTCCATTCGATCCTGAACATCTGCCGGAGGAAATCCTCTTGACCGAGGCGTTTCATCGCCGGTTTCCTGATTTGCCTCAAGTGGCATGTTTCGACACGGCGTTTCACCATGACCTGCCGCGCGTGGCCCGGCTGTTGCCGATCCCGCGCCGCTACGAAGCGCAGGGAGTGCGGCGGTACGGGTTTCACGGGCTGTCGTATGCATTTCTGATGGAAGAACTCGCGCGCCTGGCCGGAACGGAAGCGGCACACGGCCGGGTCATCCTCGCCCACCTCGGCAATGGCGCGAGTCTGGCGGCGGTGCGTGAGGGCAAACCCGTGGACACCAGCATGAGTTTCACTCCGACATCCGGGGTCCCGATGAGCACCCGCTCCGGGGATCTCGATCCCGGACTGGTGTGGTATCTGGCGCGTACCGAACACATGAGCGCGAAGCGATTCAACGAGATGGTCAATTCCCAGTCCGGGCTGCTCGGGATATCCGAAACCAGTTCCGACATGCGTGACTTGCTCGACCGTGAAACGCAGGACGGGCGGGCAGCGGAAGCGGTGGCGCTGTTTTGTTATCAGGTCAAGAAATGGATCGGCGCCTTTGCAGCCGCGTTGGGCGGACTGGACCAGCTGGTGTTCGCAGGCGGCATCGGAGAGAACGCACCCACCGTCCGAGCCCGGATCTGCGAGGGGCTGGGATTCCTTGGAATCGAACTCGAAGAAACGCGAAATGCGGCGAATGAGGGCGTGATTTCCACGGCGGGCAGCCGGGTGGCTGTCCGCGTCATTCACACGGACGAAGAACTGACGATTGCGCGCTTAGTGTGCCGAGTACTCGGACTTGGTATGGCCAGTGAAAAAATGAATTCCGAGCAAGCGACGAAGTACAGCTCTCGGCTGGATCCATTTTCAGAGGGCGGCGTCCCCCCATAGCGAACCTGGCCCCGCCGGCACAATAGGAGTGTGGGCGTCTGTGCAGATCGCGGCAAATCGATTCTTCAAAGATGCTGCCAACCGGATGCATGCCAACAGTAAACGCAAACGCAAAACAAAAAGGAAGCACGAGAACATGACACACCAAAGGAATTCGAACCGCTTCATCCGTTCAAGCCTCGCATTGGCCTTTGCCCTGGCCATCTGGTCTCCAGTCCAATCGCGATCCGCCGAGCCTGCGGAGGGGAAAACGGTGACGGAGGACACAATGATGGATCGCTGCCAGGAAATGAAGGATCAGAAAGAGAAAGTCAAGGAAGAGATGAAGGCTCAAGACGCTGAACTCACCGAGCAGGTCGCGAAAATGAACAGCGCGCCGGAGGACAAGAAGATGAGCCTGATGGCCGCCGTCATCACCCGCCTGGTGGAGCAGCGAATCGCCAGGGATGAGAGAAAGGCAAAGATGGAGGAGCAGATGATGAAGCACATGATGCAGAACATGCAAATGGGCAAGGACTCTATGTCGCAGTGCCCGATGATGAAGGGGATGAAGGACATGGACCACAAATCGGCTGGTCCCCACAAAGAGCATCAAGAAGCACAGAAATGATGACAGCATTCATCACACCGACGCCCGAAAACAGGATTGAAATGCTAGACAACCCTGCGAAACGAGCACGAAGATTCAACTCCTCAACAAACAAGGAAGGAACATGACCATGAACGAGTCAAAGTCCGTGACCAAAGACCCCATCTGCGGAATGACCGTGGATGAAGCCACCGCTCTCCACGCCGAACGCGATGGAAAGACGTTCTACTTTTGCAGCGACCATTGCCGGAAAAAGTTTCTGTCCAGGCCCGCCGATGTGAAGCCAGAGAGTAAGTCCCCAGGTTGCTGTGGATAAATACGTGCCGAATACGGGCGTGATTTCCGTGAATGCCGGCCTGGTTGAGGTCCGCGTCATTCGCACGGACGAAGAACTGACGATTGCGCGCTCCGCATGCTGCATTCTCGGACTCGGCGTGGTCAACAAAAAGGATTGAACCATGAAAACAGACACACTCACCCCGGAACTGCTCCACACGATGGATGCGTATTGGCGCGCAGCGAACTACCTGTCGGTCGGCCAGATTTATCTGTACGACAACCCATTACTGAAACGACCGCTGACCCTCGCGGATGTCAAGCACATGCTACTGGGACACTGGGGGACGACCCCCGGGCAGAACTTCATCTATGTCCACTTGAACCGGGTCATTAAGAAATACGACCTCGACATGATGTACGTCTCCGGCCCCGGGCACGGCGGCCCGGCTCTCGTGGGCCACACGTACCTCGAGGGCACATATAGCGAGATCTATCCCGACATCAGCCAGGATGAGTCCGGGCTTCAGAAGCTCTTCAAGCAATTCTCGTTTCCCGGAGGGATTCCCAGCCACGTCTCGCCGGAGTGCCCGGGCTCGATCCATGAGGGTGGCGAGCTGGGTTACTCGCTCAGCCATTCGTTCGGGGCGGTGTTCGACAATCCGGACCTCGTCGTCGCCTGCGTCGTCGGCGACGGTGAGGCGGAGACGGGTCCGTTGGCCACGGCGTGGCATTCCAATAAGTTCCTCAATCCGGCCTCCGACGGCGCGGTGCTGCCGATCCTGCATCTCAATGGCTACAAGATTTCCAACCCGACCATCCTCGCGCGTATCACACGCGAGGAGTTGGAGCAGTTTCTCCGCGGCTGCGGGTGGGCACCCTACTTTGTCGAAGGTCACGAGCCCGAGCTGATGCATGAGGCCATGGCCGCGACGTTTGACAGGGCGGTTGAACAAATTAAAACAATCCAGCAGGAGGCCCGCGTCCACGGCAACTTCGAGCGTCCACGCTGGCCCATGATCGTGCTTGTGTCACCCAAGGGCTGGACGGGACCGAAGGTGGTCGATGGTTTGCAGATTGAAGGCACCTTTCGTGCGCACCAGGTGCCGCTCCATCCCGCCGCCCACCCCGAACACCTCACGCAGTTGGAAGAGTGGCTGAAGAGCTATCGGCCGGAGGAACTCTTTGATTCGCAGGGCCGTTTGAAACCGGAACTGGCCGAACTCGCACCCAAAGGCACACGGCGCATGGGCGCCAATCCCCATGCCAATGGCGGGGTGCTGCTCCGCGACCTACGGATGCCGGATTTCCGCGACTACGCCGTCGACGTGCCGTCGCCGGGGGTGCTCGGCATCGGTGACACGCATGTGCTTGGGCCTTTCCTGCGCGAGGTGACAACGCTGAACAGCGAGCAGCGGAATTTCAGGGTCTTTGGTCCCGACGAGACGCTCTCAAACGGTTTGAAGGCCCTCTTTGAAGTGACCAATCGCCAATGGGACGCCGCGAC
>Ga0163144_10012418_pt1 | contig 17893 bp, 14 predicted proteins | sample OliLak19BULKMAT1_FD_123175 | JGI IMG/M metagenome (GOLD analysis project Ga0163144, IMG submission 123175) | Freshwater microbial mat bacterial communities from Lake Vanda, McMurdo Dry Valleys, Antarctica - Oligotrophic Lake LV.19.BULKMAT1 | ecosystem: Environmental > Aquatic > Freshwater >...
ACCTTGGGGATTCTTAGAATTAAAATTAAAGCCTAGTGCTTGCACGAAGGCGGCTGTGGTCAAATCCCGTCCCTTCAGCGCTCCTCGTGCCTCTGCCCAGCGTCTGGCAAAAACTCTCGAGCTGCGTTCCTCTCCGTACTCATAAACAATATTTGCAAATTCTGTAATGTCGCACTGCATTAGCCATTCGCTGGCGGGCATCCCACGCGTTTGATCCATCCGCATATCGAGGGGACCCTCTTTCTGAAAACTAAATCCCCGGCTCGCATCATCCAATTGATGAGAAGACACTCCAAGATCAATTAAAACTCGATCAAACTTTTCTGAAGTCAGCTTTCGAATGTCCCTGAAATTTCCGTGAACCCAATGAATCGGCTCAAATGCCTGAAGCTTTTTTTTACTTTCTGCAATGGCTTCGAGATCCTGATCGTTGGCCCAAATTTCGGTAGGCCTTGGAAACTGAGAAAGAAGAGCAAGAAGATGTCCTCCGCCGCCCACAGTTAAATCAATGATTCGCTCAGATTTTTCCCACGCCAAAAGATTCGAGATTTCCTCGACAAGAATGGGAATATGATAAACGGATGAAGGCTCTTTATTTTCCAATCACTCGCACTTTGAACTTTGCGGCGCTCTTATACACGTAAATTCTTTGGCCTTGATTCACTTCTTCGGATCGTTTTGGCACACCACAGCTCACTTGGATCAAACTGCGTCCATTCAAACGTCGCATTTCATTCTTCCACTTGGTGCAGGCATGCTCCCAGGTTCTATGAGCAGCTCTCAAAGAAGCCTCGGGTGTTCCCGCGATTGTCTCTGTACCTGGCTCTACGAAGACCTTGGGCGCCTCATGGCTTGCGCCGCTACCTCGCCCATCGACAATCACGGGCGTCTGCGCAATAAAAAAAATTGAAAATAAAATCGATATCATAAAATGGCAATTTTTTTGATAGCCGTCAAAATTCGCTCTCGGTCTTCGATGTTGAGGCCCATGAACTTAATGCCCATTCCCGGTTCTGCCTCTTCATCATCGTTTACCCAGATTACTTCTCCACGCGTGCGAATTTCGTGCTGATCGGGCAAGGCAAATGCCATATGCACATGTGTACCTGGACTCAATGGTTCGTCCGTATGAATAAAAATTCCGCTCTGCGAAAGGTTTGATGAATATTCAAAAAGATAATGATCGTTTGGATATTCCATATTCACTTTGAGCTGAATCGGAATGCGAATATCTTCCCGTTTATGAAAGGCTTTGAACTTCGCGGATTTCATCCGCGATTTTTGCGCCAGTAGTCGGTCGGACATTTTGTGATCTCCCCTTCACTCGAACATCTAAGATCTCCTTTAAGAGAAACTCAGTTGTTTTCTTACCCTGCCACTCATTCTCGCTGAGCTCCCCCAGAAAATCGAGATGAAGCGGCCCCTCTTCACGAGCCAACTTTTCCAAAATCTTAACCCAAGGACTCTGAAATTGCAAAAGACTGAATCTTTTTGAGGCTTTAAGCCCCCTCACCTTCATATGAATTTCCTTCATGCACTGAACTTGGTCTACTTGAAAGTCCCTCACTTCAATCAAGGGAGGCGGGTTTCCCTGACCCAGAGGCTCTAAATAATCCAAAATACCATCCAAACTCGTATCGCCTCGATAAACAGAATCGGCGGTCCACGAAACTTCCCGTCTGACTTGCTGACCGATAGCCTCAGCGAAGGCCTGCTTAAATTCCACAAGATTTTCCTCTTCAATAGCGATCCCAGCCGCCAGCGCATGACCGCCCCCTGATCTCAAAAGATCCGGTTTTTTGGCACGAATCTCATTCAGAGCCTCGGCCAAATGATACCCGAGCGGCGCTCGAAGGGATCCCTTCCAAAGGCTTCGACTTTCGCCAAAGAAGGCAAGTTCGTGTTCATCTACCACCTTGGTCATGACACAAGCGGGCCTCTTGTAAGATTCAGAAAGCTTAGAAGCTACTAAGCCCACAATTCCCAAATGATAGTCAGGGGATTCAACCACAATTCCTACCGACTGGGGACTCTGCTCAAAAAACTTCTGAGCACGCGCCTGAGCATCTTTCACTTGAATGTCTTGAAGGGCTCGTCTCTCAAAATTCCTTTTCTCAAGCTCGTCAGCTAATTTTACGGCCATCGAAAAATCATCGGCAAGCAAACATCTGAGTCCTAGCTCAGGGTCTCCGAGTCGACCTGAAGCATTCAACCTCGGTCCGATAAAAAATCCCAAATCTCGAACTTTCATGGCTCGGGGTTCTGCTGACGCTCGCGAGGCTAAAACTTTCAGACCGCGAAAACTGGATTCAGAAATTCGAGGAAGACCATGCTTTACCAAAATTCTGTTTCCGCCCGTGAGTTCCGCCACATCACAAACCGTTCCAACAGCCACTAGATCCAAAAACTGAGAAAGGGAAAAATCTCGTGCATCCAGCGCACGCCTTAACGCCGTCAGCAATAAGAATGCAACACCTACGCCCGCAAGCTTTTTATCCGGATACTGGCAGCCTAGCTGCTTAGGATTCAATATTGCATCGGCAGCCACTCGATGCTTCGGAACTTCATGATGATCCGTCACAATCACCGAGAGGCCTCGAGATTTTAAAATCTCAATTCCCTCGTGCGAGGCAATTCCTGAATCACAAGTCACAATCACTTTGGCATCCGGAAACTTCTGAATTACTTTTTCTGCTGCTTTTTTTGTGACGCCGTATCCGTCTTCCATCCGATGCGGAATGAAGCTCGAAACTGAAAATCCCAAATGCCGAAGACCCGTGACCAGCAAAGCCGTCGAGGTCGTCCCATCCACATCGTAATCCCCAAAGATTACAATCTGGTCTCTCAATTCACGAGCTTTCAAAAGAATGGCGAGGGCTAAATCCAGATCTTTCAGAAGACCCATCGGAGAAACAAAGTCTGCAAGCGATGGACTTAAGAATTTGCGCGCTGAGCTCTCATCACGAAAGCCACGGCTCCAAAGTATCTCACGCAGAAGAGATGGATAGTCCTTCAAAAAGGAATCGTGAATCCCCCCTAGCATCAATTACGCGGCTGCTCGGCCGGCTCCCGTTTCTTTATGACCCAAAGCTTTGTGCATCCAAAGAATAATGGGAGCCGCCAAAAAAACAGAAGAATAAGTGCCGACGATAATGCCAATTAAAAAGGTCGTGGCAAATCCGTGGATCACCGGTCCACCCACAGCCCAAAGAGCGAGAGTTGCTAAAAATGTTGTGGTCGAAGTAATGATCGTTCGCGCAAGCGTTTGGTTAATTGCAATATTGATAATATCCGCAAACGCCTTGCCCCTGAGAGTTCCAGCAACTTCTCTAATTCGATCGTAAACAATAATAGTGTCGTTGATTGAATAGCCGGCGAGAGTCAGCAGCGCCGCTACTGTGGTCAGATCAAACTCCAAACCTGCATACGCAAAATATCCGGCCGCAAGCAAAACATCATGAATCAAAGCGGCAACGACGCCAGGCGCGTAAACCAAATCAAATCGTATAAAGATATAAAGAAAGATCAGAGAAACTGTAATGATCAAACTCAAAACAGCGGCCATTCGAAGGTCAGATCCCACCTTGGCTCCCACGAAATCAACTTTTAGCGCTTTAATCTCATCTTGGCCGGTGACCGAATATTGTTTTGCCAGGCCATCTGTCACAACTTTTCCAATCCCTGCAAAAGAGAGCTGATACTCCATCTCCGTTGTCTGGCCAAAGGGAGTGACCTCCAACAAGTCCATCATTCCAAAATTAACCGCATTTAAAGATTTTCGAAGACTCTCTATGGCAACGGAGCGACTCAGGGTCAAATAGGCTTTCTCAAGTCCTACGAATCTAAATTTCGCGGCAAGTTTGTCTCCTGCCTGCAAGTCTGACGTTCGGTAGGGAGCAAGAGCTGTTTCAAGCTTCGCGATCGTCAGTTCGTCGTTCAAAAAATCAGCGGGAAAGTGAACAATGAAATCGGTTGGCTTGGCGTCGAAGGCAGTTCCGTAAGCCTGAACACTCGCGTTCTCAACGCCAATGGCATTCATATTCCGTCGCAGGCTTTCGGCATCAGCCTTAAGACTTTCGGGAAGGCTAAGGACCATTTGGACCCCTCCCGAAAAGTCGACTCCATAATTGAATCCCTTATCTTTAATAAAGAATAGAGCGAGGCCCGTCATTGCCAGGGAAAAGATGACCATCGGAACTCGATATTTCATGAACGGAAATCTTGTATTCGTGCGAAGAAGTTCAAACATAAGAATAATTCCTTAAATCAAATAGAGAGTCGCTTCACTGGGTACTTGTCCAAATACCAGTTGAAAATCCAATGGGAGAACCAGATAGCCGCAATATAGTTAGCAACGAGCCCGATCATCAGAGTCACTGCAAAACCTCGAATGGGACCTGTTCCAAAATTATAGAGAACCAAACCAGAGATGAGGGTGGTTAAATTGGAATCAAAGATCGCTGTATGAGCACCCGCAAAACCTGCCTCAACAGCTGTCCTAATTTTCTTACCGAGCCTCAATTCATCTCGAATCCGCTCCAGGATAATGACATTGGCGTCCACCGCCATTCCGATAGTCAAAACAACAGCCGCGATTCCCGGCATCGTAAGAGTCGCCTGAAAAAGCGCCATGAACGCCAGTACCATCGCAATATTAATGACGAGAGTGATATCAGCAAGCACCCCACTCCATCGGTAGTAGACCGCCATAAAGAGAATGACCAGAGCGGCGCCGAGCATGGCTGCGAGTTGACCTGAGCGAATCGAATCGTCTCCTAAGCTCGCTCCAACGGTTCTGTTCTCCAAAATTTCAACCGGGGCTGGCAGAGCTCCTGAACGAAGAACCAGAGCAAGATCTCGTGCATCTTTTTGAACTTCTTGAATATTTCCACGGCCCAGAGAAATGGTAGCCCCCGCACTCACGGCAGGGATTTTTTCTCGAATAACGGGAGCAGAAACTACCACTCCGTCTAATAAAATTGCCAGGAGCTTTCCAGTATTCGCCTCCGTAATTCTTTCAAAGGCCTCCGCTCCCTCTTTATTAAATCTCAAACTTACCTGCGGGCGCTGAGTCGTAGGGTCGGATGTCACCATGGCATCTTCGAGTGCCTGACCCGTAATCTCGGTGGTTGCATTTAACAGAAAGGGCTGCAAACTCGCCTCTTTTGATTTTGGATCCAGAGTCCGCTCAAACGAAATGATGGTTTGTACTGGCAGATCTTTAATAAGAGCTCGATTTAATTTTTCTAGCTCATCACGTGTGAAATTATTTTTAAAACCAGTTTGAAGCCGTACTTTTTCAACCAATGAATCCAGCTGAGCAGGATTTAATCGATCGTCCACAATTTTGAATTCTAAAAGCGCAGTTTTTCCAATCAGCTGAATCGCGCGGTCGGGATCCTTCACACCAGGAAGTTGCACAACAATACGGTCTTCACCTTGAATTTGAATCGTGGGCTCCGCTACGCCGAATTCATCTACTCGATTTCGGATAACTTCTCGCGCTTGCTCGAGTGACATCTTTACCAAAGCTTCTTCGTGCTGTGGATCGAACGTAATATGAAGATGGGTAATATCGGGAGTCTGTGCGATCAGGACTCCAAAATAATCATCGCGCAGAATTTTTTCTAGGGCGGGCAAATCTTGAGGATTGCGTGCAGAAATTTTTATTGCTCGCTCTGACGTTGAGCGCTCTACACTCGCAAATTGAATTTGTTTTTCTTCGAGACGGCGTTCAAGTGCCTTGGCATATTTATCCATATCCACGTCCAACGCTCGCTGAACATCTACGCCAAGAACAATATGGATCCCCCCTTTGAGATCCAGACCCAAATTAATGCGTTGGCCAGGAAAGTACTTTCCCCAAGGAGAGTCTTGCGGGATGAAAGAAGGGATCAAAAGAAATAGAGCTAGAAGAAAGACACCTAGGACGACCCAAATTTTGGAATTCACGTAGTACTGCCTCCATCTTGAGTTGCTGCTCCGGCAAAGGGGTCTGGTCCGACAATCGAGGTTCGATCAACTCGGATCGAGACCTTCGAGGCCACTTCGAGACTTGCCACCTTTTCGGTGAGACCTACGATTCGACCGTAAAGCCCCCCCTGAGTGACAACGGCATCACCCTTTTTAAGCTGACTCAAATACTGGGCGTGCTTTTTTGCCTTTCGTCCCTGGGGAAGAATAATCAAAAAGAAAAAGACTGCGAACATCAAAACGATTCCTAGAATCGTCATTGCCGGACTTTGTTGAGGCGCCGGCGAACTTTGACCAATCAATTGAAGAGCCAAAGGAAAACCCACAAAAAAAGTATTCATAAGCCGCAAAACTAGGAAGAAGGCTCGTCCGTGTAAAGGCTTAAAATCTCAAAGGATAAGCTAGTTTTGAATGCAGACGCATTGGATCTGATTGGCGATATCTACGTATCGGCAATCCGGACGATTATTGCAGGAACAATAGGACTCGGGAACCGCATCGGCATGAAGACATTCTCTGGCAGAAGGACATTCCATCTCAGCGCCAGATGCCGAGCTCGGGCAGCATTCGATACTAAAAATCTCTGACTGCCTTCCATTGTCACAAAACGGAACAACATCCTGAGAGTCAGGAGGAATGACGGTAGAGCCCGTACACCCGTAGCAGGCCGCGGAATAATAACAGCGAACAGGCTTGGTCTCTTTGCGAGGCTCGACTCCTTCGCGACACCAGTACTCATCGTTTCCGATTCGCTCAATCATGATATCCACCGGAGCCGGAGCGCGGTCGTCCGACTTCGTAGAAGCGAGTTGAACAGGCGGGGACTTAAAAACCGCCGGATTTAAAACTTTTTTCTCGTCCAGTTTGGACTCAGCGACTTCGCTTGCCTTTTGATTGAGATGCTCAGATCTCTTTTTTTGAACCGTTCGAACAGCTTCCTCTCGAATCTGACTGCGCGCTTCATCGAAGTCGGCCTGAACGCCAACAAAAATATAGTAGACGATCGTGATAAGCAGTCCGGCAAGTGCGCCCGCAATCAGATGAAACTTCATAGCCCCCAGAATCCCCTTTTTACTGCTTCCGTGAGTTAACTTGGTCGGCCAGACGATTAAACTTTTCTGCCACCTCTACGAAGAGGTCATTGTCTCTCAACTTAAGATGCTCGATCGCCTTTGTATCTAAACAGCGGTCCAAATGCCTAGAGAGAGCAAAGATCGGTCCGGCGATGCGCCTACTAAAAAACAAAGCCTGGTAACCGGCGAGGCCGAGCAAAATGGCCACGAGCGACAAGATCATCCATAGGCCCCAAGCTAAATGCTTCTCAACCAAACTGAGAAAGGTGGAGCTCAGCAGTCCTCCCACTTCAATCAGCTCATTCGCAACAAACTTAAAGTAGAGCAAAATTCCCGCGGCAAATATTCCCAGAAATAAAAGGGTGTAGCCAATGAAATTCAGCAGAAACCAACGTTGAAATGATGACAAAACGACGAGTCGTGTACGTGCGCGCATAGACCCTCATTGTAAACCGAGATGCCAGAGGCTGCGGCGCGTCAGATTTAAATTTAGAGCAAATACGTTTGGGGATAGGACTGAAAGTCTGCTTCCGCGCCCAAGAATCGATGGCGAGGATCCAGAAGAAATTCGTTTACGAAATCCAAAAACGTCCCGGCAGAAATATGAGCCCGGATCTCTTTCATCAGCTTCAAGAAATAATGGAGATTGTGAAGAGTCGCGAGTTGGCCTCCCAAGGTGTCTTCAATTGAAAATAGATGTCGGATGAACGAACGACTATAGCGAACGCAGGTGGGGCAATCGCAACTGCTATCAAGAGGGCGACCATCCGCTCGAAATTTTTCATTGAACAAATTCAATCGTCCCTCACGAGTCATCACAATTCCGTGACGTCCATTTCGCGACGGCAAAACGCAGTCAAACATATCGACTCCACAGGCCACCGCGAAAACGAGATCGCGCGGAGTTCCGACACCCATCAAATATCGAGGTCGATCGAGCGGCAGCTCCCCTCTTAGATCATAGAGAGTCTGAATGAATTTGGATTTCTCTTCGCCCACACTCATGCCCCCAATGGCAATTCCATCCCAAGGTCTTAAACGTTTTTCAATATCCAAGAGTTCCAGAAGACTCTGCTGGCGAAGTTTTGGATACGAACCTCCTTGAATGATTGCAAAAAGTGCTAGATCAGATCGAGTTCGTGCCGTTTGCGCGCGCTCGGCCCACCTCGACGAAAGCTCGACGGCTTTTTTGACCTCAAACTCTGTAGCCGTAGCAGGAGGGCATTCGTCGAGGACCATCATGATGTCGGAGCCGAATCCCTCCTGAAGTTCGATCACCTTTTCTGGACTCAAAAATATACGATCGCCGTTACGAGGATTTTTAAATTCAACACCTTCTTCCGTCATCTTTCTTTTTTCAGCCAACGAGAAAACTTGAAAGCCGCCACTATCCGTTAAGATCGGACGTCTCCATGAATTAAATTGATGAAGGCCCCCAAGATTTTTGATTTGCTCTAGACCCGGCCGTACCCGCAAATGATACGTATTGCAGAGCATGATTTCTGAACCAGTCGCTTCAAGATCATGGGCGGGAATACCGCGAACGGTGCCATGCGTTCCTACCGGCATAAAAACGGGAGTTTGTACTTTTCCGTTTTTTAAATTCAGCTCTCCGCAGCGAGCGAGAGTTTTTGAATCTTGAGATGAAATGGCAAATGACGGAGCAAAACTGGCTGACTCAGCGCTGGTTTTGGTTTCCAAATTGATCATAGAATCAGCATCCCGTCTCCGTAGGAAAAGAGTCTGTATTGCTTAGCGAGCGCCTGGCTGTAAAGGTCTTTCCATGACTTCCCGCTTTCGCCTACAAAGGCCGCTACCAAGGCCAAAAGACTCGATCTTGGCCAATGAAAATTCGTAATCAAGCCATCCGCAATTTGGAAATTAAAGGGACTTCTTACGAACAAATCCGTCGAGCAGATTTGATTGAGATGGCTCCCGGGTTCTTTAAGTAACGAATGCGATTCGAGAGCCCGAAGTGTTGTGGTTCCGACGCAGATGATTTTTTGGTTTGCTCGCTTGGCTTCATCGATCAATTTCCAAGTTTGCTCTGAGATAAGATATTTCTCTTCATGCAGCTTCTTTGATTCCCATTTCTCTAAAGTCAGCGGCTCAAAAGTACCAGCGCCTACGAATAAATCCAGACTCACTCGCTGAATGCCTTTTCTCTCTAGGTTCGTCAGAAGCTCTTCATCAAAATGAAGTGAAGCCGTAGGTGCTGCGACCGACGCTCCATAATTCGAAGCTTGAGACCAAATACTTTGATAAGCGTCCAGATCTGCACTGGTAGTTTCCGACTCACCGTGATTCTGACGAGATTTGCGAATATAAGGAGGAAGTGGAACAAGGCCAAATTCACTGAGGTATTTCTGAAAATCTTCGCCCGATATTCCTAGACGAGTATCTTTCTCCTTTTTTTCTAATACCTGAATGAACGGACCCTCGAGCAGCTTAATTGAATCTCCGACATCCAGCCTTCCCTTCAACCAAACCCAGACTGATTGAGAGTCCTCTGAGACCTTTAAAAAAAGTCCTTCGAGCTCAGCACCCGTCAATTTTTTTGCCAAAAATCTCGCCATCAATACTTTGGATTGATTGACCACTAGCAAAGTTCCTGAGTCCAAAAACTCGGGAAGATTCAAAAATTGAGAGTGATGAAGCTCTCTTCGCTTTCGATCATAAACGAGCATTCTGGCACTGGACCTCGGATGAACGGGATCACGCGCGAGAAGCTCTGGGTCAAATTCATAATCAAGGTCGAACACAGCCCATAGGAATACACGAATTTTAAGGTTTGGGTCGACTCGCCTTGATTTTGGGATAGACGGTAGCCTCATCAGAGACATCGAGGAGAATGCGAAACAGAAATGACCCCTTATAGAGGTTGTCAGCATCGGATTCAGCCCCTCGAAGTATCGGAACTCCTATTTGAAGGGGCTTATCCAGATCTTCTTGCATTCCCCGTCCCAGCCTAAAACTCAGGACACCTTCTAGGCCTTCAATCCTAATGGGCGGAATATGGACACTTTGAACGATGCTAGAACTTTTGTCTAAAACCTCAGCTTTCGCAACTCCCCCAGCGAGGGATCCCCAGCCCTTCGAATTGAGGATTTTTGTTGAATTCGCTTGGGTGGTTACAAAAATATAATGACCCTTGATCTGATCTGACTGTTGAAAGTGAACGTCTCCAAGACTCACTTTAAAGGGAACTTCCATCTCCATATAGCCATCGGGATCTACCACAAGATCACTGACTCGATCGATGGCCCAACCAATTTGTTTTATGGGTTTGAAATGCCCGCCAGTTAAGAGACCCGTGACAGCATCAGGAATGAATCCAAGAATTTCCAGAAGGCCCTCGGCCCCTCGAGCGGGCTGATCGACTTTCAATTTGAGACGAACAACGGGCGAACCTTCCTTTGTCATTCGCACACGTACATCTCTAATTTGAACAGAGAGATTCTCACTAACACCAAAGCTCTTCTGAGCTTCCTGAACAATTCCATCTTCAATTGCCTTAATATTTTTGGGATTGTTTGCCACTTGCTCAAAGGTGTCCGTTGAAATTCCAACCGGAAACCCTCCGTCAGCATCGACGGCTCGAAGAAAATCAGAAAATCGAGGTGAGATACTGGGAGAGGGAATTCGTAGAGGCTGCTTGCCGCTGAGATTCTCGACATTGGCAACGACGGTGTAGACGTCGCCCAATTTGTCATCACTTCCCGATGCAACCGAAAATCCACAAATCGTTGGAAGCTGAATTGAATTGCTGCTGAGCTCAATTTGTCGATTGGCGGCGTTCTTAAACTCTTCATTGATAAAAAATTGCAGAGCTTCGAGCGGAGATTGCGCATCTGGAGTAGACCTAAATCTTATAAAATCTATGACAGCGTCTTCAATTTTTTTGTAGTTCCTCGAAATGACTTCTTGAAGGTAGGTGCTCACTTTCTCTTGAAGCCTTTGAGTACCTGCACGCATTTGTTTATTTGATACCCTATCTGAAATAGGCGTAAGACCTGATGGATCTCCTTCCAATGTTTGCTGAACTGTTTTATTCACTTCCATTGTCGCTATAGCTTTGAGTTCGTGAGTGGGTGTGGTCGGGAACTGCCCAGTGGGCTTATCTAGAGGAACGATCTCACGAAATTTTTTAATCCCCTCCTTCATTCGGTCTTCCGCTGCTCCGAGCAAACCCCTATCCACTGTTTGTGGATCGATTAAAAATTGTGGATCGATATAAAAAAAATCCCCAAACTGAGCGCGCATTTTTGCCAGTTTTCTTTTGTCGCCAATATTTCCATTGAAGAGCGTGAATAATTCAGAAGTCACATCGCGCTGTAGACTTGCTTTAGCATCCAGGACGGAGGCTCTCAGAATGTCTTCGACTTCCCGGCGCTCAAGCTTTCTCACATAACCATCAGCGAGTGTCGTCACAGCCATACTTCCGATATTGAAGAGGAACATCTCATTGGGAGCTGAGTCAAGTTTGGGTCGAAATACATGATTCCAAATCGCAGTGCCTAGATGAACTTTCGAAGCCAGAGCACCCTTTATCGTTCCGGGATTGGGAAGTATATTTTCTATCTCTGGGGCACCAGCGCCGGTCAATGGAATATCATAGGCATTGAGCGCCGCAGTCCAATCCGTACTTACGGGAATCATCGCCAATAAGTTTGAGCTCGGATCGCGCACCAATCTCCATTTCATTTTAACGGTGGGGTTAGAATCATCACGCGTTTTCAAGTCAAAGCGAATATTTCCAACACTTCCTTGTGGTGATCGAACTTTTGAAAGAGCAATTCCAATTTTTTGAGGCAGCTTCACCTGACATTCAATTTCCAAAAGACTTGGTGCCAATATAAATTCAACGTCTTTCGGCGCACTATCGGGCAGCAAGAAAGTTCCTTGCAGAGCTTGATTCGGATCAACTTTGGCATTCCCCTTCACATAGGTACAGCTCATATCTCCCTCTTGGACGAGAGCAAGCGAAGTTATATTCAGATCATAGGATATCGGACTCCCCTTCGTTGCTTTCTTCGTATGAGTGAGAGCTAGCGCTTGTGTCTCAGCGGATCGGAGCAATTCCTTTTTTGCAATCCCACTTAGAAATTCATCTCCCAATATTTCTTTATGCGCATTCAAAATCGGTATGAGCTGATCCGTCACTTGAATGTCCCAGGGCTTTTTGGACCTCAGATCTAGATTGAAACTTTCAGCTGTGCCCCAATCGAACTTGAAATTTTTAAACTCAGCATAATCAAGGGCAGACAAAAGTGTTTTGCTGCTTTCAGAAAGTATTCTGGGAGCATCCTGCTCCCACTCCAGAGGAACTTGAATCTCAAACGTTCCTTTCGGAATCTCTAATTCTGGAGTTACAAACAGAGACTGATTCTCAAAAAGATTTCTCCCATAAAGAAGCTCCACCAATGCATTGATCGTGGGCTCAGTGATCTCACCCTTCCACTCATCCTGCAAATGAAGTGACTTTAGTTCGAATCTCTCTGACATCAATGGCAAAGGAATAAACTCAAGTTTCGCAATTCGAGTCTCGTGATCGAAATCAATTTTTAAGTCCCTGCCCAAAAGTGGAATTGAAGTGTGAGCTTCGAAGACCAATCGCTTTTCATCACGGGCTTTTTGCATTCTCATTTTTGTTTCTGGCTTGTCTGCCAAAGACAAATGCGGCTTATACTCTCCGTCTACTTTCTCCACCCAAATGATTAAATCCACGATCTGTTCATCGAGGAAGGCCTTGAGGTCTCGTTCAGCCGTCGATTTTGCCTTCTTGAAGGCCTCCAAACTCATGAGGGCATTGAGACCTTCAAATATTGTTTTTTCCTGAATCAAAGCCTTGATGAGCGGCCGAGTCTGGTCTTCGGTAATGAGGGCGTCTTTGAAACTACTTTGCCAGGACTGCAGTTCAATGAGGATCGGATCCTCTCCCCTTGTATCTGTCACTGATCCTTTGATCGAAAATTCTGAGACTGGAAACTCAAAACGAGTTGAATCAGAAAGAATTTTCTTCAGGTGAGACGACATCTCGACAGATTTTTGAGCTCCCGTCTTCGGATCAACTTCAATCAAGCGAAGATCGCTCACACTCAAAAGTTCAATCTGAGGAGCCGCCACAACCCTTCCTTCAAAACCCATCAGACTGCGAGGCTGAAAGGGAGCCATAAACTCTGCTTCAATTGATTCTGCTTCTGGACGTATCCTCAAAGTAAAAGTTGCTTGAAGACGAATGAGGCGAAGTCGATTGAGGAAGTCTTCCCAGTCTTGAAATTCACTCGAGTAAAGCTTAAAAAATTTTCTGATCTCGGGGATTTGAGCTTCGATTAAATCATAGAGTGGGTACTCTATTTTTTGCTCCCGCTCAAAGCCTGCATTGATTTCTGCTAATTTGGCGGCCAACTTTTCTTGAATCACGGGCTCCAGTTTGTTGATAACTGCGGGCAGGATTTTATCGACCAGCAGCTTCTTGGAAACACTGATTTGAAGGGGCTCGGTTGGCTGAGCGAATGCAGGTGTTCCCAGAGCTGAACTCGAGAGAATGAAGGAAACTAGACCGACTAGACGAACTGCCACAATTTTAAATATTGCAAGGCCGATGCCAAGAAAAGCCTGCCATTTGTTGTTTAAGACCTTGAAATCCCTAGAGTAATAGGCCAATTTTGAAGCGAGCGGCCGTTCCCTGCAGAAAGTTGCGCTTTTTGGGGGTATTGCCCTAGGGGTCAAAGGCCGCTAAAGGAGGCGCAGATCGATGAAACCGCTTATTTCCAAAGTGCTCTTAGCCGCTTCTTCAGCCCTTCTACTTTCGTCTGGGACGGCGTTTGACTCTGCAATCGCAGAGCCACTTTCTTTGATTTTGAATGCGCGTGTTGCCCCGCTCGAAGCGCCAAAGGGTGAGGTTTTGCCCCCATTAATTCCCACACGGTTTGAGATTCTTCGTTCTAAGATTGGCAAAGCCGGTCCTATTGTTCTGACTGACCCTCAAAAACTCTATGTGGATTTTTCCCGCGAAGGTGATCCCTATCGTCTTTATTCCACTTTAACCGGCGAGGAAGAGGATCGCGAAAAGCAAACTTCGATCAAGGATTTTCCAATGACGATCAAAGATCTGTCAATGATCACGGGTCGGGCCAGCGAGCTTTATTTGCGAGCTACGGGGTTTCCGGCATTTCAAGCATCGTCGCTCATTCAAGAAACACTTCTGGTGGATGACCTCTGTCAAAAGGATTTAGAAAAGAACGAAGCCAACTGCAGTATTATCTTCCCATCGTTTCAAGTTTTTGATGCCAATACGTCCAATATTTCTTCGATACGAACGAAGGTCTTTCGAATGGGAGAAGTAACTTCCACCGAGCTCAGCCAACTTCCAACAGAAGTTCTGCGAAACAAGGATGAATTCATGGAAGAGAATTCTCGAAAGCTCGAAGTCAAAAAGAACTCTACGGATTTTCAGGGCTACTTTCTCTACGCCACCTATCACTTTGAAGCCACTTTGAAGGAATGTATTGATCCGATTAAAAACGAAGAGGTCAACGAATGGCGGTTTTCGTTGGTTCAGGCCCCTGGCCGATTGGCGCTTATCTCTGGAAGTTTTATCGTAGAGCAAGAAATTCAATACGCCGACGGAAAGAAAATCCTTCGAAGCTCAGAAATGAACCTCAAGTGGGGAGACTACAAATCCACTTCTGATATCGTCTGGGAGAAATCGACTGCGATCTAGCTGGGTGTTGAAAACGCTGCAGAATCATGAATTACTTTTCTCTGAGTGAGAGCCCCCGCTGAGATACGCCGCACGGGAGTGTCTAAGCGTCATCTTTCAGTGCGCCACCTCACTTCCTGACTTGATAGTTTTCGCTGGGCTCCCTAATCTTCCTTGAGTGAAAAAGCCCTTTTTGTTTACTCCAGGACCCACGCCGGTTCCTGAGTCCGTCTTGCACGCGCTCTCAAAACCAGTTATCCACCATCGATCCGACGAATTTTCTGAGGTCATTGCCAGCTTGCGACCTCAACTGAAGACTCTCTTTGGGACCAAGCAGGACGTGATGATTCTTACTTCGTCTGGATCGGGCGCGATGGAAGCAGGGATTCGATCAGTACTCAAAAGTTCGGACCATGTAATGGCTGTGGTTGCTGGAAAATTTGGTGATCGATTTGCAAAGCTCTCCGAATCCTACGGACTGAAAACCGATCGTTTAACAATTGAATGGGGTAAAGCAGTTTCAATTGCTGATCTTGAAAAAGCGCTGAATAAAAATCATACGGCCCTTTTGATTCAGCACTCAGAAACTTCGACGGGTGTGCTTCACCCACTGCAAGAAATCTCAAAGTGGCTCAAAATAAACCATCCCCACTGCCTTCTTTTTGTAGACGCTATTACTTCGATTGGCGCGATGCCTTTTGAAATGGATCAATGGGGAATTGATGTTGCCGTCACTGGCTCTCAAAAAGCTCTCATGCTCCCTCCGGGTTTGAGCTTTGTTTCTTTGAGTGCTCGAGCAGAGCAGAAATTAAAATCACCCAAACTTCCTGGTTTCTATTTTGATCTAGAGCGGGATCTCGAGGCTGTCCGAAAAAATCAATCTTCATTCAGCCCTTCGATTTCTTTGATCATGGCCCTTCAGGAATCGCTGCGAATCATTTTTGAAGAGGGTCTTGCCAATGTTTTTGCGCGGCATGAAAAACTAGCAGTGGCCACGCGCGCAGCCATTCCTCATTTGGGCTTGCAACTTGCAACTGAGTCACCTTCTGTCGCTTGTACGTCCGCTTTCTTTCCAAAGGGAATCGACGGGAAGAAATTGCTTGAAACAATTAAGTCGAAGACAGGCTTTCGTATCGCTGGAGCTCAAGATCGGTGGGAAGGCAAAGTCCTTCGAGTCTCACATTTGGGATTCTACTCTCCTTTCGACCTTATCTCGTGCTTGGTGGCGCTTGGTAGAGAGCTGGAAAGGGCGGGAGTTTCTGCTCAGACGACGAGAGCGCTTCAGGCCTTTATGGACTCGTACGAACTATGAAGCGAAAGCTCCTTATTGCTGACGGAATTCACCCCTCGGCGATCGAGATTTTGGAGCGGCATCGAAACGAGCTTACGTGGGAAATTGTTTCGGAAAACGATTTTCCGCATAAGTTGAACGATGCATCATTTGCCATTGTGAAGTCTTCGCTCTTTACAGCTGAAATGATTCGGAGCTCAAAGAGTTTGAAACTCATCGTTCGAGCTGGAGTGGGCACGGAAACAATTGATTTAAAGGCAGCTGAAGAAAGGCATATTCAAGTCGATACCACACAAGAAGCCAATGCCACATCCACGGCCGAACTCACCATTGGACTCCTTCTCAATCTGCTTCGCAATATTTCGACGGCCGAGTTTCAAGTTCGTGCTGGCGAGTGGAAGGAATCTAGCTTTCGAAAACAGTTTCGAGGAGTCGAGATAGCAGGGAAAAAAGTGGGAATCGTAGGACTTGGACGAATTGGAAAACGAGTTGCCAAGAGACTTTCAGCGTTTGAGGCAGAAGTTTTTGCCTGCGACCCTTATCTCTCAAAAGAGGAAACGAAGAGCTTTGCCATGCTTCCCTACCAAGAAATTTTGCAAACATCTGAAATTTTGAGTTTTCATATTCCGCTGAACAAAGAAACCCACAGAATATTTGGAAAGAAGGAAATCTCAATTTCTGAACATAAGCCTTGGGTGATTAATACTTCCCGAGGTGAAATCGTGGATGAAGTAGAAGTTGTTGCTGGCGTTAAGTTCGGCAAACTCTCGGGATATGCTACCGATGTGTTTGAGAAGGAGCCTATCGCAGCAGATTCTCCCCTCCTCACTTGCGAGCGAATTGTTTTTAGTCCCCATTTGGGAGCTCAAACTCTAGAGGCTCAAGAGCGGGTTGGCATTGCAGCCGTTCAAAAGGTTGTAGAATTCATCTTTGATCCAAAAGCAAATGCAGAAGGAAGCATCAAATGACAACGAAAGTTCAGAATATCGTATTACTGGGAATCCAATGGGGCGACGAGGGCAAAGCCAAAATCATCGATCATTTAGCTGAGCGTGCGCAATTGGTTGTTCGATTTCAGGGCGGCAACAATGCCGGTCATACGATCGTGGTGGGTAATGAGAAAACAGTTCTGCATTTGATACCTTCAGGAATTCTTCATTCCGACACAGTGAATGTCGTTGGAAACGGCGTTGTCTTTGATATGGAAGTTTTTTTGAAAGAGCGAGACTCGCTTAAATCTCGGGGCGTGGATGTTAGCCCCTCTCGGCTCAAAGTTTCAGAACTCTGTCATGTGATTTTGGCATATCATCAGCTCCTCGATCGGGGTCGCGAGAAATTAGGCTCTGGCATTAAAATTGGAACGACGGGAAGAGGCATTGGACCCACTTACGGAGACAAGGCTATGCGTCTAGGCGTGCGGCTTGGAGAATTTCGTAAGCCGCAACTTTTAAAAGAGCGCCTTGAAGCCACTTATCATGAGAAAGTTTTGCAGCTCAAAGAGCTCGGCGTTACAGAGGTTCCAAGTTTTTCTGAGATTTTTGAGAAGTCTCTTAAAGAATTTGCGTTGATCGAACCGCATTTGATCGATACGTCTCGCTACCTCACCGAAATGTCCTCTCAAGGGAAGAGAATTATTTTTGAAGGAGCTCAAGGAACTCTGCTCGATATCGATTACGGCACCTATCCCTTTGTCACGAGCTCCAATACGACGGCAGGATTTGCCGCCTGCGGATCTGGCATTTCGCCCTCCGCTCTTCACTATGTGATGGGACTCACCAAGGCCTATACGACTCGAGTTGGATCGGGGCCATTTCCCACAGAGCTTTTGGGGGACGAAGAAGCGACCGGTCA
>Ga0163144_10012419_pt1 | contig 17892 bp, 20 predicted proteins | sample OliLak19BULKMAT1_FD_123175 | JGI IMG/M metagenome (GOLD analysis project Ga0163144, IMG submission 123175) | Freshwater microbial mat bacterial communities from Lake Vanda, McMurdo Dry Valleys, Antarctica - Oligotrophic Lake LV.19.BULKMAT1 | ecosystem: Environmental > Aquatic > Freshwater >...
ACGCCGGCCCAATTCAAGGAATGGTACCTGACGGAAGAGAAGCGCTGGGTGACGCTCATCAAGGAGCAGAACCTCAAGCCGGAGTGACTACAGCGCCTTCCTGAGCGTGAGATTGAAGCGGCGGCGTCCAGTCAATGGATGCTCGCCGCTTTTCAATGTCAGCACGCCGTGATGGGCAAGGCGCGACGGCCCACCCCAGACCACGACGTCGCCGTGGTGCAGTGCCACCTTCTTCAGGGGATCGGTGCGCCTGGGCCCGCCGAACTGGAAGGTGGCGGGCAGGCCCAGCGACACCGACACGATGGGATGGCCGTAGTCGGCCTCGTCCTTGTCCTGGTGCGGCGACAGCCGCGTGCCAGGCTCGTAGCGGTTGATCAGGCAGGCATCGGGCACGAAGCCGGGGAAGCCCGCGGCGTCGGCTGCGTCGCGGGCCAGCGCCAGGAAGATCTTGGGCAGGGCAGGCCACGGCCGGCCGGTTTCGGGATCCTCCCGCGTGTAGCGATAGCCTTTGCGGTCGGTGATCCAGCCACCGGCGCCGCAATTCGTCATCGACACCGACATCTCGAAACCGCCAGGCGTCGTCATGCGCCGGAACGGTGCGTCGGCTGCGATGGCGTCGATGGCCTGAAGCAGCGCTTCGCCGGCTGCCAGCGCCCGGCCATGCAGCAGCGCGGCGCCCGGGCCCAGCGCCTCCATTCCGCCATCAGGATCGAACAGGCTCTGCATCGGGACCCAGATATAGGGCATCATCGGCCGGAACATCAGGAGTAGCGTGATGAAGAGTTTGATCACTGCCGCCGCTGTGATCGTCGTCGGCTTGGCAGCCACCGCCGGAACCGCCGCCGCGCAGTCCGGTACCCCGTCCGGCGAGGCCTCGCGCGGCCAGCGCGTCTTCAACACCCAGTGCCGGGCCTGCCACACGCTCGAGAAGGATGGCGCCGGCACGGCCGGTCCCAACCTGCACGGCGTGTTCGGGCGCAAGGCCGGCACCGGCGGAGGCTACGAGTCCTCCGACGCCATGAAGAAGTCGGGCATCGTCTGGGATGACGCCACGATGGCCGAGTACAACCGCGACCCCAAGGGCAAGGTCCCCGGCACCAAGATGCTCTTCAACGGCGTGAAGAACGCCGGCCAGCTCGCCGACCTCGTCGCCTATCTCAAGGAAGCGACCAAGTGAAAAGCTGGCAAGTGAAAAGCTGGGTCGGCGTCGCGGGCGTGCTGGTTGTCGGACTGTCGGCGTCGACGGCGTCGGCGCAGGATGTGGCCAAGGGCGAGCGCGTGTTCAATACGCAGTGCAAGGCCTGCCATACGCTGCAGAGGGGTGGCGCGACCACGACGGGGCCAAATCTCTATCGCATCATGGGCCGCCGGTCGGGCACCGGGCAGGGCTACGGCTATTCCGAGGTCATGCGCAAGTTCGCCATCGAATGGAACGACGCGACGCTCGCCGCCTATCTGCGCGATCCCAAGGCCGACATGCCGGGGACGAAGAAGGTCTTCGCCGGCATAAAGCAGCGCGACCAGTTGGCCGACGTGATCGCCTACCTCAGGGTAGCGACGAAGTAGGCTTCAGGGCGAGGCGCTGTCGCGCGCCCGCACATAGGCGATCGAGCCCAGCGCGAGGCCGGCGGCCAGCGTGGCGAACACCCAGCGGTAGGCAAGGTCGCCGCCCCCGAAGGCTTCGACGATGTAGCCCATGCCGGCCGGCAGCACGGCCAATCCCAAGCACTGCGCCATGTTGACGGTGGTGACGCCGCGGCCGGCCAGCCGGTCGGGGAACAGGCCGCGGCCCTGGGCCACGATCACCGTGCCGTAGGCGCAGAAGAAGCAAAAGGCCACCAGCAGCACGACAGCGAGCCAGAGCGGCGGATTGGCCAGCAGCGCCATCACCGTGAGCAGCATCGTGGAGATCGCCGCCCCGCTGAACACGACCTTCTTGCGCGAGCGCAGCACGCGGTCCATCGGCCCGTAGGCCAGGATGCCCAGGATCTGCGCCACGCCCATAGCGAGCAACACGTTGCCGCGTTCCACGCCGTCGAGCTTGTGCACGTCGTAAAGATAAGGTCCGCCCCACACGCCCAGCACCGTCAGCATCGTGGCATAGGCGAAGAAATGCATGGAGAGCACGGGGCCGAGGCCTGGCGTGCGCCACACTTCCCACAGGCCCCGCAGGATCTCGGCCGGCGTCTCCTTGCGCGGCGCCGGGCCATCCGCTTCTGGCGGCCGGTCGCGCACGAAGACATAGAAACCGATCGCGACCAGCAGCGTGATGGCGGCGAGGCCCAAAAATCCGTGACGCCAGCCCACGCTCGCGGCGATCAAGGCGAGTGGCGTGGCCGCCGCCAGGGTGCCGATGTTGGAGGCGGCGAACACCCAGGACAGCGTCGTCGCGAGCTTGGCCGGCTGGAACCAGCGCGAGCACAGGAACACCACCGACATGAAGGAGGCGGCGCAGCCCACGCCCACGATGGTGCGGCCGGCGATCAGGTCTGTGGCGTCGGCGGCGCGGGCGATCCAGAGCGAGCCCAGCATGGCCAGCAGCGACAGGGCGGCCACCGTGCGGCGGGCGCCGAAGCGGTCGAACCACATGCCCACGGGGATCTGCACGGCAAACAGCGCGAAGAAGAAGGCGCTGCCCGCCCAGCCGAGCTGGCGCGCGCTGAGGTCGAGGTCGCGCGTGAGCTCGGGCGCGATCACGCTGTTGGAGACGCGGTAGAACTGGCTGAGGCAGGTCACCGCGATCAGCAGCGCGAGAAGCGGCAATTTTGATGCCATCTGGTGGCTCCCGTAGCACGCGGCAGGCGGCACTGTCCTTCGGCGTGGACCGAAGCATCGCCTTGCGCCACGATACGAAGACCCATGGCTGCCATCCGCTCCCGTCCTTCCCCGCTCGCCTGGCTGGTGGCGCCCGCCGCGCTCCTCTTCGTCCTTTTCTTCGTGCTGCCGTTCGGCGTGATGGCGGTGATGTCGTTCTACTCCGGCAACCCCGTCACCAACCCCAATGCCTTTGCCACCACGCGCCACTACGAGCGCTTCGTGTTCGATACCGCCGGCATCTACCACGAGGCCTTGTGGTCCACCCTGCGTATCGGGCTGGTGACGACGGTCGTCTCGCTCCTGATCGGCTATCCGCTGGCGCACTGGATGGCGCGCATGCAGTCGAGGCTCGGCCACGCGCTGGTGCTGATGGCGGTGATCGCGCCCATGCTCACCGGCATCGTCGTGCGCACCTTCGCCTGGATGACGATCCTGCAGGACAGGGGCGTCATCAACACGCTCTTGATCCAGTGGGGCGTGACCGACGGGCCCTTGCCGCTGATGTACAACGAGTTCGGCACCATCGTTGCCCTGGTTCATATCTACGTGCCCTTCATGGTGCTGACCTTGACCGGGGTGATCGGCCGCATCGACGAGCGGCTGGAGCAGGCGGCGCGCAGCCTCGGTGCCGGCCGGCTCAGGGCCTTTGCCGAAGTCACCCTGCCGCTCAGCCTGCCCGGCATCCTGGCGGGCTCGCTGCTGGTGTTCGCGCTCTCGATCAGTGCCTACGTCACGCCCTCGCTGATGGGCGGCACCGACGTGTTGACGCTGCCCATGCTGATCGCCCAGCAGGTCGGCACCAGCTTCAATCCCAATTTCGCCGGCGCGCTGGGCGTGATCCTGCTGCTGGTCTCGCTGGTGATCGTTGTCGCCTACAACCGTATCCTCGCGCGCCTGTCGGGCGAGCAGGGGATGGCATGAGCGCCGCCCTCAACAAACGGCCGTTCGATGGCGGTCGCGCGGCCTATCTCGCGCTCAATGCCCTGCTGCTCGCCTTCCTGATGCTGCCGATCGCCATCGTGCTGGTGTTCGCGCTCAATCCGACGCCCTACATCTCCTTCCCGCCGGTGGGCGTCAGCCTGCGCTGGTTCGCGAAGTTCTTCGCCGGCACCGAATTCATGGCTGCGCTCTGGCTGTCGCTGTGGGTAGCGTCGGTGGTTCTGGTCCTTTCGATCCTGATCGGCGGCGCCTGTGCACTCGCCCTGGCACGCGGCAATCTCCCGGGACGTACTTTCCTCACGGCCTTCTTCATGTCGCCGCTGATGCTGCCGGCCATCCTGACCGGCCTGGCGCTATTCCAGGCCTATCTGCTGTCGGGCATTGGCCGTCCGGTCTGGGGCCTGATCCTGGCCCATACGCTGGTGGCCGTGCCCTATGTGATCCGGACTACCCTGGCCGTGCTGTACAATTTCGACCGGCGCATCGAGGAAGCAGCAGCGGTGCTGGGCGCCAGCCCGGCCCGCGTCTTCTTCGAGATCACCCTGCCGTTGATCCGGCCCGGCGTGTTCGCGGGCGGCGTCTTCGCCTTCATCGTCTCGTTCGACCAGTTCCCGGTGTCGCTGTTCCTGGTGGTACCCAAGGGCGAGACCCTGCCGGTGGTGCTGTTCAACTACATGAAATTCGACCTCGACGGCGCCATCGCGGCGGCCTCGATGGTCTCGATCTTGCTCGCACTTTCGGTGGTTCTGGTGCTTGAGAGGCTGATCGGCCTCAAAGCTTACGTTAAGCTCTAAAGGGAACAGAGGGGGTCATCATGATTTCACGACACACGATTTCGAGGCGGCGGGCATTGCGTACCGGTGCGGGCCTGGCGGCGGCCGCCGCGGTCGGCGCACCGTCGATCCTTCATGCCCAGCCCAGGACGCTGAAAATCACGACCTGGGGTGGCAAGTGGGGCGAGGTCATGAAGGCCACGGTCCTGCCGGCCTTCGAGAAGGAGTTCAAATGCACGGTGTCGGCCGACCAGGCCTTCCCGTTCGTGCCCAAGCTGCAGGCGAGCGCGAAGAACGATCCGATCTACGATGTGCTGCACACTAATTCCAACGAGCAGTGGAATTCCTTCACCGAAGGATTGGTGATGGGAAAGATCACGGCCAAGGAAGTGCCCAACGTGGCCGATGTCTATCCCTGGGCCGCCAGTGACAAGATCGTGGGAGTGGCGATCTTCACCAGCGCCATTGGCCTTGGCTTCCGCACCGACAAGGGTCTCGCCAAGCCGGCCTCGTGGAAGGACCTCGCGGATCCCAAGCTCGCGGGCTCCCGCGGCGGCTACATCATTCCGGTGAACAGCCTGGGCCAGTGCCACCTGATGATGCTGGGCAAGGTCTATGGCAAAGGGCTCACCGACCTCGACGCCGCCTATAAGGCGTTGGAGGCGCTGAAGCCGATCAAGCTGGTCGATTTCACCGGCCAGATGGAAAAGATGCTGCTGTCGGGCGAGGTCTCCATGGGCGTCATCCACGACTCCGGCGTCTTCCGCTACGACGGCCAGAACCAGCCCGTGGACTTCGCCAGCCCGTCCGAGGGCGTGCTGGCGCTCGAGCAGGTGCTGAACGTGACGCCGGGATCGAAGGTCAAGGACCTGGCTTTCGGCTACATAGACTACATGCTGCGGCCAGATGTGCAGAAGCTGCTGGCCGAGGCGGTGTGGTACTCGCCGGCCAACAAGAAGGTGAAGCTCGACGCCAAGTACGATGCCAAGCTTCTCACCACCGAAGCCAAGGTCGCCACGCTGATCCAGCCCGACTGGAAGTGGTACAACGCGCGCAAGGAAGACATCGACGCCCGCGTCACCAGGATCCTGAAGGGCTAGTGACCTCCGCCACCATCAAGCTGGAGCAGGTGACGAAGACGTTCGACGGCCGCGTGGTGGCCGTCGACGACGTCACGCTCGACATCGAGGCCGGCGAGTTCTTCTCGCTGCTCGGGCCGTCGGGCTGCGGCAAGACCACCAGCCTGCGCATGATCGCGGGTTTCGAACTGCCCGATTCCGGCCGCGTCCATGTCGGCGGCCGAGACATCACGGATCTGCCCGTGCACAGGCGCGACATGGGCATGGTGTTCCAGTCCTATGCGCTCTTTCCCCATCGCACCGTGGCCGAGAATGTGGCCTTCGGGCTGCGCATGCGCGAGGTGCCCAAACCCGACATCGCGCGTCGCGTGAAGGCGGCCCTTGCCCTGGTCGAACTCACCGGGCTTGAGGAGCGCAAGCCGGCCCAGCTCTCGGGCGGCCAGCAGCAGCGCGTGGCGCTTGCCCGCGCCCTGGTGGTCGAGCCGCCGGTGCTGCTGTGCGACGAGCCGCTGGGCGCGCTCGACCGCAAGCTCCGACAGCAGATGCAGTTCGAGCTGAAGGAGTTGCAGAAGCGGCTGGGCGTCACCCTGGTGTTCGTCACACACGACCAGGAGGAGGCGCTGGCCATGAGCGACCGCATCGCCGTCATGAACAAAGGCCGGGTCGAGCAGGTGGGCGCCCCGACCGAGATTTACGAACGGCCTCGCACCCGCTTCGTCGCCGACTTCATCGGCGAGATCAATATCCTGGAAGACGGCGACCGCGCCTGCGCGCTGCGGCCGGAAAAGATCCGCTTCGTGCCGACGGCGGAAGCCCGCGTCGCCGGCACCGTCGAGACGGCAAATTTCCTCGGCGGCTCGACGCTCTATCGCATCCGCACCACCGACCGGCGGACGTTGCTCGCCCGCGAAACCCATGCCGGCGAACGCTCGCCGCGCGGTGCCGGAGATGCGGTGGGCCTTGCCTGGGCCGATTCGGACACGGTGGCGCTGGAAGGATAACAAATGACTCGCATCCTCGGCATCGCCACCATCGGCCAGGCGCCGCGCGACGACATCGCCTCGCTGTTCGCCGAACACGCGCCTCCGGGTACTCGGGTGATGCTGCGCGGGGCACTCGATGGACTCTCCGATGCCGAGGTCGATGCGCTGAAGCCCGAGTATGACGGCGACACGCTCTACACCCGCCTGCGCGGCGGGCGCGACGTAAGAATTTCCAAGAAGGCCGTGATCGCCCGCTCGCCCGGCGTGCTGGAGAAGCTGCGCGCCGACGGCTGCAACGTGCTGGTCTATGCCTGCACGGGCGAGTTCCCGCCGATGCCGGGCGACGAGGGCGTGCTGTTTCCGTCGCGCATCCTGAATGGCCTCGCGACCGGCCTGCTGCCGCGTGGGCGGCTGGGGCTCCTGATCCCGCTCGCCGAGCAGGCTGAAAAGCTCGGCGCGAAATGGGCGCGGCCGGGCCTGGAGATCGTGGCCGAGGCGCTGGCACCCAGCGCGGGTGCGGCGGAGGCCGCCGCCGCCGCCCGGCGCCTCGCGGCCCATAAACCGGATCTCGTGGCCATGGATTGCATGAGCTATACGCCGCTCACCAAGCAATGGATAAAGCCCGCGCTCGGCGTACCGGCCCTGCTCGCCATCACCGCCACGGGCCGCGTGCTTCGGGAAATGCTGGAATGACGACGATCCAGACCCAATGCGGCATCGTGGGCGATATCCGGTCGGCATGACGCTGGGCCTCCTGCTCGCGCGCACGGGGACAAGGCCGGGCGTGCAGCCTGAGCATGTGAAGACTAAGGTGCTCCCAGCAAAGACTACTTCGCGTTGGCGGCGGCCCTGGCCTGCCGGATCGCGAGCGCGAGCGAGGCGCCGAGGTCGGCCAGCAGCTTGGCCCCCACCTCGTCGGTGAACTTGCCGTCGATGAACTTGGTGTGGGCAACGCCGATCATGACCTCGGGCTTGTTCACCGGCCGGCCGTCGAGGAACACCATCATCTGGCGCAGGTGGTATTGCGCGCGCGCCGTGCCGAGCGGGCCGCCCGCGGCGCCGAACATGGCGATCGGCTTGGCAGCGAAGGGCTGCGGGGTCATGCGCGACAGCCAGTCGATGGCGTTCTTCAGCACGCCCGAGACGGAATAGTTGTATTCCGGGGTCGCGAATACGATGCCGTCGGCCTCGAGCATGGCTTTCTGGGCGGCTTGCACGCCCGTCGGGAAGCCCTTGGCCTGCACGTCGGCGTCGTAGAGCGGCCAATCGCCGATTTCGATCGTCGAAAGCGTGACACCAGCCGGCAGCCGCTCGGTGAAAGCAGCGAGCGCCAGACGGTTAAAAGAGTCTTTGCGAAGGCTGCCGCAGAAAGCGACGAGTTTGATTGGCTCGGACATTGCTCGGTATCCTTCTGGTGACTGGCGCTTTGTCAGCGATGAGACAGGCGGCTACATAGGTGCCGCGGGGAGAATTGGCAAACGCATGGCTTTGCACGACATCACACTGGACGACATCGAATCGCTGGCGGTCGGAGCCTGGGTGCTGGGCACCGGCGGCGGCGGCAGCCCCTATCTCGGCCTGCTGAACATGCGGGCCCTCTACAAGGAGGGTCACCGGGTCCAGCTCATGCCGTCGTCCGATCTGGCCGACGACGATTGGGTGGCGGCGGTGTCCAACATGGGGGCGCCGCTGGTCGGCCAGGAGCGCCTGACCGATAGCCGCACCATCGCCCGCGCCGTCGACCTGATGGAACGCCACACCGGATATCGCTTTCGCGGTATCATGGCGCTGGAAATCGGCGGCGGGAATTCGATCCAGCCGCTGATGGCGGCGGCGCATTTGAAACGCCCCGTGATCGACGCCGACATGATGGGCCGCGCCTACCCCGAGGCGCAGATGACGTCGGTCGCCGTGGCCGATCTCGCGCCCTGTCCGCTCACCACCGTCGACGTGCGCGGACTCGAATCGGTGGTCGAGAAAGTGCCGACCTGGAAGTGGATGGAGCGGGTGAGCCGCAAGATCTGCACCGAGTACGGATCGATCGCGTCCACCTGCAAGGCGCCGCGCACGGGCGCCGAGGTCAAGAAGTGGGGCATCCATGGCACCACCACCAAGGCCATCGCCATCGGTCATGCCGTGCGCGAGGCCCAGCGCAAGCATGAGGACCCGATTGCCGCCATCCTGTCGGTCGAGCCGGGCAAGGTGCTCTACAAGGGCAAGGTGGTCGATGTCGAACGCCGCGCCACCGAGGGGTTTTTGCGCGGCAGGACGCGGTTCGACGGCATGGACGAGTGGCGCGGCGCCACGATGGAGCTCAACTTCCAGAACGAATGGATCGTGGCCTGGCTCGACAAGAAGCCGGTCGCCATGTCGCCCGATCTGATCTGCGTTCTCGATTCGGTATCGGGCGAGGCGGTTGGCACCGAGACCATCCGCTACGGCCAGCGCGTCACCGTGATCGCGCTGCCGCCGCCGCCGGTCTTTCTCTCAGTGAAAGGCCTGCAACACGTAGGCCCGCGCGCTTTCGGCTATGACATCGACTTTAAGAGTGTGTTTGCAGCATGAGGCGCATTGGCATCGACGTCGGCGGCACCAATACCGACGCCGTCCTGATCGAAGAGGGAAAAGTGGTCCGCGCCGTCAAGGCGCCGACCAGCGAGGACGTCACCACCGGCATTCTGGATTCGCTGAAGAGCCTCGGTTCGACCGGCGCGCTGAAGGAAGCAGGGGGCAAGCTGAAGCGCATCGACGGCGTCATGATCGGCACCACGCATTTCATCAATGCCGTGGTCCAGCGCCGTCATCTCACCAAGGTCGGCGCCTTGCGGCTCGGCATGCCGGCCTCGGCCTCGCTGCCGCCATTCTGCGACTGGCCGGAGGATCTCGCCAATCTGGTGCGCGGCGGTGTCTGGATGGTCGAGGGCGGGCACGAATACGATGGCCGACCCTTCATGCCGCTCGACGAGGCCGCGGTCACCAAGGCGGCCCAGGAGATGAAGGCGGCGGGGCTGAAATCGGTCGGCATCTCGTCGATCTTCTCGCCGCTCGATCCCAGCCACGAGCGGCGCGCGGCCGAACTCGTCGCGGCGGTGATCCCCGAGGCCGCCATCACCTGCTCGTCGGATCTTGGCCGCATCGGTCTCCTGGAGCGCGAGAACGCGGGCCTCCTGAACGCGGCTCTGGCCGAGCTGTCGCGCGACACCATCGCGGCCTTCGAAAAAGCGATCCGCGATTCCGGCATCGCCGCCCCGCTGTTCATCACCCAGAACGACGGCACGGTGGCGGAGGCCGCGCAGGCCCGGCGCCTGCCGGTCTACAGTTTCGCCTCGGGCGCCACCAATTCCATGCGCGGGGCGGCCTATCTCTCGGGCCTGCAAGACGCGATGGTGATCGACGTCGGCGGCACCACCACCGACGTCGGCCAGCTCAAGAATGGATTTCCACGCGAAGCCAACTCGGTGGTGCAGGTCGGTGGCGTGCGTACGCTCTTCCGCATGCCCGACCTTCTCTCCATCGGCCTCGGCGGCGGCAGCCACGTCACCCTGAACCCCCTGAAGGTTGGCCCGGTGTCGGTCGGCTACCGCCTGCTGAAGGATGGCGTTGCCTTCGGCGGCAAGCAGCTCACGACCACCGATATCGCCGTCGCTTGCGACATGCTGAAGCTCGGCGACAAGGCCAGGGTTGCCCATCTCGATGCCGCGGCGTGTCGCAAGGTATTGAGCGAAGCCGCGCGCCTTGCCGAGGAGGCGATCGACCGCATGAAGACCGAGGCGGGCAGCGTGCCGCTGATCGCGGTCGGCGGCGGCGCTTTCCTGATCCCGGAGAAGCTCGCGGGCGTCAGCGAGGTGATCCATGTCGAGCATGGCGACTGCGCCAATGCGGTGGGGGCCGCCATTGCCCAGGTCTCGGGCGAGTGCGACCAGATTTTCAAGGACATGACCCGGGCCGAGGCAATCGCGGCGGCCCAGGGCATCGCCCAGGATCGCGCCGTGGCGGCAGGCGCCGGCCGCGCCACCCTGGCCACCATCGAGAGCGAGGACATGCCGCTCGCCTACTTGCCCGGCAATTCGGTGCGTGTGCGGGTGAGGGTGGTGGGCGACGTCGCGGCGGGCTGATATGGAGTGCCCGGAAGGCAAGGGAGTGAACTGCCGATGATGCGATCTCTACTCGTGGCGCTTGGCGTGCTCGCCCTGGCGTCGCCCGTGGCGGCCCAGGGCATGGGTCAGAACCAGCCGCCCGATCAGTGGGTGATGAACTGCAATACCGAGCGCGGGCTCGATTGCACCGTTTCCAACATGATCGACGGCGGCCCCAACAACCTGCTCGGCACCTTCCTGATCGTGAGCTACTCGGCGGCCTACACCACGCTCACCATCGTGGGCGACGGCGTGGGCCGGCGGGCCAGTCTCCAGGTCGACGGCAATCCCTTCATCTCGACGGAGATCTGCGCCGGCACCGGCGAATGCTCGTACGTCCAGGAGAAGTCGGCCGAGCTGCTGCAGCAGATGCGGTCGGGCTCGCAGATCGTGGTCCAGATCAGCCTGCAGGACGACACCATGGCCGGGCCTTTCAAGCAAAGCCTAGCCGGCTTCGAGGCCCAGTACCGCCGGGCCGTGCAGGCGCAGCGGCGCCGCTGACGCGGACCTGAACGCCGGGGCAACTTTCTGCCCGCCGGGTTCGTTGTCGTGCTCGATAGTCCCACGACGCCGCCGGCCCGTCGGACGGGCATCTGCCATGTGCCGGACCCACTCGGAGGACACCACATGATGAATACGATGTTCCGCTCCGGCCTGCTTCGGTCCGGCCTGACTGGTCTCGCCGCAGTTGCTCTGTTGGCGGCGGTCCCGGCCGCCTTTGCGCAAACCCAGACACTCAAGGCCACGCTCACGGCCGCCAGCCAGGTGCCGCCGAATGCCAGCAAGGGCACCGGCGCACTCACCGGCACCTACGATCCCGCCACCAAGAAGCTCACCTGGAGCGTCACCTTCGCCGACCTGAGCGGCCCGCCGACGGCGGCCCACTTCCATGGCCCTGCCGCAGCCGGCGCCAACGCCGGCGTCGTGGTGCCCCAGAAGGACGGATTGGCCAGCCCGATGAAGGGCGAGGCGACGTTGACCGATGCCCAGGCGGCCGATCTGGCGGCCGGCATGTGGTATTTCAACATCCACACCGACGCCAACAAGGGCGGCGAGATCCGCGGCCAGGTCACGAAGGGGATGTAGTCCCCACCGGCGGCGACAGGATATTGACGGCCTTGGATAGGAATAGTATATAAGCCCCTATCCAAGGAGGAGTCGATGCCCTACTGCGATCCGCCGCCGCCCGAAGGCTATCCCGACGTCAAATGGCACGTGCCGCCCAAGCGGCCGAGCCTCGCCCGCCGCAAGCGCGACTTCCTGCGCCATCTCCTGCGCTGGGGCGCAATGAATGAGGCGGCGGCGCGCACGGGCGTTGATCGCCGCACCGCCCATCGCTGGCGCGAGCAGGATGAGACGTTCGACCGGGACTGCCGCGACCGTCTGAATTGGCGGCGCCAGACGATCCTGCTGGAAGCCATCAACCGGGTCGAAAATCCCCGGACGCGACCGGTGCTCTATCGCGGCCGCCAGATCGGCCATATCGGCCGCGCCAACGACCGTATCGTGGCCGCGCTGATGTGGTCGTCGGCGACGCTGGGTGGCGAGAAGTGAGTTTTCAAAATGTCTCACTGCGGGAGACATCGCGCCTTCCGTCTCGCGTCGGATTGCCCAAGGGTATCAGGCGCTTGGGCGAAGCCGGCGCGGCGCGGGAACGGAAAAGTCGGTTTTTACTTTGTCCCGCGTCGGGAGGCGTCGCTACTTCTGCCGGCGGTAGAGGAAGCAGTTGTCGGCCTGGGGCATCTTCATGCCCTGGTAGAAGCTCACTGCCGTCGGCGCCGACAGCAGGAGCGTGGTGGTGATCGCGCCGCCGGCGGCCGTCCGCGTCTCCTCGATCAGGCGTTTGCCGATGCCCTGGCCCTGGCAGGCCTTGTCGACGGCGAGGTCGGAGAGATAGCAGCACCAGCAGAAGTCGGTGAGGGACCGGGCAAAGCCCACCAATCTACCGTCCTGGCGGGCGGTCACATAAAGGTTGCTGTGCGCCAGCATGCGCTCGACGCGGCTGCGGTCGTCGACCGGCCGGTTGATGCCGGATTTGCGGCACACGTCGATGTACTCGTCGGCGGCAAGGAAATCCTCGCGGGCATAGATCGTGTTCATTCGCTCAACCATCTCCCCTCAACCATTTCCGGAGCGCTGCCGTCACTTCGGCGGGTCGTTCCAATGGGGCCATGTGTCCGCAATCCTCGAGCACGACCAGTCGCGAGGTCGCGATGTCGGCGGCCATCTCCTCGGCGCGGACCAGCGGCGTCGTCAGGTCCTGGCGGCCGACGATCACCACGGTCGGCACTTCTATGTCGACCAGCAGCGGCCGGCTGTCGGGCCGCGCGATGGTGGCGCGCGTCTCGTTGACGAAGCCCTCGGCGCCCACTTCCAGCGCCATGTCGAGGATCGGCTGGACGATCGCCTTGTCGTCGATGTGCGAGCGGTGAAGGATCATCGGCAGCAGCGAAGGCTGCACGCCATGGAAGCGGCCGATCTTGGTCTGCTCCATCAGGCCGTGACGCCGCGCCGTCGCCTCGGCCGCGTCGGGCGTGGCCTGGGTGTCGATCAGCGCCAGCCGCTCGACGCGTTCAGCCGCACGGCGCATGACCTCGAAGGCGACGTAACCGCCCATCGAGAAGCCAGCGAGGGCAAAGCGTTGCGGCGCCATTGCGAGCGCCGCGTCGGCCATGGCGGCCATCGAGTCGTAATGCCAGAGCTCGGGCACGACGATGTCGACGGTGTCGGAAAGGGCATCGATCTGGGGCTGGAAGACGCGCCGTGTGGCGAGCAGGCCGGGCAGCATGAGAAGCGTAGGGCGCGCCATCGATTACACCTGATTCGATCAGATCTGTATCTGGTTACCCAACTCGATAGCGCGGTTCGGCGGGATGCGGAAGAAGGTCTTGGTCGCCGAGGCCGAGTGCGAGAGCGAAATGAACCAGTCGCGGCCGATCCGGCCGAGCGGCGAGCGTTGCGCCGGGATCAGCGTTTCGCGGCCGAGGAAGAAGCTGGTCTCCATCTCGTCGTAGGCGATGCCGTGCGGCCGGCAGGCGCGCAGTGCCGCCGGCACGTCGGGCTGTTCGGTGAAGCCGTAGCGGGCGATCACGGTGTGGAAGCCCTTGCCCAGCCGTTCGACCTCGATGCGGTTGGCCTCGGGCACGCGCGGCACATCCATGGTTTCGACCTGCAGGATGATGATGCGCTCGTGCAGAACCTTGTTGTGCTTGAGATTGTGCAGGAAGGCCGCGGGCGTGTGGCTGGCGTCGGCGGTCAGGAACACGGCCGTGCCGGCGACGCGGTCGGGCGCGCGCTCCATGCGCTCGAGGAACTGACGCAACGGCAGCGAACCCTCGCTGAGCTCGGTCGCCACCAGCCGGCGGCCGCGCCGCCAGGTGGTGATGGTGAAGTAGACGAAGGCCGCGACCACGAGCGGCAGCCAGCCGCCGTCGGGGATCTTGAGGGCGTTGGCGATGAAGAAGGCAAGGTCGGGGATGGCCAGGAAGCCGAACACGCCGACGGCCAGCGGCCACGACCAGCGCCACACCAGGATCGCCACCACAGTGGCAAGGGCTGCATCGACCAGCATGGCCCCGGTGACGGCCAGGCCATAGGCGCCGGCCAGCGCGCCCGAGGAGCCGAAACCCACGACCAGGGCCACGACGCCGCCCATCAGGATCCAGTTCACGCGCGGGATATAGATCTGCCCGATCGTGGTCTCGGACGTGTGCTTGATCTCCATGCGCGGCAGGTAGCCGAGCTGGATCGCCTGACGGGTCAGCGAGAAGACACCGGTGATGACGGCCTGCGAGGCGATGACGGCGGCGAGCGTCGAGAGCGCCACCAGCCCGAGGATGTAGTCCTTCGGCACCAGCTCGAAGAATACCTGCCGCACGATCTCGGGGTCCTCGATGATCATTGCGCCCTGGCCGAAGTAGTTGAGCAGCAGGCCCGGCATCACCAAGGCGAGCCATCCGGTCCGGATCGGTTTGCGGCCAAAATGGCCCATGTCGGCGTACAGCGCCTCGGCGCCAGTAACGGCCAGCACGATCGAGCCGAAGGCCCAGAAGATGCCGAGGCCCTGGTCGGAGATCAGCCTGACCGCGTAGAGGGGATTGATCGCGTACAGCACGGCCGGGTTCTTGGCGATCTGCCAGGCGCCGAGCACGCCCAGCACCAGGAACCACAGCAACATGACCGGGCCGAACAGGCGGCCGACGTCGGCCGTACCGCGGGCCTGCAGCATGAACAGGCCAATCAGGATGACGAGCGACAACGGCATGACGAAGGGGGTAAAGGCCGGGGCGGCTGCGGAGAGGCCCTCGACGGCGCTCATCACGGAGACGGCTGGCGTAATGATGGCGTCGCCGTAGAACAGCGCGAGGCCGATGACCGCCAGCACGACGATGGCCCGGCGCACGTTGCGCTGCTTGCCGTTCAGGCCGCGCGTGGCCAGCGTCGCCAGCGCCAGCACGCCGCCTTCGCCCTTGTTGTCGGCGCGCATGATCAGAACGACGTACTTGATGGTGACGGTGAGGGTGACGGCCCAGAACAGGGTCGACAGCACGCCCAGCACATGCTCCGGGGTCGGTGTCAGGCCGGCTCCATGGAGGAAGGTCTCGCGCAAGGCGTAGAGCGGGCTGGTGCCGATGTCGCCGAACACCACGCCCAGCGCCCCGACCACGAGGCCAGCCGCGGCGCCGCTCGGCGCGTGAGAGCCGTTGCTGCCGTTGGCCGCGGGCGTCGCGGGCGGGACTGGGGGAGTAGGTGGACTGGTTTCGGCTGAGGCCATGTTATCGAACGCCACCAAGGTTGGCGGCGGCGCGACGGTTTGCGCCCACGCCTTCCGCCTGTCAACGCGCCAAATCGGGGTCAGTTGCGACGAATGGGCTTGACTTGGAAGCGACCCAAGGGCGGCCTTGGGGCATGACCGAGCATGCCCCCCAGTACGCTGACGTCAGCAATCCGCGCCTTTACCGCGAAGATGCCTGGGCGCCGCATTTCGCACGGTTGCGGCGGGAAGACCCGGTGCACCGCCACGCCGAGAGCCCCTACGGGCCCTATTGGTCGGTGACGCGCTTCGCCGACATCATGATGGTTGAGCTCGACCACAAGACCTTTTCGTCCGACTCGAGCCTGGGCGGCATCCAGATCGCCGACCAGCCGCTCGGCCAGGACCTGCCCAACTTCATCCGCATGGACCCGCCGCGCCACACCGCCCAGCGCCGGACCGTGGCGCCGATCGTGGCGCCCACCAACCTCGCCAACATGGAAGGCATCATCCGCCGGCGCACCGAGGCCGTGCTCGACGGCCTGCCGCGCAACGAGACCTTCGACTGGGTCGACCGCGTGTCGACCGAGCTCACCGCCATGATGCTGGCCACCCTGTTCGACTTCCCATGGGCCGACCGGCGCAAGCTCACCCACTGGTCCGACGTCGCCATCGCCAACATCGAAGCCCCGGACGCGGTGGTGAAAAGCGAGGCCGAGCGGATGGCCGAACTGATGCAGATGGCCGAGATCATGGGCGCGCTGTGGCAGGAACGCGCCGCCCAGCCGCCCAAGTTCGACCTGATCTCGATGATGGCGCATAGCGAGGCAACACAGAACCTGCCGCTGCGCGAGTTCATCGGCACCTTCGGGTTGCTGATCGTGGGCGGCAACGACACCACGCGCAATTCGATGACCGGCGGGCTGATGGCGATGATCGAGCATCCCGAAGAAGTCGCCAAGGTGCGGGCCAGTGCCGCCCTGCTGCCGACCCTGGTGTCCGAAACCATCCGCTACCAGACGCCGGTGATCCACATGCGGCGCACCGCAACCCGCGACACGGAACTCGCCGGCAAGGCCATCGCCAGGGGCGACAAGGTGGTGATGTGGTACGTCTCGGGCAATCGCGACGAGACCGCGATGGAGGCGCCTGAGCGCTTTTTCGTCGGCCGCGCCAAGCCGCGCCATCATCTCGCCTTCGGCGCCGGCATCCACCGCTGCGTCGGCGACCGGCTGGCCGAGATGCAGCTTCGGATCCTGTGGGAAGAGCTGCTGAAGCGCGACCTCGCGATCGAACTCGCCGGTCCGCCGGTGCGGCTCTACTCCAATTTTATCCGCGGTATTCGGGCGCTCCCCGTGATCATCCGCGCCTGACGGTCTCGACGCCCGCGGCAAAGGCCTGCTGCAGCAGCCAGACGTCGCCCGCGATCGAGACGAAGTCGTAGCCCAGGCGGACGAACTCCGCGCCCTGCCTGGCATCGACGGCGAGCCGGCCGGCCGACTTGCCGTGCTTCTTGGCGGCGGCAATCGTGGCCTGCTCGGCCTGCACGAAGTCCGGGTGGTCGAAGGCGCCGGGCTCGCCCAGTGCCACCGAGAGGTCGTTGTGGCCAAGCCACAGCATGTCGACGCCGGGCATCGAGGCGATCTCGTCGGCAGCCGAAGCGCCCCTCGGGTCTTCGACCTGCAGGATGATGGCGGTGCGGGCGTTCTGCTCGGCAAAGCGCGGCACCAGCGGCTCGGAGCGCATGGCGAAGCGCTCGTGGGCGAGGCCCAGCGCCACGCCGCGGGTGCCGTCGGGCCAGTACTTGGCCGCGTCCAGCACCGCCTTGGCCTGCTCGACCGACGACACGATCGGCACCATGACGCCGTCGGCGCCGGTATCCAGCGCGCGCGAGATGTGGTGGCGGGACTGCGAGGGCACACGCACGATCGAGGGCAGGTCGGCGGCCTGCAGGTAGCGCACGACGCTGCGCACCGTGTCGAAGCTGAAGCCGGTGTGCTCCATGTCGAGCACCGCATACTCGGCGCCCGCCGCCTTCAGGATCTGGCCGATGCCGGGGGTCGTGAACTCGAACAGAAAGGTGCCGATTTTGGTCTGCGGTGTTCCGACCATCGCCCGCAACGTCGATTTCGCCATGCGTTCTCCCCCTCGTGCGTCGTTTGCAGAATAGGGCGCGCGGGCGGATTGTCGATCCACATGACCCCGGCGCTGCTCTACGGTCTCGTCATTCTGTCGGCGATCGCCCATGCGATCTGGAATGCGCTGGTGAAATCGGCCGGCGACCGCGTCCTCACCATGGTGGCGATCCGCACCGCCGGCCTCGTGCTTGGCCTCGCAGTGCTTCCCTTCGTCGACTGGCCCGCCCCCGAGAGCTGGAAGTGGCTGGCGCTCACCTCCTGCGTGATGTTCGCC
>Ga0163144_10012423_pt1 | contig 17889 bp, 17 predicted proteins | sample OliLak19BULKMAT1_FD_123175 | JGI IMG/M metagenome (GOLD analysis project Ga0163144, IMG submission 123175) | Freshwater microbial mat bacterial communities from Lake Vanda, McMurdo Dry Valleys, Antarctica - Oligotrophic Lake LV.19.BULKMAT1 | ecosystem: Environmental > Aquatic > Freshwater >...
AATTGCAATGGTGCCAGAACGACATACTGCGCTGGCGGGTAGGGTGCCAACCCAGCGCCAGCATCACACGGCAACCCTGCTGTCAGAAATAGATCGCCACGCAGCACCCGCAGCAGATTATTGACATTGAACTGCAGATCGCTAAATCGCGCATATGGGTGCGTGATACCGGCCATGCGTGCTGCAAACCCGGCCAGCACTGCCCCAACAGCAGCACCGCGTTCGCCAGGTGTAGCGATGATGCCCAACCAGTGTGCCACTATCGCAAGTAACCAATTCCCTAGCCAGGCCAACAGCAGGCAGGATGCCGCAATGATCGCCAACCCCGGCGTCGCAATGGTCAACCCCAGCCGATCCATAACCAGCAGCAGTGCGGCAACACACCCAAGGCCCAGTACAAGCCCAGCCGCCGCGCGCGCGCGCCACCCAATGCGGCGGGCACACCCATAGATCAATGCGGCGATCAAGCTCTGGAGTGCCAACTGGCCTGGCGCAGGCGCGCCATTCGCAATTGGAGCGGCAGCGAACCGGTAGATCACAACGCCGAGGGAGCGTGGATCGTTCGGGGCGGTAAATGGCTGCGATTGCAACCCAAGGTTCAGATCGCCATTTGTGGCTTCGCCAAGCAACAGATAGCGCCGCACACCAGCAGCAACCCGGATCGATTGCTGGCGTGATGAACCAATGACGATGTGAGATGTGGTTGGTGTGCCATCTGGCCGACCGCTGCCCGCAGTCAGGGTTATCAGCCATTGCCCGCCGCCAACACCAGGGAGCCGAATATTAGCACTATCCTCTGCCCAGCGATAGGGTGGTTCTGGCAATGCCCACCAATCGCTATTCGGGCGATCTGGTTCTGGCGCATTGAATCCATTCAGGAATGGGCTATCATACCAGCGCAGATGGCTGCGTTTATCGCCACCGATATGCAGGCTGTAGGCCGGAGTAAACTGGTAGGCCAGCATTGCTAGAAGCAACCCAGCCAAAAGCGCCGCCCACAGCCACATATCACGCAGCCAGCCGCCAATCAGGCGCAGCTCATGCCATAGCCATACGAACGCCGCATGGAGATCGTTTACAATCGTCGCAAACACGCAGCCATTCTACCGCAGATCCACGAGGAGACCCAATGCGAACGATCTGTCTACACGACCGTGCAACTATTGCCGATGTTCTGCGCCAGAATGCCGCCATGCGCCTGTATGAACTTGGCGATCTCGATGATTTCTTCTGGCCATCCACAACCTGGTATGCGCTGGCCGATGATGTGCAGATCTATGAACTGGCCCTGGCCTATAATGCCGGCGATTTGCTGATTCTTCTGGCTCACCCAACCACCAGCACCGTCAACATGCGAATGCTGCTCGAATCGATCCGCCACCTGCTGCCGCGCCGGTTTTACAGCCATCTTGGCCCGGATCTGGCCGATGTGCTACAGGGGTATTCCGCCAGTTCACACGGCCTGCACGACAAAATGGCCCTCATCAATGATTCGCAATTGGATCAATTCGATACATCGGCAGTCGTGCAGTTGCGACCAGGCGATCAGGCCGAGGTGCAGGAATTCTATCGCACCAGCTATCCTGGGAATTGGTTTGATCCACGTATGCTGGAAACCGGCCAGTACTATGGCTATCGTGAGCAGGGGCAATTGCTCAGCGCAGCCGGGGTGCATGTCTATTCCGCAAGCCAGCGCGTTGCCGCCCTGGGCAATATCACCACCCATCCCGCAGCGCGCGGGCGTGGCCTGGCAACAATCGTAACCGCCAGATTATGCAAGGAACTATGTGCAACTGTCGATCAGATCGGGCTGAACGTTCGTTCCGACAACCAAGCCGCGATCAATTGCTATCGCCGATTGGGTTTCGAACGAATCGGAGCATACGAGGAGTTTATGTTCGAATCGTGACCGACTGTGACAGGGTGATTGGGTGACACGGTGAGGAAGTGATTGGGTGACAAGGTGAATATGTTAGATCGAAGTTGTACCGTTTCTCATCAGCACTGTCATCTCATCACCATGGCACCGCGTCAGAGTTGTACAGCCTGTAGATATGGCAGCACGCTCCGCACAACCCCCAGCACAACATCCTGATACAGATAGAAACCCGGCTCTAGTGGTGGGAGTTGCTCATCTGTGGCAGGAAGTGCTGATAGTGTCGGAAACAGTTCCGTGAGTGGCGCGCCATCAAGCGCAGATCGTAGGCTCTGAAGTGCGCCTGCAATCCGATTAAGTGCCTGTGCATCCAGGGTGGTTGGCACAATCGGCGGCTCGGCACCATCAAGCATAAAGTCTTCCCATTCCAAGAGATCGAATAGAAACTGCCCACCTTTATAGAGTGGTAGGGGTGCCAGTGCTGCCAGGAGAGCCTCAGCGCGGGCCGTGCCCTGCTGGCGGAACGCCACGCCGCGCCGTGCAAGCGTGCAGAGTACAGCCCGCAACCAATCATTGCCATGTGTGACGAGCCCCAGCAACACGAGATCCTCGGGCGTCAGCGCCGCCAATCCATTGCTCTCCTTCGGTTGACTCATTGTATTCCTCTGCGTATTGCATAATGCGTCGTATGCATGTCGCGATCCAGCAGACACTACACGCTATTCGGCACTTGCCCTATAACGGTCTCGTCGTCACATAGTTGGCGATCTGGCGTAGCACTGCCTTCGCCTCATTCTCGGGGATATCGGCCAGATCTATCTCGAAACGCGCCACACCTGCATGGGCTAGCCGATCTGCTAGTTGAATGGCATACTCAATCGAGCCATACTGTTTCATTGCCGCCAGTACCTCTTCGGCATTCGCCTGCGTTTTTGCAGATCGCGGGCGCTTGATGATCTCATACAAATGTTCTCTTGCGGCACCATCTACTGTGCGAAACAGATGGATCAGCATGATCGTACGCTTGCCCTCAAGCAAATCGCCGAGTGGCTCCTTACCATACAGAGCTTCCTCGCCGATCAAGTTGAGTACATCATCCTGGATCTGGAATGCAATTCCAATCAGCCGGAAGACCTCATTGAAGCGATCAAGCCGCAGTGGATCAGTCTCGCCAGCGCAGATCGCGCCCATGCGGCATGGGCTGATGCAAGTATACCAGCCAGTCTTCTTTGTGCTCATCTCGAAGTAATCCTCATCGAGTTCTGGCACAATCTGATCGCGAATCCAGCCAAGTTCGATCGCCTGACCTTCAAGCGTTTCACGACACATGTGGACAACATCGTGGATGAGGCCGAGCGTACGTGCCAGACCAAGTGTGGGCAAGTTGGCCAACACCGCATCAATCGCCAGAAGGTTCATGGCATCGCCGGTATTGACAGCCAGACCAATGCCATGCGCCTCATGGAGTGTCTGGAGGCCACGCCGATGGGTGGACTCATCCGAGATATCATCGTGAACCAGAAAGCCATTGTGGAACAACTCGATTGCAGCAGCACTGCGGATGGAATCCTCGGCACGCCCACCAAGCGCACAGCAGGTCGCGATGGTCAGGGTTGGCCGCAACCCCTTGCCCTCGCGCGCCGGATAATCGCGAATGAGATCATACAGCCGTGCGCGTGGTTCGCGATCAGGAATCATGTGCTCGATCTCCTGGCGTACCCGGCGCTTACAGGCAAGCAGGGTCTCCATCAGATCCGCATCGATCACATCGGCCAGATTCCACCAGGGATCGCTGTTCTGGCCATCCCAGATCAGCCGATCCTGGATCTGAACCGTCGCGCCAATCGTTGGTAGTGCAGAAGATTCCTGCTGTACTGGCGTGCGCTGATCAAGGTAATCCAGCGCGCTCCAGCCAGTATGGCGGGTTTGTTGTAGCGCTGGTATAGTTGTGGTGGCTGGCTGCGCCACAGATGGCAGTTTGCCCCAACGCTCGGGGTTGGCTGCACGGTATGTGCGCCACAAATCCTGCACTGCTCTCAGCCCGGCAGCGCGCTGTGCAAGCAGTTGGAATGTGCGCCAGACAGCCAGTACCTGATCTCGTTCACCACGGACATCCAGGCTGCGCTCCCACACCTGATCGACCGGGCGGCGTTGGAGGTCAAACAGCAGGTTCATGGCCCGTTCATCGAAGTAACACTCAACTGTTGCATCTGCTGCTGGTTGTGCAACTGCCAGTAGGCGGCTGTGTTGGGCACGTAGTGTTGCATGGCTCTGATCACCAAAGTGCAGCGTGATCACAACTACACCAAGCTGGTGTGCGGCGGCAGCCACAATCGCTGGCGTGCGACGTGCCAGCGCATCAATCGTCTGAACCAATAGGTCGGACATGTGCTCAATCGGCACGTGCGCCTCCGGCAAACTCAACAATCCCGTAGAATGAGAACGCGAATGAATCTGAGCCGCAGCGTCCTTCGATCTTGCAGGGGCCGATCACCTCATGCACCGAGTATGGCGCGATTCCGGTCTCATTTGGGATCACAATCCGGGCGGCAGTCTCGCACTCAAAATCAAGTAACACCCAATCGTCACCAGATCGAGCACTGATCACCAGCCGCTGAGGGATCGGTGCCATTGGCGCTACCCCGAACAGACGCGCCAGTTCCGGCACCTGCGTTATTTTGTCGCGGTCGAGTAGCCCGCGTACCGCAACCTCAACACAGCGGCGCGGGAAGTGGCGTCGCATGCGCCCATGTCGCCAGAGCATCACCGAACCAGTTGTCGCATCGGCTGGGTGCGGCGGCTGGATCAGGGTAAACACCAGTGCAGTTGGTGGCGGATCATCTCCGTGCGCTGTTGGATCATTGGCGAACCCAAACACCCAGCCACCCATCTCCGGCCAGCCCCACAGCCCACGCACCCGCTCGTGATAGCCAACCGACTCGACCTGTTCGATCAGCTGATCATCAAAACCCCAATCGCCACGTGCGATCACTCCTGGCTCAGATTGCCAACGCAGATGCTGGTTGCCTGCGAAGGGAGCCGCCTGGCTGGTGCATGGTCGGCTGGTGCGCAGCATCTGGTAGCGCACAAACGGGCTATCACTGGCTGCACGTAGCGTAAATGGCTGTGGTGCAGCAAATGCATTCGGTAGCCGAAACGCCGACCATGGCTGTTCATCGGCTTGAGCATTGAACTGGCTGGCCCGCCACCCAAGGCCGCGCTGGTGCAACAACAAAATATGCATGCGGCGCGTCGCCTCAGTCGGAGCTGTTGGATCTGGCCCAAGCCACGAGAGGTTTGCGACCATCCCAAGTGAGCCATCCCGCGACAGGAAGGCGTAATGCAGCCAGCGCCGCTCCAGAGGGTGCGTAGGAAGCGCTGAAGGGAACGGATCGAGTGGCCCAAGACGGATTAGGTCGCTACTCGTACCTGGCATCGTACCGACCCCTTGCAAAAACAGGTGACGCCATCATATAATAGTAATAGATATCTGTCCATGATAATAGTGCCATTATTGCTCTCTGTGTGGATATTGTACTCTGTATTACCACAATAGTGACAGGAGGAGGGCCACATGGGCAAGAAACCCACATCAGCCAAACCCGCTGAGCCTGTACCCCCATCCGCGGCTACACCCACGGCCAACGCGCCCGAGGCGATTATCAAGCCATCTGGTCCAATCACTATTACATCACATCGTGCGTTGGTCAAGAATCAGAATGAAATCTTCCAACGCCTGAATAGTAACCAGGAATTGGCGACACTCCTGCTGATCAACCCAGCCATGGCGCTCGGAGAAGCTGGCGTGGTTGCATCGCCAAGGATGCGCCGCCATTTTCTTGAAACGCTGCAATACCCGCCGGCGCTGCGTGAGCGCCGTGAACAGCTGATCAAGCAACTGCATACAGCTCTCGGCGTGAAGCCGCGCACCCGCGATGCGGCCTGCGTTGCTGATATAATCTTTAACAAACTGAAGCTGATGCCGCTTGAAACCACTAACCATATTCCGGCATATATGCCAGCACTTGATGCCGATGTCACCGAGAAGCTGAATGCACTGCGGCCAAAAGCGCGCCGTGCTGATCGCTATGGCCTGAATCGCTCCCCAAAAGGCGGCAGTTTCTCGATTGCGCCTGGCCGAGCAACAGCACGCCGGATCGATCTCAACGCAGCATTGCCAGCGCTCAAACAGGCACAATATGCCCCACAGCAACTCACGTTGGAAGAGCTGTACTTCTACAAAGAGAGCCACCCGCTTGCCCGCAGCCTGTTGGAACTGGCGATCATTGACCGGCAGGCCTTCCCAATCCAAAGCGCCTACGCATATCGCAACATCAAACGCGGAATGAAGCGTAGCGCCTTCCGCACCTGGATTCGCTCGGTGAGATTCCCACAGGGTGAACCGCATGAGCCTGACCGCTAATTTCGATTATGCGATAGAGCTTGGTATTGCCGAGGTGCGGCAGATTTTTCACCTTGCCTTCAAGGATGAAGATCGCTATCCGCATAATATTGTGGTGGATCGGGTACTCTCCGGGCGAGCCATGCAGTTTGAGGTCAAAGTTCATGACGATGAGAGCCGACCAGCAGATCTGAGCTTTACCGACCCCAAGCATATCGCCTTCACCTTCCCCTTCGACATGACTGTGACAATCCCCGATGCGCCTGATCCATCACTCAGCCGGATCACCATGCGCGCCGAGGTGCAAATCCCAGCACTGTTGAGCGCCTGGCCGGAAGATGGTGAGGATGTGCTCGGCCTGGATTTTAAGGATGTGACTCCTGGTGATGTGCAGATTCTGCAGCTGGAAGGGTTGCCCGCAATTGGTGAAGAACAGTTCCGCAATGCCATCCATCGTGCCTACGATTCTGCACAGCATTCCTATACCCAGAGCGGCGGAACGCTGGTGATCTATGATGGCAGCCGCGATCTTACACTCAGCCCACCCAATCTGGCTACGCCATTCGAGATCACGGTTGCGCTCGAAACCCATAGCGGCACTGAGCACCTCAAGGTGACGCTGCCGATCCATGTGACCATCCCAATTGCATCGGGTGGCAGCTATGCCTCATATGGCCGGATCATCTTCTGGCGCAGGGTTGAGCGCACAGGCACGAGTATCTCGGTGTTTATGGCCGAAGAACCAGTGCTGCCAACCCTGCAAACCACCGTGCAGCTTGATACGCCATCCGTTTCGCCCGATGTCGAACTGGCCGCCATCCGCAATGCCATCCACACTGCCTACGATAGCGCCACCCATCAGCAGGTATTTGCTGGCAATACGCTCACACTCTATGACGATGCCCGCGATGTGAGCCTGACACCACCGAATGCTGCTACACCATATGAGATCACGCCAGTCATCGAGTTTCATAGTAGTGTGGAGTATCTCAAGGTGACGCTGCCAATCCATGTGAATGTGCCAACGGCAGGGTTGTATACCTCATATGGGCGAATTATCATCTATCGTGCGATCACACGCAGCGCGACGACGGTGAGCATCAACTTTGCTACTGTTCCAGCTGATGCAGCGCTCAAGACGGTTGTCGAGCTTGATAGCGGCCTTGCACCAGTCAAAGCATTGGTGATCAGCGCGCTCCAGCCAATGGTCGATCCAGCCCTGGCTGGGTTTGGCACCGTTAGTGCGACAAGTGGCGGGAGCATCCCAGCGCTGCTCCAGCCGCTGGCAATCACGGCGATTGCTGGGTTTGGTACGATCAGCGAGCCAGCCTTCAGTGAGAGTGAGGCACGCGCACGGCTTCAGTTTGAAATTGCCGAGTTTATCAAGGTGCGGCGCTTCCCCGTCTATAGCCCTAAATCAGGCGATGAAACCGTCCCGCTGAGCACACCGGTCGGGTTTCTGCTGCCCGCCGATGGGATACTGGCAGTGCTGCTCAACCGGCGCAGTGGTGCCGCCGATGGTAGCGATGATGCCGCACCGGATAACTTCCTGGGTGCGTTGCAGATGGCGCTTGCGGTTGGCCGTGCCAAGGTCGATGAAATCATCGCTGAAGCGATTGATGCCCGCTTCCCACATGTACGCCATGGTGGCACCGACCCATTAGAGACACCTGAGGGCAGTGGCACGCTCAAAGCACTCAATGTCGCCCCAGCCGATCCCGGCACCCACGATCAATCAATCGGGCACCTATGGGTCACTGGTGAAGCCGAGGTGCATATCGATTGCTGGCCCGATCCAGATGTCAGTTTCAGTGGCCCGGTGTTTCTGCGTGCGACGCCCGGAACCGATGCCGAAGGGCACTGTACGCTGGCTATTCGTGGCGAGGCTGGCGATTTTGAGATCGGCCAAAGCTGTTGTGATGTACTGATCGACCTGCTGATCCCGATTGTCGGGATTGTTATGCTGATTGTCATTGAAGTCATGATCGACCAGGTGGGTGGCGAACTGGCCGAGCAGATTGCTGGTGAACAAGGGCGTCGGATCGAGCCAGTACCGCCAGTCGTGAATGGCATCGCCGAAGTCAGTTCGTGCCTAACCGATGTGTTCGTCAGCAGCCAGGGGTTTGTCTTCCCTGGAACGATGACGATCCGGCGTCTCGGGCGTAGCTTCGATGATCTGGATGAGAGCCACGACCTGCCCAAGCCGTAAAGGAGGAGCATAGCTGTGGAAGAGCGTAATGTTCGCGGATTTGTGTTCAAGATCGAAATAGGCCGCGCTGGTCTGGTTGTTGTCGAATTGGTATTTTCGACAGGTACACACGATAGCTTTGTGATCGAAGATTTGGACGCCGACCCTGAGCGCTTCAATGAACGCCTCTCGATGCTCGGGATTGTACGCGATGCCATGAACCGCGCAGAGCCAGTCGAGATCGAATGGAAACAGGGCGAGCGTGGTAAGACGATTGATCGCGTCACCCGTATCACCCGCGATGCCCTTGATCCAGTGCTGAAACCAGCCGCCGTGATCGGCCTGATTGTTGCGCTGGAAGTGATTGTCGTCAACCAATCCTCAGCCAATGGCGAACTCCACGATAGCGCAGTTGTGGCGCTGCTCACCGATGATATTCAGATTGTTGAGCTTGTGCTGGACCTGCAAGCACCCGAGCGCCTGGCCGTGAGCCAGCAGATCAACATGCTCCGCGATGCGTATGCATCTGGCAGCCTGGTGCGCTGCCTTGTCGATAGCAGCGATGATCGCACAGCACGTCGGATCATTGCGGTCATCGTTGATAGCGATATGAATGTGTTTGGTGGCGATCAGGGGCAACTCATCGATGGCTTCGTCGAAGCAATCAGCCTGCTGCGAACCAGTGTTGGCACAGCGCTGACGGGTAGCATGGCGATTGTGCGGCTGACGACTGCTCCACCATTTAGTGGTGCTGGCAATGTCACCAGCCTCAGCCCATTCACGCCAGTGACGATCGAATTGCTGACACCACAGAGGGCACCCTCCTACGAACTATTTCTGGCCGGGTTGCGCGATAATCGCCGAGTTCGTACCCGCATGGTAGCACCACGCCCACGAGATGGCACGGATATACCACCTGAGCAGCCAGATACCCCGCCGAGTAGCGTGCCACGCGTTGTTGTGCGTAGCTCAATGACCGTTGGCTTGAATGCGATCAGCCGTGCAGTCACAGGTCAAGCGATCGCCAATCGGGCATTAGCCTTTGCAGCCGAACTGCTTGCACCACTCGCCTCAGCCAGCCGCCCAGTCTGGATCTCGGTTCTGCGTGAGTCGCTTGACCATGGGCCGGATGCCTACCCGATGGCGGGCAGCCTACCAACGAGTGATCTGACCCCTAAGACGCTGCGCGATCTGCGGATTCCCTACCCAGCCACATGGCGGGGTGATGGCTGCTTCAACGAGGGTGTCTACCGCTTCCAACTGCAGTTGCCGTCGGCCTTCCGGCTGCTCGTCGATGATATTGAACTGCGCCAGTATCCGTCCGATACGGCTGGGGTCGTCTTTGCACATGCATGCCTATGTGGCGATCACACGGTGGTTGTGGAGATCGACAAGTGGACATGCGAGAGCGAGTTTCTGATGGATGTCTACCGCCTGCGTTAAAGAAAGAGGTGCCCCATGGCCGAGACTGAGACAAATGTCATTACCCAACCCGAGGGTGAGCAGTTCGCAATACGCCATGATGGGCATATTGCGCTGCACGGCGATAAGGAGCAAGCTCCGCTCCTGCACCAGTTCGGCGGGCAGGTTATGCATAGTGGTTCAGCACAACAGCCACTCGTGCATATGATCTGCTGGGATTCGGATGATTGGTGTGGCGTACGGGTGGATGGCGGGCTAACAATAAGCGGGAACCCAGATCAACCAATTCAGGTCAAGATGCAGCATGAGTTTGCCAATCCCCATCAGCAGAACCACCATGTCGAGCCGGTCGACCATACGCTGCATGTCGATAGCCAACTTGCGCGCCCAATTCACCATGCACTCCAGATGCGCACCCCGCTTCAGTTACGCTTCTGCAACCCATGGCATATTGTGTCCGATTATGTGCTCGATATTAACTTGGGCAATAATCGTGTGATCTCGGTACGCTTGACGGGCGCAACGGTAGCGACTCCACAGCCCTGTGTCGATGAGGATTGCCCGCCGCCCAACGCAATGCCTGATCATCCATAATAGTGTTAATAGTGTTTCGAGGAATAATAGAATGGCCGAATCATCATCATCGCCAGGCGCAACCGAGGAAATTACAGCTGGAATTGGAAATATTGTTGTCGCTGCACTAGGGGTTGGCGCGGCGCTTGCACATACCGCTGCACGAGTGACGTCAGTCGGGATGCCGGTACCCGAGCCGCCTGTGCCGCAGACTCCGGTTGGGGATTTGGTACACTACAGCGTCCAAACAGTCGGGAATCTTGTGAGTCTGATGACATCAACAGTTGGCGGGATTATCCAACTGCGCCCCGATCCGCCCACAGGTGATCCGCCAACTGCTGCTGAACCACCAGTACCAGCACCAGCGCCAAAACCTGCGGCACCAGCCTCGCCCGCACCACAGATTCCGGTGGTACGGGCGGGCTCAACGCTGCGCCTGCCGCTGATGATCGAAAACCCTGGTGCAGAGCCGATGGCAGAGATGGTGTTTATCTGCATGGAGGTGCGCGGGATAGCCCATGGCGTAGGCCCGCGAGTGTCAGCTGAGTCGATCCGCTTTCTGCCAACGTCGCTGAACGTCGCGCCACGTGATTTTGAGAAGCTGACCGTCTTCATCGATACAATCCAGGCAACCGCACCAGGCCGCTATGAGGTGCTGATTAGTACCACATCCAAAGCATTCGAGATGACCCTGCGCTTTGAAGTGCTGCCAGGTGCAAAGAGCCCAACTCTCAATCTGTAGCCACGCATTCTATCGAACAATCCGCCGCAGGCTTTAGCCTGCGGATTCAGGGTGCATACGCCCATCATACGAAATACTAGCTGGACTTCGTAGGGCGGTTGGGCAGCGCGGGGCGGCGCTCATCGACAAAATCGTTCAGCAGATCGAATGCGCTGACAGCCACCACGGAAGTCAGATCCGCCACGAGGTCAACTACATCGTGGGCATCTTTACGTAGTCGTGCTGGTAGTCCCTCGCTGCGCACCCGCTTCAGCATCTCCGGCGAGATCGAGCGGTCGCGCACCTGTTGCGAGATCTTGATTGCCATCGCCAGTTCACGTTCCAACACATCCGCTGCCGCACCACCCAGATCGCTAGTTGAGCGGGCGAGTTGCCGTAGCGAACGGGCAACATCCTCAATGCCAGTTAGTGATTCCTCGACTACATTTGTGACGTTGATTGCGGTTGAAGTACGCTCACTCATTGTGCATTTCTCCTGCGAGGCCGTGCATCCCGCATGGCACACCAGCATGAACCAGAATATTGATATTGTAGCATATCTGTGACACGGTGACATGGTGTCACCGTGTGCCCGTTCACCGCATCACCGTATACGAATAGCTGGCCCGTTCACTCGTGTAGCGCGTTGCACCAGCAATCACAAGCATACCTTTTTCGCCAGCCGCCAGTTTGATCTGCACACGACCATTCGCATCAAGTACAATAGGTTCAACCTGTGTTTGCGTGCCATAGCGCACAAGCCGTAATATCCAGCGCTGTGGCAATTCGCCAGCAACACGCACAAACCCAGCGGCGATCCAGCCATTATCGCCCTGCTCGGCTCCATCGCGCAGGCCAATCTCTGGAATGCGAATATCATCGATCAGCAGCCCTGGCCCAACCACCGCCGCATCTGTCGTCATCCAGAAGCGCAGCAGAACTTGCCGCCCGGCATAGGCTGAAAGATTGACCGTTTCATCCCGCCAACGGCCATGCTCCGATCCATCAATATCGGCACCCGGAACACCACTGATACCAGTCCAGCCCTGGCCGAAATTCACTCCCTGCGGATCGGTGGTTGTCGAACTTGTCGATGGCAGCGTCCTCCAATTCTTGCCGCCATCTGTTGAAATGCTGACAAAGGCATAATCATAATCACGTTCGATCTCATACCAGGCTCGGAAGTTCAGGGTAGCCTTCTTGACCTTCCGCAGATCGAGGGAACGGGTCAATGTCGAAACCCGCCGATCACCACGATTGCTCCACCAGGCATAGCGCCCCTCAACCGGTTTGGTTGCGAGCAGTGGCACAGTTGTTGCTGTACTGAAATCAAGGGTCATTGGCCCATTCAGCGCCAGATAGTCGATCCCGAATTGGGCAACATCTGCACGCTGCTGCCCAATCTGGGCTGTTTCGGATTGCGGTGCATATGGACGCAATCGGTAGGCATAGCGCCCATCGCCAACCTGTGGATCATTCAGCAGCGTTGCAACTGCCCAATCTGCAAAAAGCTCCCGAAAGCTCAGAACATCCGGCCGCTTCTTGGCAGCTAATCGTGCAAAGGCATCCAGATCATTTCCGGCATCCTGCACAATCAAGTTCGCAAGCGTATCCGCGCCGCCATACTGCTCATAGACATAACGGAGGAATAGGCGCGACATCCCATAGTGAATGCCAGTTGGCTGCCAGTCGGTCAGGGGCACATCGGGTTCCTGGAGAAACAATCCTGGCGATCCAGCCTCGGGATAGCCATTCAGATCCTCGGCCAGCGTGGACATGCCCTCATCGAACCAACTGGCCGAACCGCTCCAACGTCCTTCGTGGATCATGTGTTGAAATTCGTGGGCCAGTGTTGAATTATAGCCATCGGTGCCAATCGGATATGAGCCAAGGTCAATCACAAACATATCGCGTTCATTGCTAAAGCGGTTTGCAGCCTTGACCACCCGATCATTCGGAGAAAAATAGCCACCAGCACCATTGATCAGCGTGTTCACAATCGTCAGGCGATTATCGCCATCGATACCAGGGGCCGTTTCTGGGCCAAACAGCATCCGATTACGCGGGTAGATGCGCTGCTCAAAGAGCATGGCAGAACGCTCGATCAGCGCTTGATCAACTGTCAGGTTGGTATCGACATACATAAGGACGTTTGGGCCAATATAGCGCAGGCGAGTCTGGATCTGCCGATTCTTACCCATCGCTGGGTCGCTGACCCAAAAGGACTGGATCTGTCCAATTTTGACGTTTAGCGGGCGCGTTCGAGCCACCCGTGGCAGTGTTCCCGTCCTACGAAACGCCTCAGTCAGGGCCAGTTCATCGCGTGGCAGTGGGCGGGCAGCCGCGATTTGCGCTTCATCATCTGGCTCTGTGGTCTGCGGTAGCGGTGCAATGCCCAGGAGAGTTATCGCACATATCAGTAGTGCTATGCTGCGAGCAATAGGCATGAATTGTCCCTTGCATAATGAAGTTCGTGTAATGTCATAAATTTGGATAGATACCGTTGTTCTATATCATACCCGAGGCTGGTATCATTATAAATGAGGAGATACTATGATCAATACGATACTGGCGTAGCGCCAGGAGCAGCAGCATTGAGGCATTGGGATGCGGCAGCCATGCCTGCACATTCCAGGTTACAACCATGTCCATGCATACGCATGCAAACGGAGGAGGGCCGCTATGGTTGAAGCAATGGTTGAACTTATTGTGATTGTTCTATGGAGCGCCGCACTCAGCATTCACGCACGCCGCCTACTGCGTCTCGCACGCGTCGAAACCAGCTACACAACTGGCAATCCCCTACGCCAGCGGCTTGCTCGCGTCTGGTGGTGGCTTGGCCGCGAAGAATTCTGGCATGCCGTTCAAGTAGATTGTCTGCGTTGCATGCAACTGACGATCATGGTATTCTTCCTTGTCTTGGGTGCTTACCGTTAAGTACCAGCAACATATGGGCAGTACCTCAATGGATATCCGCTGGAGCGCGGTTCTGATTGGTTTCCTGACCGATTACGCCATTACGGCGGTGCTGATCCTCCTGACCAACCCTGGTGAGGATTTCCTCAACGCACCCAATATTGCCATCCCGCAACACCTGATCGCGATTACGCTCTTCACCCTTTCGACCGGTGTTGGTGGCTATGTTGCTGGGCGTGTGGCACGCATGAACCACGCCATGCACGGCCTCTTAGTCGGGGTGATTGGCATTCTGATCGGCCAGTTGAATGTGCTGAGTGGCTCACCCAATCCGGCACGGCCATTTATCGTTGCTAGCATCATCGGCTGCCTGCTTGGCGCAATGGGTGGCCTGATCGCCAAATTGACGACACCAAATACCGATACGCAACCCAAAAATTAAAGCATAGAGACGCAATATTTTGCGTCTCTATGCTTTTGCGTCGCTACACCGAACTATGGGGTTGGCTTGAGCCAATCCGCGCCAGCCCAACCCTCCTGCCCATCGCTCGTCTTCACATGTTTCCAGACACGATCCGGCTTAACCTCATCCTCGCCAATGATCGTCACCACCGAACCCTCTGGCATCGTCATGAGCACCTGATCGCCAGATGTTGGGCCAGCGCGCAGAAACAGGCCCTCGCCATTCGTCCCTGTCACCGTAAACTTTGCGCCCGTTTTGGCTGGAACTGCCGTTGGTGAGAGCGCTGGGGGCGTGACCGTTGGCAGGGCTGTGCGAACGATAATGCCGCCCTGATTGATGGTATTAGGTGTTGGCTGGGCAGGATCGCCAAGTGTTGCTGATGGTGCTGGCTGGCCTGTGAGAACAATCAGGATTCCAGCAACCCCAATTACGGCCACTGCAGCCAGAATAACCCGCCAGCCACCATACTGAAGCCAGAGCGCAAAATCCTGGCTCGATGTCGGGATCGCTCGTGCTGGGCGGTTGCGGGCGCTTGTTGATCGAGAGCTGCGCCATTGTGGGTTAATTGGCTCTCCAGGTGCTCCCCCACCGGCTTCAAGCCGATCCGTACGACGCGGAGGACGTTCGGCGGCTGCATCCTGAAGGTCGCGATCATCGCGGGCCATGGTACCGATCCTTTCAGGCAGATCTGCTGTGTCGAGGCTTCCTAATCATAGCACAGCCGCCCTGTTCTTTCAACACATGCGTTTTAGAATAACAGCCGACATATTTGCCCGCATAATGCTTGTATGCTATACTGGCGGGCGCGTGTGTCTACACGCAAATACACACATCCCTGGATCATCGCAGTCTTGCCGGTAACGGCCCTGTGGTGAGTTGATAGGGATGGCGGGCAGAATGCTGCATATAAGGAGCACAGGTACAACATGACCCAGGCATCACCACGGTTAGTTTCGATCAAATCGCTGCTCGAATCCGGCGCTCATTTCGGCCATCAGACGAAGCGCTGGAATCCGAAGATGAAGCCGTATATCTTTGCGGCACGCAATGGCATTCATATTCTCGATCTGCAGAAGACGGTCTTTGGCCTGACGAATGGCTACCGCTTCCTTGTCGAAACAGTTGCGGCGGGCGGTAAGGTGCTGTTTGTTGGCACGAAAAAGCAGGCCCAGGAGACGATCACCGAAGAAGCGGCGCGCTCTGGTCAGTATGCAATCACAACCCGCTGGCTTGGTGGCACGCTCACAAACTTTATCACCATTCGCAAGCGATTGCGCTATCTTGCCGATCTTGAGCAGCGCCGTGATAGTGGCGATTTTGCAAAGTTGACCAAGGCGGAGGGTTTGAAGCTTGGTGTAGAGATCGAGAAGCTGAATAAAGCCTTCGGTGGCATGAAGAACATGGAACGAGTGCCAAACGCGCTCTTCATTATCGATCCGCATAAGGAAGAGTTGGCGGTGAAGGAAGCCCGTAAAGTCGGCATCCCAATCGTCGCCATGGTTGATACCAACTGCGATCCGGATCCAATTGATTATGTGATCCCGTGTAACGATGATGCGATCCGCAGTATTCGGCTGATTGCCTCGAAGATGGCCGATGCCGTTATTGAGGGCCAGAACCGCCGTGAATCGTCACAGGTTGATCAGATGCGTGGCGGGCGCTACGAAAAGCCTACCGAGGAAATAATCAGCGAGGAAGTCTAACGGCGGATACGGATGTGTGGAAGCCAGAGGGCTGCGGCTGCGTGAGCCGCCCTCGCTTCCCACTTTTTATGTCGAACCATCAACGAGGAGAAGAGCCTTGGCTGTGATTACTGCCCAAATGGTGAAAGAGCTACGCGAGCGAACTGGTGCCGGAATCAAGGAATGCAAGGATACCCTTGAACAGACCGGTGGCGATATGGCGCAAGCAATCGAGAAGCTGCGCGAAAAGGGCCTCAAAGTTAGCGATAAAGTCCAGGATCGGGTGACGAGCGAGGGGCGCATCGAAACCTATATGCACCCTGGCAATCGCATGGCAACGATGGTTGAGGTCTGCTGTGAGACAGATTTCGTAGCCCGCACGGAAGATTTTATCACGCTGTCCAAGGAATTAGCACTGCATATTGCGGCTGTCAATCCGCGCTATATTCGGGTTGAGGATGTGCCAGCCGATGCGATTCCTGGCGATATGAAGCTCGAAAAGTTCTATGAGGAAGTTGTGCTGCTCAAGCAGCCGTATGTCAAGGATCCCTCACAGACGATTGAAGAGCGGATTAAGGCTGCTGTCGCGAAGCTTCGCGAAAACATTATTATTCGGCGCTTCGTTCGCTTCGAAATTGGCGGTTAAGCAGCGCCAGAGCACCAGAGCGCTGAAGGAAGCATTACTTGTTTCAGCGCTGTGCCGTTCTTGTGCGGGAGTGATATGGCTGAACCACGATACCGTCGTATTCTGCTGAAGTTGAGCGGCGAAGCGTTGGCCGGAGATCGATCTGGCGGCGCTGTCGACTCAGACATGCTCGATTTTTATGCCCAGGAGATCGAAAGTGTTGTCCAGCACGACATTCAGGTGGCGGTTGTTCTGGGTGGCGGGAATATCTGGCGTGGCAATCGCTCAATTGCTCGCGGGATGGATCCGGCTCAATCGCACTACATGGGCATGCTCGCAACCATCATCAATGCGCTGGCGCTCCAGGATGCGCTTGAGCAGCGTGGTATTTTCACCCGTGCGATGACAGCCATCAAAATGGATGAGGTTGCCGAACCCTATATCCGCCGCCGGGCAACACGCCATCTCGAAAAGGGGCGCGTCATCATTCTTGCGGCAGGAACAGGTAATCCCTATTTCACGACGGATTCAGCCGCAGCGTTGCGTGCAGCAGAAGTTCGCTCGGAAGTGATTCTGATGGCCAAAAATGGAGTCGATGGTGTGTATAGTGCCGATCCACGGGTTCATCCCGAGGCAACGCGCTTTACCCATATTACCTATATGGATGCGCTGAGCCGCGGATTGACAGTGATGGATAGCACTGCACTGACATTCTGCATGGATAATAATATTCCAATTATTGTCTTTAACCCAATGCTGCCTGGCAATATTGAGCGGATTGTTCTTGGCGAGCATGTTGGAACACTCGTATCTAGGAGTCCAGAAGACCGGGAGAAGCAGCTATGATCAACGATCTCCTGCGTGAAACCGAAGCGAAAATGAAGAAGTCATCCGATGCACTACGCCACAATCTGGCCTCGATCCGCACTGGACGTGCTTCGCCAGCGCTGGTCGAGAATCTGCAAGTGATGGCCTATGGCGATAGGATGCCGCTTAATCAACTTGCTCAGATCAGTGTACC
>Ga0163144_10012424_pt1 | contig 17887 bp, 21 predicted proteins | sample OliLak19BULKMAT1_FD_123175 | JGI IMG/M metagenome (GOLD analysis project Ga0163144, IMG submission 123175) | Freshwater microbial mat bacterial communities from Lake Vanda, McMurdo Dry Valleys, Antarctica - Oligotrophic Lake LV.19.BULKMAT1 | ecosystem: Environmental > Aquatic > Freshwater >...
CGCCGCTCTTGCAACTGCTGGCGGCACGTCTTTTTCTGACTCCCTGTTCGCAGTCTATGATAACGGCGACGCGACAAAAATTGCGAGGCTAGAAGTTTCGGCGATAACAACCGGAACGACTCGCACAATCACGGTTCCAGATTCAAACGTGAATCTTGGGTTAATTGCTTCTGCAATACAAAAGGATGGCTCGACTACTTTCACCGCGAATCAGCCAGTGGGGGGGTTCAAACTTACTGGACTAGCCGCCGGATCAGGAGCGGGTGATTCGGTTCGTTACGAGCAAGCTATTCTTGTTAGCGGAGCAAACGCTTTTTCCGCCGATCAAAGCATTGGTTCTTTTAAACTAACGAACCTAGCCGCTCCTATCTCTGGAACAGACGCGGCTAACAAAACATACGTAGACGACGCTCTCGATGGGAGAAAATGGAAGCAGTCTGTTCTTAATGCAACTACCGCAGACATTACTCTGTCTGGCGAGCAAACGATTGATGGAGTTTTAACTTCGGCAAGTCGCATACTCGTTAAGGATCAAACGCTTGGAGAAAACAATGGTATCTATGTCACCGCAGCTGGCGCATGGGCTCGGTCTTCGGATGCGAACACAGCCGCCGAAGTTCTCGCAGCAGCAGTATTTGTTGAGCAAGGAACTCTTAACGGAAACAATCAATACGCTCAGACCGCTGATAGCATCACGCTAGGAACAACTCCGCTTCTTTGGGCATTAAGCTCAGCCAACGGATTCTCGGGTGGAGACATGATCGCCCTTTCCGGAGGAACCTTCTCGGTTGATCTCACGTCTAACGCGGGCTTGGTTTCTACAAACCCTGGAAACGCCGCCGGTCAACTACAAGTAAATTCTGACGAATCAACTATTGAAAGAGTTGGGAACTCTCTCAGAGTTAAAGACCTTGGAATCACAGCCGCTAAACTGGCCGCGGATTCGGTCACTACCGTAAAGATCTTAGACTCTAACGTTACTACTCTGAAGTTGGCAGCGACCTCTGTCACCAAGGCGAAGATCAATGCTGACGTTGCTGGCTTCGGATTGATTCAACTGTCTGATGGAGCCCTAGCAGACGACGACGTTAGATCACTTCAAAACGATGACGCCGCCTCATTCGTGTCGGGTGAATTTGGAATCATCGAGGCCGATGGAAACGTTGTTAAGTTGAGCGCGCAATATGCAGGGACAATTAACATTGCCTCAAACTTTGTTGTGGCCCTTGAGACTATTGTGACGACGGCTACAGGAAGATTTGCGGTTGGTGGTCTAGTTCTGGCTGGATTTACTGGACTAGCAGAAGAACTCCCCGTTTACGCTCACAGAACTACGGCGGGACTTTATACACAGTCTTTAAGTGGATTTGTTGCGGGTGAACACGTTATCAAATTGGGTAAAGCTGTTTCGGCAACCCAAGTTAAATTCGAACCTGAATATGTAGTTGAATTCTAAACAAGCCGAGTAGCCGCCCATCCGAAAAAGGATGGGCGGGGACCCGCCAAGATGGCAAAGTTGGAATATGCGCTTAAACCTATTTAGAAGCTCAGCCGATGTAACTAGTAAGCGGTCTCAGATCGAATTCTTTGAAGGCGCGGCCACCCCGGAAGGCGCGCAAACGGGCGACCCAGGTGACATCTTTTTCGACCGAACAAACGGCGCTCAGTACGTTAAGAAAACAGGCTCAGGTAATACAGGCTGGGTAAACCTTGAACAAACAATAGCTCTCACCGGAAACGTTACGGGCTCTGGCACAGGAAGTTTTGCGACCACAATCTCGGCGAGTGTCATTATTGATTCAATGGTAAGCGGTTCGGCGGCGGTCGCCGGAACGAAGATAAGCCCCAACTTTGGGGCTCAAGAGATTATAACGACTGGTGCCGTTACTCTTGGCACCGCCGGAACTTCTAATCACTCCATTCGATTTAATTCTTTAGAGCTTTTAGGACATACCGGGGCCTCCTCTGTCCTTGTTGATTACTTAGCCAGCGTTTCCGCCGGTCAAGTTTTATTCAGAGCTTATAATTTTAATACTGCAAGCTCGTCGGCTGACGCCGTCATTCGAACCCAAGTGGGGGGAGTCGCTGCAGGCAGCCCCTACTATCAGTGCCGAATTGATAGCGGCGCAGATTGGTCTTTCGGTGCGAACAACGCAGTGTCAAACGACCCGTTTCAATTTTGTCGAAACGCACTTATTGGGACGAGTGTTTTTGGAAGCATTGATAGCACAAGTCTTTGGACCCTTGGTTCGGTTGGTTCAACAGTCGTTCACAAAGCCGAGGGCGGTTTTCATATCGGGAGAAACGTGGGCATTGGTGCTGCGCCGACTTCGCTTGCAATGCTTTATGTCGCAGGAAATATTTTAACGACGACTAACCAATTCTCCTACTACACACAGTTTAGTGGAACCTCTGCCGCTACGGGATTGATTAAAGGATTTGTTGCAGACGTTGCAACAACGGCGGCGGCGTTTACTTGCACAAGCGGAGTCGCATACGATGGTGGATTTTCTGCGGGCTCTGGTTCAACGGTTACTTACGCATCAATATTTAACAGCAGTCGAGGCATCTCTGGCGCAGGGACCGTATCAAATAGTGCTCACTTCACTAACGCCGCTACCTGGAGTGGAAGTTTTTTTATTTTGGGCGAGGGAGAGGCCCCAAGTTTTATCCCTCAAGGCCTAACCGTCGGAGGGGGAGGTTTCCACAACACGGTGGCGGGCATAAGATTTACAGGCGCAAATATTCTTTCTGGAGCGTCTCAATTTAGCATTTATTCCGACCATGCCTTTAGTTCTTCTGCGACAACTGCTGCCCACTGCTACTATGCACAGTGGGCTTCGTCTGCAGGTACATATACCACCCCAATAGGAACGGCATTTTTCGCGGCGCAATCTCAAAAAGGCGCGGGCTCTGTTACGCTCACTAGGCTCGTAAATTTTTTTGGGTTTAGTCAGACCGACGGCACCAACAATGCCTGGGGCTCTGATACCCAAACCGGATGGACCGGAAATTATTTTATTTATAACGAAGCGGCGAGACCTTCCTTTTGGTCCGGGTATCAACACATCACCACCCAGGCAGATCCTGGTGCGGTTACTGATGCCATCAGATTAGGCAGTCAGGACGTGAGCGCAGGCAACGCTACAGTGTCCTTGAGAACGGAGACTGGCTTAACGACTGAGACGGTGACTTCTGATAGAACCTTATCGATCTACCACAACGGAACTTTAGTGAAGGTGCTTATCAAATCGTAAATCTAGGAAGGAATGAAAATTGAAAATAGAATGGAATAGAACACTGACCGCCCGAGACGGAAAACCCCTTATGGGACCAAGCGAGGAAGGCAAGTTTCCAACTGCCATTACTTTGAAAGAGCTTGTCGTGGCGGCTCTTGATATGCCGACCCAACCAGGCAAGCGCGAAATTTCGGCTTCTGAAAAGTACGACCGTTACAAAGTCATTAAAGCCATCAACGAAGACTTAGCTTTAAGCACCAAGGAAGTTGGAACATGCATCAAGGCGGTTGAGGAATTTAATTTTGTTCCCATGGTGCATGGTCAACTGACGGATATCCTCGACAAGGAGGCTGAAGCATGAACGCTATCCAAGCTGAGATAACCGCGATCAAGGCGGACCTGTATGACACGATTTGCGATCTTCAAACTCTCCAAGCTGAATACAAAGCTTGCACCGAGAAGCTAGCCAAGGCGCAGCAGTGGTTAAAGACCAGCGGTGATAAACTAAAGGCGAAGTGCAAAGAGCTTGAAACTCCGGAACGACTACACGTTGTTGCCGAAGGCAAGCCAAGGCCCGCATTTGATGGGGCAGAGCTTGAACGGGAAATCTAAAGAGGGGAGTCATTCGCATGGCAATCATTAGCATTCCGCCTGGAACGGGAATTGGTTTTCCAGATTTTGCCATTGCGAATGACCTAAGCCTCGTCTTCACGGTCGATGGCGGCTTCGTTTTTATTTAGGGGGGATTCATGGCGAACAAATTTCACAAAGACCTAACGGGCTCCGACGTTCACACGGCGCTGGCATATACCTATGCGAACGCAGCGGCACGAACGGGGGCGACGGGATTTGTTTTAGCCGACGTCGGAAAGCTTGCGCTTGAATCCGACACCGTGGAATTTTATATTCTAAAAACGACGGCCCCAGCCTGGACGAAAATTGATAGCTTTGGTGCGGTCGCTGTAGGTCCGGCATCTTCCGTTGATAATGCGCTTACACGCTTCGACGGCGTGACGGGCAAGTTACTTCAAAATTCTTTGGCCATCCTTGATGACTCGGCCTATCTCACACTCGCCAATCATTTTAAAGTTCACGTTAATTCAAACATTTCATCCATCAATTTAAATCCGATTGGCTCGCTTCTCTTTGATTCGGAAGTCACCCAAGGTTATGTAAACGGATCGATTGCAATTAGCGGTGCGCCACTTCTTACGGGCGCTGCGATTATTTTACACGGCGCTGCGGGCGGCGACCAACAAGTCACAGAGTTTTGGAACAGTGGGGTTTTCACTGGGCGCATTTCGCCGAACGGGGAATGGATACACGGAAGCCCTGCAGCGGTCTCAACTACCCACGGCTTCTATAAAGATCTTCTCGCAGGCGACACGAGTGCTTTTGTTTATCTCGAAATCGGAAACAAGACGGGCTCGCAAGGCAAGGGAAGCATCGGTTATCAAAACGATGCAGCTACGGGCTCACCCGTATTCGATATTAATTTTAACCCGAGAAACAATGCTAATTCTGGTGCCGTTGCAGGCGGCCATATTCGGTTTCGAAAAACACCTGGAAACGATTCAACGACCATTTTCTTTGCTACGGCGAACACGAGCGGCACGCCTACGCTCGCACTTACTTTAACGGAGGCCCAAAACGTTGAAGTCGCAGGCGGAAAAGAGATTCGATTTACCGACCTTATTGGAGGTCAATACGTCGGCTTTCGTTCGCCCGATACCGTGACGGGAACCACGACTTACATTCTTCCGCCCGCGCCACCGGCCTCAACAAAATATTTAGCCTCGGATTCTTCGAGTAACTTATCTTGGGAAGACGCCGTTATCAACGGTTCGAACAACCAATTTATTTACAAGAATAGTTCAGGCGTCGTTGAAGGGCTGCCGTTTTGGTTTAGAAATACAAGCTTCGGCGGATACAATGCCGGGATTGACATTGCCCCATCGAACGTGGGCGGCGGTCCAATCAATCAGGTGAATCTCAGCACTCGTCCAACCGCGAATGCGCCGACTGATTCTTTTAGTCTTCACGTTCAAAATGTTTTTTCCGATGTTGATTCTTCAGGTTTTGAACAAGGAACAGGCGGTAACTTTGTTAGGTTTGATAATAATTATTTCGAACACAACGGCACCGGGAACATTGGCGAAGTTAACTTTTTACAAAGCAGCTTTAGCATTGGAAACGGGACCGATGCGATTGATTTGCGCGGGCTTACCTACGCTTACGGTCAAGGCATTATCAATGCAAACGTCACGGTCACTGCAAATATAAATGGTTATGGGTTTAATCCGAACGGTCATGCATCCGTTACGATTACCCCAGGCGCAAACATTAATGCGTTTTTTGATGCTGCCAACTTTGCGGGCGAGGCTCGGGGTTACACTTCATTTTCTGCTAATCCAAACCTCGGTTCGATTGCGACCAATTCAAACTATCAGGGCTATGTTGTTAGCCCTGCGATTGGTGCGTTTGATGGCAACGCAGGCTTTTTTGGCGTATCGGTTTTCGGAAATCTTGGAACGTTCGACACGGGCGGATTTGCAGGCTTTAGTTGTAACCCAAATATTGCTTTCGTTAAAACTTATGCAGACGGCATCAACATTACGATGGATAACGTCACGCTTTATGCGGGAGCCCAATCCTCAATCATCGAACAAGACTTAACCATTACGTACAACACGCCAGGCGATAACGATTACTTACAACTTCAATATGTCGACAGTGTTACGGCGGGCTCTGAGGTTGCGAGTGTCGCGGGAAACATTCTAACTGTTCAAATTGATAGCGGCGCATCAACGGCGAGCCAAGTGAAGGCGGCACTTGAAGCCAACTTCACAATCAACGGCGCATTCACCATTGTCATTTCAGGCGTCGGGTCAAACCCACAAGTCACCACAGGGCCGGCCAATCTTTCGGGCGGTGAAAACCCAGGGCAAAAACGCGCGGCGTATCTCGATGGTAACGTTGAAATCACGGGGTCGCTTACGTTCGGCGGCGCTCTTTCGATCGCATCGTTAAGCGCATTCACGACGGGCCCACTTATTGCAGGCACCGGAAATCCAGCCTCCGGCCACACGATGATTACGCAACCAACCGTTGCGGATAACGTCACGGTCGTAAACGCTGACTACCTCGGCGTAAACACCGCCATGCTTTTACAGGTAGGCGCGAATGCTACCGTCACAACTTCTTTCGTAGGCGTCGCAGCTCTGGGACTTCCCGCTGTGCTCACAATGAAAACGGGTTCAACCATTGATCGAGTGAGTGCTGCCTTATTTGCAGTTAGCCTTGATGCGGGTGGAACGGGCGGAACGATTGACGAGCTTTCGCTTTGCCGAGCCCTCGCCCTTCCGAACGGCGTCACAGCGGTCAACGAAATGAAAGCCTTTAAATTTGATTTGCCCTTTGGAAATCCAGCGACCGAGACCTGGGGCGTCTACATGGAACCCGTTTGCGAGAACTTTATGGCCGGAAGTTTGAAGATTGGCGGAAGCGATACGGTTGCAAATGCAAGTGTTGGCTTAGAAGTCGATAGCGTCACAAGAGCGATTCGCGTTTCTCGAATGACAACGACAGAGCGAAATGCGCTTACAGCCCTTGATGGCATGATTGTTTTTAATACGACCACGAACAAGTATCAGGGTTATGCAAGCGCAAGCTGGCAAGATTTAAATTAGCGGGGAGGATCGATGACACGCAAAGAGGCGCAAGAGGCGCTAGACGAACTGCGATTGAAAAAAAATTTAACGTGTGAAGAGCGCGCGAAATTAAAGAAGGCGCTTGAAGTTCTAGCGAACAATTGGCGGACGCCTTCTTAAGGAATTAAATGGCTAACGAATTAAAACTTGGCGACATTATCCCGCTGGGTCTTTGGTTGAACACCAAGGCCACGAATAAGTTTGTGCGCGTTAGTCTTTACGGAAACGATGGCATAGAGCTCGCGGCTAGCCCGGTTCTTTTAACCCATCTTGCCAAAGGGTTTTATCGTGATCGCACTATTCCAATGCCTCAAACCGATTTCGTTGATTGCCTCTTTGAAGTCTTCGACGACGCAGGCTTAACGACTCACACCTCAGACGAGGTTGGCAATGTAGAAACCTTCCAACTCTCGACATTAGAAGAATCGATTGACACGATAATGGTGAATATTATGGCAGACGTAACCGCAAAACTTGTGACCGACGAGCCCATTAAAGTTTGTCTTGAGGTTGAAGAACCTCTTGAAGCTCGGCTTGAAGCTGAGCAAACCCTTTCCGCTTCCTTTGTTTCGGAAGATGAAATTGCGGCGAGCACTATTCCTAGCATCGTTGAAGCCAGCGAAAGAACTCTCAAGAGTCACAGGTCAGCCGCCGCCGGAACTGTGGCACCGTTTCACGCATGGGCCTTTAACGACCTTGGCGACGTGGTGCTTGCCGACGCCAACATCATTAGTCTTTCGGACTTCGCAGGAATCAATTTAAGCTCGATTGGCTTTGGAAACTTTGGAGACTTTGCGAAGCAGGGCAATGCTCCCGGCGCTGCGGCTTCACTGTTAGCAACACCGGGCGATTACGTTTACATTTCTTCAACTCCGGGCGATCTCACTTTGACGCCACCGGCTGGGCCGGGCGATATCGTTTTTATAGTTGGCCGCGCTGAGCCTGGGGATGGCGTGACAGGAGCCGCAACGGATCTTTATATAGAACCACAAGAGCAAGGATAATCGGGGGAAATTATGGGTTGTGAAAAAGTGTGTGATACGGTTCAGCAAATCATTCAGGGCCAAAGGAAAGAGCTTCTCGTTCAAATCCTAAACGCCGATGGGACCGCGAAAGACTTAACTGGAGTGACAAACTACTGGTCCATTCATCCAACGGCGAGTGGCGGATATCTGGTCAAGAAAGATACGGACGGCTCCGACCCGCTTTCAATTGTTGCCGGGACGCCACCGTCAAAAATCAAAATCCCGCTTTCTACCTCCAATACTTCGGTTCTTAAGGTGCAAGTGAGGACAGAGCTTGAGATTGTGATCGATTTTCCAAGCCCGCTTGGAAGACAAAAATTTCGCATCGTTGACGCTTACGATGTTCTCGAAGCAAAATATACTTTGACTTGATTTTTGAAAATCGCCCGTCAACTTTTAACGGGTATCGGAAAATCTGAGATGCCAGAGGCGGGTACGGGCGAAAAGTGGCCGTGACGGTGGCATTTAGGGCAGAGAAGGGCGCCGGGAGCGAGCACGTAGTCTTTAAATTTTGATCTGTGGCCGCATTTTTGGCACAGACCCCACCGCTCTTTAACCATTTGCCACGAAACAGGTATGTCCACCTCCCGATTGTCTTTCTTGCCGAATAGAATCTCAAGCGTTTAGAATAACCCATGGATAAAAAAGTCGTTATCGGTGGGGCAGGAATTGCAGCAATCGCAGGGGCTTTGATTGTGGGGGTTTTGAACAATGATAAATCATTGTCAACCCCTCGGTCCGTGAAGATGATTTGCAAGAGCAAAGATTTTGAAAAAGAATACGATAGTGCAGACGGCTCAGCCGTGAAGATTGGCGAGAGCACCAAAATGATTTCTCTTAACGGCGTGCCATTTTATTTCGATGGCGATTGTTCAATCAAAAAATAAGAAGCGAAGGCTTGCTCCCTTTAAAAAAAAGCCTTTGGCACCGAAAAAATGGGTTCGATTCGTCATCTACGTGCCCAATGATTTTTACTTGGTGGCTCTGGATACTATCGAGCAGTACAAAAAAATAACCGAATCTGAAAAAACATTTCCGGCGATAGAGGCAATTTTTTTGGAGGCTAGAAATTCTCTTTCAGCTTACTAGCTCAAAAACTTCTGTTTTGTTGGCGAACCTCAAAAACAACTCCCTGAATCTCCTTCACTGCCTCCGTGACAACATGCTGAAGCGTTAGGGGTCCTCTTACTGTTGCGACAAATTCCTCTTCGTCGTTTCCGAGGTCCCATTCTTTTTTTTCAGCTGGCGCGTCGATGTCTTCCATATCGAACCCAATATAATCGGGCGAATACTCAGGGGCGGCGGCTTCAATTTCTTCAAGCTCGACAGTGAGAAGGTCTTTATCCCACTCGGCAAATTCCGAAGTTCGATTGTCCATGATTCGATAAGCCCTGATTTGAACCTCCGAAAGGTTGGAGACAATTTTACAAGGGGCAGCGAAGAATCTTTCGTCGCCCTCGTCTCTAAGAATCTTTGCGGCCAGCAATCGCGTATGTCCGCAGATTAAAACGTAGTCTTCTTTTAACACTAGATGTTGTTGCCACCCGAAAGACTTTAGAGACTTGTAAACCTCCAAGATGGCCGCATCATTTTTACGCGGGTTTTTATCGTAGGGTAGAATCTCATCGAGATTTACCCAATTAATTTCATACGTTAAATTGTTTTGTTCCAAAGAACTTCTCTTGCTCATAATATCTTTATATTATACAATTTCAAGAATGGCGACAAAAAAAACAAAAAAACCCAAAACAAAACAGGTCATATCCTTGGCAATTCCGTTTGAGATCAAAGAAGAGCTACTCAAGCGGAGGCACTACACGCTATTTGTGCAGTCTCTCATTGAGGATGCGCTCGGTAGGTGCCCAAGTTGCAAGCAACGGTGGCCGGGAAAGTTGGAAAAATGAGCACAGAAATTGAGCGCGTGGAGTCTATGAGCATTCAAGAGTGGTCAACCGATAAGGTGGATCTGATCAAGCGAACCATTTGCAAAGATGCGACGAGCGACGAGCTAGAGCTTTTCATGTATCAGTGCAAGAAAACGGGTCTAGACCCACTTGCAAGACAGATTTATTTTCAGAAGTACAAAAACAGAAATACCGGAAAAGAAACTGTCTCGATTATCACCGGCATCGATGGTTATCGCTTGGTTGCTCACCGCACCGGAAACTATGCTGGAAACGATCCTACCAAGTTTGACGATGAAAACGACCCTACCGTAGCCTTTGTAACGGTTTTTAAATTAGTTCAGGGCGTCCGTTGTGCGTTTCACGGAACCGCTAGGTGGTCTCAATACTACCCAGGGCTAGGAAAATCTCCGAGCGAGAGCTCCGCAATTGATGCGAACAATTTCCGGGGTACGCTATGGCGAAAAATGCCTCACGTTCTCCTAGAGAAATGCGCCGAAGCTCAGGCTTTAAGAAGGGCCTTTCCAAGCGAGCTCACCGGCCTTTATACGTCGGAGGAAATGGAGCAAGCTGAGCCGATCCAGAAGCCTATCCAGGCGACCGCAAAGGCCTCCCCATTGCAATTTTCAGAAGTTGGCGAGCAAATATCGCCCAATTCAAGTCGATTGGTAACTCAAGCCCAATTGGGCAGGTTGTGGGCGATTGCTACCTCGAGGGGCTGGAAGACGGAAGATTGCAAATTCGCTATCGGAACTTTTTTCGGTAAAGAATCCTCAAAGGAGCTTACCTGGGGCGAATACGAATACTTGGTAGATTTCATTCAAAAAAACAACCCAGCGGATGTTTACTCAGAGAAAACAACCGAAGCGGATGTTGAAATTCCAAATCCGTTTGTAGAAAAGTAATTCCTTAAAAAAAAAGCGGACTAAGTAAAAATTGCTTTGACTTAGTCCGCCTTGAAACCTATTTAAAGATTTCAGCTTTTAACAATAAACCCTTGATCCCATTTAGGTGGGGAATATACAAGCTGAAAAAAAACAAGTTTAGAATCTATCTGGGGGGCAATGCCACTAGCGGATAGAGGATAAAGCCGCCCACTAGGGGGACCGAATCAAAGGCGGCAGGCCAGTGCGAAAGCGAGAAGGCTGATTCGAGGCATCCATTTGGTGTCTAAAGTAGCTCGCAAGTTTGGTGTTGAATGGAATTACCAAGCGCCCTGGTGAATTGGAGACTCAGGGAGCAAGCTCAGACTTCGGTTAACGCCGGGGACTGGTCTTGCTATGCCCGGGATCCCTAAAGATCTAGGGAGCAAGCTTAAGATTGATTGGCCCTAATGTTAGATTTAATTCAAACCCTGAAGGCTCTGTACGAGCATGTTATCAAAGAGTTAAAGAAATTGTTCACACGCGGGAGCCCCAAAATCGTATTGGGAATTTGCAAAACGAAAGGCAGAAAAATTTTTAGATCCTAAGAAAAAAGAAGATCCTTTGATTAAAAAATCCCGTATGCAAAAGCATGTTGCGATAGATAAAAGTTTTAAAGAAATTTTAAATAGGCGAAGGCTTTAAAGGCTTTTGCAAAGAAGAGGCTAGGATGGCCAAAGAGAAGATAAAAAAAAGCCGAGGCCCTTACGGAATCCCTTATATGGGATCCAAAGATAAAATAGTTTACAAAATAGCCTCCCTATTTAACTCAGCAGACAATTTCTACGACCTATTCGGTGGTGGATTTTGTGTCACGCACTACACGATGCTTCACTACCGCTCTAGATTTAAGTTCTTTAACTTTAACGAAATCGAAAAAGGAAATTGCGATCTCATTAAAGACGCAATCGCTGGGAAATATAATTACAAAGTCTTTAAACCAAAATGGATCGATAAAGAGGCATTCGAGCGCGATAAAGACACGTGCCCATATACAAGAATAATATGGAGCTTCGGAAATAATCAAAAAAGTTATCTATTTTCCGAATACATAGAGCCCTATAAAAAATCCATTCACAACGCCGTGGTATTCAACGAATTTGATTCTAACGCGATCAGAATTTTAGAACTGTCTAAATTTCCAGACCACCTTTCAATTAAAGACAGAAGACTTTTTTACATCCTCATCATTATGAAAAAAATAGGAAGCCAAGTCACCATAAAAGAATTGGAGCTTCAGCATCTTCCGAGGCTGCAGCAACTAGAGCAACTGCAGCAACTAGAGCGACTAGAGAGGCTGCAGCAACTAGAGCGACTGCAGCAACTAGAGCGACTAGAGCAAACGCTTAACATCACAAGCTTAAGTTACGAGCAAGTTTTTATAAAGCCAAACTCGGTGATTTACTGCGACCCGCCCTATCAAGGCACAGATGGTTATTTAAAAAAAATAGATCACAAGCGTTTTTGGCAGTGGGTAAGGGATCAGTCAGAACCAGTCTTTGTATCAGAATACAATGCGCCTAAAGATATAAAAGTCATAAAGTTAATAAGACATCGAGAAGTACCTGGAGATAGACTAGCAATCGAAAAACTATTTGGTAACGAAGCAGCCGTAGAAGCTGTATTTTCCGCCCAAGCCTTCGCTGTGAGAAAAAAGCTTGTCAATATCGCGGGACCAAAAAAGATCTGGGTGGCAAAGTAAAATCGCGCTATCGAAGAGTTAAAAAAAAGGAGGCTAGGATGGCCGTTGATAAAAGTAAAAAAAGCAAAGTCATTGATCTCACCGAAAAGCTGCACGAGAAGTGGAATCTTCCAGATATCGCGCTTGAAGATATTATTTGCAGCGAATTCACCGACAGTTTTGGTTATGGAGTTAAAACTATCTGCGCGAGAAACGCAAATCTGGTGCGCCTGAGCGTAGACTTCCAAGGCTTCTTTAGATTTCTAGATCCTTGTCCTACCTCGTCAGGGCGAGTGCATGTTTGCTGCTTCATCCCACCAGAAGTTGCCACTCTTGAAAAATTGATGTCTGAAACAAAGCCCACGATATTTGGAGAGTATTTTTAAATTAAAAAGGAGAATCAAAATGGAAACTAAAACGCTTGAAATAAGAGACGAAGGAACCTTTATGCCAATACTAGCGATCAGATTATCAAGTCGGAATGAGGCTGAGCGATACCTGCTTTCTAGGGCCGGATATGGACAAACGACCGAAGACCATCGAAGTTATGTTGGTTTGGCAAACATCGAGGGTGGGCGCGGACAATTTTCAACGGACCAATACAAATGGGGAACCACCAGAACCCTTCAGATAGCCCATAAATATATTCGAGACAATTGGGAAACTATAAATAATGGGGACGTCATAGATGTGCAATTTATTTTGAAAGAGACCGATAAAATGTGTCTATCGGACGCCATTGGATTTTGATATTTGACCAGCTCCAGGGCGAAAAAAGTAGTAGGCAATTTTGACGTCCTCCCCGCCCTAAAGGACGAGGATTCCTCTACAGGCTGACACGTCCGTCAGCGAACCGTAGGATGTTTTTTGCAGCATTTACATCTCGAAGATGTTTAGCGCCGCATTTACAATCCCAGGCTCTTTCCCCCAAAGCACTTAGTCCACTCGGCCCGTTTTTTTCAAAACAGTCAGAGCAAGTAACCGTGGAGTATTTTTCGTCGACAACTTTATAATCAACGCCAAGCGAAATCGCTTTATATTCAAGCATTGATTTAAACATTCCCCAGCCCGCATCAAAAACGGATTTCGCCATTCTTGTTTTAGCGAGCTTAGAACTGCTCACGTTCCCGACAAAAATTCTTTTATATTTTTTAACTAACTTGGTGGATTCTTTGTGTAAGAAATCCTTTCGGATATTCTTTATTTTATTTTGAATCGCCGTAACTCTTTTCTTTTTATGGGCTCTCTGAGCCACAGCCAGTCTATCGGCCCACTTTAAAAGTGTTTTTGGGTTTTCTATCGTAGTTCCATCCGAAAGAGTCGCGAGCGTTTTAAGACCGAGATCCACGCCGACAGAGCCTTTACCGCGAAAGGCTTCTGACTCTACTTCGCAAGCAATATTGAAGAACCATTGACCCTTTGAATTTTGTGAAAAGCTTCCAGCTTTTGGTGTACCGAGAATCTCTCTCGTTTTCCAAAATCGATATTTTTGTTTTTGAAAAACCAGAGAATCGCCGTTTATTTTAATCGAGCTGTATTTAATGGGTATCCATCCGAGATTGCGCTTTCTTGATCGCCACCTTAGGCCAGGGCGCTTTCTTTTATTTCTTCTCGCGGTATATTCGGAAGAAATAGACTGAATGGTATTTGATGCAAGACCCAGATCTTTAGACACCCCCGTCGTTAAGTAATTGAAGTCAAATTCAGAAACCCACGTTCTATCTCGTGCCCAAGCTTTTTGACTTGTTTCGTTTAAGTAATTCCAAATATAATTGACCTTTCCAGCCAGCGACCCAAGGAGCTTCTTTTTGCTTGCATCCTTAATTCTGAATTGGTAGGTACGAATCATAGGCCAAGTATACTTGGTCTTTAGGAGTTTGTAAAACCCATGGAGCTAAGAAAAGGTAGGCACGTTGTTTTTAACCTGCACGCGCATCTTGTTTTTGTGACTCGCTATAGGAAAAAAGTGTTTGATTCCAGCGCATTAACCGAACTTCATAATATTTGCAGAATTGTTTGCGCTGATTTCGAGGCGGACCTCATCGAGTTTAATGGGGAGCAAGACCATGTGCATTTGCTTGTTCACTACCCACCCAAAACCGCAGTTTCTAATTTGGTTAACTCTCTAAAAGGCGTCTCTTCTCGAATGCTTCGTAAAGCGAGAAGCGATATCGCTAAGAATTATTGGAAGGGTAGCCTCTGGTCTGCCAGCTATTTTGCCGGCTCTGTTGGAGGCGCTCCTATTAGTGTTTTAAAAAAATATATTGAGAATCAGGCGCTTCCTCCCCTGCCTAAAGGCAGGGGTCTCCGCGCCAAGGAGGATCGATGACCTTTGTTGAACCCGCAAATATCCCCGCGAAAAAATTGTTTTTAGACACAGCTCTAAAATCGATTGATTGCTTTGATTCCGGAGAGCTGGAAAAGCAAATACGAATTATGGCCACCGATGGGTGGCGCTGCGCTGGAATAGCAAATAGACCCGTTCAAGGATGGGTAGTCGTCTTTCAAAGGGAGAATTAGTCTTGAAACCAATTTGGTTTGACGAAAAAGAAGCCGATCTCAGTAGAAAAAGAGCTCTAGGACTTAGCCTATCAGGAGACGAGCATTATCTTTTAGAATCCATTCAAGCGTACAAAGAGCTTTTGAAATACCATGTTGATTCTGAAAAGCCCCATCTAGAAAAATTGATTGCTCAAGAAGAATTTGAAAGTCAGTGCGGTTGAGACCTTCCCTTTTTATACGCGCGCTCGTTAGGTGGCACTGCTTTTTAAAGCAGCACGTTCTAGTTCACGGGATTCAAAACGGCTCGATAGTTTTGTTTTGTGAATGCGGATACTATAAGCCCCGCATCAATCTGAGAACACATGAAGATAAAATCCCTTTCTCAAAAAAACAACTCACTAACCCAGAAGTAAAAAAACTTCTAAAATATTTAAAGGCGTGAGAGTGGACGTGCAGCATTCTGCAGATCAGGTGCTTTGCTTCTCTTTAAACCTCGACAAGGAGGCCGCGCAAACCCTTTTGCTTTTGATAGAGGCAGGAATGGAGAGCTTTTTAAATCTAAGTCAAAAAGAGATAGAATTCATTGACCGCTTGAGTAGGGAACTCTTGCGGCACAAATTTAAAATAAAATAATCACTGGGGGGTGGGGTTGTGGAAAAAACAGGGGAAATATTAGCGGAGCTTGAAAATAGAATCGAAAGGCTTGAAAATCAAATTTCAGAACTCAGCTCTGCAGTACAAAAAAATAAAACGCTTTCTTTTTCAAAGCCGGAAGCCGTTTCAGACTCAAGGAGAGTTTGGGAATCTTACAGAGTCGCCTACAAGTCGCGATATCAGGTAGACCCAGTCAGAAACGGCATGATCAACAAACTGATTCAAACCTTGGTCAGTCGCCTCGGAGTAAAAGAGGCCGTAAACGTAGTTAACTTTTACGTGATGCAGAACGATCATTTTTACCTTTTAAAGATGCACCCCATGGGCGTTTGCGTGAAAGATGCGGAAACCTTGCGAACGAAATGGATGACCGGAAGAAAGATCACTGAAGCGGAAGCTAGAAAAACAGAGCACGGCTCAGCCTCCATTGACGCCTCAAGTGATTATTTAAAGGCAAAATATCGGGAAATTGAGGTAGAATAGCTCGTGACCCAAACGGCAGGACGCCAAGCACTAAAACCTTTTTTAGGAAAGACTTTGAAGGGCCCGGAAAAAGAGGAAACAGAATTCCACAAGTGGATCGCTGTTCTTGCAAGAGCTACGAACACTCACATCGATCAAATGCTCGTCGCCGCTTACGACCATAGACTTCAGCCCCTCGGTTACCAGAACTCAATTTCCGCCATCAAAGACATCTTAGCCGACAGAAGGCCTAACGATGCCTTTCCTTCGGCAAGAGAAATCAGCGACCGCATCTACAACCACCAAGACGACAAATTTATTACCGCTGAAGTCGCAGATCTTATTTTAAAGGCCGTGAGCAAAAAAGGCTCTTACTGGCACCAAGACATCAAACCCCACAACACACTTAAAGAAGCCATGATTGCGGAGCTCGGAGATCTGGGCGAAATGGCGGTTCAAAATGTTGGAGGATGGTTTAAATGCGTAGAGATTTGCAACAAAGAGGGCGTGGAAAAATTTAGATGGCATCTCAAGGAAACCACCGCCTACTGCTTAGAAAAGGCAAGACGCGGAACATTAGGCAAAAAGCCAACTCTGCCCTTCGTAGCCTACATTCAAATTCAGGGAAAAAAAGAAGAGACAATCGTCCTCCCTGGTAAAAAATTCTGATTCAAAATTGTTTTCTCTGGCCTCTCTGCCGCCGCCCTTGTAAATTTTTTAAAGTATGAAAAAGAGTGGCAGGAAGCCTCGGGGATTATCAGCCCCCAAAAACATGAAATTGAATCCGGATCTTTGCCGCTTGGGCCTTAGTCAATCCGATTTCGACAAGCTCATGGGCGACCCCACCCTAAAAAAACGGGTGAAGCGTGCTAAGCGTCTCAAATAAATCGATCATCGTTTCTAAATTCCCCCTCCCCCCCTCGATGAATCACATCTACAAGCCCATCTATAACAAACACATTAACCGCATCCGGTATTTAAAAACCGCCCTGCTAAAAAGCTTTGAAACGGAAGCGATGGTTTATTCCGTAAAGAATCGGCAAGAGGTAAAAAAAGCTTCGTTTATCGCGAGAACTTGGCTCACCGATCACCCCTATATTCAGCTCGACACATTCTTTGTCGTGCCTTTTTCTAAAATCATGACGCAAAAAAATAAAGTGAAGCGATGCGACGTCATGAATCACTTAAAGGCCCTTTATGATGGGCTGGCCGCGATGCTCGAGATAGATGATCGATACTTCACGACGGGCCGAGCTGAATACGTTCTAAACGACTCAAACCAAGAATTAAACTATTGCATCATTCGCTTTAGACCGAAAGAAATCGCAAAGCTCTCGGACATAGTCGAAGAGCTAAGTGCAAACGATTGAGGTTTTTAATATGACCAAAGAAGCAACAGCCGCAGGCTGGCTGATTATGAAGGTTAAAAAAAAAGAAGGAATTCTCGTCGGTGATTTTATAGAGTTTATCGTTTCAGATATTCTCGGTTCGACCGTAAAAATAGCTTTAAAGTCACCGCGCGACATAAAAATAAGGAGGACTGGAATTGATCAGAAATCAAAAAAAGAAAATAACACTTAAACCGATACCTCAGACAGAGGCGGGCCAAGCCGAAGCCATAAGAGACCTTGAGTTGTGTATTATTAACGAAGCAAGGGCGATCAAGGATAGAATCAAGCTGAGCGTGGTTGGATTCGACCAATTGTTCGCGGAATATGACAACTTACTAGAAATTAAAAAATGTTATTAGAAACGAAGCCGTGGCCAAAACAACAAAATGCGGGCGA
>Ga0163144_10012426_pt1 | contig 17883 bp, 18 predicted proteins | sample OliLak19BULKMAT1_FD_123175 | JGI IMG/M metagenome (GOLD analysis project Ga0163144, IMG submission 123175) | Freshwater microbial mat bacterial communities from Lake Vanda, McMurdo Dry Valleys, Antarctica - Oligotrophic Lake LV.19.BULKMAT1 | ecosystem: Environmental > Aquatic > Freshwater >...
CATGGATTGCCACGCCTTCGTTCCTCGGGCTCGCAATGACAATGGAAGGTGGAAGTTTTCCGGGCAAGTTCCTCCGACGGAGCGGACGCGATCCCGCTTGGTCAGGAATACCCAACGTTTTGACGGAGGAGAGCGAAGCGACATTCGCAGGCTCACTCCTCGCCAGGCCCGGCTTCACATCCGAAACGCGATGATCGTTCCCGCCACGCCGACGATCTCGACGAAGCGACCGGACTTGACGGCTTCGAAGATCGCCCGCGTCACACCGTCCGCCCGACTGCCGAAATCGTGAAACGCGATCACGCCGCCCTTCTTCACCAACGGGGTCCAGGCCTCGATATCGGCTTTGCACGCTTCGTAAGAATGATCGCCGTCGATGAAGATGAAGTCGATCGTGCCGCGTTTATTTTCCAGCGTGCGCGCGGCCGCCAGTGAGTCGCTCACGACCGGTTCGCTCCGGGATGTGAAGCCGAGCCGGGCGAAGTTATCGCGGAAGATCTCCAGCGTGCTGTTTGCGCCGAGTTTCTGAAAATGCCGGTTGTACCACGCTGCGTCCTCACCGCAGGTGGAGAGGCCTTGAAAGTTATCGACCGCGAAAATCCTGGTTCGCTCACCCTTGAGTCCGCCCGCGATAAAGCAGGTGGAAGCCCCCATCCAGGACCCGACTTCGATGACTTGCGCGTCCACCGGCGCATCGCTCGCGAGTTGAAACAGGTAGCCGCGTTCCGGAAAGCTGCCCATGTCGTCCTGTTTGAAATGCCGGGCGATTCGTTCGAACTCGCCCCAGTTGAGATCAGGCCGCCGCTTGCGCGCGCCACGCAGGAACCGTCCACTCTTTTGCGCGAACCGCACATCGCGGACGAAGGGCCAGTGCTTGAACGCCATCGCCCGAGAGAACGCCGGCCGCCCGCAGGCGGGAAGCTTTTTCTGCATTGTCTTCCCGCCCCAGCGCCCGTCCGGTAACGTGACACCGCTCCCGGGCTCTCAGCAACGCCAGGAGACGTCATCCGCAAAACTCCCCTCGTCCCACTTCCTCTTCCATCGTTCCGCCCGATCACTCCCCGTTTCTTCCTTCTTATTTCGCGTCCCTGTTTCTTCTTTTCCCCTCCGTCGCTCCCCATTTTTTCTTTCTTCTTTCGCCCCCGGTTTCTTCTTTTCCGCCCTCCGCGTTTCTTCTTTTCCGTCCATGTCGTCCAACGTCAAAGTCACCGTCGCGATTCCGACTTATAATCGCGCGGAATTTTTGCGGCAGACGCTGGCGGGAATCGGAGCCCAGCAGTTCCCGCGCGACCACTTCGAGGTTTTGGTGATCGACAACAATTCGACCGATCACACCCGGGCGGTTGTCGCCGAGTTTTCCGGCGCGCTCCCTTCTCCACGTTATATCCATGAGCCGCTGCAAGGGCTCGATTACGCCCGCAATCGCGTAATCACGGAGGCCCGGGGTGAGATCATTCTCTTTGGGGACGATGACATCCTCGTGCAACCGGACTGGATCGTGCAGATGGCTGCGCCCTTGCTGGCTGATGCCGGCACCCACCGCATTGGCGCGATCGGTGGTGAAGTCATCCCGGTCTTTCCCGATGGACTGCCCGACTGGGTGCGCGAATGGCATGCGCCCCTGGCTTTCCGCGCGGACACCGGGCCGCTCGAGGCGCGGCACTCGCCCATGGGCGCGAACATGGCTTTTCCGCGGTGGGTATTTGAGCAACTCGGGGCGTTTCACACCGCGCTGGATCGGGCGGCGGGAAACTACTTTTCCGGCGGCGACAGCGAGATGATTCGTCGCGTGCGCGAAGCCGGACACGAGGTCTGGTTCTCTCCGGCGGCGGCCGTGAAACATCAGATGCCCGCCAGCCGCACGACGCTGAAGTACGCGCGACGACATGCCTTCGACTCGGCTCGCTCGCGGGTGATCGATCGCGCGGGTCAGCCCGGCGCTTTCGGTTATCTCGCAGGCCGTTTTGGCGCGAACATCGTCAAGGCGGTCGGCTTCTCCATTCTCGCCGGGTTGAATCTCATTTTCTTTCGGGCCGGGGCCGCCAGGAAAGCCTTCGTCCGCGCCTGGCGGTCGTGCGGTTATCTTTACCAGATCCCGCGAAGTCTGCTCGGCAAAGTCTAAGCGTCTCGTTTACTTGCGTTCGCGTTCACCCGGTAATCGAAGTCGCCGTCCCATTGTCCGGCTTCGCCACTGTATTGACTACGTGGCTAACGGTGATTGCCACCTTTCGGCTTCCGCGCGCCGCAATAGTGTCCATTAGTGTCGGCACGTGGTTTCTCACCCGACACTTCCACCGTCCCTTCCGCTCCCGCTCTCGGTCGTCATCGTCGCGAAGAACGAGGCGCACACGCTTGCGCGCTGCCTCGCGAGCGTGGCGGGTTGGGTGAGCGAAAGCGTGGTCGCCCTGAATGATACCACGGACACCAGCGAAACGGTCGCGCGGGCCGCGGGGGCCCGGGTGGAGCATCTGCCGTGGAGCGGTTATCGTGACACCAAAAACGCCGCGCTCGCCCTCGCCTCTCAAGACTGGGTGCTCTCGCTTGATGCCGACGAGGAAGTCTCCCCGGCCCTCCGCGACGCGATCGTCGCGTTTTTCCAGCGATCCGACCTGGACTCGTTCGCCGGCGCCCGCTTTCCGCGGAAAGTATGGTTCATCAATCGCTGGATCACGCACGGTGACTGGTATCCGGATCATTGTCTGCGCCTGATCCACCGGGATCGCGCGCGCTGGGGTGGTGATGCCTTTGTCCACGAGAAAATCGAGTGCGACGGCCCGGTGGCAACGCTGCGCGGGGACCTGCACCATTTCTCGTTTCCGACGCTCGCCTCGCATGTCGCGAAGATAAACCCGTTTGCCGATCTTTTCGTGCGCCAGCAACAAGCGCGGGGCAAACGCTTCTCGGTTTTCGCGGCGACGAGCCGGCCGCTGTGGCGCTTCTTCCGCGGGTATGTGTTACGCGGTGGTTTTCTCGACGGCTTCCCCGGGCTTTACATCGCGTGGACCACCGCCTTCGGCGCGTTTGTGCGCTTCAGTCGGCTTTACGAGGCGGAACATCGGACGGAACCGCCCATTGACGCGCCGCGGTCGGAGCCCACGATCCCTGCCCAGCAGTAGAGTCGGTCTCCTTCCCATGTCGTCGCCCGAGCCGCATCAATTCAGCAAAATCGCCGAAGAACTCGTCTGCGATCTCCGGCGCGTGGCGAACGCCGATCCCGCCCGCTCCCGTAAACGCGCAACCCGTCCGCTCGCTGAGCTGATCGAGGAACTGCTGCAACGGAACCAGATCGGACGCAGCTCGCCGGAAAACACGATTCGCGAACGCTGGGTACAGCTGGTGGGCACCGCCAACGCCACTTACTCGCACCCCGCGCGCATCGAACGCAACCGGCTGGTTGTGCTCGCCGGCCACGCGGTGGTACGCAACGAGTTATTTCATCACCGGGAACAGATCGTCGAACGCATCAAGAAACTTCCCGGGTGTGGTGACATCAAGTCGCTCAACCTGCGGGCGGGTTGAACGTTGGCTGACGGGTCGACCGCCCGTTTATCAGAGCGGTCGAGGCAAAGCCGGGGCCTGCCGGCCTGTGCGGATTTGCTGCGACGCGACGGGCGACGAAATCACGCTGAATGTAAGCCGTTTGAAATTAGTCTAAATTAACCGGTCTCTCCGCGTTTGGAGTTGAAAACCAGTGGCGGTTTCACATCCCCGCTGACGCCTGTTTGGAACTTCACTCCAACTCAAATTACCTCCCCCGAAATGAGATTTTTCCGACCGTCTACCGTGCAAAATTACGCTTGCGCGTCGTCGCCCGTTTCGGAAGTGTCGGTCTCTTGCGTTAGTGGAATCCCGTCGGTTGCGGGGTCCCGCCATGATTGGTCCGGCATCCCGCCGGATTGGAACGGTGACGCCGGCTCAACCCGATTTCCAGTCGGGCGCAGCGGGTGGCACGGTGCCTGCAAAGGTGCCCTACAGTCGTGAATTAAATCAACAAACCATGTCTACCACCGTCGTTAAGCCAGAAATCATCAACGAATACAAAACTCACGATAAGGATACCGGTTCGTCCGAAGTCCAGGTCGCGCTCTTGACCGCTCGCATCAATCACTTGACCGAGCACTTGCGCACGCACCGCAAAGACTTCCACTCGCGCCGCGGGCTTTTGCAGATGGCGTCCCGCCGTCGCAAGCTCCTCGATTATCTGAAGAAGCACAATCTTCCAAAGTATAACGAGTTGCTGCAGAAGCTACACCTTCGCCGATAACGCTTTCGTCACACGGGCGACCCGATCCGCGGGTCGCCCGTTGTCGTTACGACACTCGAAGACAGGCCGGGACATTTCCGCTTGCCGCATTCAGGTCAGAGCGCAGCAACCCTCCGCTGCCCCCACGTTAGGTTTAGTAGCCATCCAGGCTTGCCAAAAGCCTCTCCGACCCCAAGGCGCCAAACGGGAATCTCTCGCGTCTGAGCGAGCTGATTGAAGCGGGCCGTTACCCCCCCGCAGCGACGCATTTTCGCGTCACCGCTGCTTCCGCTTAGCGGAAGCCATCCGAGCCTCCACCGGCCGCGTATCGCCGGTCAGCTCGTTTTATCCGCAGATACGCAGTCCGTTCGATTCGTCCGAAGAAAGAAGCTAATGAAACAGAAACACTCCGTAACCGTACCCGGCCTCGGGATCACGTTCTCCACCGGCACCTACGCCGGTCTAGCCAATGGCGCCGTCAATGTCTGCGTCGGTGAGACCAACGTCTTCATCACCGCCTGTATCGCCCAATCCACGAAACCAGGCCAGGACTGGTTCCCCCTCACCGTCGACTACCGCGAAAAATACGCCGCCGCCGGCCGTTTCCCCGGTGGTTATTTCAAGCGCGAAGGCCGTCCCTCCGAAAAGGAGATCCTCACGTCCCGTCTCTGCGACCGTCCGTGCCGCCCCCTCTTCCCTGAGGGTCTGTTGAACGAGGTCCAGATCATCGGCCAGCTTTTGTCGGCCGATCAGATCAACGAAGCCGACATCCCGATGGTCAACGGCGCCAGCGCCGCCCTCGCGATCTCGAACATTCCATGGAATGGACCGATCGGCTGCGTTCGCGTCGCCCTGATCGAAGGCAACTTCGTCGCCAATCCCACGATTGAGCAGATGTTCACCTCGTCGCTCGACCTCATCTACGTCGGCACCAAAAAGGACATGCTGATGATCGAGGGCAGCGCCGATCAGCTCCCCGAAGACGACTTCATCCGCGCCCTCGAGTTCGGTCACCAAGCGATCCAGCCGATCATCACCGCGATCGAAGAACTCGTCGCCATCGCCGGCAAACCGAAGAGCGTTTTCCCGCTCGTCGGCGCCACGGCGGAGGCTCGCGCCATCATCGAGCGCGTCGTCCCGAACGAACGGCTGGTTGCCGCCATCTTCGGCAAAGAGAAGGCCGAACGCTCCGCCGGGGTCAAAGCCCTCAAGGAAGAAGCCAAGACCGCCCTCACCGCCGAGCTCGGCGCTGACAAGTTTACCGATGTCGACCTGAACGTCGTCTTCGAAGACCTCCAATACAAAGCCTACCGCCATAACGTCCTCGAAAAGGGCGTCCGGGCCGATGGCCGCGATGCGAAGTCCCTCCGCAAGCTGCACTCCGAAGTCGGCGTGCTCCCGCGCGTGCACGGCAGCGCCACGTTCCAACGCGGCGATACGCAGAACATCGCGATCACAACCCTCGGGCCGACCAAGGAAGCCCAGGACATGGACGGTCTCACCGGCGGCGCGACGTCGAAGTCGTTCATGCTGCACTACAACTTCCCTCCGTTCTCCGTGGGTGAAACCGGTCGCTTCGGCTCCCCGGGTCGCCGCGAAGTCGGTCACGGTGCGTTGGCCGAGCGTTCGCTCGTGCCCGTGCTCCCGCCGGAAGACGTTTTCCCCTACTCGATTCGCGTCGTCTCCGAGATCATGGCCTCCAACGGCTCGACCTCGATGGCGTCAATCTGTGGCGGCTGTTTGTCGCTGATGGATGCCGGCGTTCCGATCATTGCACCCGTCGCTGGTATCAGCTGCGGCCTCATGACCGAGAGCAACGCCGACGGCTCAATCGGCAAGTGGGTCACCATTACCGATATTCTCGGTGAGGAAGATCACTTCGGCGACATGGACTTCAAGCTCGCCGGCACGACCAAGGGCATCACGGGTTTCCAACTCGATCTGAAGATCAACGGCCTGCCCTTCGAAATCGCCAAGGTCGCGATCATGCAGGCGCGCGACGCCCGCGTCGAAATCCTGAAGACGATGCTGGCCGCGCTTCCCGCGCCCCGCGCCGATCTCAGCACCTTCGCGCCCCGCATCCAGACGATCCAGATCGATCCCGAGAAGATCGGCCTGCTCATCGGGCCCGGCGGTAAAACGATCCGCCGCATCACGGAAACGACCGGTGCGCAGATCGACATCGCCGAGGACGATTCCGGCAAGGTGTTCATCTATTCGAACAATGCCGACGCCATGAACCGCGCCGTGCAGGAAATTGACGGCCTCTGCGGTGGTGGCGGTGGCGGCGGCGGCGGTACCCCGATCGAGGTCGGCAAGCTGTATCACGGTCGCGTCACCGGCATTAAAGACTTCGGTTGCTTCGTCGAGTGCTCGCCCGGCAAGGAAGGCCTTTGCCATATCAGCGAACTCGCCGACTTCCGCGTCCGCCGGACTGAAGACGTCGTGAAGATGGGCGAAATGCTGTGGGTGAAGTGCGTGGGCATTGACGAGAAGTCGGGCAAGGTCCGCCTCTCGCGCAAAGCCGCCATGAAGGAAATGGAAGCCCAGAAGCAAGATGCCGGCGGCACCGTCGCATCCCCTGCGACCACCGACACGCCGTAAGCAGCGCGCCTCGATTGGTCCTGAGGAATCCTGAGACCACAAAACTTCAAGCCGCGACGCAGGTCGCGGCTTTTTCATACCCGGATCCAGGCTCGAAAAGTGATACAGGCATTCCTGCCTGTTCTGGGAATTCGCCGATAACAGACAGCAATATCTGTTTCACCCACCCAAACGCTGCAGCGATCCACCACGATTAATAACGCGAAGACGAAAGCCCTTCTTCCCACCAAAGCCCCGGGGGCTCAATCAACTCGACTATCATCGTGTTCGAAGCCTGCTGGCCTTGATCGAAATCCTGAAGCGCGCGTCCGGCCTTCCCATGCTCCCCCCGAAAACATGCACCGCAAAAACGACGAGGTGCTTTCAATCGGAAAATTGGATTTCCGGTCTATAAAACGCGGTATCGCTCAATAATACTGTTCGGCAAAAGGTCCGGCGGCGCACCTATTTCTTCGGAGGATCCGTCAGCTTCTTTCCCATCTTATCGACTGCCTTGCCAGGCACGATGAGCCGCCATCCATCCGCGGTTCGCTTGAATTGGTATCCTTCGTCCTTCGTCTTTCCGTCGTCTTTTTGTAGCCGCAAGCTCACGAGAGCGTCGTCACCGGCCGTATTTGCTCCTAGCACTTGCATCGCACGCGCATCGGTATCACGCGCCAGCAGAAGCGCCACGAGCTTCTCGGGAGTATTGTAGGACGCGCGCGCCGAATCGGGAATTCGCGCAAGGATTGCCGCTGCTTTCTCTCGGGCTGCGGCATCAAGAAGGATGGTGTTCGCAAGCATTTCCAGATCACCGCTATCGGATGCCCACATGAATGACTCTACCGCGGCCTCGGGAGAATCCCGGCCTGCATTCTTCCACCTTGCGGCCGGTACAAGGTTGAGCGGCGGATTGTTTGCCGCGCCTTGCTTCGCAGCGACCGCCAGTTCCTGTGTCCGAACCTTGAGGAGATTCACTTCGGCACGAAGCCGTGCCAGTTCCCCTCCCTCATTCGCCGTCACACCAGCATTTGAGATAATCACCCGCGCTGAGCCTTCGGGACCGTCCGGTCGCTCAACCTTATCGTACAAGTCCGCGATTTGGCTGCGGAGCTCCGCATTCGTTTTGTGTTGCAGGACGATCGCGACCAGTACGGCGACCATCAGAAATCCAATGACCCACATCACTGGCCGATCCAAGCGCATGAGCAAATCGTGAATAGACAGAAAAACGTGTCAATGCTTCCGCCTCTGACATCTTCCTATCCGAAAAGCCAAGGCGTCGAACTCGTGAGGGGGGTGGTATGATCCGGAGTGATGGGTTACACATAAGGGCCAAGAAAAAGGGGTCACTACTTCACCTTTGCGGTCAAGGTGGTGAATATCTTTGTCGCCGCAGGGCGCTTGCCCCCGTTCAGCTCTGAGACAGAGCGCCGCATCCAGACGATCCAGATCGATCCCGGGAAGATCGGCCTGCTCATCGGGCCCGGCGGCAAAACGATCCGCCGCATCACGGAAACGACCGGTGCGCAGATCGACATTGCCGAGGACGACTCCGGCAAGGTGTTCATCTATTCGAATAACGCCGACGCCATGAACGGCGCCGCGCAGGAAATCGACGGTCTCTGCGGTGGTGGTGGGAGTGGCGGCGGCGGTACCGTCGCCTCCCCTGCGACCAGACGACGCCCCCCTCGACCCAACACGCAACGGTCGCCCCGCCTGGTCCACCGTCGCCGCGATTAGGTCGAGATTTGACAAACGCATTGCGTCATCACATTGCGTCATCATGAGAACGATCATCGACCTGCCCGACCATCAACTGGCGGCTCTCGCTGAGCTTTGCGAGCGGGAGAAGATCTCCCGCGCCGAGGCCATTCGCCGCGCTTTGGACGCCATGCTCTCCGAAAAGCATGCGGTTACCCGTGAAGAGGCGTTCGGCTCCTGGGCGCCGCGGGGTGACAGTCGCGCCACGGTGGACACCCTGCGCGAGGAGTGGTCGCGGTGAAAGCCGTCGTCGATAGCGACGTCCTGATCGACTATCTCCAAGGTATCCCCGCCGCCCGGGAAGAGTTGGCCCGTTACCAGCGGCCGCTCTACTCGATTATCTCGTTCATGGAACTGCTGGCCGGCGCCCGCACTGATGCCGAGCGGCAAGCCGCCGAAGCGTTGCTTGGCTCCCTTGGGCGCGTCGAATTGACGGAGATCGTCGCCCGACGAGCGGTGGAGTTGCGCCAGGCCCTGCGACTCAAGCTGCCCGACGCCATCGTGCTCGCCAGCGCCGAAATCGAGGGCTGCATTTTGGTCACCCGCAACACCAAGGATTTCCCCCCGAACGACCCTCGCGTGCGTTTCCCTTACGTCCTCTGAACGACGACCAGCCGAAGACCTATTCCGCCCGGAGACTGGAGCTGAGGCCTTCACCGTTGACTGCGGGATTATCGGTGCAGGCGTGCAAGATCAGGGACTTCGTGATCGGCTCCAACCATGCGATTACCTTTCTGCATTTGGGCATGCACGGTCCTAATGGCATCCGCGCTGGCGGCCAGCTTTCCCAAGCCTGACCCGGAAAAGCAGTTCGCTGAACTCAAAGTTTATGATGCTCAGGGACGTCCCTGGCGGGCGGCGCGCGAAGACTGGGACGGAGCGAAACAAAGGGTGACGACAGACGCGGGCTGGGCGAAATGGCTGAAAGCGGAGCGCGCGAGTGTGGATGCTTGGATGACAAAGCATCGTGATCGCGTCGAATGGTTGCCTGGATGGTCCCATGATGGGGTGAGCCCAAAGGACGGATCGCGGGTGACATGGACCGGGCAGATCCCACACGAGGAGGTTTCGTTCTTTTCCAGCCCGTCGGATCCTCAGATTGAGATCACGCCCAAACTCCTCGCTTGGTGGGTGGTCACCTTCCGCGGCCGCCATGTTGAAACGATGGTGCGGGCCGCCCGCCTGTATCGGGTAACTGGAGACACGCGATACGCAGCCTGGGTGATTGGCCAGATGGACTTTTATGCGGACAACTTCCTGAAGTGGGAGCCGCAGCGCCGCGGACACCAGGCCCGGCTCTTCTGGCAGACTCTGACCGAAGCCACCAATCTGGTGAAGTTCACCGAGGCCGTTCGACTTTTGGGCAAAACGGCAACGGACGAGCAGCGGCAGCGCTGGTGGACCCGTTTTTTTCAACTGGAGGTCGATGTACTTAACACCAGCATGTTGAACATCCACAACATCGCCACCTGGCAGCGGTGTGCGGTGGCGCAGGTCGCTCTTCTCTTCGGCGACGAAACCCTCTGGCGAACGGCGATTGACGGCCCCTTCGGACTGCGGCGTCAGATGGCGGAAGGAATCACGAGTGACTACCTCTGGTACGAACAGTCACTCGGCTACAACACGTACGTCGTGCGGGCGGTGATGTCGTTATTCACCACGGCTGGAATTGCCGGCCGCGCGTGGGAGCTCGCTCCAGAAATGGCGACCGCGCAAAACCTGATGCTGGTCCCGACCTATCTCCGGTTCCCCAACGGCCAGTTGCCCAACCCGGCCGACAGCGGTGCCAGCGGAACGGCGCCGAATCGCGAATTGTTTGCCGAGACCTATCGGGTGTTTCCGACCACGCTCGGCCTTCAGGAAGCCGCCAACATCCGTGATTGGAACACACTGCTGGATCCGCCGGCGGCATCGCCCCGACCGTTTACATTGCCACCGGTGACCAGCCGCAATCTCGAGTCATCCCGCATGGCGATACTGCTGGGCGGGGGCTGGCAGCTATTCACCCATTACGGACAGCTCACGCGTTCACATAGCCAGAGTGAGGCACTCAACTATTCGGCATTTTTCGGGGAAACCCCGATTACCCACGACCCGGGAGTGGTTGGATATGGGTCGCCGCTATATAAAGGATACTATACCCGTGGGCTCAATCACAACGTCCCGCTCGTGAATGGCGAGGGCCAGGCGGAGCATGCGTTGGGCGAACTCCTGGAATATTCCGGGCAGCCGGCGCGAATCTCCGTCGCCCAGCCGCGTTATCGGCCCGATGCCCGGGCGCGGCGCACGCTGGCAATCGTGGGCGATACCTTGGTCGACACAGCCGTCTTAGAGACCACGGACGGAAACCGGCAACTCGGTCTTGCCCTGCATTTGCAGGGGAAAGTCAGGCTCGACGGAAAATTCGTTGCCGAGCGTGCGTTCGCCGAGGGGCGTCCGGATTCCTTCACGCATTGGCGCGGGGTGCAGGTAGCTACCTTTCGCGAACGCGCGGAGTTCGAGGTCGACTACGGCAATGGAGTGGTCATGCGGGTGACACTCACCGCCCCGGGTGAGTTCAAGCTGTGGCACGGATCGTCTCCGGACGTGCCGCCCACGCGCCGCGAAAGCTTTTATCTTGAACTGGTGGCACCGGCGGACAGCGCAACCTTTACGACGACGTTCCTCCCGGTTCGCTGAGCCTGATCAGGCCGAACGGAGTTCACTTCTTCGACATTGGAATGTGACGATGCCGCGACGAACGGCAGTGAGGATTGCGCTCCTGACGGCGGCGGCGTCGGGCGCAGTGTGGCACAGTGGCGTGCGCCTTCTTCGCATTTTTGGGAAAGTCCATGCAGCCGGGGGTCATGGCGGGAGATGCCTTCGCCGGCTTGGTTGGACTGTGGGGATCGCGTTCGCCGGAGCGCTTCGAAAGGGCGATCTTTGACGTTCCGCCGACGTCGAAATGGGCAGGACGAAAGATTCCGTGGATGAAGCGCCTCGCAGGGTTGCCGGGAGAGCGAGTTCAGCTGTCCGAAAATCGGTTGTTCATTAATGGCCGTGAGGTGAAGGCGCTCGATCTACACAATCGTGCTTGGATCAATGTGGCGCGGGTCGAATACAACGGGATGCGGTCCGCTTACGACCCATGAGCGTTTGTATTCCGAATGGAGTGGATTGAGGAGGACGTTATCCTCCGTCTTGACGATGACGCTGGGCACGCGGATGGCTACGTCCGCGCCTTTGGCCAGCCATTCATCGCCGAAAGTGCGCGTCGCCTCGATGTCGAGGGCCCAGTTCACTGGAAGCGCGCCCGGTGTCGCGATCATCGAATCCGGCACCTCGATTATCCACGACGCATAGGGCTGGATCTTAAGCGAGCGGTTGATGTGGACGAGGATTTCCAGCATCGCGAGGGAAAGGGTGGAAGCCGTGTAGATAATCGGCTTTCCCGGGTGGTGCCAGCGTCCGGGCGCGTAAACGCCCCCCAACCCGGAAAACGCATTCGCTGCTGTTTCGTTGAAGTACTGCGCTCCGATGCGGTGGAGACGCATTACTGGAAGTTGCCGTAGGCCAACCCGAGAATCAGTCCCTCCACCTCTGCCGCGCCAACGTCCGTATCGAGTAAGTCGATAGGCTTTACGCCGTTGAGCGCCGGCGATTCTGTGTTGAGCCAGGTGACGACGGAGGGGTCGTCCGAAAAGATCGTGCGGGCTTTTTTCATCACACGAGCGGCGCGGAGGACTTTTTCCGTGATGTCCGGCGGAAGTGGCTTATGCTCGCTGGCGAGGCGGGTGAGGGTCCGGGTTGCGACTCGCAGCTTGCTCGCCAGCTCGTTCTGGGATATTCCTAGACGGTCAGCGAGCGTGCGGAAGGCCGATGCCGGAATCCCCGAGCGGATGCGTTCGACGGCGACGGATGCCGGTGCCTCTGCCAAGTCGAAGATTGTTGTCATGCCCCATTATCGGCCAAGTGGCGCTGCCGGTCAAGCCATTCGGCCATACTTTGCGCCAAGCGATCGTTAAGGCGACTTCCGCAACTGGAGGCATAGGGCGGCGGAAGTGATTGATGAGTCGTGAGGCGGAGCCAAAGGTCGCCACGCCGCGAATCGGAAAACGAAAGCCTGATCTATACAGACAGGATTCTGTTTCACGACCTCGCGCGCGCTGCGCTCAACCCACCTCGCGAAGTCGCCCGATCAGGTGCGCCGGGATCGCCATTACTTCCCCGGAGGCGGTTTCAACCCGTACCCGCCCGTCCCCATCGATCCCGCGAAACCAGCCTCGCTGTTCCGCCAACGACACTCCGCCCGCCGGCTCCAGCACCACTTCACGCGACCGACCCCAACCGCGATTCAAACGCGCCACCAATCCAGCCAACCGCTGTTCGCCGAAGCTCTCATGCGCGTGTCGAATCGCCGCCAATACCCGCGCCGTCAGTCGCTCCGGCTCCAGGATTACTCCAGGGGCCAACCCATCGGCCAGCCTGCCCGCCCGTGCTTCCAACCCCGTATCCACAATCCAAGGACGGTTGGTGACATTGAGCCCGACGCCGACGAGCAACGTATCCGGTCCGCCCTGTTCAACCAGGATACCGCCCACCTTTCGCGCACCGATCATCAGATCATTCGGCCAGCGCAACCGCAACTGCCGCACCCCCAGTTTCCGCAGTGTCTCCCTTAACGCCCAACCCACCGCCAGCGCGAAGCCTCGCGTCTCCGCGGCATCGCCTGAATACGGCAAGACTGCCGTTATATAGAGTCCGCCCGGATCCGAAACAAAACTCCGCGTTGCCTGCCCCCGGCCCGCCGTCTGCTCGGCGGCGACCACGGCCGACCAGGCCGGACGACCGCGCGCGAGAGCCTGGGTCGATTCAACCCGACTCCGCCGCTCAATCGTCCACCCGCTCTGCGAGGGGATACGCGACCGGGGTACAGGCGAATCAGCAGGCATGACGCGGGAGAACGATCGCCCCAACCCGAGCCGTTTCTGCACCAAAGATAACCGCAAGGCGCCGCCGCGTCCAGCGCCCGACGATCGCTCCCAAGAGATGGATCACTGGTGTGCTCACCGCCCGAGCGTGGACAGGAAGTAACCTGCCGCCACGGCGGTGCCGATCACACCCGCCACATTCGGTCCCATCGCGTGCATGAGGAGATAGTTACCCGAATCGTATTTCTGTCCCTCGACATGCGACACCCGCGCCGCCATCGGCACCGCCGAAACCCCCGCGGATCCGATCAGCGGATTGATCGGGTTGTTGGGACTGAGCACATTCATGAGCTTGGCCGCCAGCACCCCGCCCGCGGTCGAAAACGCAAACGCCACGACGCCGAGCACGATGATCATGAGCGTCGCCGGGGCCAGAAAGCTTTCCGCGCGCATCGTAATCCCGACACTCGTGCCCAAAAAGATCGTCAACACGTTGATGATCTCGTTTTGCGCCGACTTCACCAGTCGCTCGGTGACTCCACATTCGCGGAGAAAATTCCCGAGCATGAGCATTGAAATCAGCGCCGCTGCATCCGGCACGAGCAGGATACAGATGACCATGACCACGAGCGCAAAAATAAGCTTCTCCAGTTTAGAGACCTTGCGCAGGGACTGCATCCGGATCCGTCGCTCCTTGTCCGTGGTCAGCAGCCGCATGATCGGCGGCTGAATCAGCGGCACGAGCGCCATATAACTATACGCGGCCACCGCCACGGCCCCGAGCAATTCAGGAGCGAGTTTGTTGGTGAGAAAGATCGCGGTCGGGCCATCCGCCCCACCGATGATTGCGATCGACGCCGCCTGCTTGGACGTGAAACCAAGCAGCCCGGCGCCAATAAACGTAAAGAACAGTCCGCACTGCGCCGCCGCGCCGAGCAGCAGGGTGCGTGGCATCGCAATGAGCGGTCCGAAATCGGTCAGCGCGCCCACTCCGAGAAAAATCAGCGGCGGGAACAGCTCCAGCTTGATGCCTTGGGAAATAAAATCAAAGAGGCCGCCCTCAATTCGTTCCACCTTCATCACCTGGGTCGGCGCCGCGCCGGGCGTATCCACATGGTTAGTACCTGACAGCACCTGGCCCTCGATCCGGAAGGTCGCCGACTCATAGACGCCATCCGGTCGCAACTCGGAGGTGATCACACCGCGGGTCGGCAGGTTGGCGAGCAGGGCGCCAAAGGCGATGGGCACGAGGAGCAACGGCTCGAAGCCCTTCGCGATCGCGAGCCAGAGCAGGACTCCGACCACCGCCCACATCACGACCATCTTCCAGGTAATCAGCGCAAACCCGGTCGTGGAGAAAAAATCAACAAGTCCTTGAAGCATGGCAACAGGGGTCAGCGAACGGGATCAGAACCGGCTTTCGCGCGACGTTCCCCGGACGCGCGATCGAGTTCCGATGAAAGCGGGGCGATCACTTGGATCCGGTGCGGGCGCGGAATCGTGGCGGAGACCGCAGCGGCAATCACCGCCACCGTTTCAGGGGAAACATAAGCCGCTGCGGAGGCAGCGGGCGCGAGCGCGCCGAGCCCATCCGGCACCGTCGGGGACGTCGGCGACGCTGCCACGCGCCGAAAATAAATCCCGGTCAACTCCAGCACGCCCCAGATCGCACAAAGCGCTACGAGCACGACGATGAGTCCATTGAGTTGATACACCATGCTCTCCCCCAAACTGGGATGAGGCGGAAGTGCGGCGGCGATCAAGGGTGCAAACTGGGACATAACAAAGGCGTGGCGGCGGCGGAAAAACAGTAGCGGTGAGGGAGGCGAAGGCGCGACGCGACGCAAGGTGGTCACGCCATGGTGAGCAGAGCGACGCCCTCTTCGACGGCATCGCCCGGGCGGACGTGAATGCCGGTAACAATACCGGCCTTCGCCGCGTAAACAAAGGTGTTCATTTTCATCGCCTCGATCGTCGCCACTTGCGCACCCTTCGCCAGGGCTTGATCGACTGTGACGTCGATCGAAACAATCTTTCCCGCGAGCGGGCTCACCACCGCACTCGTGCCGTTTGAACCCGACGAGACGTTCGGCGACGAGGCGATCACGGCCATGGAGGCGTTCGCGACAGGCGCAGCGGACCCCGGAGCCGCCGCCCCCGACGAAGCCGAGGAAGCAGTGGCAGCGGGCGCGGACCCGGTTGCGGAGTCGAGCAGTTCGACGCTGACCTCGTAGGCCTTTCCGTCGACGGTGACGCGCAGCTTCGAGGTGGAAGTGAATGGGAGAGTCGGGGTGATGGTGGCGGATTTCGCCGGCGGAGTAGAACCGTTCGGAGGCGCCACCGTGACCGGCGCCGGTGCCGATGAGGCTGCGGCGACGGGTGCGGGCTTGTAGAATGCCTCCGTCTCGCGCGGGAACATGGCATAGAGCACCGCGTTTTCGTCGGTCACGGCGAGCCCCTTGGCCGCAAGTTCCTCGCGCAGCTGCGGCATGCGCGGCGCGAGCAAATCGGCCGGGCGGCCCAGCACGGGTTCCTGTCCGGATTGTTTGCGCGCCAACACGAGCACCTCGGCATCGATTGGACCGGGCGTACGGCCGTACTTGCCCAGGGCGATATCCACCGCGGCCTGGGCGAGGTTTTTCCAGCGTCCAAACTTCACATTGAGCATCGCCTGGGTGCCGACGATCTGGGACGTAGGCGTGACCAGAGGAATCCACCCGAGCGCCTGGCGAACGATCGGAACCTCTGCCATCACATCGTTGATTCGCGTCTCCATTTTCAGCTCCGCGAGCTGCGTGCGAAAATTGCTGAGCATCCCGCCCGGGACCTGATAACTCAGCGCATCGCTGTCGACCCGCTCGTTGGCCGCGCTCATGAATTTGGCGAGCTCGACCGCGACGCCTTCGAAATACTTCCGCAGTTCGAGCAGCACGGCCGTATCATAATGCGGCGCCCGCGCGTGGCCGGCCATCGCGGCCATCATGCGCACGGTATCCGGTTGGCCAGTACCGTTGGCAAACGGCGTGATCGAGGTGTCGACGGCATCCGCCCCCGCATCAATTGCCGCCAGATAGGAAGCGAGCGCCAGACCGGCGGTTTCGTGACTGTGCACGATCACCGGCACCGGGTGCCGCTGCTTGATCGCTTTCACCAAGTCATAGGCGATGCGCGGCGTGAGCAGGCCGGCCATGTCCTTGATGCAGATGGAATCCGATCCGATCTCGACCAGGTCATCCGCCAACGCCGCCAATAGTTCCGGAGTATGCACCGGGCTCGTCGTGTAACAAATCGCCCCTTGAGCGTGCTTGCCCTCGGCCTTTACGGTTTGAATCGCGGTGCGCAGGTTCCGCACGTCGTTCAAGGCGTCGAAAACGCGGAACACATCCATGCCGTGTCGCGCCGAGCAGCGGACAAACGCCTCAACCACATCATCGGGGAAACTCGTGTATTGAACGATATTCTGACCGCGCAGGAGCATCATATGCGGCGTGCGCGGCGCCGCAGCCTTCAAGCGATCCAGCCGGTCGAAGGGATTCTCATGGAGAAAGCGAAGCGTCGCATCGATCGTCGCCCCACCCCAGGTTTCCAACGCACCAAAACCAAGAGCGTCGAGCCGCGCCGCGGCTGGCAACATCTGAGCGGTCGTCATGCGCGTCGCCGCCAGCGATTGGTGCCCGTCGCGCAGAACGGTATTGTTGAAGACCACAGGTTTCATGAAATTTTTCGGGAGATGAAATCGACCGGGCCGTCTGCGACTCCATCCCGCTACGCTCCCGGAGGGAAGGCGAAAGAAGTCGAAGGGAAAGACCTGTCACTGAGATTCGTCTATCATACGAATCGGCGGGCCGGGCTACTCCCCTTATCTTGTCGAGCACACTGCACTGCTTGCGATGTTCGGGCCGCGGGATGACACAGACATTCCTGTCTGTTTGAATTGGGGATCGGCCAGGTTTGGAATGGAATTGCCATCCTTAACGATAAAGGGCGCGCTGATCGACCTCACTTCTCGAACCCGCGATGAAATTTGGGCTTACCGCGCAGCCGGTCTTTCGTACTAACTAGCGCATGCGTTTCCTAGTCACCAACGACGATGGCATCCACAGCGTTTTCCTGCACGAGCTCGTGCATGCCCTCCGCGATGATGGCCATGAGCTTTTTGTCGTCGCTCCGAAGTCGGAGCAGAGCTGGGTGGGCGCCGCAAAGTCGCGTAATCGTCCCGTCCATGCCACCGCCGCCGACTGCGGCCTCGGTTGCAAAACCTGGATCGTCGACGGCACGCCGAGCGACGCCGTCAATATCGCCGTAGGTCATCTGCTCCCGGCTGGAACTCCGATCGACGCCGTCCTCAGCGGTATCAACGTCGGCCTGAACGCGTCGCTCGGG
>Ga0163144_10012427_pt1 | contig 17883 bp, 13 predicted proteins | sample OliLak19BULKMAT1_FD_123175 | JGI IMG/M metagenome (GOLD analysis project Ga0163144, IMG submission 123175) | Freshwater microbial mat bacterial communities from Lake Vanda, McMurdo Dry Valleys, Antarctica - Oligotrophic Lake LV.19.BULKMAT1 | ecosystem: Environmental > Aquatic > Freshwater >...
CGTAATCACACCCTCAGGCCGATCTTTCAAAACAAATTGATCCCTCCACGACTTCCACTGAACAGACTCCTGCTCTCGGCAACCGCAAAGCAACGACACCAAGCAAACTATCGCACCTGTCCAGATTCGCATGATTTTTTCCTGTTCGTGTTGGGTGAAGCGGCAGAGCATTTCCCTAGAAAACGCATTTGCAGCATCAATTGGATACCATTATCGCTAGATGCACAACAAATGCAACAGCAATACACTAACGCTGCGATTTCACGGGAGGTCGCGGTCCAGGATCGCGGCGCAGGACGGCTCCGGTCGGAGAGTCTGGGTTTTTGGCGATCCATTCTGGAGGCCCCGCTCCGAGGATTTTGCCACCGCCCATTCCGCCACCGGGCCCTACATCGATCACCCAATCACAACATCGTATCAAATCCATATGATGTTCGACGACGATGACCGTGTTTCCCTTTTCGACCAAATCCTGCAATACGCTAATCAACCTCACAACGTCGTCCATATGCAGACCCGTCGTCGGCTCATCGAGCAAATACAGGGTCTTTCCTGTCCCCGGCTTCGCTAACTCACTTGCAAGCTTGATCCGCTGTGCTTCGCCGCCACTGAATGTGTTCGATGTCTGGCCCAATGCGATGTAACCGAGCCCTACTTGCACCAAGCACTGCAACGGAACACGCAGCTTCGGGATTGCGTCAAAGAACTCAGCCGCGTCTGCGATACTCATTTCTAAACACTCTGCAATCGTCTTCCCTTTGAATTGAACGGCAAGTGTCGATCGATTGAATCTTCGGCCACGGCACTGCGGGCACGGAACAAACACGTCGGCCAAAAAGCTCATCTCTAACTTCTGTCGACCTTGCCCGCCACAGGTTTCGCATCGTCCCGCGCCTGCATTAAAACTAAACCGCGCCGCGGTAAAACCTCGCTGCTTGGCATCCTTCGTCTTTGCAAAGACGGCGCGTATCTCGTCCCAGAAACCACAATACGTGGCCGGTATGCTCCGAGGTGAACGACCTATCGGTGACTGATCGATCTCAATCAACTTATCGATCCCGTCCAACCCGTCGACCTTGCGAATGTGCGACGGCAACTCTTGCTCACTCAATAATCTGTGAACTGCGACAGCCAACGAATCATGCACCAGCGTACTCTTGCCACTACCGCTCACCCCCACGACGCCGACGAATCGTCCCAGCGGAAACTCAACTCGGACATCCGACAAATTGTGCATCGTCACGCCAGACAAAATCAACGAGGAATGGGTTTCCCCAACGACCCGCTCCCTACTCGCGGGCATCGGTACAGTGCGTTGCAGATACTTTGCAGTCAAAGAATGTTCGCCCTGCAAAAAAATTTCAGGTGGCCCGAAGGCAATCACCTCGCCGCCCAACTTGCCCGCACCAGGCCCTATGTCGACTAACATATCTGCAGCACGCATCACCTCTTCATCATGCTCGACGACCACGACGGTGTTGCCTCGCTGCTGCAAAGCTCTAAGTGAAGCAATCAGCCGATCCGTGTCTTGAGGATGCAATCCGACCGACGGCTCGTCGAGTACATAGCATACGCCTATAAGTCCCGTCCCAATGCAGGTCGCTAATCGAACTCTCTGCAACTCGCCACCACTGAGTGTTTCCGCCGGTCGATCCAACGTCAGGTAACTCAGTCCCACTTCCTGCAAAAACATTAGCCGCTGCAGTATCTCCCGCAAAATCGGTAACCCAATCGGTGCATGCCGGTCGCTTAGCTTTAACGATTGAAACCAATCGATGGCGGCATCCAGCGGCTTAGTTGTTATCTGGGCTATGGACAAGCCGTCGAGCCGAATCGCTAAGGACTCCTTTCGCAATCGCTGCCCCTCGCACGAAACACATTTTACGTCGGGCTTGTCCGGCATATGCCCAAAGCCCTGGCAAGTTGGACAAGCTCCGTATGGACTATTAAAGCTAAAAGTTCGAGGCTCTATTTCCAGCAAGCTCACACCACATGCAACGCATGCAAACCTAGTCGAGTACATGCGATCTTGCGGTGTCGAATGTCCTGGAAGGATCGCCGAACTCTCGACCAAACCGTTGCTGAGTCGAAGCGCAACGGCGATCGCTTGCTCAATTCGCTCGCGACCATCGTCCCGCACCACGATGCGGTCCACGATCGCTGAGATTGAATGTTCCTTTCTAACCGCGAGCGTTGGTAACGATTCAATCTCATAGAGCTCACCATCGACTCTTACACGCAGAAGACCTGCTTTCGAGATCCGTTCAAAAACATCGGCATGTCCACCCTTTCTGCCAACTACCATCGGAGCGAGCACAGTCAATTTCGTGCCGACCGGTAATTCGCAAATTGAATCCACAATCTGGCTGGGAGGCTGCCGGTCGATAGGTTTGCTGCACTGATGGCATGCCGGAGTCGCGACCCGAGCCATAAGCAATCGCAAGTAGTCATATACTTCGGTGACAGTCCCGACCGTGCTGCGCGGACTTAGGATTCCCTGCTGCTGATCGATGCATAGTGCAGGCTGTAAGCCGCGAATAAAATCGACGTCGGGCCGCTCCATTTGATCGAGGAATTGCCTAGCGTAGCTCGACAAGCTCTCCATATATTGCCGCTGTCCCTCGGCAAACAACGTATCGAAAGCCAGTGAACTCTTGCCGCTGCCGCTGACGCCGGTAATGACCGTCAACTTGCCGCGTGGAATATCGAGGTCGACGTTCTTGAGATTGTGCGTCCGAGCGCCTCGGATCTCAATGTTGCGGACGATCGGAATGCGAGCCGGTGCCTCCAACGCACCGCTTATTCGGGATCGCCCCTTTTTCATTTCGCCAACCCATATTCGTACAGCATGTACAACTTGGGTTCGAAAAGCGAATTGACCGGCGATGGAAGCCGACCATTGTCGAGAGCAAAAATCTGCGACCCGGCCAATATCTCATCCGACAAGTATTTTCGAGACACGTCAGCCAACACAATGGCTTTCAAGTCCGTATTATTGGTTGCCTTGACCGCGATCTGAAATCCCCATTCCCCAAAGGAATTGAGATGTGTCCGATACGGAATCACACGAAAATCGGCAGCTTGGATGGTGGCTTCGATACACCAAAACGCCTCTCGCGTTATGACCGGCGAACTGCTTTGCGTTACAAACGCTCCGTCATCGCTCAAGATACGATGAATCAGTTTGTAAAACTCTTTGCAATACAGTTTATTGAGCGCTTCGCTATGTGGGTCGGGCAAGTCGATGATAATGCGATCGTACCATCGACCGGTATTCGCGAGTCTCGAGTACGCTTGCTGAACGTAGTTGAATGCGTCTGCGTGAATAATCTGAACGCGTGAGTCGAGAAGACTGTCCAAGTTGAGTTTGCGAATGACTTCAAAGCGTTTGCTAAGTTCCGTCATGCTCGGGTCGATATCGACCAGTTCGATGGATTCAACCGACTTGAACTTCAGAACCTCGCGGATAGCCAGTCCGTCGCCGCCACCGAGCACCAATATCTTCTTAGGTGGTTTTCCGATACTCATCACAGGGTGAACAAGCGATTCGTGATAGCGATGTTCGTCTAAAGCTGCGAATTGCAGGTGACCATCCAGGTAGAGACGCACCTCACCGTTGCGAGGATGGCTGGTCAAGACGATCCGCTGATACGGTGTTTGTTCTGAGTAGATCATTTCGTCGGCAAAAAGCTGGCCCTCTGCAAACTGAGCGATCCGTCCAGATGCCAACATCCCAATCAACAGTATGCCAATGACGAGCACGGCATATTTCCAATAGGCAGTGACTTTGGGATGAGAAGCCTTGAACATCGTCAAAGCGATGGCCGCGACGGAAATATTCAGAAGTCCAATTGCAAACGCCGAACGAAACAGCCCCAAACTGGGTAGCAGCAAGAGTGGGAAACTCACCGAACCGATGAGTGCACCGATGTAGTCTAGGCTGAGCACGTGCGCTAACGACTCGGAGAAGCTAGCCGAACGCGATAGAATTCGAGTCAGGAGCGGAATCTCAAGTCCCACCAGAGTGCCGATCAGCAGGATAAGTCCATACATGACGGGTTTGTAGAGTGCATAATACGGGAAAACCACAAACAAAATGGCCGCGGAAAGGCCACCGACCAAGGCCACAGCAATCTCAATCTGAATAAAGCGCTCGACAAGCAGCGTATGAATGAACTTGGTCAAATACGAGCCTATCCCCATCGCGAACATAAAGAGTCCGATGGTGATCGAAAACTGCGCAACGCTATTCCCGAGTAGATAACTTGAAACAGCGGCGATAATGAGTTCGTAAGCGATCCCGCACAACGCCACGATCAAAACGGACAGGAGTAGCCAAGCGGTTTGATGTGGCGTCAGAGTCGTCGGACTACTTTCCAAAACTGAAGCCTTTGGAGCCGGTGCGTGCACGTGCGGCAGAGCTTGCACCACTTGAAACGCGGCTGCTCCGAACCGAACTCACTGCGGATTTGTGGTAGTTGGCCGGGCTCATCGGAGTATTCGAAAAACCTGGTTTGGAAGAAGACATCGCACCGGAGTAGTGGCTATTCTGTCGCCCCATCATCGAGCCTAGCATATAGCCCATCATCATCCCGCCCGGGCTGAAACCGTAACCGTGCGGTCGGTGGTATCCGTTATTGTCCGAGGCCACAAGCCGATTGTTAGCAACGTCGATCGTTACCGTAAACTCCTTGTCCTCGCCCATGTCCTGGACCATGTTTTGGTTTGGATCTTTAAATCCGACGATTTCTCCGCCGGGGCTCATACTGACACCGACGGGACCACTCATGGCTTTCATTTCATTTAGTTTCGCGGCGTACTTTTTCAGGAATTCGGATTCTTTGGCAGGGTCTTGCTTATCCGGTTCGATCGCTTGGATCTCGGCTGTACTGTTTACCTCGGCGTTATTGTTTACCTCGGCGTTATTGTTTACCTCGGCGTTACTGTCGTTTGCAGAAATAACAGATTCACCCGTCTCTGGGGCAGCAGCATTCTTGGCCACTTTTCCTTCGTCCAAGACGGCGACCAACGCATCCACTACTTTGTTCAAGTCGACGACGTCAACACTTTGGTCCGAACAGCCCACGGAAAAGGCTAGCAGGGTGGCCATTGGAAGGATGGTTAAGAATGAAAGTTTCATGCGATGGACTCCGAATGAGCATATTTGACTGAAGGGCGATTGAATTGTATTCGACATGGAAGCTTGTCGACTCGCAATCATACCGAATTGGCGCGTAGATTGCAAAAAACATTAGCTATTGGACAGTTTGTTTGTACAGCCCTTTGTGGTGAGCTACACTTTCGCGGCTTTCGATGCTAATGATTGGGAGATTAATTCTAGACCTGAGCGAATAGGGATTGGGTAGGCTAGCTCTTCGTTTTTGATGAAATTATGGCGGGGTAGGGCTGAATGTTCCTATCTGGAAACTTCTTGAGGTCCCTAGTATACTGACTACACGTCGTTTGGCGATGTGCTCACTCTCACGAATCAGGACGATCCTATGAATGATTTCCATCGATTGGCACAATTTATTACTTGTTGCTGGCGCCTTGGCGAGGCAGGATCTGATAGGATTCCAACCTCACATGGTATACTCGACAGCGCGATCCAACAGGTCTTGGCCGAATCTACGGTGCCAAGTTGGGTGGTAAATGGCCTGACATTCGTTGATTCGCGAATTGGATTGCAGTGCATCGAACTGCCTTCCATTTTGGAGTGGGCTCAACGCGCTCAATTAACCAGCGCTCCCAATCCCTCATATGAGACCACTGAGGTTCAGGTAAGCCAGCGACTCGCTGCAAAGCTTCTTGCAAGTCTCGGTGTGGACGAAGACACTGCAAAAGAAGTTGGCAACAGGTTAAAGAAATACACCGATGAATCGCGCGCTGCACTTGTATCATCGAATCATGCCTTGCTCGAGGACTACTGATAAGTGAATGTGCCACATCAGCTTCGCGATGAGCTGAAGGATTCCTCGCCCACTCTGTGGAAAGAACTAAGCGCAAGAGCCGATCAGTGGACGGAATCCGCACGAACAAAACTATCGAAAGGATTAAGGGGCTACCCCAAGACATTCAACGATCCTATTTGGGGCGACATAATTCTATTTCCTTGGGAAACGCTTTTCCTGGATAGTCTTTTACTGCAGCGGTTGCGCGGCGTGCGTCAATTGGGCATGGCGCACCTCGTATATCCTGGTGCGTGTCATGATCGGCTGGCACATTCGAGAGGCGTTGTTGAAGCAGCAGAGCGAATGATCCAATCATTGTCTAGGAACGCAAGATTTCGTCGCAGTTTCGGCAAGGACAGAGACGACACGATTCCTGAAGTAAGCGACCATGACCACTACACGATTCGACTTGCTGCACTATTGCATGACGTTGGGCACGGAGCCTTCAGTCATGCAACGGAGCAGTTAATTGCGGAACGACTAAAAGACGAATTCGTGGCTGCTGGTAGATCTCTTCGAAAATACTACTCAGGCGTAACATCCATTGCTGCCGCAGAAATCGTTTCTGCAATCATTGTGCTAAGCGATCCACTTAGGCAAATCTTTGAAAATCCTAATCTCAATATTCATACTAACCGCTTAACCGAGATCGCCTTTTCTATTTGCGGACGAATTATCGGCTCTAGGGACTTCTTGGATACTGGCTATCTATCGGGAGTCGTAAGTGGGCCACTCGATGCAGATAAGCTTGACTATATGGCTCGCGACAGTCATTACGCTGGGCTTCCTATCGGTCTAGATCTGCACCGACTGATCAGTAAGCTCGAGGTTGTCACTGTTACTCCAGAGGTTACAGCCAACACGAAAATGAGGGAACGAGCAGAGGCATCACCCAACAAGAGGTATCACGAAATTGGCATTTCCCTGAGTGGGCTAGGTGCCTATGAGCAAATGATCGTTGGCCGTGCAATGCTGTACGATCGACTTTACTACCACCACAAAGTTCGATCCGCTGAGGCGATGGTTCGAAGACTCATCGAACTTGCCGAAATAGAACGAGGTACACGGTTTTCAGTCGGCGAATTATTTTTTAATTATCCGGACGATACAGTCGTCTTCGTGCTCGGTGGACGGTTAAAAGATGAAACGATTGTTTGTGGCGGTAGCCGAAGCAACCAGCTAGCGGACCTTATTCATGCCCGCGAAGTTCACTATCGAGCATTCGCTTTTGCGCCTCGATTCATAGCAGGCATCAACGCACTACCTGATACTCAGAAACGGGACGCTAGAGCTGCACTTTGGAATGACGTGCTCATGAAGCTGTCGGACCAAGCCGGTTGCGATGACATCGCAAACAAGATCTTCGAGAAGTCGAGGCGACTGCTCGATAATGTCGCAAAGTTAAAGAAGCCCAGTTTTGAACTGTACCCTGAGCACATTCTCGTTGATCTACCCCTCAACAAGATTGCCGTGCGTGGTGGGGACATACTGACAAGGACCGAAGATGGCTTTGTCGGGACACCCAATCTTTTCTTCGATCCGGAAAAATGGTCCCAGGCGTATGAGCATCAAAAGCAATGCGGTTTTGTGTTTACTCCACGTGAATGCGTACAAGTTGTGAGCCTAGCCTCCCGCATCGTTTTCTTTGAGGAGTTCAGCGTCGTGATGGACGCAGGAGCGGACCGAGCGTCGAAAACGGAAAGGGAAATCGATCCTGCCATTTTCCAGGAGGCCGTCGATGCCGGGATATGCTCGATTGACTGCAAACTGGCGTACTGCTCTGAAACTGTCCGATTGATTCCGATTCGAGTCGAAGATATCCGTAAGCGAATCCCAGATGATTTCAAAACGGATTCCGTCGATCTGGCTCAAAAACTAACGGAGCAGTTTTCAGAGGCAAACCCCGTAGGCTTTGCCCCCCAAGTGCACCAAGTAGTTCTGGAAACGATTGAGCACCTACTGGTTTTCCTCAAGGTCTGTCATCAATCCGGATTGTTTGTCAACAAAGACAACTTAAAGGAAAAGGATCTTCAGGCCGAGTTGAAAAAACACTTGCTTTCAAGAAGTGCAAGTGTCGCGGAAGGAATCGAAGTCGCCGGGGGCGAAACGGATCTTGTTGTTGGTGGTTTATTGGTCGTGGAAAATAAAGTGAATCGCGTAGCAACAGATAGGCCGTTAGACATCGGAGAGAACTATACGTGGCAAGCCAGACGGTACTCGATTGCGATCTCACAGAACATAGCAGCCGAAGTTGTGGCATACAAACCTGCGAACGAAAAGTCCATTTTATCCCCTAGCCAATCCATAACCGTTCGCGAAGTTACGGAATCCAAGCATCGCTTTTTGATAATTCGAATTGTCCTGCCTTGGGGACATTCAGTTCCGCATGACGCTAAAAAGCCGAAATGATTCGACACAAATTGCCGACACCAAATTGACATCGACATGGGATGCTTGCATACGTGCCCATGGTTGTTTCGTTGCCGTCACGCACACTTAAAAAGTCACCGACTATTCCAGCGATTGCCCGCTGCGCGGTTTTCGCATGACCCATTCCCCAAGGTCATCCAGGTGATTGAATAACTTACGAAAGCTTTTGTCGGTTTTTGCTGGTCAGCAAAATCTGTAAGCGTCAATCGATCAATAAATGTCCGATTTTTGAAGTGGGATAGGCTTCCAGCCTGTCATTTCCGATGCGACAGGCTGGAAGCCTATCCCACTAATTGATCGAACGATCCCAGGTAGTTTTCGGCTGCTTGCTCGTCAAGTTTTGGCTCTAAAGAGATAGGTCGACCCAGCTCAGCAAGCGAGCGGGATTTCCGTCGGCTGTTTTTCGCAACAATTCTTGTCATTCTAACTCAGAGCGCTCTGTTTTTTGTTGAAGTTGGTAATCTATTAAGAATTATGGACTTCTGTTTTTGTCCAAGCGGATTTTTTTCGTTTTACTCGTTGATTTGGTTGAGAAGATGAAGTCATACAAATTTGTTTGCTACTCATGGGACGACAAAAAAGCTGCGAGTTGCGATGCGGTCGGTCGATTGATCTACCGATCCAATTTGCTTGGCTCCGACCAGCGCATCACAAACACCGGGGGCGGCAACACTTCAGCAAAGATCTCCGAAGGCGATCCACTCACTGGAAACCCAACAGATGTGCTTTGGGTCAAAGGCTCCGGCGGCGATCTCAGGACTTCCACGCGAGAAAATTTCTCTTCTCTATACCAACAGAAACTGATCGATCTCCAGCAACTCTATGCCAGCCGGCCTGACAAGGGCTACAAAGGCCAAGCCGAAGACGATATGGTCGCGATGTACACACACACGACCTTTAATTTGAACCCACGCGCCTCCTCCATCGATACTCCGCTGCATAGCTTTTTGCCGGGCAAACATGTCGACCATATGCACCCCAACGCGATCATCTCCATCGCTGCTAGCCACCGATGTGAGGAACTTACCAAAGAGATTTTCGGTGGCGCGATGGCCTATGTTCCTTGGATGCGTCCCGGTTTCGAACTGGGGTTGGCTATGCAGGAGATTTCCAGAATAAACCCAACACTCCAAGCCATCATGATGGGCCAACATGGATTTATCTCTTGGGACAATGACGAAAAGAAATGCTACACACTGACTCTGGACATGATCGAAACCGCGGCAGCCTACATTGATGCTAAGTACCAAGCCAAGGGAGGTGACAAGACTGCCTTCGGTGGCTTGAAATATCAAACAATCGAACAATCGGCCAGGCATTCGGCCCTGGCGGCAATTCTGCCATGGCTGCGCGGACAAGTGAGCGCGAAACGACGGTTCGTTGGCACGATTCAAGATGACGCAACCATCATGCGGTTTGTGAACTCACAAGATGCGCAACGCTTGGCAGAATTGGGAACCAGCTGCCCCGATCACTTCCTCCGCACAAAAATCAAGCCGCTATACGTTGATTGGAATCCGCAAACGGAAACCGTCTATTCGCTGAAAGCAAAACTTACTCTGGGACTTGAAAAGTATCGCCAGGACTATGCTGCGTACTACCAAGCATGCAAACGCCCCAACTCGCCCGCCATGCGCGATCCGAATCCAACCGTCATGCTGATTCCAGGACTTGGCATGATCGCGTGGGGTAAAGACAAATCCGAATCGCGAGTCACCGCTGAATTCTATAACTGTGCGGTCGAAGTCATGCGAGGGGCCGAAGCGATTGACCATTACATCGCACTGCCGTTGCAAGAAGCTTTTGATATCGAGTACTGGTTGCTTGAGGAAGCGAAATTGAAGCGTATGCCCGCCGAAAAAGAGTTGGCACGACAAGTAATCATCGTGGTCGGTGCTGGTTCCGGGATCGGCAAAGAGACGGCTCATCGCCTAGTTCGGGAAGGTGCGCACGTCGTTTGCGTGGATTTGAATGCGGAGTCTGCCAACGTAACCGCCAAAGAAATAACCGACAAGTATGGCCAGGGAATCGGCGTTGCTGGCAGTGGTATCTCGGGCTGTGGGCCCGCTGTCGGAATCGCTTGCGACATTACCAAACGCGAAAGCGTCCGGGCTATGCTGGACCAAGTGAGTTTGGCCTACGGTGGCTTCGATTCCGTTTGCGTTACAGCTGGTATCTTTGTCCCCTCCGATACGTCTGGCCGCATTCCCGATGACAAGTGGGCGTTAACGTTTGCGATCAATGTCACCGGCAGTTACTTAGTCGCAGACGAAGCGGGAAAGAACTGGCTCGAACAAGGACTACGGGGCACTCTTGTCCTCACCACCAGCGCGAATGCAGCCGTCGCCAAGAAGGGCAGTGTGGCCTACGACGCGAGCAAAGCCGCCGCCAATCATCTGGTTCGCGAGCTCGCGATTGAACTGGCCCCGCTCGTTCGCGTCAACGGAGTTGCACCCGCAACGGTGGTTCAGGGGAGCGCCATGTTTCCTCGCGACCGCGTCATCGGTTCACTAGCCAAATACCGCATCGACTATACGGATCAAGAATCGACGGAGTCGCTTGTGACGAAACTCGCACAGTTCTACGCAGACCGCACTCTAACCAAATCGCCAATCACGCCAGCCGACCAAGCGGAAGCATATTTTCTGCTAGTAAGCCAACGGCTAAGCAAGACGACAGGCCAAATCATTTCCGTCGACGGTGGACTGCACGAGGCGTTTTTGCGATAACGCGTAGCCCAAACCCGTCGGAAGCCGAGCAATCACTTGGAGCTGGGAAAGCTAGGTGATCTAGTATAAATCCAAAACCCTTTCCTCGCATGATCCTCGCACCCAAAATGGAAAATCCACAAAACTGGCATTGACGTTCCTATTGCCGCTATCGTATTTCCTCGTGCATCAAAGAACCAAAGAAAGCTCTGTCGTCGATCGGAAATTTGCGGGAACGTACGGTCGGCCTTCCTCCTGGGTTGGAGCAGCATACAACTGTCAAGTAGCGATTACTGGGTCGATTGCTACGCGGCAGCGCTTCACGATAGAGCTTAAGACTGTGCACCGGGGCGAACAAAAGTTTGCCCCGGTGCCAGGGAACAAAAAGGGCCGATGGCAAACACCATCGGCCCTTCTTTTTTGACGCTTCTCTTCGCAAGAAAATCCCATCGGCTTGCCCGATGGTTCTTTCGGCTTCGTGCTAAGTTCTGTAGTCAGAAACCGAAAGTACCGCTGGACAAGCCAGCGGGATTTGTGGGCAGGCCCGCAATTGTGAGTTGCGTACTCCGTTAGTATTACGGCCCGAACCAGACTGATTACAGTAACTCGCTTCGAAGCTGGGACAGCAACTCGGTTGCATGTTGAATTTCAGTTTTTTGACGTTCTCGGTCTTGAGGGATCTCACGCTCGATGGTTAGAGGACCATAGTAGCCGATCTCCTTGAGAGTCGATAAGTAAGCCCGCATGTCAACCTGCCCTTTGCCCAGCGGCACTTCTGCGCCCCAGGTTACTCCAGGCTGGTCGCTCCAGGTCGCATCTTTGCAATGGATGCTCCGAACATACGCCCCGACTTGCTTCAGTGCCGGGATGGGTTCACCCATTCCATAAAGGATCATGTTGGCCGGGTCGAAATTGATAAACAGATTTGACCGCTTCATGTCGCTGATGAACTGCACCAACGCATCTGCCGATTCCTGCCCAGTCTCGAGATGAATGTTCTGTTCGTTGTGCATTGCATGATCGCAAAGCTGGCGCGTTACCTCGATGATATCGGCATACTCACGCGACTGTGTATCGTGTGGCACAACGCCGAGGTGCAGTCCGACTGTGTTACAACCGAGTAGGCGAGTGAAGTCCGATATCTCTTTCATTTCTTGCAGTCGAGCAGATCGCGTTGCTGCAGGAACGAGCCCAATCGTCTTTTCTACCGTAGGGATATCAGCATAGCTTTCACCCTCGAAACCACCAAAGACACAGGTCAACTCGATACCATAGTTGTCGAGCTTTTTCAGAAACTGCTCTGCGGCTTCAGGCGTACGCCCGGCTGCGTGCGGAGTATGCAATTGAATGGACGGGATCTGCAGGTCTCGGGCGACTTCTAAATGGACCCCCAGGCCCGCATCGATACTTGTAAATACACCCAGGGACCAAGGAGGAAGGCTCATTTCGAAGACCTAAAAGGCAAGGAGGGATCGCGAACCAATAGTTCGCGGACGGGAGTGAAAATGGATCAAAAGACCTAACTGCCAATCATGCGTGATCGAGCCATCGCATCCTCGGCCAATTGAATATAGCGTTGTTCCTGAGTTCCGGCCCAAGCACGCTGGTAGGTTACGCTAAGAACCGTGAAATTGGTGGAGTCATTTGGCTCCAGTTCACAAGCTTTTTCAGCATGCTGAACCGCCTCGACATGCCGACCCGTTTGTGTGTAGATCCGTGCCAGCATCATATGGGAGAGAACATGGCTCTCGTCTTCCGAAAGGATGCCGGTAAGCAGGCTGGTTGCTTCGTCCAGTTTCCCCTTATCTTTGAGCTTCTCGGCTTCGTTTAATCGCTGTGAAATAGTTGTCATTTTGCAAAAGATTAAGGAGTGGGGAATCGAAAAGTCTATTCCTTCGAAAACGCGAAAAAGACTGGAGCCGAATTGTAATCGATGGAGGACAATTCGGCGACTAGCGCCACAACTCGGAATTGTTAGGCAACTCGGTCGATCAATAAGTGTCCGTTTTTTGACGTGGGATAGGCTTCCAGCGCTTCCAGCTTGTCATTTTCAAAGCGACAGGCTGGAAGCCTATCCCACGAAGTAGCTTCCGCTAAAACAAGCCCGAAGCGCAAGCGAGGAAACTTCACTAAAATGCATTGGTCCTATCCCGGCATCGTCGGCAAAGCATCCGGAACGCTTGGTATTCGATTGGATTTCCACGGCAGTACGAGTTCAAATTCGGTTCCAGTCCCAACTTGGGATTTGACCTCGATCGTTCCACTGTGCTCCCGGGCAATTTTGAGACTAACCGGCAATCCCAATCCAGTACCTCGGTTTCCTTTGTTGGATTCGAACATGGAGAAGATGCGGCTCAAATCCTGGGCCGCAATTCCAATCCCATTGTCACGCACCTGAATCCTCGCGTACTCCTTGGACTCGCACAGGAAAATCTCGACACAACCGTCCGGCTTGTCAACGCAAGCGTCAATCGCATTGCCCACCAAGTTCATTAGCGCTCGATGAATAGCCTCACCATCGAGCATCATGTTTTGAAACGATTCAGGGTGACTCCACAACACAGCAACCGACTTCCCCGATGCCCGCGCTTTAGAAAGCTCGAACACATCGTCAATGATATCGCGAAGGTCCACGGAGGTTCGGTTCGGTCTTCGATCCTTGCTCATGGTTAGCATATCCATGACAAACGACTCAATCCGCTCTTGGTTGCGTTCGCAAATACGCCACCCGTTTTGAACGACGGACATATCGCCGGCTTTGATTCCCTCATCGATCAAATAACCGCCACCCCGCAGCCCCTGAACAATGTTCTTGATGTGATGGGATAAGGTCGCAATCGTTTGGCCCATGGCAGCAAGGCGTTCGGCCTGAACCATGCTCTGATAGTAGTTGGTATCCTCGATTGCTAACGCCGCTTGGTGCCCGATGGCGACAAGCATCTTCAGATGCTCTTCGTTGAACACCCTGTCCGATTGCATCGCGTATTGGCCTGCGGAAACGGAGGTGTCAATGTAGATGACTCCGACGCTTCCATATCGCCCTTTCATTGGGACACAAATCGCTTCGCGAATGCGACCTGCCGAGATGCTAGCACTCGCATTCCATCGCTCGTCCTCGCAAGCGTCACTCGTCAAAACCCCCTCTTCCTTTTCCTTAACGTAGTCAAGGATGGTTTTGCTGATCGACATCCTATGACTTGATACGTTGGCTCCGCGATTTCGTCTGCAACTCGGCAACAACTCGCCGGTCTCCAGGTCGGTCAACATGATACAACCTCGATCGCAGTTTACCCATTGAAAGATGAGCTCCAGGATTTGGTGCAGCAATTGATCGATGTCCAAAGTTCGACTCACCGCAATCGCGGTCCGGTACATTATCTCCCAATGGCTCTTTGCGTCCGACGAGGCTTTGTCTGTTTGAAGCCTAGCGGTCCAATCGTCGGTTTGTTCCAACAGTTGCTGTTCGATGTCGATTCGATTAACGATTTGAGAAGACTCGGCATTGGCGTTTTGGACAATGTCGACGTCGTTATCAGCGGGCCCGAATGGACGAAAAATTACGCGGAACAGCATCAATCGTTTGCCGATCTGAACTCGATCGCCTATACGAAGCGTGTGTTCCGTGACTCGGTTGCCGTTTACAAAGGTCCCATTGCTACTGCCAAGATCTCGCAAAACATATTCGCCGTCCACGAACTCAATTTCCGCATGCGTCCGTGAAGCCTCGGAGTCCTCAAGATGGACTTCGCAATGGCTATCCCGACCCAAACGTTGCTTGGCTTCGCGAATCAAGTAATGGGTGCCGACATTTACACCGCGTACAACCAAAAGGGAAGCCAATTTTTATCCACCTCATTGTTCGAACGGTTTATTTTTCGGCTTTTCGCTAACCATGGAACTGGGGTACGCCCTTAGTTGTACGACGCTCCGCGTCGTAGGAATCACGACGCGGAGCGTCGTGCAACTAAGTTTGCCAACCCAAGTTTTTAGTCTGGACGACGCACTAGATTATACGAGACTCCTCGCTCATTGCCACGACAAATAGCAATTGGTCGCCTGTAGTACGCCACGTGGGTCGTAAATGCTTCGGGTGCTAAAGCGTTCAAATTGGAAGGAAGCTGTTTTTCAATGCTTGATTCCGCAGGCTCGTTCCGCTCGCAATAGCACACTGCTCGCTCTTTCGCGGGCTTTGGCGGCTCCCTTGGCAAGAATCTCTTTCACCAGCGCGGGGCTGTTTTCGAACTCACTTCTTCGCTTCCGTGCCGGTTGCAGATACGCGTCTGACACGTCCGCTAGCCGCTTCTTTACTTCGCCATATCCGAATCCACCTCGCAAATATACGGCTCGAAGTTCTTCCACCTGCTCTTGGCTTGCAAACAAACGATACAACTGAAACAAATGATCGGTCTCGGGATCTTTTCCGTCCTCCATCGGGCGCGAGTCGGTGCTGATTCGCATGATCTTCTTTCGCAACTCTTTTGGGTCCTCAAACAACCCGAGAGTGTTGTTGTAACTCTTGCTCATTTTTTCGCCATCGGTACCTGGCACCTTTGCCGCGCCAGGTACGATCTTGGCTTCGGGCATCGTAAACACCTCGCCAAAATGCGAGTTAAAACTGCGAGCGAGGTCCCGACATACCTCAATATGCTGCACCTGATCTTCGCCCACCGGAACCCAATTAGAGTCGTAAGCTAATATGTCGGCCGACATCAAAACAGGATAGGTAAAGAGCCCAACGTCGGCCCTTAGGCCCTTGGCCGTCTTGTCCTTGTAAGCATGGCACCGCTCAAGTAAACCAAGCGGGGCACCGGTCATCAGCAACCAACATAATTGCGAAACCTCAGGCACATCGGATTGAACAAAAAGCGTGGCTCGCTCTGGATCCAACCCAAGAGCCAGTAGATCCAAAGCAGCGTCGCTCACGAACCCGCGTAGAATACTGGGATCCCGAACAGTCGTTAACGCATGCAGATCCGCAATAAAATAGTATCCGTCGTGCGCTTCTTGGAAGTCAATGTACTGTTTGATTGCTCCGAAATAGTTACCCCAATGGAAACGACCTGTAGGCTGGATGCCGCTCAAAACTCGCATTTTCATTTCAATCAAGTGAGTGTTTGTAACTTCCTAAGACGTTACGATTTCAATGTCCCAACAATTTCGCGCACCGAACTAGCTCCCATGGAAACCAACGCTTCCGGCAAGCCGCGAATGAGTTTCATGCTTACCATTGGATCATAGTAGTTTGCTGTTCCAATTTGGATAGCCGAAGCCCCGGCCACCAAAAACTCCATCATGTCATCAACACACGCGATTCCGCCAACTCCGATCACAGGCACACCAACTTGCGATGCAACTTGATAGACACACCTCAGCGCAATGGGTTTAATCGCTGGACCGCTCAGTCCTCCGACGACATTGGCGAGCATCGGCTTGCGCTTTCGCCAGTCAACGGCCATGCCAAGCACCGTATTGATACAAGTCACTGCATCGGTGCCCGCGTCTTTGGCCGCTCGAGCAATATCCACTATCCGAGTCACATTCGGCGTCAGCTTGGTAACGATCGCACAGTCGAGGACTTTGCGAACACTGCTGACCACCTCAAAACACAACTTGGCATCCGTTCCAAAATCCACTCCGCCCGATACATTGGGACACGATACGTTGAGCTCTACTGCTTCCAAGCCATCGGCTTCGCGAAGCCGCTCTGCAAGTAGCACGAAGTCGTCAAGTGATTTGCCAGCGATGCTGACGATAATAGTTGCCCCAGTGGCCCGAAGATAAGGCCAGTGATTGGTTAGAAAATAATCAATGCCGTCGTTGTCTAACCCGATCGCGTTGAGAAGTCCGGAGCTCGTCTCAACCGTTCGCCATGGTGCATTGCCGGGCCGAGGACTTTGCGTAATGGTTTTTGGTAGAATGCCGCCCAGCTCGGGCAGCGGAATAACTCCAGCCATTTCCCTCGCATAACCAAACGTACCAGAGGCAACCAGGACAGGATTCTTGAGGGCAAGCCGACCGAGCTGAATACTTAGATCCAGCTCAGGTGCCGATACGGTTTGCGATTGCGATGCTCCGATCATCCAGGGTGGGAACCTTTGCCCAATCGCTTGACGATGGCCTCGGTGGGCAAGGCGATCACAGTCGCGTTTGCCATCGTGTCTGTCGAAAGGATATCCAAAGAGTCGTCACCCCCTTCGGCGGCCTCGTACTGAACAAGGTACGCGCCAACTTGAAGATAGTTTTCATGAAAAATCGGCGGCCAGAAATCTTCAGCCCTGTGAGCCAACGTTCTCGCCAGCAGCCGAGTCGCTCGCCCCGAAAATCCACTCAACACCATCTCAAGTCGACCAAGCGACTCGCGGAAAACATAAAACACCAACGCCGCATCGCGACCGGGAGTTGCACCGCCAGCAAAAGCCCAAGTACCATCCGCAGTTTCATAATAAAGTCCCGCCTCCGCCGCCTTTTCGCTTTTGCTGAGCTGCATTCCGGCGGAACATGCTGGTGGATGCGGATCGTGATCGCGGTATCGCAAGAAAAACGGACAAGAACGATCGGACGCCTTGGCAACATTGTCCTGCGTAACAAAAGCGTCGCAACCAAATGCGTTCGCCAAAACCAATTCAACCGTCGGATTGCTCTTTACCGAACCCAAACAAACCATGGCTTTGTCGCCACCCATTTCGGAAAAGTCATCGTAAACACTCTGCGCTCGCTCGTGCACTTGGTCGACACTCATAGTGCCTGGGCTCCAAACCAAAGTCTGTCGCAGATGTTCGATGTGCGGCATCTCA
>Ga0163144_10012428_pt1 | contig 17883 bp, 28 predicted proteins | sample OliLak19BULKMAT1_FD_123175 | JGI IMG/M metagenome (GOLD analysis project Ga0163144, IMG submission 123175) | Freshwater microbial mat bacterial communities from Lake Vanda, McMurdo Dry Valleys, Antarctica - Oligotrophic Lake LV.19.BULKMAT1 | ecosystem: Environmental > Aquatic > Freshwater >...
CACAACGAAGATTACAACGGCAGGTGATTTCCCATTGGCAGGAGAGGGGGAAGCGCTCGGGAAGGTGCGTGAGTTTATCCTGTGCAATCATGAGTCATCTGGTCACTTCCTCGACCGCCTTGATGGAGAGAAGGTCGTCAAGCAACGACGTGAAGTCTTGTGTCAGCTGGTCTGTCGCCACCTCGTACTCGCCACAGAAGTCAGTCACGATGTCCTGAGCCGTGCGTTGGCCGTCGATGCGTCTCCAGAGCGCTGCCCCGGTTTCATTCAAGACATAGATGCTATTGGCTTCGGTGAGTGTCCGTCTGATGGGGACCAGAATACATTCACCGGCCACGTCACGCTGTACGTAGTCGGGGTGTCTGCTATAAATTGCAGTGGGGGTCATCGGTGGAGGCAGAATAGCAAATCCCTGGGAGCCCTTCTAGTTTTATTTCGCGCGCGCTGTCGGCGGAGCGGCCACGACGACATATTGTCCGCTCCAGTTGAGCTCTCGGACAACGACGCCACTCTCTGATAATTCCCGCCGCAGCTCTTGTTCGTCTTGAAAGGCATGGAGGAAATGGCCTAGCGGGCAGGTGTCGCCAGGCTGGTAGAGGCGATTGGCTCCAGGAAGCTTGGTGAGCCATCGGTTGATGGTTTCGCCGGTTCGCTTTCTTCTCGTCAAGGGGGCAGATTCAACGAGAAATTGGAGGATGGCTAATCCCTCAGGGGAGAGCAGGCCGATTAATTGCCGTAGCCAGGTTTGCCTCCAACTCCGGCTGGGGATGGAACTGTACATGATGCTGGGCAGCAGAATGTAATCGAGGTGGGCGGGATGAGTGGGCATGGCCAAAAAGTCTGCCTGGACAAACATGACCGAGACTCCGGCCGTTCGTGTAATCTGCGCGCCGATCCTCAATGCCGATCGGCTGATGTCTAGGCCGATGACGCGGAACCCTCGGTTGGCCAGTGCGATCGATTCACGACCGATTCCCGTGCCCAGTACGAGGAGTTTCCCCGACACGATGTGATGGCGGGCGAGCACCTCCTCCTCCCATTGTTCGAGGGGCCATCCTTGTGAAGCGTTCGTGAAGCGGGCATCGGCGTCGTTGTAGCTGCGTTCATAATGGGTGCGTACGAGTTTCGTCAGTGTGGCCGGAGACATGAGCGCGGGAAGCATATCGGTGAGGAGGAGGGCGGCTCCTTCGAAGGCCCTTCCCATCCAGTGTGCGACTTTCGCGAGGTGCGTCACAATTAGAGCAAGAAGTGGCATACGGTTTCCTTACATCTTGCCGTATCGAGCGATCGCGTCGGCTGCCTCTGCCGCACCGGTTGGGAGAGGTGGCAACGAAGGCAACGGTGTGGCGAATGCTTGTTGCAAGGCTGCTTCCCACCGTCCTTGCGTGAAATCGTCGAGCGCGAGTTCCACGCCGCGTCCATAGCGATGCAGATAGTCCACCAACGGCGGTTCATCGGCGAAATTGTATCGGCGGACGTAGACGATCGGCTGTTGAAGCGCAACTGCCTCGACGATGGTGCCGTAACCTGGTTTGGTCATGATGATATCGACAGAGGCAAGCAGGGTCTTAAAGGAAAATGGAAGTGTCTTTGTGGAATGAATCCGAGTATATCCCGCCGGGACTGGGCCATCGAAGAGGAAGCGATAGTGGCGCAGCTGTTCCATGTGTGCAAGCGGGAGGGACGTCAGAGGAATACCGCCGAACCCCACCAACACGGTCCGTTCGTTGGGCATCAGAGAAAGGACTGAGGCCAGCCGGCCTCGTTCAGGAGAGGCAGGGCTCGCGATCGGGCCGATATCGATGATGTTGGAGAAGGTATCGATGTTGGGCGCAGGCGTAATGCGAAGCGCCATGTCGGCTTTCGCATAGGACTTACGGATGCGCTGAATCAACTGCTGCTGTGTAGGGTTCGATGTCCGGAAGAATTCTTTGAGCACGAGATCCCAGGTCAAGTTCGCCAAGGCGATGGTCGGTATCCCAGCACGAGAACCGGCTTCGATGGCGAGGTAGGGCGTGTCGGCAATGATCAACGCAGGCGATACCGCCTGCATGGCCGCGACTTCGTCGGATAGGCGTGTGTCCCAGGTTTCGTGGAACTGTCTGTGCGCTTCCCAGGTGGCGTCGATGTCGATATTGAGCGGGCCGTCCTGGATACAGCCGACGTCCTGTTGCACAGGACTCTGTTCCCACGGGATGGTGAGACGGTCTTGGAAAAACAAGGCTGGGACGGTGGTGCGGAGAATGGCGGTGACTCCGGGGACGAGGGCGCCCAGCGCATTGAGGACCGGCACCACTTGGGCCGCGTGGCCATAGCCATGGCCGGAGATGGCACACCAAATTCTAGGCAAGGCGAATGGTTTCCGGCTAGCTGCTGGAGAATCCCGGCTCTATCGGCGCGATGTTGTATTGCAATTCGAGGTCGAACTCCTCGATCAATTCATTGGCTGTGGAAATGCCATGATCGGATTTCACCTCGCTGATGACCAGATCAATCGCTGCCCCGGCGTGCGCCCCGTACTGCGACATCGCCGACTCGATTCGCTGTCGAGCCTCTTCAATTTTCATGTTGTCCTCCTCGCGCTATCACCATCGGATATGTCATCACAACGTTTGTAACATCGCCTCCATCTCAGGGACCAAGTCACCCCCTCCGCTGGATCGACCGGAGCGTGAGGCATCAATGCCGGCTTGCAAGATGGGTTTCGCTTCGTTTTTTCGCCCCAAAGAGACCAAGGCGTGCCCGAGGTGGAGATGCGAGGCCACGTGGGTTGGATCCAGTTGTGTGGCGACAGTCAGGTGCTCGACCGCTTCTTCGAGGTTGCCGCCTTCCTGGATGAGTTTATTTCCGAGCCCGTAACGGCCGAGAAAGCCTTTAGGGTTTTTGGCGACCATTTGTCTGAATGCGTCGAGATCCATCCTGCCTCCTCGTTTGTGCAGCGTGCATAATACCACTGCACGGAAGGAGAGAGCCAGACCTCTCACCGGATGCTCAAAAGTCTGCTCGCTGCGGCCTTGCTCGGGATAAGGCACGTTCCAGGGTGAAGAGGCTGTCTTGGCAGGCTCAGGGCCGGCGGGTGAAATATCCGCCAGGGTTGGGAGGGTGAGAAGTCGGACCTTTTAAAGCGCCCTGCTTGCCGAAGTGTGATAAACGGTTTTGTGTAGAGCTACCGGGGAGACGCGTCTGCAAGTGGTCGAGAGACGGGTACTGCGCGGCTCGGTAAACGGCGGACTCCAACGGAAACGGTGCGAATCGGATTGCTTCGGGGTTGTTCGCTGCTTGCAAGGTAGAAGGGCGAGTCTTGAATCACTTGATTGAGTAAGGTTGACAAGCAGGCTTCCGTGACCTGACCTTTTAACTGTTCAATCACGTCTGGGCTCGCGCCGAACAGATGGTAGTGGGCCGATCCGTTGGATGTGGCGGTATAGCGCTTGATCTGCCCATCCCATCGTTCCATCTCAAGCGACATCGTGGCTCCGTAGTCGTAATTGAGCGAGACGAATGGCGACAGGGTAAACATCGACGCGCCGATGAGGAAGCTTCGCCAGGCGGCTTGGCCAGCATGGGGCTCGACAAGATTCTCGATCGACAGGCGCACAGTGACGCGGGCTTGGTTCGCCGTCGGTAGCATGTACCCTGATTGATAATGTTGAGAGAACAGGCGAGTGGCTTCGATGGCGCCGAGTACCTGCCGTTCGATGATTGCAGGCGGAGCGATCGACGAGCCGTTGTGAGTGACCCGTATCGTCTCAAGCAGGAGAGGCACGCGCGCATCGGTGGCCACTGTGGCGCTGGCAGGCGGTGCGGCATCTGTGGGGGCAGCCAGTTCGATCCAATGTGAACAGCCGGTGCCCAGGCCGAGTGTCATGGCCAGGACACTGCCGATCAATGGTCGTGAGACAATCCTGATCATGATGTCGCTCCTCCAGACTTAGCAGGTTGCGGAAAACCTCGGTTAATGCCCGAAATGCTGAAAGAATCTTCCCTACGGCGCCGATGTCACAATCGCCTCAGGATGCTCAAAAAGGCTGTCCAGCAAGGCCGCAGCGAGCGAAGAGGCGGAGGCGTACACTTCGGTACGTTGAGCCTCTGAGTGACGCGAGAACGCAGCTGGCGGACTTTTTCAGCATCCTGTTAGAAATAAAATGAGAATCCGCCGAAGGGCAGGCTGGCATTGAGCCCAAGGTTCGGATAGCGCGTGCCGGCATTGGAAATATGGTGAAACCGATAGCCGACGTTGAGGGCAGCTCGGTCGGTTAGGAAATAGGAGACCCCGAAGCCAGCGGTCAAGACGAAGTTGAACCGGCTGGACTCCTCAGGGATCTTTCCTGCGAGATCGGTCCAAAAGGGGCCTCCGGCGAATTCGGCATAGGGCCGGATCCGATCCAGCCCGACGAATGTATATTTGATTTTCGGGGTGAAGCCGAGGCCGTGGGTGAGAAACGGTTCCCGGAACTGGATGTAGACCATCTCGGCGCCCATTGAGACCTGCCCGCGATACCACCCGCTGTCTCCAGGATCAGTGACGGTGATCATCCAAGAGGGCATGAAGGCCGGTCCCTGCTGCTTGGTTGTGTGGTCCTGCGTGAGACGATGGGGGAGCATGTAGCCGGCGGTGAGTCCGACTTCTTGCGTGCCAACCGTGATCGTGGGCGCGCTGTCAGCGGCAGACACAGGGGGAGGTGTCATGAGCGGCCCAAGAGCCAATATTGTGAGGATCCAGATAAGAAACGGCATGCCACATCCAAGTTGATATCCTGTAGCTCTAGTTGGGGAGAAACGTGACGCAACAGGGTGATGTTTTGAAGATAGCAGAGGGTTGGCTTATGTCCAGAAATACGTCGGATTCGGCTTGGCGGAAAGTGAGCGAAAGCTGGACAGTTGTTGGTGGAGGTGGATCGGCTAGGCAGGGGAGGGATGAGAGGCTAGCGGGATTGTTTTAGTTGTGTGAGGGAGGCTGAGTCGATGTGAAGTTCCGGTAGTTGATAGCGCAGGTCGAGGGAAACCACTCGCTCAAGACATCGTCGTGCGGAAACACGATCCTGACGAGTGTCGTACAGCGTGGCAAGGAGTCGGAGCACCGCGGCTTCGGCTGGTTCGTTGCCGAGCTTGATGTAATGTTCCGAGGCATTATTGAGGCAGCGCTCGGCACTGGTGAGGTCGCCTTGGTCGAGAAAACACTTGCCGAGTTGACTATAGGTCACCGCCAGTCCTTCTTCATTCCCGACGACTCTGTGATGATCGAGTGCCTGCTTGAACGATGCCACCGCCTGCTCCCACAGCCCTTCACGAGCTTCTTGCAATGCCAGATTGTTGTGGAGAATGCCCAGTGCGCGATCGTCTTGCAGGTCACGCAGCAGATCCAGCGCTTCAAGGTAGTAGGGGCGAGCTTTCTCAGGATGGTCGGCGCCGATGTGAAGATTGCCGAGATTGACCAGCGTGTGGGCGATGGCCTGCCGATCTCGCTCCGTCCGCTGAATGCTCAGCACTTCCTTGTAGCAGGTTTCTGCGCGACTCAGGTCGCCTGAGAGGGCGCAGACATTCCCCAGATTCCCGAGCGAATCGGAGAGGGCGCGGTGATCATCGGCCAGGCGATCATCTTCGACTGCCTGTTCGTAGGCCGCTCTGGCCTGCGTCAGCTGGCCGCGGTGGAGAAAGATTTGCGCGCGATGTTTGTCGTCGTCGGCCATCTCTTCGTGAAACGTGTCTCATTCAAGCGTTTCAGGTTGTAAGTTTCTGGTTTCATGTTTCTCGTTTCAAGTTGTTCGTTTCGGATCGCTGAAATTCCGAGGTTGAACCTGAAACTAGAAACGTTAAACTAGAAACCAGCCATTCTCGGACGAACGACGCGTCACGAGATACGCGTCCCCGCTAGTCTCCGCCCTTCGGCGTGTCTTTCCTAAACTCGACCTGAATCTCATCCTCTTCATCGAGTCCTAAGCCATCGCGAAATGACCCATAGAGTTCGGTGACATAGGCGACGTCTTGTGTGTCTTTGCCTTCAGCCGAGACGAGGAATGCTTCGCAGAGCCGTAGTCCGGTTTGGAAATGACGGGCAATCGTCTCTTCCGTCACCTGCTGCCAGGTGATGAAGATACAGAAGGCTTGGAAAGAGTAGGCCTGCGGGTAACGAATGCCGAGAGCGAGCAGGCCTTCATAGGCCGTACGCGCTATCGATCCGGCGTTGGAAGAAAAGATGCTTTCCAGATCAACGGCCGTATCCCAGTCGGAACCAAGCTCTGACTCGGCTCGTCGAAACGTCTCTTGTGCGGCAAGTGCAGCGTCGAATTGCATAAGTAGACCAGGAAACCAGTGTGAGTGCTCTATGCGGACAGTTTCATGACCCGAATGGTTAGGCCGCCGGAGCTTTCCCAACTTCCCATCCGGGAAAGACCAAGACAGCCGGGTGGCATTGTAAGGCCGACGCTAGGACTTTAGCCCGGTCGACTCCGAGTTTGACTCGATCGTTTTCAATTGCAGAAATCGTAGCCTGAGGAATTCTTGACACTCTTGCCAGTTCATTTTGGCTATAGCCCTGCAACTCTCGGATGATCCGGACCGATTCACCGACGGACACATTGATCGTCTTTTTGGCGCGATGAAAGTTCTTCATGTCAGCCCTTCCGATAGTCGTGCGGCGTGATGGTCAGGACAAGCAACCTCTGTTCTTCGGTCGAGATCTTGTAAATCACTCGATAGTGAAGGCCCAAGCGCGAGGAGCGATGCCCGTCCCACTGTCCCTTTAAGGCTTCGTCATTGAATCCTTTGATTCGGCGCAAGCCCAAGGGGCCGGACAGCATCGCAATGTCTTTCCATTTCTCGTATCGCTTGAGGAGTTCAACCGGGAGGCTGTCAAGCTGCTTGGCCACTCGCCGGTGCTCGTACACCTCCCACATGGCAAGAAGAATATATATACCTTATAAGATATGTCAAGATGTGGGCGCTGGATGTCGGTCTCTCAAGCAGAGGGTGGCATTCGCTTCTCGAAGGTCGGCTTGGGCGGCAAGGGCAGCGTCGAATTGCATGGTTAGATAATCAGCTATTTCTCAAACGCTTCCTGATCCAAGACGGATTCCTGCGACAATCCAATACTGCATGTACACGAACCAGCTCCCCTTCCAAGCTGTAGTAGATCGCAAATGGAAACCGCTTGGAGAGGCATCGATGGTAGGTAGAGGTGACAGCATGTATTCCGGCGTACACAAGGAGGGAATCAATGTCCGAGAACAGGCAATCTAAGAAGTAGGTGCCCAGTCCTGGCTCTTGGTTTTCGTAGAATCGGAACCCTTGAATCAAGTCCTCCCGGGCTTCCTCCAGGATTGCGATTCTCACGATAGTGTGTTGCGGATATCCGCTTTCGCGGTCTCCCAATCGATGAATTGCGATGTTCCATCGGCGAGACGCCGCCGGCGCTCATCGAGGATATCTTTGTGCCAGGTAGGGGACTCAATGGCTTCCGGGGTGCGGGCAAGGTCTTCCCACAGGGATTCCATGGCGGAAAGCTTCTCGTGCAGACTCATGTCTTTGAGAGGAAGGTTGAACGGCATGGATGGAGTATACCTCAGCGTTGGATGGATTCAAATCCCAAACTCGCAGCTATCGTGCGGCAAGGGGTGGATCGAAACGCATGGGCAACCTCAAGTCTGATTGGGACAGGATACGTTGTGGAGAGAAAGTGAAATCAATGAATTTGAGGGGTTGCGTTAAAATGACGAAAGGAAAATCTATGATAGCGATTCCGATTTATTATCATGGACTACGTTCTGGCGGTCTGTGGGACAAATCCTGGACGCATTGCTCAGCAGCCTGCTGCCACTTATTTTGGAGCGAGCTTGGGAGAAATCCGCGAGATGCGAAGTGTTTCATCTCTTCTTTGGATACTGTCTTGCTCAAAGATGAAGCAACACAAGAACAGTATCCCTGAAGCTGTGCATCACTGAAAGAAGAGTTGTCACTATGTGCGCGCTGCGCCAAAAAGCAGCTCTGTTCAACGCCTGACAAGAATACAAGTTGGTCCGATTTGCCCAGGGGTGTTTCCATAAAGAATCGAACTGTAAGAAATATGGCTGCCAATGCTGCAGCGGCATATAACGTGAAGCTCCGTATGTCGGGCGCTTTGGCGGAACCTCGGATAAATCGGAGAGGTGCCCAGATTGAAAGACCTAATATCATCGCGCCAGTAACGCCACCCACAGCTTCACCTACTGTAAAAATGCTGCTTTCCCAATCGTCGTAAGCGAATGGATCTGTAGTGGCTTTATAGCTCAGCAGGGAAATTGTCAGTAACGCCAGTCCAAGGAAGAAACGTCCAACACTCATGATCTTTTCTTCCCAGTAACGATATTCGCAACAAGGACCGTCTCTATCCAGTTAATTGGCACGCGGTTCTCAATCCAAACCTCGCCATGAGGAATTGCTTTGAGAAGCTTCCCAGTGTTTCTGGCGTGGTCGTGCACGCTGCTGTAGGGAATAATCCGTTCATAATACGCAGGATTGAGAATAAGGTATGCCAGATTCCTGACCGTGCAGTTCTCATGCAGTGTTTCAAACCATGGGGGACTGAGAAAGGGGTAACAGCCATGGACTCGTTCAATAAGTTCAGGACTGTCATTTCTAAGGTCGAAAAAGCAAACGTACCCCATGAGACGACCAAAGCTGTTCTCGGAGCTCGTATTTAGCTTAAACCGCTGATCCTTGTTGTGGAGAATTTCTCCCGATATCAAGATCGCGTCGCATGTAGTTTGGGTCGTGAGATGGAAAACATGCCCTTTGAGATGATCGAGAAGGCTATTGGTATTCCCATTTCTGCAGGACACGTTAATTATTTTCATTAACGTCAAGCTGGATGGCGTTTCGTTTCCGAGGGTAGCACGTTGTATTAGGGATTCCAATGAGGAGAATTGACGCGGGAAAGTGCGACTTATTTCTCCAGGTAATCATATACGCCATCCTCAACGCGTTTACTTTTCTTCCTGTGGCTCGTTAGACTGTTCCCAATCACACGATGAGTACAGAAAATCCATCTTCTGCTACAGCAGCCGAATCTGCCTCGACCGATCCGATCGATCGGGTCATCCACTATCACATTCAGACCAAACACCACTTCAATCGCTATGCTCGCGCACTTGGGTATCTGGATTGGGCGAATCAGCCCGATCCGTTTCGGCGCTTCGAAGGGGCGCCACTTGTTTCGCTGCCGCTGCTGACGCCGGATAAGGATCCGGTATCGCCCTCCTATGACGCCATCTACCAGCCTGGGACGGTGGCCTGCCGGCCTGTGAACGTTCGTACACTTTCCCGGTTTTTCGAGTTTGCGCTGGCTCTGTCGGCCTGGAAGAAAGCAGGGGAGTCGGAGTGGCCGCTACGGAGTAATCCTTCGTCAGGCAATCTCCATCCGACCGAAGGCTATGTGGTTATCCCTCAGATCGAGGGACTTTCTCTGAAGCCGGGGCTCTATCACTACGCAGCTAAAGAACATGGGCTGGAGTTACGCGCTGAATTTCCCGCTGATCAGACCGCTCGGCTGCTGGCACCCTTTCCTTCCGGTGCATTTCTCTTCGGCCTCACCTCGGTCCATTGGCGTGAGGCCTGGAAATATGGGGAGCGATCGTTCCGGTACTGCAACCACGATGTCGGCCATGCCATCGGTTCAGCGAGAATCGCCGCGGCAACGTTGGGCTGGAAGATGGCACTGCTGGATGGCTTGGAACAACAGACTGTGGCGCTTCTGTTGGGGACGAATCGGGTGGTCGACTTTCAAGACGTTGAACCAGAACATCCGGACTGCCTGGCGGTGATATGGCCTCTTGGAGACGTGAAGCGTGAAGCGTCGTTCGTGAAGCGCGCTGCTTCGGAAATGCCGTTGTTCCTCGATTCAGCCGTCGTGGAGGATCTGGCTGGTGGACCATGGTATGGCAAGGCTAATAAATTGAGTGGCGAGCACGGGGTGCAGTGGGACATCATCGATGAGGCGGCAGAGGCTTCGTGGAAGCCACAGGCTGACAAGTTGACGGTTTTTCTCCCAACGAGTTCTGCTCCCATATCCGACACGCTTCACGCTTCACGAACGACGAGCGACGCTGGAACTATTATCAGACAGCGCCGGAGCGCCGTATCGTTCGATGGGAAGACGACAATCTCCGCGGAGACATTCTTCCGTATGATGCAGCGCGTGATGCCTTGTTCGGATCTGCCGCAATTGGATCGCCCCATGCCGTGGGACCTGTGGCCCTATGAGCCGGCGATTCATCTGTTGCTCTTTGTCCACCGCGTCGACGGCCTCACGCCGGGTCTCTATTTTTTGGCCCGTGATCCACAGAAGCTGCCGTTGATTCAGCAATCCATGAATACGGAACTGACTTGGGCTCCGACTCCAGGCTGTCCGGAGGATCTGCCGCTCTACTGGCTGCTTGAAGGAGATGCGAAGAAACTGGCCATTCAAGTCAGTTGTCATCAAGAGATCGCCGGCGACAGCGCCTTCTCGTTCGGCATGCTGGCCGAGTTTGAGGGGCGTTTGCGGGAAGAGGGGGCCTGGTGGTACCCACGTCTATTCTGGGAGTCAGGGTTGCTGGGGCAGGTGCTGTACCTAGAAGCTGAAGCAGCGGGGGTGCGGGCCACTGGGATCGGATGTTTCTTCGACGATCCGGTGCATGAGATTGTCGCGGTGAAGGGACTGAGCTTTCAATCGCTCTATCACTTTACAATCGGCGGGCCCGTGGAAGATGGAAGGCTCATGACCTTGCCGCCGTATCATCATTTGTGAGTGCATATAGTTATTGTATTTCAAAGCCTTGGATGCAAATAGCTCATGTTTAAAATAAGGAAAAAATCGGAGAAGCTGAAGCCCCCAATTCTCTATAACATCATTGAGGATTATTCTGAGTTCGACGCACCAGGAAATGTGACGGCCTGTGCCATGACCCTCCAGGAAGATCTGGCGGCACATGCAAAAGTTCTCTCTGAAAGTTACGAGGTTCCACTGGAGATGATGAAGACGTTGCTGACGGAAGGCGGGGTGTACGTATACCCGCAGATCAGTGGGATTCTGACGAGGGGATTGTTTGCCTGTCGGATCGACCCGACGGGAGTCGTTCCCAAACAAACGTGGACCTTGGACCTGATGCAGTTTGCCGAGGCGGAGCAATTATCTCAGGCGCGAGGGATTCCGCTCGATGAGGTGGCGGCGCTGGTCTTATATCGGACGCTGCCTGAGGAGTTGCAGACGAAACTCGAGCAGAAGAATCTTGGACTCGACTACCGGACATTGGATCGTGCAGTGGCGAAAGGCGGCGACATTACGTATATCGATTTCCGCAAGGACTGGTCGCCGCATTTCAAGCGACTGTGCATCATGCCGGACGGACGGTTGGTTGAGACGGGAGGATTGGAGGAGTTCGCCCAGCTCCATGGCATTACGCCGGCGCAGGCCAAGACGTTGGTCGAGCAGGGTGGTACGCTGGAAGTGCACGGCGAGATCCTGGCATGTCAGATTGTGAACGGTCAGCCTGCAGTGGCGCGATTTACGGCGAAGAACTATGCGAAGGCCAAGGAGTTGGTCTCCACGAAAAGGCTCCATATCATGGACGCCTTGAGTGAGGTGGCGTACAGCGACCCCGTCATGATGCGTTCATTGGCCAGGAAAGAACTCAATGCAGGGCGATGAGTCGGCGGGAATTGTGACGGCGTGATGACCACAGAATCGCTCCAGCGTATGGGTGCTACGGAGCATGGCGACGATCTTCTGGATTGGGTGTCCTATTCAGATGCTGCGGGTGCGGCGAGGCGTTCTTTCGTGAGAAGAGGGGAACGCGGACCCCTATGACTGTTCCGGTCACATTGGCGATGACGTCGAAGATCGAGGGAAAGCGGTTGTGGCAATAGACTTGGTAGAGCTCGATGCTGAGTGACAGCGTGATGCCGATCCCGGCAGCGATGAACAATTGTCGTGAAGGGCTGGAAGAGGCGAGCACCCGCCCAAGAAAATACCCAAGAGGCAAAAAAAGTAGGGTATTCCCGACGATATCGGAAGAGATGTCGAGGAGATATTTGGGGGAATGAAGGTCGTCAACGGTCGGAATCGGAACCCACGTAATATATTCCCAGTGCGAATGCCCCACAAAGTTATTCAGGGGCAATATCCCTACCATAAGAGTCAGTACGATCCACACGATCAGGCAGCTCAGGTCTAGCGTTCTTGTGCGAGTACTCATGTCGGACATCGCCTGTTGCTTCCTGTCACAATCATGATGAAACGACGGTCCCATTGCCGGACATGTGCCTCTTCCGACGGCAAGGCTGAGGGAGGAGATTGTATGCCGATAAAGATGATGAGGCCGAAGAAAACCGGCCGGTGCGCGATCGCTACTTGGCGAGTTCTTCGTTGATGGCGTGGACGAGTTTCTCGAGGTCGAAGGGTTTTTCGAAGACGCGGCGGGCGCCGAAGAGTTTCGCGACGTCGAGGAAGTTCTTATCCCCGTGCGCGCCGGTCATGGCAATGACTTTCGCGTCGAGATATTCCCGCGTGAGTTGTAATGTCGTTTCGAGGCCGTCGGTTCCCGGCATCAGAATGTCCATAAGGACCAGGTCCACTTTGTTCTGCTGGTAGAGCGTCAAGCCTTCCTGACCATCACTGGCTTCGAGCACACGGTGGCTCGCCTTCTCAAGGACTTCCTTCAAGAGGTTCCGGATCGATGCTTCGTCGTCGATAATGAGGATCGTCGCCATGCTGTGAGGTATACCCCTAATGTGTTCGATCATACCTATCTTGGGTTCTCCTGTCCAGCCTGATGTTGGAAAAACATTCTGATAGGGAGGAGATTCGATCCTCCGTACGCGGAGGACACATCGAGTACCCCTCTCAAGGGATGTTCATCAGGCTATCCACACAAGGCTGCAGCGAGTGAAGGACCGTGGCTCAGGCGTACCCTACAAGGATTCTCTGGCACCGATCGACCCCATGCCGATAAAGACTGAATCGTATGGGACGGGGCGGGGTACGGACGAGGATTGCGCTCACAAAAAAAAGAGGAATGAGTTGACCGACCCTATCGGCTTTTGGTACAAGCAGACTCGTTGTCATGACAGACCGCACTGCACTTTCTTCCGGAGCCGTTTGTTGCAGCATCCAGATTCTTGGTCTTGGACTCGCCGAACGTTACTGAAAACGTCTGTTGTCGGGCTGCTATTGCTCGGGAGTAGGCTGCTTCGGCCTTCGGTCGCGCGCGCGAACGACCTTCCTGACGCTGAACTCACCTTCTTCAACGTGCATACGAACGAACGACTGCGAGTGCGCTATCGTGATGACGAAGGGCACTATGATCTGACGGCGCTGGATGAAGTGAATCATCTATTGCGTTGCCATCACACAGAAGAAGTCGCCGCCATCGATGTGCAATTGCTGGAACACGTCAATCTCGTGCACAAAGCGCTCGCCGGCGCCGGCGAGATCCACGTGATTTCTGGTTACCGGTCTCCCGAATACAACGCGAAGCTTCTGAAGCGGAGCCGGCGAGTCGCGCGGCACAGTCTGCATGTTCAGGGGCAGGCGGTTGATTTCTATATTCCCGGTGTCCAGCTTCGCGAGATTCAGCATGCCGCATTGAAGCTGCAGTATGGTGGGGTCGGGTTTTATCCACGCAAGAAGTTCATCCATCTCGATTGCGGTCCTTTCAGGACCTGGTAACGCTCTTCAGCAATTCCCGTGAAACGATCGAGGCAGACTTGAAGCTTCGACAGTCTGCACGTGTGCCCAACAACCTCCCGCAGGGTCTATCTCTGTGCCCTGGGCCTGCAGGCCAGAGGAGTTCCGGCATGTCCACAGAGTATTTCAGCAGCCTGTGAGAGGCCGTTCATCACGAGACTGAGATGTGCTGAAGCAGGGAATGAGTCAAATGGTTACGGTTCGTGGCGTCTCCACGAACTGGGGAGAATCTGCAACCTCGATCGAGAGGCGCGGAGGGGGCATGGCGAAGCAAGAGCTCCCATGACGATGCATGTATGTTCCGTTCTCGCTCTAGCCGGAAGAAACGTCACTGCAAAGAAGGAAAGTGGTGCGCTCGGAGAGACTTGAACCCCCCAATCCATATATAGGTATTTAAGCCTAGTTATAGTGTGAATGATGATGAAGAGGTGTGACGGAGAGAGAATCCTCTGTGACTCTCACGAGTGAGACCCCTCGGCATGGTGAGGCAGTGTGATTGTGTAAGATTCCCAACTGTGGCCACAGTTGGGGCTGGAACTGTGGCCAGAACGTGAGGGTGGCTTGTTCGGCAGACGGGGGCCTGAAAATGGCACCCAACCTACTCAGCGATATCGCTTCGCTGCTGTGGTGTGGACGGAGGGGTGGGGCAGGATAACCTTAGCCCGCATGATTCATGAGCGCTTCTGCTGCAATCGCGGATTCGCTGCTGCGACGCGCCTGCGGCTGGCAGGCTCGCCGTTCGCTCCCTCGACATACGGTTCACGTATGCCTCGGGCTCTCACGGCTCCGCGTGCCCGTCTCGCGACGCGACTGCGCGATTTCGTCCCTCGACTGTGCTCGGGACCCTGAGCTTTGTCGAAGGGCAACGAACCGTCATGCATCATGCGGGCTAGAGTGAACCGGTCCGGCAACCGACACGCGGTACTCACTGGGGTAAACGGGGGTCAACGAGACTGTTCCCGTCCGGCTGAGACGGTCCACTGACAAGAAGACTTGCCCCCACCCGATGCCCGTCAGCATGGTGAGATCGTCTATTGTTTGTGCTCCTTTCCGCCTCAGCAGCAGAAGCACTGTTCGATCGACTGATGATGAACTGGAAGGCTGTTTGATTGTGGGCATCATGATCCCCTTCCGTAGCAGAAAAGTGAGAAGCAGCGTGACAGGTACTTGAACGTAATTATGCGCGCACATCAACAGCGTGCAATAAATTCGTGATAATACGCAGGTGACCATTCCACTCCTCCCCTGTGCCGGATGGGATGGGGATTTTCTTGCCGAGGAGATACTATGTTTCCCCTCCTTTGTCTTTGCGCTTCCGCCACTACCCACGGTGGCACCGGCTGCGGATCAACCCGCAAGCTTTTCCGCTCCTCTCGTGCCGACTTCTCTTGCCCTTCCAGCACCATTTCGCCCGGCGCATACTTCCGATACCACCCCAAGCAGCTGGGGGTAGGTCATGATGCCACGACCGCGCCGCAGCCTCTAATTGAAGACCTGCCGCGACCTGTGAAATGAGGCCAGGACGCGTTGTGGCTCTCCGGTAGGTTCATCCATATCCTGCTATTTAGGTATGTGTGGCTAGTTCATTCTTTGAGTGAAACGGTGGGATTTCCCATTTCATTGGTACAACTGGCCCTGTGTGTTGTAGGGTAATTATATATACGGACATTTTATAAGGCTCAACACATCACCACGTTGCTCGTCCTTGTCTGGCGGGTGAATGAAGGAGGTGCTGTATGGCTCATAAAGGACTGGGCTCTCAGACCACTCGTGAGGCGCCGGCCGCTCCCATGAGACAGTTGGTCATCGCACCAACAGTACTCCCGGTCTGTTGTATCTGCGGAAAGATTCGAGACGAGACCGGCTCGTCCCCTGATCGGGAGCACTGGGTCACGCCGCGGACGTATCGACAGTCACACCACATCAATCCAGCAGATTTCCCGCTCACACACACCTACTGCCTGAAATGTTTCACGAAGCTTCAGGATACACTCAGGCAGTACCGCCGGGAGATCGGATCGTCGCCTTGATCCTGCTCGTCGGCTCTCCCGACATCGACTTCTCCCCACTCTGACCGACGCTTCCCGTCTGGCACGGGACCGAGAGAAGGGCCCGTCTCCCCGGCGCATATGTCCGACACCCCCAGCATCAGCCCTCTTTGTGGAGTTTCCCATTCAGGTTCATCCCGTCGGGGAGGATCACATCGCCAAGTGTGCGCCCGTATTTGTCGAGGCCTTGTGTTTGGAGCGTCACGTCTTTGCCAAAGGCCAACACTGAAGCGTTTTATTTAGCCTTCTCAGGACAGTCAATCCCGCTGAGGTGGATAGGTTAAGCATGGTGACCGTTCAGGACTTCGATGGTGTCGCTGTCGAGAATGGTGACGACGGGGCCGGAGAAGTCTACGGCAAGGGCGCATGGGAACGGAGAGAAAACAGACCTAATAATCGAAAACAGGACGCACCCCGTCTGACAGGAAAATGGGTCAGGAGCTTTTTGGGGCGGCTCGTAAGTAATTAAGACTCCCGACCCATTTTATTTCCCAATGCGGATGGCGTGAGGCTGAATTGCTAAGGCTGGCGTGGAAAGGGTTGGTTGATTAAGCCGCCGTTAGGTTGTGGGCTCCCCACGGACTCTACATTGATCTCTAACTGGCCTTCCTGATGCTTTGCTTTTAGTTTAATCCAGAGCGCAAACCCCCGATGCTGTAGTCGATATATGCCGCGCGCACCTTCTTTCGCAAGGATGATCTTGCGATCAACCAGGGCTTTAATTGCATTGTTGAGTGTGGTTGTGTTGCCGGAGAAACTCTTTTTTATATCTCCCTTTGACACCCATTTATTACCGCTGCCTGCCATAATGAGAAGGACTTGTCGATAGCTGGCCGTCTGAATTTTCTTGTAGAAATCGCCGCGATAGTAGCGGTCGCCGATCTTATCCATCGCGCCCAGCGGATCGAACCCGCCATTAATAACATCCGTTTGGTTGATGACCATGTCCGTGTCAGCAGCGAAAGCCGAGTACCCGAACTCTTGAATGAAATGCGGGTATCCCTCGGAAAAGTGGATCAGAAATTCGCGGCCTTCCTCATCAATGGTTGTCTGTTCCTCATTCTCTCGGTTGGCTTCTTCGAGGGCGCGGTCGATAACCTGGCTAACTTCATGTCGCGAGAGTGTATCGAGCGGCAGCTCGTCAAAGATTCGGAGCGAGGAAGGGTGTCCCTCACGTAGCACCTCGCGAAGCGTGGGCATGCCCGCCAAGCCGATCATGAGACGATTGCACCCGGCACGCTGGACTCGCTCTGATAACAATTTCAGAAATGCACCGAGACGTAGCGACTTCGGAGCGTTGTCAGCCTCATCGATGAGAAGGATAACCCCGTCGTATTTTGCCCCGAAAACCGAGGCCGCATCCGGTTCTGAAATTCGGGAGGTCGTCCTTGCCAGTGAATAAGCAAACTCGTCGTACAAAGTTTCTGAATCTGTGTCAGGTTCGCTCTCGCGGAGGCTCACACCACAGGCCTCAAGCCGCTGGAGAAACTCCCAGCTTTTCTTCAGGAAGGAAAGGGCAGGGTCTGCCTTAGAAAACTCCCGTTTCAATCCCAGCTCCACACGGCGGATTAGTCCAACGTCCGTGCTAGATGAGTCATGGTCAAGTTGCGCGACCAGGAAATTAACAGTGTCGCTACCACCAATAGGGATGCGCCCCTGGGCGACCCATTTAAAGTACTGGAGCAAGGAGGTTTTGCCAATTCCGCGCTCACCAGTCAGCATGAAGCCCTTGGGTCTGCCCGCGCGCGTTTGGAGAAGTGCATGCTCAAGCGCTTCTACCTGAGGTAAGCGTCCGACGAACATTCCCGGTGCAACTGGTGAGTTGGGAGCGAAGGGATTGATACGAGCCATGGGAGACTCTCTTCCTGGGTAGCCGTTTTCTCGTGCTTAAATCACTAGCGGGTATATTCCCCGCTGCTTGCGGCGTAAACTCCTTGCGTGAGCGAGTACATACACAAGAGCCATAATGTTACGGTCTTGCTGTACCATCTGGTCTTTCCTGCCAAATACCGGCGTGCGGTATTTGATTCAGCAGTTGATAGGGTGTTGAAGGATGTCTGCGTAGAGATCGAGAAGCGATATCAGATCCAATTTCTGGAGATTGGCACAGATAAAGATCATGTACATTTTCTGGTC
>Ga0163144_10012430_pt1 | contig 17881 bp, 24 predicted proteins | sample OliLak19BULKMAT1_FD_123175 | JGI IMG/M metagenome (GOLD analysis project Ga0163144, IMG submission 123175) | Freshwater microbial mat bacterial communities from Lake Vanda, McMurdo Dry Valleys, Antarctica - Oligotrophic Lake LV.19.BULKMAT1 | ecosystem: Environmental > Aquatic > Freshwater >...
TCGAGTCAAAACGCGCCCCACTCGCTCCTCCAAGGAGAAGAGACTGACCGCTAAAAAGAAAGACGGAGCGAAAAAGCAAACTCGGAAAGTCTCAAAAAAGGACTACTGAAACAACGAATATTTTTTCTTGAGCACGGGTTGCGAAGAATAGATTCCTGAATGCCCTGAAAAAAGATAGGCAATCACACACGAAAACATGGCATAAGGAAAAATTGCCCAGCCAAAGAGCTCAGCCGCCATAATGGAGCAGGCAATCGGAGTGTTAGAAGCCGCAGCAAACACAGCGCAAAAACCTAATGCTGCAAAAAATGTAGTCGGCAATTCGAATAAAGAGCTCAAAGCACTCCCCAGACTCGCACCCATATACACCAAAGGAGTGAACTCGCCTCCTTTGAAGCCAGCCGCGAGAGTGAGTGAGGTGAAAAAACCTTTAAGAAAGGATTCGTCTAAGCTGGCCCCTCTCATCAACGACCATTGAATGCGTTCAATTCCCAAACCTTGATAGATAGAAAAGTTTGAAACTTGATAGAGCAATACAAGAATCACGCCTCCCAAAAAAGCTTTGAGTGGCAAGGAAGGAACCCAAGTTTTAAATAGTTTGGAAAGAAAATGAGTCCCTCTAGCAAATCCCATAGCGAACAACCCAAAAATTACACTCACGGGGAAAATCCAAGAAGTCACACGCCATCCTAAAAAAGGCGACTCCTGATAGTAAAAATAATGAACGTGTGGCGTGCCTATTAACTTACACACTCCATAGGCAACCATAGATGCCAACAAACACTGGGGCCAACGCTTCAAAGAAGTGCGACCAATCTGAATCGCCTCCATTCCGAAGATAACACCCGCCCAAGGGGCTCCGATAGCCGCACCGAATCCTGCTCCCATACCCGTCATCAAAAGAGTTCGTCGTGTTTCAGCATCCACTCTAAAAAAATTGGAAATTCTATCTGAAAGTGCAGCGCCCATCTGTACGGCCGTGCCCTCTCGCCCTGCAGAACCACCAAAAAGATGCGTGACAAGTGTGCCCAGGAAAACAATGGGCACCCAGCGTTTTTGCAAAGTCTTTGTGGGTTCATGAATCTCATCGATAATAAGATTGTTGGCTCCGAGAGTGTGGTCCCCAAAACGTAAATCTACAAAGCCGATCAGGAGCCCCGCAAAGGGCAATCCGTAAATCAACCAAGGTTGATCCATACGAAGCTGAGTGACATAGTTCAGCGCATTCAAAAAGAAAGCTGCTGCCAATCCCGCGAGCAAGCCTGAAAGAAGTACAAAAAAATGAAATCGAATTATTGGTTTCAAGACTTCTCGATTCTAAAACCCCTCTGAATGAACAGCAAATCTGCCCCCGAATAAGATGCATCACTAGAAGACGCCATTTGGACATCTGTCTAAAGCCTCGACAAAACTCCAGGTATAATAGGTATTTTTGATTATAATTACATATACTTAACTATGTGAATCGAGGTACAATCATTGCAACTCACTCTCGTATGAGGAAAGCCTTCCAAATCACGCACACAAACGGATTAAACATCGCGCTTATTTTAGCTTTTGGAGTGGGCTTGTATTTGGGACAAAGAGATCAAGCGCAAGAGAATCAGCGACAACCCGCCTCCACTCAGCAACATCCCATTCCCGTCCTACTTAGAGACGCCTTCAAAGGAACTGGGGTCACCCATTTCGAAGTGAACGAATACGAAGCTTTCTTTATTCGTCGAGTAATGAGGATGTCTTACATAGGCGGAAGAAACCGCATGCAATCAAAGAGAGAGAGATTGAGCTTTAAAAACTTTGCCGATCTAAACTTTCTTACTGATGAACAAAAACGCTGTTTTGCTATTATTTCCAGCGGTGGCCCCTTCTGCCCTAGCTCTGAAATCATCGATGACCTTGTGCGGGATGTGACTCCCCAAAGCGATCTATTAATAATTTCTCGTGAAGTTGCACAAAAATATGGGATGCGCATCGCTCGTGATTTTATCGAACAAGCTCTTCTTATTCAGGATGAAACTTCAGGACAATTTGAAAAACGAATTCTAAGGAATACCCAAGACCCACAAAATATATTTTCAGATTCCATTCTTAATGCATCTGATTCTGATAAAGCTCAGATCGGTATATTTTTTGTTGCCGGCTACAATCATGATCGAGGCGTCTCAGCTGACGTGATGGATGCAGCAGCTAAACATCTTGTGAAGCAAGGATTTGTCAGCGAGCGTCTCATCGTCAAACCCGCGGGATCTTCAGAGGACAACGCAGCTATTATTCTTGAAACTCTCGAAGAAAAACAAAAACAGCTTTCTCGAATTGTTATTGTCTCTCTCTCCAAAGGATCCTCCGATGTGAGTCGCTTTGTTGTACATGAACTTCCAAAAGCCAGTCCTGAGCTTCAACAAAAGCTAAGAATTCTTGTATCGCTCTCAGGTGTTGTTCGAGATGCCTTCGTACCTAGCTGGATGGTGAATCAAAAAGGCATCACCACGGCTCTCATAAAAACCTACATGAAACAATTTCTTCCCGAAGACCATCGCGACTATGACGGCATGGAGTCGATGGCCACAGACTACTGGAAGCAGGCTCAACAAAAAACCTCACTCCTCTGGATTAGCTTTCCCATGATCCCTGAATCGGAACGAGGAATGCCCGAACGCAAACAAGCCCTACGCCTCGGAACCGTCCTAGTAAAAAAAGCAAATGACTCCTTCGGACCTCATGATGGCCTCGTTGAAACAGGTGCCTCAATTTTGCCACCCAATAGCGGAATGAGACAATGGATCATTCGCGCCCGCGGAGACCACGGCCTAATCGACGGAAGCTATCTCAACGGAGAACCCGTCTCCTATCAATTTGTTCAAACCCAAGACAACATCAAAGCGGGAGTAGAACTCATCGACGCCTTTATGCGCGCTCTTCCCTCCCAAGAGTTGCTCAAGTAAAAATTTGATTCCGCAATTGATGCGACCTAGCCTAAAGCGATGTCGCACTCGATTCGTAAAGCTACCCTTCAAGATCATTCTCTGATTGTCGAAAGCCAAGTTGCAATGGCGCTTGAAAGTGAAGGCCTTGCCCTTCCTTTGAATACCGTCTCTCAAGGAGTTGAAGCCGTCCTAAAGGACCCCACAAAGGGTGATTACTGGATTGCTGAAGTCGGGGGGAAGACCGTTGGCTGCCTGCTCTGTATCCCCGAATGGAGCGATTGGCGCAACTCGACAGTCCTATGGATTCATTCCGTCTACACGTGGCCAGAACATCGGAAAACAGGCGTCTACAAAGCCCTTTACTCTCATCTTAAACAAAAGATTGAAAATTCCTCTGAATACGCGGGAATCCGACTTTATGTAGAAAAGGAAAATTATGGGGCACAAGAGGTTTACTCCAAATTAGGTATGAGCTCGGATCACTACTTCCTTTACGAATGGCTGAAGTGAGCTTCTCTTGAGTAACAATAAACGCTAGAAGTGCTTTTTATACAGAAGATTAAAGTGACATTCACCGACTAGATTGACCTAGAATAGAAATCTACAAACACAGTAAATAAACGATCGAGAAAGGACCTTGGAGATGACAAACAAAGCCACCACAAGCAAAAAAACCGAAAGCAAAGCTTCTACCAAAAACAAAGACACTGTTCTTAGAGTGAGCATCCCCACTCCTTTGAAAACTTGGGTCGTGGCTCAGTCAAAAACTGAAAATCTCACTCAAGGCGATTTCATCGCAAAAGTGCTCAGCGAAGCCAAAGGTCGTCATAGCTTGGATTTCGTAGATCAAATCAAGGATCAAATTCGAGTTGTCGTTCAAGACGAAATTAAGAAACTTCGCAAAGGACTCTTTGAAGCTCTCGATAAGGGTCGTTCGGTAGCCAACCGTGTTGCTGAGCATCCGTTCAGTATTGTTAAAGAGTTTCAAAAAAACCACTAAAACATTTATTGCTATTTATTGCCCTGAATGTGAGTGATACCAAGCTGATTCTGCAAAGCTGGGTCCTCTTGGACGTAGCTTACAGGTTGGAGAGTTTAAATTCAGGTTGCCATTGGTGTTGGGTCCACCTTGCGCGATGGAATACTGGGTTCTTTCACGTTCTCAAGCGTTGCATTTCTCTATAAATATTGGAGGAGCTGCTTAAGGCAATCCTCGATTTCTAGATTTCCATACACTACCAAATCCGCATGAGCCCCCGAGGGCTCCACAAACTCATCGTGCATGGGCTTAACCTGCAATCGAAATTGCTTCTCGACACCATCGGGAGTGCGCCCACGTTCGGCAACATCGCGAGCCAAACGTCTTGAATAGCGAAGTTCTTCATTGGTTTTCACAAACACTTTTAGATCCAAACAGGCACGGATCTCAGGCTGAGATAACAACAAAGTTCCATCCACAATCACGTATTGAATAGAAGGAAAAGATTCAGTTTCAGGGATGCGTTTATGAGTGGCGAAGTCATACTGAGGCACCTCAACAGCAGCACCTCTTTTCAGTTCCTCGAGATGACGAGCTAAGAGAGAAAATTCTAAGCTTCCGGGATGATCGAAGTTAACGGCCCCACCATCGCCATCAAAGCGATGGCTCTGATCGATGTAGTAAGAATCTTGATAAAGCACAGAAGCCTGATCTGAACCGAGTTTTTGCGCAAGCGCTAGGGCAAGTGTGGTCTTACCCGACCCACTCCCTCCAGAAATACCAACTACTTTTATAGATGCAGTCATGCTCAATCTTAAAGAGTCCGGAAGAGACGATCTCCAGCATCGCCAAGCCCAGGAAGAAGATAACCTTTTCCGTTCAACTCTCTCTCAACAGACAAAGTGATGATTTTTACATCGGGGTGAGCCGCGTTGATTTTTTTAATTCCCACTTTTGAAGAAAGCACGGAAATAAAAGTGATGGGCCCAACTCCGTATTGCTTCAAACGATCAAGAGCCGCCAAAACTGTATCGCCAGTCGCCAAGAGCGGATCCAACAAAAACACCTTTTTTCCACGGAAAGATTCAGGAACTCGGAAGTAATACTCCACAGTGTTGTTCATGACTTTATCGCGGTAGATGCCCACGTGTCCCACACGAGCAAAAGGCAAAGCTCTTAGGAATCCATCCACCATTCCCTCACCAGCGCGCAAGATTGAAACAATAACAACGTCATCACTCACACGAGGTGCTTTTGTTTTTTCGAGAGGAGTTTCGAGAGGTTCTAGTTTTACGCTCAACTCTCGGGTTGCTTCGTAAGCAAGAAAGGTACTGATCTCGGACAATGTGGCACGAAAACTATGAGAAGTCGTGGATTTGTCACGAAGAGTAGACAACTTATCCTGAAGCAAAGGATGTTCGAGCACTGTTAAGTTCTTAAGAGTTTTCATAATTAAAATACCGTCCCGTCACTTTCAATTTGGAATGGAGGCAAGCCTCCACGAAGTGCAGCCGCTGTCTTGCGTCCTGCCAGCCAGGTGCCACCTTGTAAAATTTTTCCCAAGGGCAGCTCTGATTCATCCTTGGACAAGCTCGCGCGAATCAACACCGCGATCTCATCAAGTAAATGCACTGTCAAAGCTCTCCACTCGATCAAAAAATCTGAATTCACTGTGTGCGTTTTTTTAAGAGACTCTGGGTAACGAGGAACAATCACTTCTTTGTCGAGAAGCAATCCACCATTGCGATATTCTGGCAATCCTGTGAATTCATGCACACCCTCAATTTTTATACTTAGGTCTTCAAGAGGAGCGATCAACGAATAGGCCAACCACTGAGAGAGCTTATGGAAAGGTTGCACATGAGAGTAGTCAGGCTGAGAATCCACGGGATAAATCCAGAGGTCACCGAAATTAATACCATTGAGTTTCACGCGTGCGGGCCACATATCTGCAAAACCAAGAAGGAGACCTTTAAGTAAAACTTGAGCGTCCACAAATTCTTGTTTCTGACACCAAAGAAGCAAATTTCCAGGGCGACAAACGCCTCCCTCTTGAAAAAATTCAGTTTGTTTTTCTAGAACCGCACCCATACGACGCAACATTTGAGCGCGTCCTTCTAGTCCCGTCATAGGGTTGCTAGAGTTTACCTGAAAGGCTTCAGAAAGTGTGGCCACTTCAAGTGCCTTTAAGGATGTAGAATCCACGCGGCAGGGATTGGATTTGTCAGAAGAAAAAAGTCCTGCTTCAAACATTTCCAAACTCGCCACCGCAAGCCCTTCAGATCGAGAGTAATCTTTCCCGTCCTTGGCTTTGTATTTCCAAGTCGGCCCAGCTCCGGCATCCACATAAACTGAAATAATAGCCAAATCAGCCAATGCGACGGCACGCTCAGGCTTACTCAAGCCTTTGAGTTCAGTTTTAAGGCTTGTTACACGATCTACGCCACCGACGTTGAAGTGTTCCCATCGAGAATGAAAAGGCACTTTCAAATCTGGGTAATTTTCAAGAATCAGGTCTTGAACAAACTTGGCACAAGCCGGCAACTTATCAAGATTCACCTTAAAATGAGTGCCTCCGCCAGCCGCTTTATCAAACACAGCTTTGGCGCGTGCTCGTACCGAGCGAGTCGAACACAAATAAGCAAACTCTTCTTCACTCACGCGAATATTAATCATTGAGTCCTCGCCCTTTTACTTTAGTGAGAGCTTTGCCTTTTTTGATTTGTTTGTCAGATGCAAAATAGCCCGCAGCTTTTTTCGCTTCCATTTCAACCGCCGCATCAGGGGGAATGAGAGCGTCGGGAATTTGAACTCGACGGCCCACAGAGATGCCGCTCTTCACAATGGCATCGTATTTCATGTTGCTCATAGAAACGAGATTGTCGATGCGTTTCACGCCCAACCAATGAAGTACGTCAGGCATGAGTTCCTGGAAACGCATATCCTGAACACCCGCCACACATTCTGTACGATGGAAATAAGTGGATGCACTATCCCCACCCTTTTGGCGTTTACGAGCGTTGTAGACAAGAAACTTAGTAACTTCTCCGAGAGAGCGACCTTCTTTGCGATAATACGCGATGAAGCCCACGCCCCCCTCTTGGGCCGTGCGAATAGATTCTTCGATGCCATGAGTGAGATAAGGTCGACAGGTGCAAATGTCAGAACCAAACACATCGGAACCGTTGCACTCGTCATGCACTCGACAAGTATGGATCTTGTCTTTGCGTCCGAGATAAGAAGGGTCACCGAAAATATAAATCGAGGTGCTACCGATAGGCGGCAACATCACTTTCAAATCAGGACGAGTGATCAACTCAGGAAACATTCCACCCGTTTGTTGATAAAGTGTCTTACGAAGAGTGGGCTCCGAAACACCAAAACGTTTTGCAATACCGGGCAAATACCAAACGGGTTCGACGGCTGCTTTAGTCACCAAAACGTCGCGCTTGTTTTTTACGATCTTTCCGTCGATCTTCAATCGTCCATTCTCAATAGCTTCGCTGATCTCGGGCAACTGAAGATGGGCCTTGGTCACAGCAATCGAAGGACGAATGTCGTATCCATCTTTGAGTTGTTTTTTATAAACTTCGGCAACGTCCGCACCCCAAGGATCTAGAGAGACGATTTTTTCAGGATCTTTCCAAGAGTCGTGAGGACCTAAACGTTCAACGGGTGAAGTGTTGGTCAGATCAGGCACGTGCTCAGGAGGAAGATTGCCCGAAGCCATAGCGAGTGCGCGATACACTGTATAACTTCCGCTATGAGAACCGATGGCATTGCGCGCCCATATGTCTGTAAAGGAAGCGATGATGGGTCCGCGTTTTTGAGGCGTCGAAGCTCCCCAATGAACTGCAGGGCTTTTATCGTAAATGTAGTCGGCATGCGAAGTGAGAATGATGTGCGACTTGCGCTCCAGATGAGCGATGTTCGTTTGAGTCGACGATTTAGCTGGCGCCTTTTTGCTTTTGGGCGAAGCTGCTTTTTTTGCAGTCGCTTTGGGCTTGCTCGTTTTCGAGGGGCTCTGCTTCTTGGCTACTTTACCTTTTGCCTTGTTCTTATGAGTGCTTTTAGACATAGGGGTCGTTTCTATCCCGACTTGCCTCAAATCGTCCAATTCCCCATAGAGAAGGTTGCGCCGCGTCAATCTTCGGGATCAGCTCCATACACCTTAGGCAAGAAGAACCTTGCCCAGATCCCGACCCCCAGAACAAAAGAAATAGCCGCATAGGAAAGATGTTTTTCGTAACCGTTAGGTACAAAAATCGCGGCAATTCGTGTGAATGAAGCCAAAACGATCAAAAAAATCGCTAATTTTAGAAATATATTCTTATTTTCCATTTCGATACCGTGTTTGCCATGAGCAAGAATTACGCGAGAGGCCACCATGAAGGTCATGAGGCTAAATCCGGAAACATACAAAAGATGCAAAGCCTCTAAGCGATATTGAGGAGTGATAGCCAACGCCCAAAGTCCCGAGACAATGCACACAGCTGCAATTCTCAATCCCCAAGTCATTGCATTTTTCTGCATTCCCCTATGAAAAACACGCCAAACAAAAATAATTACAAACGAGGAAATAGTCGCCCTCAAATAAGCTCCCCATTCCAAGAATAAATACTGCTCAACGATAGAACTCACAAAAAGTCCGGCTCCAACCAACATGAAGAGATAGCTTTTTCCTTCGAAAGACTTCGATGGAAGCTTAATTATTGTTGGCACCAAACGAGACCCCACTCCCAAAGTCATGCACAACATAAAATTCAAATAAAAAAGGTTTTTCCCTAGATTCAAGTCACCCCAAAGAATCAAAGAAACACCAACAGTCGCCGAAAACATTCCCCAAACCACCAAGGGAAAAATTTCCGGCAAATTATTTCGTTTAATCCTCAAGCGCCTTCCAGAGAAATAAATCATAAACAAAAGATTAGAAAGTATTCCATAATAGAAAAGGCTGTCTGAAGGATAACTCAGGCCTACACTGGCCACAAAACCCAATGTCACTGAAGCTATCTGAAATTCGTAACGTTGGGTGATGGGCGTATGAGTCATCTTCGGAAGCGCTGTCATTAAAAAACCCATAGCAAAACTCAGCAGAAAGAGCCCCATCATGACATGAGCATGCCAGCTACCAGGATAGGGCAAAGCATCGATAAATGCGTAAGGCATCCAGACGCCCACCCCAGCCAGTGCCGCTAGAGTGCCTACAAAAAAGAATGGGCGATAGGGATTGTGAAGCTGGGACATCGACTTCGTAACTTTTAGTTCTTAAAGAAAGCTTCTTGATCTAAGATTTGAACATGAAGCCAGAGAGATTCAGCAGCCACATCGGGAGTAACCCCTTTGTCGCTGTATTTTTTCAACCACGCTATGCTTGCTGAGCCACTTAAGCCCATCATTTGAGCACTGTAGGGCTTAATGGCCGCCTTGTTGTAACCTTCGGCTTTGTAAGTCGCATTATGACGAATGGCACCCATCTTGATCAAATCAAGGGTTGCCGCCTTCATCTTCTCAAGAAAAACTTTAGGATCTTTCTTGTAAGAAGCGTCGCCACCGAGGGCCGCATAAGCTTTCCACTGTTTGGGATGAGTGAGCTTTGCCGCCTCCTTAACTTTTCCGCCTTCACCAGAAATGCCGTGACAAAACATACAAGAGTTAGCTCCCTCAACCCCGTACAGGCCTTTGCCCATGCCAGCAGAAGCCGCGGGAGCCGCCTGGAGACTTGGAATCATCATGGCTGCCAACAGAACTGAAAAACTCAGGATACTCATAACTTTGCTTGTCTTCATAACACCTGAGAATGCTCCAATCATTTTCAAACGTCGATCCGAATTTATCCAATTTGCTTAAGTATTTTTTTTGAAAACCTGCGCTAGATCATGTTTCACCTTTATGACCGATGAGAGAATTCACCCCTAAATGAAGTCCATGAAATCTCGTTACATCGTCTGTCTTCTCACTTTCACCCTCCAACTCCACGCCCAAGCATCGATGTCTCAGTTTTTAGCCAGCCAACAACTCATCGAATCAGGTAAAGCTGTGTTTCAACAGAATTGCATGGGATGCCATGGTGTCGACGCCAAAGGTCAGGGACCAGCCGCATTCATGCTTGATCCCAAGCCACGCAATCTTGTTGAAGGCTCTTTTAAGTTTCGAAGCACCCCCATGGGCAGCAATCCCACCACTCAAGATCTCATAAGAACTATCGATCAAGGAATCCCAGGGAGCAGCATGCCGGGATTTCCCCTCCTCTCCTCCAATCAAAAATATGCACTCGTGGCTTTCATCAAAAGCCTACGGCCCGACTGGGAGAAAAACGAATCGAGCACGCTAGCGATTCCCCAAACTCCCCAAGCCCTATTCAACAACCGAACACTCTTTCTCGCATCTGCCTTTAGAGGGCAGATGCTCTATCTAGAAGCCTGCATCAGCTGCCATGGCGACAAAGGCCTTGGCGATGGCCCCAGCGCAGAAGGACTTGTCGACAACGACAACAACCCTCTCAAACCCGCCAATCTCAGCCTTCCTAGAATCAAGAGCGGACGCAGAGCTCAAGATGTTTACAAGGCCATTCTCACTGGACTCGACGGAACTCCCATGCCCACCTTTGACGGAATCTACGAGGAATCTCAACTTTGGGATCTGGTAGCCTACGTGTTTTTCTTGAGAGGCCAAGCCGCCAACCTCTACGAAAAAGATTTTGTACTCGATGACTCCCTTGTCAAAGCCGAGAAAAACTTCAATAAACCCAGCGCAAGCATACAACAAAAAGGCAATGGAGATGAGTCATGGGAATAACCACAGAAAGAGCCGTAGAAACCGATCCCAAAAAGCTTGAAGGGCTCGTCGACTACAAGGCCGTTCAACTTCATTTTTTGGCATTTTTTATATATCTCGCCATCGTACTCCTTACAGGGCTTTCGTATTCCTTACAATTCTTACAGAAATACCCATTCCCCGGAGTTGAAATCCTTAGCCCAGGAAGAGTGCGCATGGTTCACACCCAAGGGGTGGCCTATGGCATGTTGGCCAACGGACTCTTCGCAATCCTTCATTATATAATCCCTAAGCTCACTTCGTTTGAAGTGTGGTCGCGCAAATTTGGTCAAGCCCTCTTCTGGATCTACAACACACTTGTTGTGGGGGCCGTTGTGCTTATTCTTGCGGGCTATGCGCAAGGACTCGAGTGGGCCGAAACTCCCAAAGCTCTTGATCCGCTCATCGCCGTCACTGTTGTTGCCATGGTAGTCAACTGGATTGTTCCCATGTGGAAAGCTCGAGCGGAGCCTTTTTATGTTTCACTCTGGTATATTCTCGCAGCACTTCTTTGGACCCCCCTAGTCTATGTGATGGGCAATTTCCTTCCAGAATATATCTTCGCAGGAACTGCGGGCGCAGCTATTTCATCAATGTACATTCACGACTTGGTAGGCCTCTTTGTGACGCCCATCGGGATCGCGGGTGTCTACTATTTGCTTCCCGTTGTGATGAAGCGTCCTCTCTATAGTCACGCCTTGTCTATCATTGGGTTTTGGGGGTTAGCGTTTTTCTACCCTCTTAACAGCACCCACCACTACCTCTACTCACCTATTCCAATGTGGGCTCAATACGCATCCATCGTCGCGAGCATTGGAGTGCACGTTGTGGTCTACACGGTCATCTTCAACATCTTCTCGACCATTGGTTCTGACTGGAAACAGCTTGTCACCAATCGACCCGTGAAGTGGATCTTTACAGGTGCCCTCTTCTATCTCATCACCTGTATTCAATGTGCCGTTCAGGTCACACTCTCAGCACAAGAGATCATCCATTTTACCGACTGGGTTGTGGGGCACTCGCACTTCGTTCTTTTTGGTGTCTTTACTTTCTGGATCACCGCATGGGTTTATTGGCTACTTCCTAGAATTTGGGGGGTGGAGCTTTATTCCAACACATTGTCGCGATGGCATTACTGGCTCGCCATGCTGGGCATTGCCATCATGCAGGTTGATCTCCTAGCTGCGGGACTCGTACAAGGAATGATGTGGAAAGCTATGGCTCCTTTTATCGAGTCGGTGAGCGCCTCTGTCCCCTTTTGGTGGACTCGAACTTTTACCGGCGTGATGATTCTCACGGGAGAAGCATGTTTTCTTGTGAACATCTACATGACTTGGCAAGAATCGCGACGCCTCAAACATGGAAAAAAATCTCTAAACTTGGAGGTGTCCCGTGAAGCTCATTGAAAAATTTAGCGGCGTCTTTCTTCTTGCAGGATTTTTCCTGTTTTTTGGAGCCACCCTATCTCTAGGTATTGTTCCCGCCTTGATGGTGGATCGAGTTCACCCCCGGTTAGGACTTCCCTCAGAGGTGCCCGAAGATTTCAAAGTCTACTACGCTTCAGCGCAGCTCTATGGCGATGCTCTCCTTCTAGGGCGTGACGTTTACATTGCTGAAGCCTGTTGGCATTGCCACAGCCAGTTTGTACGTCCTGCAGGAAATGAAACTTTGAGATATGGTCCCGTTTCCACACCTGGAGAATACAACACCATTCTGCACCTCCCCCAGCTTTTAGGCACTCGCAGAGTGGGTCCAGACCTTTCTAGAGAAGCTGGCCTAAAAAGTAATGATTGGCACTTTGCCCATCTCTGGAATCCACAAGGCACAGTTCCCGAGTCAATAATGCCTCGCTACCCTTGGCTCTTCGATCTTGATGAAAATGGGTTGCCAGTGCCAAACGCAAAAGGAATTGCACTCGTCGCTTATCTACAAAATATCGGATACGAATTTAAAGACCGAGCTATGTCTCAATGGGATCATAACGATGTTTTGATGCCTCCCACTGAAGATCTTGCTTTAGAAACTACCCCCTCTTCAGAGGCAACATCTTCATCCGGAGATGAGGCTTGGGAATGAAGAAGAGTTTAAGCATTATTTGTCTGCTTCTTGGACTCACCTCCTTAGGAGCTTTGAGCTTCATTATGGGAAGTGACTGGGGCCAAGGAGCTGCCGTCGCCACTGCGGTGTATGGAGTTTTGATTAGTATTTTTCTTGGAGTCCAGATCTACGGATTTGTTCTCTCTCAAATCGACTATTCAGAATCTGTCGAGGATGCCAAATTCGATCTCTTAGAAAGAGAAGGAATCTTTCAAGATGAATCTCTTAGCTAAGAATCGCGCCTCCAAATACAGCCTTCCCTGCCTCTATTGTGGAGTTGATTCGGGTCCGGCACTCAGTCTTTTTTTATGGGTGGTTGGATGCGCTGTTGTAGGGTCTATCTGTCTTTATATTTGGGCCAGAATTAACGGAAAATTTGATGACACCGAAAAGCTGTCTAGAATTCCCATCGAAAACGAAGATAAGGAATAAATAAGATGTCTGAATCAGAAAATTCAAATTCCAATCATGATAGAGAAATCGACCAGCTCAAATACCGAGGAAACGATGTGCCTCGGTTTCTTCGTTTTGCGTGGACAATATTGCTCATTTTTTCAGTCATCTATCTCGTCAAATTCATGCTACCCGAACTCAAACTCGCTCTAGATAGCTTGTAGAAAAGCGATCAATGGATTCAAACGATTGCGATTTACCTGAGCCGAAGCCTCACCCAAAACTCAGTGAGTCCGAATACAGAGAAAGACGCTGGAGCCTCTATCGCGCTCTTTTTATTTTTACTGCATGCTACGGAACACTACATAAAGTCTTCATTCCGCTCATGCTCTCAAAGACCAACGTGCTCATCGCATCCTATGCTCAAGTCGACTTCTGGTTCCTCCCTTCGATCGTTCTAAGCATCTACCTACTCTTAAATCGGCGCCTTAAGAGCTGGGGTTCACTGATGGCCGGAACGCTCGTGACCTACTCCGCCTGGGAACTCAGAGCCATTTTCAGTGGTCAACACGAAGGATGGCTCGCATGGAGCCACGCACTCTCCTCCCTCCCCCAAGGTGTCATGGCTCTCATCCTGCTCACCTCACCCGTCGGAGGACGGAAAATTTATATTTCCTGGGCAGGGGCTGTAGGATGTCTCTCTCTCCTACTTTCGATTCATCTCTTCACCCCTACGCCCTCAGAGATTTCTAAAATATCTGCTTCTCAGCAAATCGGGATTCCATCTGATGAATCAAGCATTCCCTTAGCCACGTCCACAAGCTGTGGAGAAAACGCATTTCGAATAGACGGAGAGCAAATTCCTAAAAACAATTTATCGCTAGAAATCAAATCGTGCGGCCTCCATCCGTTGGCCTTAAGAGTTGAGAATCAATCACCCCTTCGACTCAAACTAGAAATCACAGGGGCACTCAATCTGCGGGTCCACTTCTACGACCAAACGGGGCACCGAAAACGACAAAGCAACAGAGTTTTGAGGTCTCAAGACTCTGAGATTCACTTTGTGGAGCTTGAATTTCATAAAGGTGAGGTTGCTGCTGTAATTTTTTCCGACATCAATCCAAAGGTCGGACAAGCTCTCATAGTGTCAGAACAATTCTCAAATCTAAATAAAACACGATTTATCGTTCACAAGAATCATCTGCTCGAATGGAGAATCTCCAAGTGAGCTTTGATACATGGATTCACATTCTAGAAGTCATACTTGTTAGTGGAATCTTTGGAGTCTCTATTTGGGTAGTTAAAAAATCAAAACCGGGCCAAAAAGATCGTATCAAAAAAAGAAAGATCCAAAACCATGACGACACCTAAGAATTTTGGGGTCGAAGAATCCTATGACAGCGGAGAACTCATTGTCATTGCTCCCTCAGGCGAGCGTCTCATTCAAAAATCTAGTGTTCTCAAACTCATAGGTCCCCTGGAAGCTTCGAGCAAAAAGGTTTCCATCAAAGCGATTCAAGGAACCAACAATCAAATGTTTTTTGAATTCTATGTTCTCTCAGAAGGAAGCTACAATCTCATCAGCGATTGGGGCGAAACCTCAATTCAAATCAAGTCGAGAAACGATCTTAACTTCCATCAGGAGTTTGGAATATTCTCTATCGTTGTTGTGGCTCTCGTGAGCCTTATGGCATGGAAGTATGTAAGGAGAAAAGCATGATGAATCAGGAAACTCCAACTCCAAAACTATGGGGCTGGATCACCCTCATCCTATGGGCGATGCTCATCATCGCTGGCATTGTGGCCAAAAGACTTTATGGGCATCCTGACTGGATGATGTTTTTTCATCTTCCAGCTGCCGTGATGCTTGTCATGGCTTTCAACATTCTTTCCAAAGACTTAAGAAAGAAATATCAAGATCAACTCTTAACCATTCACAGACAAAGAAAAGCACGCCTCAAAGATTGATGCTTTTCCTGAGATCTTCTTCTTTAAGAAGATCAATCGAATGTCCACGCAAACCAATCAGCCCATCTTTTTCCAACAAAGCCAAGCTTCGTCCCACAGATTCGGGCGTTGTCCCCGCCCAAGCCGCAATATCATAGCGACTCCATTTTTTACTTTCATTAGAGTGTTTGAGTTGAAGAAGGGCATCGACGATTCGAGAATGAGCATTCAACTCTGTCGCACTCACCACACGCCGTGCATTGTTCTTCGCATCTCGCGAAATCTGTCCCAGCAACTCAATAACCATTTTAGGTTCACCATCTAAAAGCTCTAAAAGAACTTCCTTAGGAATAAAACACAGCTCGGTATCTTCACTGGCCAAGGCATTCGAAAGATAATCAGATTCGGAAAAATAACTATCCACTCCAAGCAAATCACCCGAGTTCAAAACCTTCAGAATACGGACGCCTCCCGACTTACTCACACACTCCAATTTTACCAGCCCCTGAAGAACACAATAAATTCCTTGAGGTCGGTCTCCTTTAAAATATAGATAGCTTCCTTTTTTTAGACTAAGCCTTACCTTCTTTGAGCTCAGAATGTTTCTTCCTTCCGAAGACATTCTGCAAAATACAGTTTCTTGAAAACTGCCGCAGGATTTACAAGGTATTTGTTGGCTGCTCATTGTAAACAAACTCCATTCTCGACATTTCGATTAAAGTCACAAGATTTTGCTTCAAGAGGTTCTTCTATAAGCTCCCACAAAGTAGTGCTTCTAAACGCATCCTCCATTGTGGCCAATGCGGAATCTAATTTTTTATGGAGCGGACACAAACCCAGGACATGCGACTTCAAATGAATCGGGCAATGAGAAATACGTTTTATGGGATCCACAGCATTCACCACACTTAGTATGTTCACCAACTTGGGATCCTGTAGGGCTGAGTATCCCCCCTGAACGCCTCTCAGACTTTTAACCAGATGAGCTTTAGACAGGTTCTGCAAAATTTTTGAAAGATAATCAGAAGGTACCTTAGTGGCCAAAGCGATTTCATGACGTTTCCAGACTCGTGAGGCATCTCGACTCAAAACCAACATGGCTCTCAAGGCATAATCATGAGTTAAAGACAGCATTTTAGACCTTATTAGCCTAGATACTTTAATCTGGATATAATTATCCAGATTAAAGTATCTAGGCTTTTTTTTAGCAATTTCAAGCCTCCTCGTAAGAAAGCTCTTTTGGTACTAAACCCATAACCATGACAACAAACACCGAAGTAAAAATCAGCCAAACCGTAGCCATTCTTATCGATGGAAACAACATGGAGCGCAGTATCCACACCCAAGTGGGACACGACTCGGCCATGCTCAATTTCGACGTGCTGATCCCTCGTCTACTTGCCAACCGTTCTCTGAATCGATTGATCTATTTCCGTGAAGGCAAGGCCATTTCTTCCAAACTCGCGGAACGTCTTCACGAGCGTTATCACGGCTCTGTTCGCCCCTGTCACAAGTCTGCCGACATTCCCCTCAGCATCAAAGCCACTCAACTCGCTCAGAAGGTGGACACCATTATTATTCTTTCAGGTGACTCCGACTATGTGGAACTCGTGCACCATCTTAAATCAGAAGGCGTTCGTGTAGAGATTGCGGCTGTGGAACAAAACACTGCAGCTATTTTACGAGACGAGGCCGATTATTTTCATGCCATCGTTAAGGATGATTGGTTCACATACTCGGGGAAAAAACGAAGTGGCGGTCCTCATCGCGGAACTAGCACGGCCAAAGCCCCATCCAAAGCTAAGAGCTGATTCTCTCAGAAAGTCGTCGAATAGGCTTCTTCACAATGAAGGCAAGAATAATTGCCAAAATTGGCGCGATCAAAATCCAAGCTGAACAAGCTCGGAAAAAAACCCTGCCATAAACTTCAAAAAAGTTGCGTGGAGATTCTTCAAAAACTTTCAGGATCACATCGAGTGAGTAATTGACGTATTCCACATCATAAAGCCAATCCCCCAACTTCACGAAAGGGATCAACAAGGCGATTTGCACGGGATAAGCTAAATAGTTAACCGACTGCATCACCACATGATTGAGTTTGAGAGTAGCCCCAACCCAACCACACAAAAGTGTTGTGACTCCGAGGAGCGGACACAAAGCCAAACCAAATCCCCAAGCCACACTCTTAGTGAGAGCTTCGGGACTCGAACCCTGTCGCAGCTGTTCCATCAACGGACGGACTAGGCTTTTTAACCAGAGCTCACGAATGCGTTTCATTGATAATGCTTTTCTTATCTATATATCTTATCGACGATTATTGAGTTTCGACAATAGACGTAAAATCTCTAAGTAAAGCCACACAAGAGTGATCAAGAGGCCAAAAGCTCCATACCACTCCATATACTTAGGCGCGCCTGATTGGCTGCCACGTTCGATAAAATCAAAATCCAACAAGAGACTAAATGCAGCCACTCCCACAACAACAACCGAGAACCCAATACCCACAATTCCCGAGCCATGAATCATTGGAATCTGGGTTCCAAATAGAGAAAGAATAAACGAAAGCATATAGGTGAGGAAGATGCCTCCCATGGCCACCATCATGATGCTTTTGAATTTTTCATTCACCTCGATCCAGCCAAGTCGATAGGCAGTAAGCATGGCTAGAAAAGTTCCACCGGTTCCGAGAACGGCCTGAAAAGCAATCCCGGGATAACGAAGTTCA
>Ga0163144_10012433_pt1 | contig 17879 bp, 15 predicted proteins | sample OliLak19BULKMAT1_FD_123175 | JGI IMG/M metagenome (GOLD analysis project Ga0163144, IMG submission 123175) | Freshwater microbial mat bacterial communities from Lake Vanda, McMurdo Dry Valleys, Antarctica - Oligotrophic Lake LV.19.BULKMAT1 | ecosystem: Environmental > Aquatic > Freshwater >...
CAACGACGGACTGCGCAAGTCCGGCGAGGCCCACGCCGGTAGCGCGAACGTCGGCGCGACAGGCGCGTACGGCATTTTTTCGACCGTCGACGACGCAGTATCTGCCGCCACCGAGGCGCAGATCAAACTGGTCAAGCTCTCGCTCGACGAGCGCGACCAGATCGTCAAGCTCATCAAATCTGTCGCCAAGCAGAATGCGCAGGCGTGGGGCCGGATGGAGCTCGACGAGACGCGCATTGGCAGGCTCGATCACAAGATTGAAAAGCTTCAGATTTTGGAACTCGTGCCCGGCGTCGAGTTTTTGCGTACGAACACGTTCAGCGGGAGCAACGGCGTTTGCATGGACGAGTACGCGCCATTCGGCGTGATCGGCATCATCACGCCCGTCACGCACGTCGTGCCGACGCTCAGCGCCAATTGCATCAACATGATCGCGTCGGGGAATACGATCGTGTGCAACCCGCACCCGTCGGGCATCCAATGCGCGGTGACGGCGGTGCGGGAATACAACAAACAAATCGCCGCGAGATTCGGCGTGGATAATCTGGTGACGCTGGTCGCGCCCCCGACGCTGGAGACGGCGGAGCAGGTGTTTCAGCACCGCGGGATTCCGTTGCTGGTGGTGACGGGTGGCCCCGCGGTCGCGCGGGCGGCGCTGGCGGCGAAGAAGCGGGCGATCGTCGCGGGGCCGGGAAATCCGCCGGTGGTGGTGGACGAAACGGCGTGTCTGAAAAACGCCGCGACGTCGATCGTCAAAGGCGCCGCGTACGACAACAATCTTTTGTGTATTGGCGAGAAACAGGTGTTTGCTGTCGACGGCACGTTCGACAAGCTGATGAAGCAGATGGAACAGGCCGGCGGGTACGTGCTGAGCGGGAAGCAGATCGAGGCGCTGACGAAACTCGCGATGCCGGTAGACCCGAAGGACGGCAAGCCGCACGTGAGCAAGGATTTTGTGGGCAAGGACGCGAGTGTTTTGGCCGACGCGATCGGTGTGAAAGTCCCGCCGACCACGCAACTGCTGGTCGGCGAAACCGGGTTCGAGCACCCGTTCGTGCAGGTGGAACAGATGATGCCCTTCGTCCCGTTTGTACGGACCAAGAGCACCGACGACTCGATCGACCTGGCGATCGAATCTGAACACGGCTACCGGCACACGGCGCTGATCCACAGCCGCAACCTGGACACGATCACGCGCTTCGGCAAACGCGCCGCGACCACGATTTTCGTCGTCAACGGCCCGTGCGCCGCGGGCCTCGGCCTCGGCGGACAGGGCTATCTGAGCTACAGCATCGCGACGCCGACGGGAGAAGGAATTACCAACCCGCTCACGTTCACACGCTTTAGGCGCGTGATGATGACCGGGTCATTGCGGATGATATGAAGGACGGTTCACCGCAGAGGCGCGGAGAGCGCAGAGAGAAAGCAACGAGAGAAAAGAATTGATTTCTTGTTTCTCTCTCCGCGTTCTCTGCGTCTCTGCGGTGAACCGAACGGACCACGATGCAGCTAGGCACCGTCATCGGACACGCGACCAGCACTGTGAAGCACGCGAGCCTTGAGGGCTGGCGGTTGCTGGTGGTTCAGCCGCTCAACAACGCGCGCGAGCCGGAGACGGATCCGGTGCTGGCGGTGAGCACGATCGGCGCGGGCGTGGGACAAGTTGTGGTGCTTAACAGCGACGGCAAAGGTGTGCGTGACCTGCTGAACGACCCTAAAAGCCCCGCGCGCTGGTGGGTCGCGGGGATTGTGGACGAGTAGGTTGGCGTGATCCGTAGACGGAATAAGGCCGTGGAGCGGACGTGACGTTGTCGTGGAATGTGGACAGGATCGCTGATGTTTATTTCGGCCCGGCAACTTGAAGAGTTGTATCGAACGTCGGGAGCCGACGGGCAGGTCGTCGTGCCTTACAGCGCGAAGCTGACGCCGCTGGCTAAAGACTGGCTGAAGGCGCGGAAGGTAAAGATCGGTTACGCCGACGTCGCCGGTCCGGGCACACCGACGGGCGCTGCGAACGGACCGAGTCCGACCGGCGCGATCGCGACGTTGCCGCTGTTGTGGTGGTGTGACGGGCCGTGCGGGGTGGGTAAGGCGGCGCTGATGAACGCGTCACGCGAGGTCGCGTTAAAGGAATTGGTTGTACTCGACGACGCGACGCGAGCGTTGTCCGCGGTCCGGGCGCTGGCGCTGGAGGTTGGTGCCGGGTCTGCTTGCGGCGGCGTGCTGCTTGTGAAAAGTAACGCCGCGGCGTGTGTGTTTGCGAACCGGACGCGGTCGCTCCGGGCGGTGGTCGGGACGAGTTTGGCGAACGTCGAAGACGCAGTCAAAATAGTGGCCGCCAACGTGTTGGTGTTGGAGCAGGACAAATTGGTGCTCAATGTCGCGCGAAACTTGATCGTGCGGTTTGCCAAATCCGTGCGGGCAGCCGACGCGGCGCTCCTGCGAGAATTGAGCGATCTGTCGAAGTTTTAGTGGCGTGGTTCGGTCGTGTGACTGGTGAATGAAATTATGCGAATCGGCAAGGTGATTGGTCGCGTTTCGATGTCCGTCGTCTACGACACGCTCGTGGGCGGGCGGTTTTTGATCGTCGAAGTGCAGGACCGGTTTTCACTGGCCGGGCAGAAGCGGAAGTCGGTCGAGACGGTCGTCGTCTACGACAACATCGGCGGGAGTGAAGGCGACCTGATCGCATTCACCGAGTCCGGAGAAGCGACCCGCCCGTTCTACCCGGAAAAAATCGTCCCGCTCGACGCCTACAACGCGGCGATTCTGGACCGAGTTGTGATCAAACACGAAATGTAAAACGGCTCGTCAACTGGTAACTGGTAACTGGTAACTGGCAACGGACAAACAATATGGCCTACGTACCTAAAAAAGCGGTCCCCTTCGTCTCCGAGTTCAAGCTCCGCGAACAGATGTGCGACATCGGTCGGCGGATCTGGACGAAGGGATTTTGTGCCGGCAACGAGGGCAACCACAGCTACCGGCTCGGCCCGGACCGGATTTTGTGCACGCCGTCGCTGATTTCCAAAGGAAACCTCAAGCCCGATGACATGTGCATCGTCGACCTCGAAGGCAAGCAGATTTCCGGCAAACGCAAACGCACCAGCGAAATCCTTCTTCATCTGGGCATCTACAAAGAGCGCGCCGATGTGAAGGCGGTGATCCATTCCCACCCGCCGCACGCGACGGCGTTCGCGATCGCGGACATTGAGTTACCGACGTGCATCCACCCGGAGGCCGAGGTGTTTCTCGGGCCGGTGAAGACCGCCAAGTACGTCACGCCGGGTGACACGCGCCTGCCGGACTCGATCAAACCGTACATCAAGGATTCGAACACGATCCTGCTCGGTAATCACGGCGTGGTCTGTTACGGTTCGGACCTCGAAGACGCCTACTACAAGCTGGAAATTGTCGACGCGTACGCCCGCATCCTGCTCCTGACGAAACAGCTCGGAAGCGTGCGCCCGCTGAGTTCCGACGAGATGACCGACCTGCTCGCGCTCAAGAGCAAGTTCGGCATGTTCGACCCGCGCACCGCGCCCGGCGCCAAGCCCGAGGTACAAGCCTGTGCCGGGACCGACTTTGTCAGCCGCGTCCGCGCGGAAGTGGGCGGGAAGGGCATGATGGCGACGTCGTCGGGGACTGTAAAAGCCCCGGCCCACTCGAGCCAGCCCGGTTCGTTCGAACAGGCGGTTGCTTCGATGATTCCGGACAATATTTCCGAATCTGATGTGGAGAAACTGGTTCAAACGATTACGGATCAGATCATGTTGGCTTCGGTTTGAATCTGGTTGGAGGTTCGGAAGGACGTGCGTTACTGAAGTGAGCACGCCAACTTGTAGTCGCGCGAAAAAAAATCACCCGTTCGAGGTCGTGTCTGGGACACGCTCTCGAACGGGTGGCTTGTTTCGTCGACCGGCTTACGCTTCGATCAGTTTACACTTCGATCTATTTACGCTTCGATCCATTTACACTTCGACGGGTTCTTCTTCGGCTTCAGAATCGACGGGGGCGTCGAGGGCCTTTTTGGTGTCGAGCATTCCCTTGCTGGCCAAGACGGTTTGACGGATTTCTTCTGCCAGGTCTTTGTTATTCTCAAGGAACTGCTTCGAGTTCTCACGTCCCTGACCGAGGCGGGTGGTTTTGTAGTTGAACCACGCGCCGCTCTTGTCGACGACGTTGGAGAGGACGGCGAGGTCGAGCAGGTCGCCTTCGTAGCTGATCCCGCGGTCGTACATGATGTCGAACTCGGCGTCGCGGAAGGGGGGGGCGATCTTGTTTTTCACGACCCGGGCGCGGGTGCGACTGCCGATGCTGACTTCGGCTTCCTTGATGGTGCCAGTGCGTCGGACGTCGATACGGACGGAGGCGTAGAACTTGAGGGCGCGTCCGCCGGGCGTGGTTTCGGGGTTACCGAACATCACACCGATCTTTTCACGGATCTGGTTGATGAAGACGACGGTGCACTTGCTCTTGCTTATCGCGCCGGTGAGTTTACGCAAAGCTTGGCTCATGAGCCGGGCCTGCAGACCGACGTGGGCGTCACCCATTTCGCCTTCGATTTCGGCGCGGGGGATGAGGGCGGCGACGGAGTCGATGACGATGACGTCGACCGCGTTGGAGCGGACGAGCATTTCGCAGATTTCCAGGGCTTGTTCACCGGTGTCGGGCTGAGAGACGAGCAGGTCGTCGAGGCGTACGCCGAGGCGCTTGGCCCAGGAGGGGTCGAGCGCGTGTTCGGCGTCGATGAATGCCGCCACGCCCCCGTGCTTTTGGGCACCGGCGATGATGTGGAGGCAGAGCGTCGTTTTGCCGGAACTTTCGGGGCCGAAGATTTCGATCACACGACCGCGCGGGATGCCGACACCACCGAGCGCGATATCGAGGGAGAGGGAGCCTGTGGGGATGCCTTCGATCGGCGTGGGGTGTTCGCCGTCGAGTTTCATGACGGAGCCTTTTCCGAACTGTTTTTCGATTTGCTGGACGGCGCGATTCAGTGCCGACTCGCGTGACGCGTCGCGCGGCGGCGCGTTCGCGGAGAGTTCACGAATGATGGGTTCGACCGGACCTTTACGATTTTCCGAATCAGACTTTCTGGCCACGAGGGGCCTCCTTTGGATGTCGCCGGGTATGCTTTTCAGCCGGCGGGGGAACCCGATCCGAATAGGGGCTTCCGGGCGGGTGTTTCGAGCGCACGACACGAGTGTCGGGCCGGACGAAATTCAAACCCAAGACACGGACAAAAGCCCTGATCCGAACCGTTGCGGTTCCGAGCGGTGACGGGGTTGGGAGGCGTGCTCACATTGAAAGGCCACAAACAGCCTTTGGCAGGTCTGAACAGCCCATGCCTTCAAATTTGAAAAGGAAAACCCTTCAAATCTGAAGACGAGAAGCCTGCAAAACTGACCACCAGCACTCTTCCGCTACCGGACTCGACGGCCGTCACCGGGCCGTCCCTGTCCTGTGTTTGTATGGGCGAATATTACCCGAACGAAATTGAATTTGCAATCGTCAGGACGAAAAAAATATTGGTTGAAAAAGTGATTCCATTGACGCATACGTAAGTCGTTGTTTATTAGGGGGCAAGGAGCAATTCACAGCCCGCACTACGGATCATTTTGCGGTGCGACTCGTGCAGCCGTGCGTCGGAGACGACGACGTCGACTTGATTTATGTCGCAAAGTTTGGCGAGGGCTTGTTGGCCGAACTTGCCACTGTCGACGAGCAGGATGACACGCTGGGCTTGTTCCATCATCCGGAGCTCGGTCTGGACGAGCAGGAGGTTCTGGTTGTAGAGGGTTGCCTCGTGGACGCCCGCGACGGAAAAGAACATGGTTTTGGTGTGCATGGTCGCGATGTTTGATTCGGTCTGCGGGCCGAGGAGCACGCCGTAGCGCGGGTACATGAGTCCGCCGGTGAGGACGAGTTCGACGCGGTCGTTGTTGAGGAAAAGGTTGGCGATCGGAAGGCTGTTGGTGACGATCTGAAGCGCGGTGTCGGCCAACTCTTGCGCGAAGTAGAAGGTGGTGGTCCCGCCGTCGATTAGAATGGTTTCACCGGGCTGGACGAGGGCTTTCGCCGCCTGCGCGATGGCGCGTTTGGGGTCGACTTGGTAGCCCATGCGCTGGTCGAAGGCGTAGGGCCGAGTCGAGGGTGAGACTTGCGAGGGTTGCCCCGTCCAGATGACCCCGCCGTGCGTGCGTTGGACGACGCCTTTGGCTTCGAGCAGTTCGATGTCGCGCCGGACGGTCGATTGCGATACGCGCAGCTCCGCGGCGAGCGTGTCGAGGTCGGCGATGCCCCGACGCGCGATCAAGTCCTGTAGCAAGCTGTGGCGTTCGGCGATGAGCATGGGTGAGCGTCGACCGACATCGACATCAGTCGTTGGTCGTCGGCTCTCTAGTTTTATGTTTGAGACGCTGGAATCACAAGCTTTTTTAGTCGATGCGATTTCATACCCCCTGCGCGAGGGCAACGCCGGTCGGACGGCGTGGTACAGTTTTGGGATATACGTGAGGGTGTCGTGACAAGGGAGCGAGCATGTTAAACAAGTCCGTCGGGCGGGGCGCGTGGCTCGCGGGGTTCGTGATTGCGCTGGTGGCGCCCGCTCGGGCCGAGGTCAAGGTCGGTGACAAGCCCGAGCTGTCGTCGATTGCGCTGGACAACCGCAGGCTGTCGCTCGCGGATTTCCGGGGTCGGATCGTGATCGTGGATTTCTGGGCGACGTGGAGTTCGGCGTCATTGCGTGAACTGGCGGCGTTGAAGGTGACGTACGAGAAGCATGAAGACGACGGGGTTGCGGTGCTGGGGGTGTGCCTGGACGAAGGGGCGTCGCGCGCGTTGAAGCTGGTCAAGGAGCGCGAAATTCCGTGGCCGAGCGTGATGGATCAAAACGGCGTGTCGGAGCGTTGGGGCGTCGACACGATTCCCACGCGGTTTGTCATCGGGCCTGACGGCCAAGTGTTGTGGACGGGATTTCCGACGGGCACGGACGAGGCGTTGGAGGACGCACTAAAGAAGTACCCGCCGAAATTGGTCGATGCAAAAACGCTCGACAAGGGCGTGGAAGTGCTCGCGGCGGTGGATGCGGCGTTAAAGGACGGCAAACTGGCCGTCGCGTACCGCGCGCTCGCGGGCGTACCGGTCGGCGCGAAGCTGGACAAGGAATTTCGCAAAAGGCTCACCGACGCCGAGTCGCGCGTGTCGACGGCGGGGGACGTGCTGCTCGCGGGCGCGGACGGGCTGGTGAGCGAGGGGAAATTCGCCGAGGCGGTCGAGGCGCTCAAGGGCATGATCAAGTCGATGTCCAATACGCCCCTGGCGGAAAAGGCTCGTGCAAAGCTCGACGCGCTGGGCAACAACACCGACGCGAAAGTCGCCGTCGCCAAGGCAGAAAAGCAGGCCAAGCTCGACGCGCTGCTCGCTGCTGCGAAGAAGTTCGAGTCGGACAAGAACGATGATCAGGCGTATTTGAAGTACAAGGACCTTGCGCGAGCGTTTCCGAAAACGTCCCAAGGCGATGAAGCGGGCGCCGCCGTCAAACGGTATGAAGCCGACGCCGAATTCATGAAGCGTCGTTCAGAGTCATCTGTTAATGACAAGGCCAGGAGCGCGCTGAGCCTTGCAAAAAGTTACGTCGCTTCAGGTCGAACGGACTCTGCGAGAAAAAAGTTTCAGGAAGTCATCGACCAGTATCCCGACACGTCCTACGCGAAAGAATCGAGCGCGGCGCTGAAGGAACTGAAATAACCCGACCGCGCGCCGCCAAGGGTATGAAGTAAATGCCAAGCGCATGAAGTAAACGCCAAGGCGAAGGCAAATACAGGTCGGGACCACGGACTACGCAGATTACGTACATTTAGAGCAAGGAAATTTAGCTTTTCCTCTGCTCCGAAAAATCTGCATAGTCTGCATCATCTGTGGTTCCAAACTTTCTTCGCCTGGCGTCTTTGTTGACGCGTTCGGCGTCTTGGCGGCTCTCCAATTTCATTCCACCACTTATCATTAGTCATTTTACGTTTGCCCGGTCTTCCGCTAACGTCGTCGGGTCGTGGATTTGCTATTGAAGATCATGGCGACGCTAGGGCTGGTCGCGCTGAACGGGTATTTCGTCGCCGCGGAGTTTGCCGCGGTGAGCGCGCGGTTGTCGCGCCTGCAGGCGATGGCGGAGACTAGCTTCCTCGCGCGCGTCGCGCTACAGATCAAACAACGTCTGGGCCTGTATCTGTCGACCTGCCAGCTCGGCATCACCATCGCGAGCCTCGGCCTCGGCTACGTCACCGAACCCGCGGTCGCGACGGTCGTGCAGCCGATCTTGTCGTACTTCGGATTCCACGGCCCGACCGACGGCACCGGGCACGGCCATCACGTACTGGCGATCGTCTTTGCGCTCAGCATCAGCACCGCGCTCCACGTCGTCGTCGGTGAACAAGCACCCAAAAACTGGGCGATCCAGTTCGCGGACAAAGTCCTGCCCGCCCTGGCCCTGCCGCTCGTTTTCTTCACCTACCTTTTTTACCCGTTCATCTGGTTTCTTAACGCCGTCAGCAACGGCCTGCTGCGTCTGACCGGCGTCCACATCGAGTCCGGGCACGGCGGACTCCCGCACACCGAAGACGAACTGCGCGGCCTACTCGCGCAGGCCGTCGCGCACGGCACGATCCCGCAAGGCCACGCACAAGTCCTCACCAGCGCCTTCGAGTTCGGCGACCTCAAAGTGCGGCAAATCATGACCCCGCGCACGCAAGTCGATTTCCTGCTCCTGCAACAACCGCTCGGACAAATTCTTCGCACGGTCCAGAAGAGCGCCTACACCCGCTTCCCGCTTTGCGACGGCGACGTCGACAAGGTGATCGGGCTGGTCCATATGAAGGATCTTTTCACACACCTTAAACTGGTGCCCGGTAAGCTCCGTTTCACCGACGAAACCAGCCCGACCGGCGAGGCGATCGTCATTCTCGACGGTCAACCCGGCGCAGCGGTGCACGTGATCGGGTCGGGGGATTTGGATTTGAAGGAAGTGAAGCGCGACGTGCTGTTCGTCCCGGAACTTCTGCCGGTACACAAGCTGTTGCGTCAATTTCAGACGAGTCAGATTCATATGGCCGTCGTGGTCGACGAGTACGGCGCGACGCAGGGGATCGTGACTCTGGAGGACGTGATCGAACAAATCGTCGGGGACATTGAGGACGAGTTCGACGACGAAGCGGCCGGCCCCGGCCTGTTCGTGAAGGAAGGAGACTGCTACCGCGTCGCGGGTACGTTTCCATTGCACGAATTGCGGGAGAAATTGCAGCTCATTGGTAAAGACTTGGAAGAGCACGAAGGGATCGACACGGTGGGCGGGTACGTGATCAAGCAGATCAAGCGCTGGCCGCGCACGGGCGACGTCGTGCCGATCGGCCCGTTCACCGCGCGCGTCACGGGCGTGAGGCAACGGCAGGTCGCGCAGGTCATCATCGAACCGACGGCCGACCGGGTGAGTGACGAACCCAACGCCGAGGCGTTTAAAGAATAGTTGAACGTGAATGGCAAAAAAAGAATGAGTTGGGAGGGGATCGAACCCTCGACCCACGGCTTAAAAGGCCGTTGCTCTACCGACTGAGCTACCAACTCGGACCATCGGGTCGAGAAGTATACGACGCGGGCGGCGTTCACTCAACTGTGCGTCGATTTGCACGGAATTTGAAACGCGCCGATTCACGCGAGATGCGAGATCAGATGTTACCCCGCCGTGCTGACGCGTTACGACCCGCTTGCGGCTTCGCAGTGGTCGAATCGCGCGACCGCGAAGCCGCAAGCGACGTATGACGCGATAGGTGACAAAACACGCCTCAAGTATTCAAAGGCACGCGGAGAGTGAAGTCGGTGCCTTTGCCGGGTTCGCTTCGGGCGGTGAGGGTTCCGCCGTGCTCGAGGATGATTCTACGGGACATCGCCAGGCCCAGGCCGGTGCCGCCTTTTTTGGTGCTGTAATAGGCGTCGAAGATTTTACCGAGCGCTTCGGGCGGGATGCCCGTGCCGGTATCGATGACGTCGATGCGGGCGTGGTCGGAGTCGCGCGTGGCGCTGAGGATCAGGTCTCCGCCACGCGCGGACATGGCTTGCAGGGCGTTGAGCATGAGATTCAAAAGTGTCTGCTTGATGAGTTTCGCATCGACATTCGCGACGAGCGGGCCGGGTTCGTGCTTGCGGAGGCGAAGTTGCACGCGCTGGAGCGACGCCTGCGGGCTGAAGAAATCGACCAGTTCTGCAAGGAGCTCGTTCAGGTCGACGGGATTGCGATGGAGTTCCAATTGACCCGCGTAGCGTAGGAAGTCGTCGAGGATGTCGCGCAGGCGCGACGTCTCCCGATGGACGGTCGCGAGGCGGTTCTTGACGCGCTGCGTGCCGGGGTGTTCGGGGTCCAGATCCTCTGCGAGCAGTTGGAGATTGAGCTGCACGGTGCTGAGCGGGTTTTTGATCTCGTGCGCGAGCCCGCCGGTGAGCGTGCCGAGTTCGGCCAGACGTTCGGCGCTGCGTGCGCGGCGTTCGAGCTGCACGATTCGCCGGTGCGTAAACCACCCCGCGACCAACGCCACCAGCGTCGCCGTCACCGCGCCCGTGAGTGCTCCCCAGCCGAACCAGAACATGAGACAAGCAATCTACGCGCGAGGCCGGTGAGATTGCAATTTTTGATACGTCGTCGTTACCGAAGTTCGTGCCGTTGAGCGTCGGGGCCACTCTGCTATCATGCACGGAGGCTCGTTGGGACGTGGCTTGGTCGTACGACCTTAGAACGGTCACGCCGCCGGTCCACAACAAGCCGACCGATAATCGATTATGTCCATCAAGTTTGAGATTTACCGCGACGGGAAACGACTGACGACTTACGTCCCGGTCAACGCGATGGCGATGGGGCCGGAGTCGGTGCCGATCCCGGGGGACGTTTCGTTCAAGGACGGGCTCCTGACGCTCAGCACGCCCGACGACCACGCCACCGGGTTCGCGCTGCTTTGGGACTTGGGAGCGCCCGGCGCGTATCACCTCGAAACCACACGCCTTCAACATCGCACGACGCCGTATTTGCTCAACGTCGAACTGGCGCGGTTTCGGTTGATGAAGATCGTTCAGAAACAGGAGGACTGGAACCTGTTCGATTTTCCGCGGAGCGAGAAATTTCTGGCGCGGTTTCGGGAGGCGAACCTGCTGCTCGCCGACGCGCTGGGGAGGCTCGACACGCCGGAGGAGGCGAGTAAGTTTGCGGACCAGGCGCTTGCGATTTCGGTCGAGCTGTCGGAGCAACTCGCGAATTTTCACTGCGACCTGCTGCTGAATCGTCGGAAGGCCGGCGGGGCGTTTTCGCGGCACATTTTCGGGTGCCGGGTCGACCCGTCCGTGCAGAACAGCAAGTTTCGTGAAACCCTCGCGACGCAGTTCGACTACGCGATTTTGCCGATGAACTGGAAAGACGTGCAGCCGCAGGAGCAGGCGTTTCAGACCAGCGATTTGGACGAGTGGGTCGAACTGCTGTCCAAGCGCCGCGTACCGATCATCGCGGGGCCGCTCATCGACCTCACGGGGCCGGCGGTGCCGGACTGGATGTTCATCTGGGAACACGACTTCGACACGATGCGCGAGCTCGCGTACGAGTACGTGCAGAAGCTCGTCGGTAGATATCGTAAACACGTCGGCGTCTGGAACGTCGCCGCGGGGTTGCACACCAACGGGGTGTTTCCGCTCAGCTTCGAACAGGCGATCGAACTCACGCGGCTGCTGGTGTCGCAGGTCAAGGCGCTGATGCCCGGCGCGCGGACGATCGTGACGGTCAAGCAGGTGTTCGGTGAGTACGGCGCGCGCGGCAGGCAGTCGGTCCCGCCGTTGCTTTATGCGGAAATGGTCGCGCAGGCGGGCATCAATTTCGAGGCCTTCGGGCTGGAGCTAGAACTGGGCGTTCCCGTCAGCGGGTCATACCTGCGCGACTTGTTTCAGATCAGTGTCATGCTCGACAAATTTTCGACGCTGGGTAAGCCGGTCTTCCTGACCTGCGTCGGCGTGCCCGGTCGTAGCACGCCCGACTCCGCCGACGCATCCGGCGGGAAGAATTACCCGTCGCAAGGCGGACGGTGGAAACGCCCTTGGGACGCCGACCTCCAGGCCGAGTGGATGGATGCGGTCTACAAAATGGCGCTCAGCAAGCCGTACGTCGAGTCGATCGCCTGGGGCAACCTCGCCGACCAGAATCCGACCATCCCCGGCGGGGGATTGCTTGACGACCTGCTCCGTCCCAAACCGGCGTTCGTCAAGCTTCAGCAGATGCGCGAGCAGTATCATCAGTTCCATCGAAAGTAACGATCGGTTCTTACGGCGCGTAGTGGTCGGACCGCAGGTCCACCCGTAGCGCCGGATCGCGCGGAACGGGTGGACCTGCGGTCCGACCGCTACGCAAAGATTTTGTGATTCACTTCGCGCACGGATTCAAGGATTGAACGCATGTCCCGATTTCCCGACACGTGGACATTGCCGCAGCGTCGTGTGCTGATCGGGATCGGGGTGGCGCTGGTCGCGTACGTGACGATTCTGGCGGTCGTTCATCCGCTGACCGTGACCGACCCGCAACCGATCGAACCCGCTCACGCCAGAGACCTCGCCGACCGGATCGACCCCAACGTCGCCGACGTCGCGACGCTCGCGGCGCTGCCGACGATCGGGGAAAAACGCGCACAGGACATCGTCGAGTTTCGCGAGCGTGTGAAGCTGCGCGACGGCGTGAGTGTCGTGTTTGTTACCCCACATGACCTGCTTAAAATCCGTGGCGTCGGGCCGGCGATGCTGAGCACGATCGAGCCGTATCTGATCTTTCCCGCCGGCGCTCCCGCGACCCGTCCGGGACTATAATCCGGCTCGCGCAACAACGGAGTTTTCACATGCCAGAGTTCCAAGTCGTCAGTCCTTACAAGCCGTCAGGGGACCAGCCACAGGCGATTGAAAAACTCGTCGGAGGACTGAGTGAGGGGCGCAAATTTCAAACCCTCATGGGCGTCACCGGCTCGGGCAAGACGTTCACCATGGCGCACACGATCGCACGGCACAAAAAGCCGACACTGATCATCAGCCACAACAAAACACTCGCCGCCCAGTTGTACGAGGAAATGAAAGACCTTTTCCCGCACAACGCGGTGAGTTACTTCGTCAGCTATTACGATTACTACCAGCCCGAAGCGTACATCCCGCAGCGCGACATCTATATCGAGAAAGACGCGAGCCGGAACGACGACCTCGACCGCCTGCGCCTGAGCGCCACCAGTAACCTTGTCAGCCGCGATGACGTGATCGTTGTCGCGAGCGTTTCGTGCATTTTCGGCCTCGGTTCGCCGGTGGACTATAAAAAGTCCGTCCTGCCGATCCGGAAGGGCGTCGAAACTGATCGTGACGACATGCTGCGCGCCTTGCTCGATCTGCAGTACGCGCGCAACGACATCGACTTCAAACGCGCCACCTTCCGCGTGCGCGGCGACGTGGTCGAGCTTCACCCTTCGTACGAAGAGTTCGCCTACCGCATCGAATTCTTCGGCGACGAGATTCAGAACATCGACGCGATCAACCCGCTCACCGGTGAAATACTCAGCAGTCACGACGACATTTTCATCTACCCTGCCGTGCACTACGTCATGCCCGAAGACCGGGTCGCCGGCGCGGTGCAGAGTATTCGCGAAGAGCTTGAAATGGCCGTCATGCGACTGCGTGGTGAAGGGAAATTGCTCGAAGCACAGCGGTTGCTCGCGCGCACGAAATACGACCTGGAAATGATTCTGGAGGTTGGATATTGCTCGGGCATTGAAAACTACAGCCGACATTTGGACGGCAGAAAGCCCGGCGACAAACCGTCCACGCTCATCGACTACTTCCCCAAGGATTTGCTGCTGGTCGTCGACGAAAGCCACGTCACGCTGCCGCAAATCAAGGCCATGTACAATGGCGACCGCGCGCGCAAAACTGTGCTGGTCGAACACGGGTTCCGACTGCCCAGCGCGATGGACAACCGCCCGCTCAAGTACGAAGAATTCGAAGCCATGATCGGCCAATGCGTCTACGTCAGCGCGACGCCCGGCAAGATCGAACTCGAACAGACCGGCGGGGAAGTGATCGAACAGGTCATTCGACCGACCGGCCTGATCGACCCGGAAATTTTCGTCCACCCCGCACAAGGGCAAGTGCCGCACCTGCTCGCGACGATCAAGGAAGTCGTCGCGCAGGGGAACCGCGTGCTGGTGACGGCGCTCACCAAGAGACTGGCGGAGGATTTGAGCGCGTACATTCAGGAGGCCGGCATCAAGGGCCGCTATTTGCACAGCGAGATTCAGACGATCGAGCGCGTCGAAATTCTGAACGACCTGCGCAAGGGCGCGTTCGATGTGCTGGTCGGCATCAACCTTCTGCGGGAAGGTTTGGACCTGCCGGAAGTCGCGCTGGTGGCAATTCTGGACGCCGACAAGGCGGGGTTTTTGAGGAGTGAGACGAGTTTGATCCAGACGATCGGCCGAGCCGCGCGCAACAGCGGGTCGAAGGTAATCCTCTACGCCGACAACATCACGCCCGCGATGCAAAAGGCGATGGACGAAACGCTCCGCCGGCGAATTTTGCAGTCCAAATATAACACCGAAAACGGCATTACCGCGACGACGGTGGTGAAGGCGATTCGCAACAGTATCGAGGGTGAAGTCAAGGCACGTCGCACCGCCGCCGAAGCCGTCCGCGCGGACGAGAGCACGCTGGACCAGACGGAAATCGTGAAACTGCTTGAAGAAGAAATGCTCGAAGCAGCCAGAAATCTGGAGTTCGAACGTGCCGCGCAGTTGCGCGACAAGGTGAACGAATTGAAAGGCGCACCAATCATCACCAGCGGTAACAGCTGGCGCCCCGACGCCAACGGCGACGCCGACGGGAACGCGCAGAAAATCTGGCAACCCAGAAGCAAAGGCAAACGCGGTGCGAGCGCGAAGCGGGCGGCGAAGTGAGCATCTTACGAGCAGCTACACTGACGCATTTCAGAAGAACGAATGGCTGAAGAACCGGATAGAAAGTTCATCAACGACGCACGATCGGATGAACGCGCGGACGGGTTCTGGCCGAAAATGGTTGAGTCTTCGTGGGCCGGTTTTTTTGTTGGGTTGGTCGCGGGAGTTTCGCTGGGTGCCATTACGCTTATGGTCGACTTTGGCGGCATTTTTGTGGTCTGGACGGGATGTCTATCGCTTATGGGTTGATCGGATTGGTCATGTGCCGTTCGCCACGGTGGCGCCGATTTTCCGCTGGACTTGTGTCATCCGCGTTTGTTCTGCTCTTGTCGCAATGCGGTTTTTGCTTGTGGCCGTTCCACCGTTAGTCGAAGTGGAAATTTCGGTCGACCGCCGCGACTCCGTCCATCGTTCATTCCCGTCCCACCGGATTCGTCAGCGTCCCGATCTTTTCAATTTCCACGCTCACCACGTCGCCGTCGCACAGCCATCGCGGCGGAGTTCTGGCGAAGCCGACGCCTTGCGGCGTACCCGTCAGGATGATCGCGCCGGGGCGCAACGTCATCGTGCTACTGAGGCTCTCGATGAGCGTCGGCACGTCGAAGATCATATCGCCGGTCGTGTTGTCTTGGAGGACTTCGCCGTTGATCGTCGTCTTCAGTCTCAGCGCGTTGGGGTTTTCAATTTCATCTTTCGTCACGATGCACGGCCCGAGCGGGCAGAAGCCGTCGAAGCTTTTTCCACGTGCGAACTGTCCGCCGCCGAGGGATTTATCGCGTTGCCAGTCTCTCGCGCTGACGTCGTTGGCGATCGTGTAGCCGAAGACGTAATTCATTGCGTCGGCCTTGGTGACGTTCTTAGCGGAGCGCGGGCCGATGACGACCGCGAGCTCTCCTTCGTAGTCGATCTGGTCGGACCGTTTGGGGATCGGAATCACCGCGCCGGGGTCGTTCAGCGTGTTCGAGGCTTTGATAAAAAGCATGGGGTGAACGGGCACCGTACTGCCCGACTCCTTGGCGTGCTCGCGATAGTTCAGGCCGACGCAGAGGATGTCGGTGGGGACGATCGGGGTGAGTAATTTTTCCACCACCAGCGCGTCCCGTCCGACGGCGGGGTGGTCGAAGAGCGGGCCGGCGAGCGGGTAGGCGTGTGTGAGCGCGTCGTCGACGGGCACGCCGTGAAACGCGGTACTGTTGTGAAGGAATCGGATGATGCGCATGGGACGAGTGTAAACGCGCGACGGACGGCGTGGGGAACTCGGGGTGATTTTCTGACGTGTCGCGCGTCGTGGTCTGTCTGTTGAAAATGAAGGCGCGCTCCGCTTTGCGTCGCGGCTAAACGGGGGATTATTCCGGGCCGACGCTCGCGCCTGCGACGACGGTTTTGGGGCGTTGTTGGACTTTTTCTGGCAACACAGGCTTGGGCGCGATTAGGGGCAGGGCGTGGTCTCCGACCGTCCGCGCGATCGCGTTGGGGGCGGTGTACATCGCGATCTGTAACTGCTGCTGCCACAACTCGGCCTGGTGCGACTCGATCTGGTTGTGCAGCCTGTTCACTTGATAGTTCAGGTTCACGTGCTGCTGCCTTAGCTGCAGCACGACGACCGCGAGCACGGCGGAGGTGACGAGACAGAGGAGGAGTTTGAGCATGGCAGAAAATAGGTGATCGGGTGCCGGATCATCGGAGGATGGACCGACGGGTGATCGGTCCGTTTTCAATGATCCGATCACCCGTCACCCATCTTCCGTTCTGTTTCATTCGATTGACGCCACCGGCTTGGCCGGCAGACGGAGTTTCATGTTGGCGACAATCTTGTTCTCGCCTTTGAGGACGTCGCGGTTGAGTTCCTTGATGCTCGCGATGGCTTTGGGGTCGCCGAGCTGGTTGGAAGCGATGCGCCAGAGCGTGTCGCCAGGCTTGACGGTGTACCAGTACTCCGGCTGACCGGAAACTTTCACTAGGTCGACGGGCTTGGTCGTTTCGGTCGCAATAACGGATTGTGGAACGATTTGAGACGCGGCGCTCGGGAGGACGTACGACTTGCCCGCGACGATCAGGTTGGGGTTGTTTTTCAGGCCCGGGTTGGCGTTGAGGAAGGCTTCACGATTGGCCTTGTTATTCGCGCCCATTTGCCGGGCGGCGATTTTATTGAGCGTGTCACCGGGTTGCGCGACGTAGGCTTTGCCGGTGAAGGCTTGTCCGACGGTGGTGACCGGCTCGCCGAGCCGAGTCGCCAGTTCGCGCAGTCCGTTGTGTCCTTCGGCGCGGTCGGGGGCGTCGGCACCGAAGCTGGTGTCGGTATTTTTGACGACCGGCGCGGGCGTCGGGTAGGGAACGAACTGCGTCTCAGGAATCGCCGGCACGACCACGACCGGCGCGGCGGTGGTGGGGTCGGCCATGCGGATCGGTGGGGCGGGCGGGGGCGTCAGCTCCTGCCGGGTCGGGACTTGCTGGTCTGGTGACATCGGACCGGGGCTGACCATCCGCACGGGAGGCGCGGTCCCCGCGCCTGGCACGGTCACGCCCGAACGCACGTTCGCGCCCGCCGTCTGTAATGACGCCTGCGGGGGCTCGTTGCTCGTCGTCAGATGATCGGACAACAAAATCCCGATCACAATGATGAACGCCAGTCCGACCAACAATCCGATTTTCGTTTCGCGTGTCATATCAGCTCCCGATTCTTCGGCCCCGCGCGAACGCGCGACGACACGAACAAAATACAATTCAATTTCTGAGTTTCATTTCGCGTCCTCGCGCCTTCGCGTGGGACTCATAACTTTTCTGCCACGCGCAACTTCGCCGATCGCGAGCGCGGGTTCTTGTTCTCTTCTTCCTCTGTCGGACCGACGGGCTTGTTCGTGACGATTTTCATCGACCCGA
>Ga0163144_10012435_pt1 | contig 17876 bp, 15 predicted proteins | sample OliLak19BULKMAT1_FD_123175 | JGI IMG/M metagenome (GOLD analysis project Ga0163144, IMG submission 123175) | Freshwater microbial mat bacterial communities from Lake Vanda, McMurdo Dry Valleys, Antarctica - Oligotrophic Lake LV.19.BULKMAT1 | ecosystem: Environmental > Aquatic > Freshwater >...
AGCAATGCTCCAAGCAGGCTGACCGGGTTCATCAATGATGGAACCATCGTAAACTCCAACTGACACGCTCGCACGAGAGCGTAATTATAAACATAATGATTGCATTGTAATGCCTGCCTGCCGATACAACATGCCAACATCTTGTCGAATATGTATCGACTGCATACGTACTTAGATGTATAGTATACTCCTCGCGGCTGAGTATTGGCAGGCGGAGAGCGCACATGTCCGCCCAGCCGCAGCGATGGCCCAAACCTGGATCAGCAGCTGTGCGTGCTGTGGGAATTTGAACACGGCATGATTGTTTCGGGCAGGCATCTTGTTGCCGATCAGGATGCGCTGGACACGTTTTTTCGAGCTATTCTGGGCTAGCAGTCTGTCGAGTTTCATCCAAGCTCCAGCGGGTTTCGTATTCATGCGCTGATTTTGCAGATTGCTAGTAGTGAAAAACACTCACATTTGCCTAACACATGTTGCACTTGACAATCGGTATTCCCTGGACTATACTTGGGCTTATTCAATGAGCAATTTTTCATAAACCACACTGCAGCCGCCGTTTTACTCGTTGGTAGCGATAGAATGGTGGCACGATGCGTTACATTTTGTGGAACCCGTCAGCGGCAGCGTGATTCCACACACTGCAGAAAGGCGTACGGGATGCAGCAACCTGATCGTGAGCAACGCACGGGCAACGCACCTGATTCTGCTGAAGATCATCCAGAACAACGGCTTGATCAATTCAATCGGGCACGTGGAATGGAAGATGATCGGCAGGAGACGCCAGCAGAAACAGCGCCGAGCAAGCGTAAGCGGCCACACCGATCACGCAGAAATGTAGCACTCTTATATGCCAGAGCAGCGCTTGCATTGCACCCCATAGCCACTAAACCTGCTCCAGACACGACTCTCACCGACACTGATCCAACAGATCTGAATGGCGGTTCTCAGGTATGAATCCTTGAGAATAATGGAAAGGAGCCTAGTGTATGAGAGGATCAAATGAATCACCTCAAGAGCCCGACACGACGCAGGAGTACCCAAATGGTAAGGTGCTAGAACGGCTTGAGTTGTTCAACAATGCCCGTGGCATGGATTTCGACACAACCCCAGCCGAGGAGGAAAAACCGCGTAAACGGCGTAAGGCAGTATTGGCGCTTGAAGGGGAAGATGCGGCGATAACCGATGTCTCGGCAACTGACGCATCGAAGAGCGAAGTGGCGAGCCTGTATGCTGAGGCGGCAATGGCACTCCAGCACGAGCCTGTAGCAATGGCAACATTGGATGTGCTGGATGATGGAGCGGCTGATGCGTTGGCCCTTCCGGCTTGGTATTCGCTGGGGCCAACAGTGATGAACAATGGCCAGACCTATGGCGATACGCGTGTACAGGTTTCGGGGCGTGTTTCGGCGATTGCGATCAACCCTTCCAACTCCAATCATATTCTTTGCGGCTCAGCTGCTGGAGGCGTTTGGGAGAGCCGGGATGGTGGTGTTACCTGGTGGCCACGCACGGATCAGATGCCAACGCTCACCGTTGGGGCGCTTGCCTTTAATCGCTCATCGCCAAATATCGTTTATTGTGGCACTGGCGAAGGCAATTTCTATGCCTGGTTAGGCGCAGGGTTGCTGCGCTCAACGGATGGTGGCACAACCTGGGCTGTGCTTGCGACAGCGCCATTTGTTGGTCAAGGATTCTATGATCTGATCGTCGATCCAGCAAATGGGAATCATCTATTGGCTGCTACAACCAATGGGTTGTATGAATCGACCAATGCTGGCACCAACTGGACACAGCGCAGATCTGCACGAACGTGGTCGATATCAATGCACCCAACTGGAGGTGCTGCAGCTGAGGTTCTGGCAGCGTGCTCCGATGGCCTGTTTCGTTCCACCAATGGTGGTACAACCTGGGCTGCTGGGACGCTAACGGGAGCACCAACTGGCGTTGATCGCATGGCAGTCAGCCATGCCCGCTCAAACCCGAATGTTGCGTATGTATTTCTCGCCCGTGGTGCAACGGTCTATATTGGGCGGCGTACAACCGCTGGTGGGGCCTTCACCGCGATCCCAGCACCAGCAGGGCTAACAACCGGCCAAGCCTGGTATGATTGGTTCGCCGCAGCCGCTCCAGATCGGGACAACCAGCTCTATCTTGGCGCAATTGAAGCATATCGGGGCGATCTTGTCGGGGCAACTTGGACGTGGGTAAAGATCTCGAACAAGGCTGGCGACGATATCCATCCAGATCAGCATGCGATCGCGTTTGATCCAGCAAATGCGAATGTGGTCTATGTCGGCAATGATGGCGGACTGTTTCGTTCAACCAATCGGGGAACAAACTGGGCTGCACTCAACAATGGCCTGGCGATTACCGAGATTGAGTATATTGCTCAGGATTATGGCTCGGCGCGCTGGTTGATTGGTGGCACGCAGGATAACGGTAGCATACGTTACACAGGCAGCAGTGTATGGGAGCACATCGCCGATGGGGATGGTGGCGATTGTGGTGTCGACCGTGGTACGCCTACGAGAGTGTTCCACTCATTCTATAACATGGGCATGGAGCGATCAACCACTTCTGGTAACTTTGGCTCGTTCAGCTGGATCGGCCCGAATGTGCCAACTGGGTATCAGGCGCTCTTCTACCCACCGATGGAGTGCAATGGTACAACGATAGCACAGGCAGGCCAGAGTGTGTATGTCTCCCGTAACAGCGGCACAACGTGGACACAAGTGGCGCTGCCTGCGAATCTGATCGCCAGTGCGATGTACATACCAACGCCTGAGCGTGTCTTCGTTGGGACAACGGTTGGTCGTATCTTCCGTATCGATTGGTCAGGCACGGCCTGGAGTAGCGCGAACGAACTGACCCGACCACGCACGGCATGGACGAGCGATCTCTTTGTTAGTTCAAGCAATCTCAATCAAATCTGGGCAACCTTCACGACACTCAATGGTGGCCGGGTCTTCCGTTCGGATAATGGTGGCAGCACGTGGTTGGATCAATCGGCAGGCTTACCGCTCCTGCCAATCAATGCCGTCGAGGTTGATCCTGGGAATGCCAATCGGGTGTGGGTCGCAGCCGATATTGGTGTTCATCAATCCCTTAATGGTGGTGCAACCTGGTCCGCGTTCTCTCAAGGCCTGCCAAACGTACTGACAACCGATTTACTTTTTCATCCGCATACTCGGCTACTGCGTGCCGGAACGCGCAATCGCGGCATATGGGAGATCCCTGTGGACGGAAGGCTTACAAAGCCGATCTGTGGTGTCCAATGGACGGGAACTCTTGCTGGAAATGCCACGAAGAGCTGGTTTACATTCAATTGGCCAGCAACCTGGCATATTGTCTGGACAGTCATGCCAACAACGCCACTGCCTGGCAATCCACAGGTATCCTGGAAGGTGCAGGTCGAACGGGCATCGGCAGAGTATGCAACCTACTGGATTACCGTGAAAAACCTGACCGCTGTGCCAGTTACATTCGAGGGTCACTACGCCATTCTCAGCTATTACTGATGGAGGAGCCACATGTATACCAACGTTCAGTTTACGGGAATACTGACGGCAAACCAAACGCATCGCTGGTTCACATGGGGATGGTCGCCAGCACAGCATGTGATCTGGTATATGATGCCGACCACGCCAAAATCTGGTGCGCCACAGATCGACTGGGATGTTACCGTGGAGCGTGCGAATGCAACCCAGTGTACCTACTGGATCACCGTAACGAATCTCACGAACACGCCCGTCACCTTTGAAGGTCGCTATGCAGTGCTAGGTTAGAATGAGGTAGATATATGCGGATAAGCATTATCATCGATTTGGATCCACAGGCAGCATCCCAACAGCCGCAGGTGATGTCGATTGTTACAGGGCAGGCTCAGGATGATCCAGGCCTCGCAACTCCACAGCAACCAATGCCAAGTGCGATCAACGCTGGGGCTGCACAGGGGATGGCCAATTCGAGTAATTCTGAGATGCCACAATCAGCAATCAGTGAATCACTTGTGGCCTCCGATGCAGGAATGGCAACAGGTGCTGCTGCGGCACTCAGCAGCGATGGACTGCTTGAGCCTCCTGTTCAGCAAACCAATCTAAGCATATTGAGCGCTGGCGCTGCGCTGGGCGCTACTGACGCACCAAGCGTTCGCTCAACGCCTCAGTTTGTTGGCGATCCGGCCCAGATTGGGATGACTTCGGCGGGCGCGGCCCCAACCGAGCTGGCTGGCACATAACCTGAATGATGGCAGTGACAACAACTGCTTTGATTTGAAAGGTAGAGAGCTATGATGTCAGAACTCTTTCCAATTGCTGCTGGCGTAATCATTGGCGTGATCGTCCAGCGCCTTGGCAACGTATGGTTCCGCGCCGGTGTGTTGGTTCTGCTGTGTTTCCTGGCAGGTGGAGCAGCCACATTTATCAGTGGCGAATTCGAGGAGAATTGGGCTTTCATGCTGTTTGATGTTGCCCAGGTCTTCCTGGTCGCCGTTGTTAGCCTGATTGCACTCACCTGGTGGTATGCGCGGCACACCACAACGCGTATTCGTTAATTGAACACCTGAAAGCAAAATGGAGCGAACCATGCGTCTCGCACTCGGCAACATCGTTCAGGAATCGAACAGCTTCACACCGGTGCCGGGATCGTGGCTGCATTTCCCGCCTGGGCATTTGCTGCGTGGCCAGGATATTATTGCACAGCGGCAGGGCACGCGTACCGAGGTCGGCGGTGTTATTGACGTGGCGGGTGAGCAGGGGATCGAGCTTCTGCCATTGCTCTCGGCCACCACCTCGGCTTCGGCTGGCCCGATGCTTGGCGATGTGTTCGCTTCACTATGCGACGAACTGGTGGCTGGTTTACACACATGCGCACCATTTGATGGCGTGCTGCTGGTGCTGCATGGTGCGATGGCTGCCGACGGGTATGAGGATGCCACTGGCGAGATCCTGCGCGCTGTGCGTGCGGAGATCGGCCCCGATTGCCCGTTGGTCGCCACACTCGATCTGCATGCGAACGTTACAGCAACCATGGTAGCACACGCCGATGCGTTGGTTGGCTACCATACCGCGCCACATATTGATCTGTATGAGACTGGCGTTCGTGGTGCGAATCTACTCGTGCGGCTCATCCGTGGCGAGGTGCGCCCGGCTGTCGCACTGCGACGCCTGCCCATGATCGTTCCAGCCGAAAATGGCCGTACCACCGATGGGCCATATGCACAGGTGATCGGCCGTGCGATAGCATTGATGCAGCGCCCTGGCGTTCTTGATATTTCGGTCTTTTCGGTGCAGCCCTGGCTCGATGTTACCGATGTTGGATGCAGCGTGATTGTGAATACCGACGCCAATGCGGCCCTGGCCGATGAACTGGCCGATGAACTGGCCGATATGCTGTGGGATCGGCGGCACGATTTTGCGGTGACACTGGTTCCAACCGAGGCGACGATCCAGCGTGCGTTGGCGAGCGCTATTCACCCATTTGTTCTGGCCGATTCGGCTGACGCGCCCAGTTCAGGGGCACCTGGCGATAGCACAATAGTACTTGCACATCTGATTGCTGCACACCCGACGCGCACCTGTTTGCACAATATCGTCGATCCCATCGCTGTCGCGGCGCTGTTTGCGGCTGGTGAGGGTGCCGAGGTCACACTGCCGATTGGAGCTGGATCGGGGGTGGTTTTCTACAAGCCATTGCTTGTGACCGGGCGGGTGGTGCGGCTTTCGGATGGTGATTTCACCAACCGTGGCGCTGGCTTTCGTGGTGTGGTGTTCCGGCGTGGGCGCACGCTGGTGCTTGAAATCGGCCAGATCGCACTGGTTGTGATGGAGCGGGCCGTTATCCAGTGGGACCCCGAGCTGTACCGTTCGGTTGGATTGGAGCCGCGCGACGCCCAGATCGTGATCGTCAAATCGCCAGCGGCCTTTCGGGCAGAATACGAACCGCTGGCTGCTGAGGTCGCAATACTCGATGCACCAGGCGTGTGCAGCCCGAACCTGCCTGGGTTGCCGTTCGTACATGTGCGCCGCCCGCTCTTTCCATTGGATGATGTGATGGCATGGCGGGAGATCCCGGAATCCGTAGGCTGATGGATGTTGAGGAAACAATCGCGAAACAAGGCATGCCTTTCCATCGGCAGGCAAATATCGCCAACACCACCCTTTTGGCGTAATAGATCAAGCTCATCGTCCTCAACCGTGTCCACAACTATCGCTTCTTTGAGCCCATAGGCCGCCTGCAACTGTTCCTCAAGCTCGGTATATAGCATTCCTATTTGAGTTGTAAAGGCGCGTAGCGCAAAGCGGGGTTTGGGGCGCAGCCCCAAAGAAATCCCCCGCCCTCTTTTTTACAAATCCCGTAGGATTGCTATATGCGCCATATGGCACACTGACCGTGATACGAACGATGCGCTCCGCCTCAGCGCGCTTGAGCTCGTTGGCGCAAAGGTGACACGGTGATAGGGTGATGGGCTGATGGCTGATGATGCTATTCTGACTCCTGACTCCTGAATACTCGGTTCTTTGGTTCTTTTAACCGAAGATTTACCGAAAGCAGCCCCCTATACTAGAAATGAAGCTCCAGCATGCACATGCTGCTGCGCTAAACTCACTGGAATGGGGGCCGTTATGCTGTATCGAACCAACACACTTCTGACCATTATCATCGCCATTACGCTGCTGACGAGCGGTAGTGTTGCACACGCAACCACTGTTGGGCCTGTGGCCTATATAGAATCAGCAATCGCACAATCACAGGATGCCAAGCAATCCGTGATTGTGACAGCAACCAGCCCTGAACGCGCCACCCAGGCCGTCCAACAGGTCGGTGGCGTGATCACTAGTGATCTCTGGCTGATTGATGCCGTTGCTGCCGATGTCCCCACCAGTAAGCTTAATCTGCTGGCAGGTATGCCTGGCATTCAATCGATTGTTGCGAACAAGGGCGTGCGCTCCACCACCCGCGATGGCTGGGTGACGGATCTGCCGCTGCCACAAACCTGGGATGGCCGGCCCGATGTTCAACCAACCGATAATAAGAGTGTCTGGAAGCTCGTCAACCCCGTCACAATCGATATTGGTGCCGATGTCGTTCAGCGTACGCTGCTGCCATCTGGCAAGCCGATCAAAGGCCTCGGTATAACAGTCGCACTGGTCGATTCAGGCGTTTATTTCGATAACGAAATCAAGCAACTGCTTGACCCGGTCGTCCAACGCTTGTTCCTTGGCCAGGCCGATTTCGTTGAGCCAATCTGCAGCACAACAACAGTGAATGGCAGAACGCGCACAATTGGAAATCAGTTGCGGAATGCCTGCCTGGTGACCCATCGCGATACCAGCGATCCATATGGCCACGGCACCGCAATCGCCAGTATTATCTGGAACAACTTCACCGATTACGATACTGGTGTCACCCTTGGTGTTGCACCAGAGGCCAATATTCTCAGCGTACGTGTGCTGGATGGTAATGGCACCGGCAGCTACGAGACCGTGATCAACGGTATTCAATATGTTGTTCAGAACAAGGCTCGTTTCAATATTGGTGTGCTGAATCTATCGCTTAGTAGCCCGGCAACAACCCCATACTTCGTCGATCCACTCAATCGAGCAGTCGAGCGAGCCTGGGGCCGCGGGATCGTGGTCGTCACGGCTGCTGGCAATAATGGATCGGCTGCCGAAAGTATCACGGTTCCTGGCAACGACCCATATGTGATCACGGTTGGTTCTATTGATGAGAACCGCACGCCTGGCTACTGGAGCGATGATTTCCTGCCGACGTGGTCGTCCACTGGCCCAACTCTGGATGGCTTTGCCAAGCCTGATCTCCTGGCACCAGGGGTGAACATCATAACCTTTATGCACAACGATGCCAGCGACACCAGCAAATCGCAGAAGATTGTGCAGATGCACCCAGATAATGCTGCCGGAACGAGCCTGTTCCGAATGAGCGGAACCAGCATGTCTGCGGCAATCACCAGTGGTGTGGTGGCACTGATGCTGCAGGCCAATCCAGATCTAGAACCAAATGCAATCAAGTTTCGCCTCAGCACGACGGCACGACCTGCCGTCACGGGCGATACTGGATCGCTGGTCTATAATGTCTTCCAACAGGGTATGGGCCGGATCTGGGCACCCGATGCAGTACTTGGCACCTTTGATGGCCAACAGGATGGCAACCCAGGCATGCAGATCCATCGCGATATTGCCCATAGCTATCGCAATGATCGAGATCTTTCATTCCACTATCAGGGTCCAATTCAGAAGGTGCTGAGCAACGATGGCCAGGCAAATCTCTATTATATTGTTGGCGAGCAGGGCGATGTGCTGGGCTTGGCAGGCTCGTGGAAGAATGGCATGGCCTTCATCGATAATGAAACCCTGGCGAGTGGACGAATGGCGTGGGCGAGTGGACGAATGGCCTGGGCGAGTAGCCTGAGTACTGCCGCCGGACGGATGGCGTGGGCGAGTGGGCGGATGGCCTGGGCGAGCGGGCGGATGGCCTGGGCGAGTAGCCTGAGTACTGCCGCCGGGCGGATGGCGTGGGCGAGTGGGCGGATGGCCTGGGCAAGCAGCCGCAATGAATGGGCGGGTGGAACAGCCTGGAATACCGATCAGGGTGCATCTGCCAGTGGGCGCATGGCATGGGCCAGTGACCTGAACCCAAGTATCACCAGTGTCTCCACAACAACCTGGGTCGAAAGCGAAATGCCCTAACCCAGTTTACAACCTACTTATTGATCGAACATACCGCAGGCCGCTGAATAATTCAGCGGCCTGCGGCGATTTTGATGTCAGTAAAGTAATTAGGAGTCAGCAGCCAGAAATCAGAAGCGACGAAAGTAGAGACGCTCCGCTGGAGCGTCTACCCCTGGTTAGGGTATTGTCATCAGGCAGGTACCTGTGCGGCGAATCGTACACTGATCGATAAACATGGATATCGGGTAATACGTCCATGAACCGCAGGCTGATGGAGATATTGACAACATAATCGCAGAGAACGCTGGATGCCTCTCCATATCGCGTCTCTTCTGACTCCTGAATACAAGGCTGAGAGCTGAATGCTGAATGCTATATTCTGGCCAGCGCCTGTTGTGCAATATCGAGATCGTAGCGAGCACCCAGGCGCGTAAAATATGTGGATGCCTGGTTAAGTATTTGTTGAGCAGCAATTCGCTCAGGTTCACTCACGATGCTTCTGCCATCTGATTGAGCTGTGTTGACATACAGCAACCCCAGTTCCAGCAGTGCCAGCCCATGTTGGTATGGATCATCGCGTTGGGCACACAGATCCACAAGATCACGAAGCGATTGCTGCGCCGCAGCATAGTGGTGGGCCATTCGTTGCAGGTGCCCGAGTACACGCAGGCTTTCGACTTCTTGCTCGGAAATTCCGGCACTGCGCGCCATTTCGAGTGCTGTTCCGGCCAGCTCGATCCCCCCAGGAAGATCGCCGGTTGCACCAAGGATCAGTGCCCGAAGCCAACGCACCTGGATCGCTTCGTCCTCACCGGCTGCTCCAAGCAAGCCCTCGGCCTGTTGAATTAAAATATTGGCCTGGCTGTAGTGCGCCTGTGTGACGGCCAGATGCGCCATTCCAAGCGTTGCCCGAATGATCCCATAATCATCGCCAAGGCGCTGGCTGATCGCCAGGCTCGTCTCGAAATCCGCACGGGCCTGCTCGTGTTCGCCAAGTGCCATGTGCAACAGGCCCAGGTTGGTTCGGTTCAGCGCCTGCCCGACAACATAACCAATCTCTTTACGCAGCATGTCGGATCTACTAAAGCGTTCGACTGCCTTCTGCCATAATCCCTGCGCATAATACAGAATGCCAAGGTTGGTATAGCAATTAGCCATACCCCATGGGTAGTTCAAGCGTTGGTTCAGATCCAGGCTGCGCTCAACATACTGGGCCGCGTCGGTCAGTTGGCCCTGTTCATAGCGCACGCCGCCAAGGGTGCTATACAAATTCGCCAGCGTCTGAATATCATCTGTATTATCGGCATCGCGGGTTGCCTCGTATGCCAGATCGAATGCCCGCTCCAGATCGCCCTGGCGCAAGCGCACATACGCCAGCCGGTTCATCAGCACACGCCAGAGTTGCGGGTATGCCTGAGCGGCAGTGCTACCCAATACTGCCAGCCCCTGCTCCAAATAGGCAACTGCCTGATCCAATGCACCGGCATGGAAACGCACATCGGCGAGATCGCCAAGGACATCGACCATGGTTGCCAACCAGATCGAACGAATCATCTGAACGACATGCAGCCGATCCAGCGCCTCGCCAAGCATCTGCGATGATTCATCCAGATTGCCAGTAAACTTGAGCGAGCGCCCAAGGCCAAGGCGCGCTCGGATCGCCATTGCGCCATAGCTGGCTGGGTATTCCTGCATCAACGCAATCGCCTCACGATAGCGATGAATGGCGGTATCATTGGCATACCGCCTTGCTGCACTCTCGGCAATATTCAACAACAGCGGAATGGCTCGATCTGGCTGTGGACCCTCGGTGTAGTGATATGCCAGCACCTCGGCCTGCTCATCGGGTGGCCAGTATTTGCCCTGTGCAATTGCCTCTGCCGCACGCTCGTGCAGTATCAGTCGCTCGCGGCGCATGATTGTGCCATAGATCGCATCCTGAATGAGAACGTGCCGAAAGGCAAAGCCTTGTTCGGCTCCAAATGGTTCTTCAAACAGGTATTGACGCTCAACCAGATCGTGCAGCAGATCAAGGCTGCTAACGCGCTCATCGCGGCCAAGTTGGTCGATCAGCGGTGCGGGAAAGGAACGCCCAAGTACCGCAGCGGATTGGAGTACCGTTCGATAGGCGATTGGCAGCTGATCGAAACGAGCCAGGATCAGGCTTTGCAGATTTGGGGGCACATCGCGCAGAATTGCCTGGGTATTCGGCGTAACATGCCATCTGTCCGAGTCGGCCACCAGTCCCCCACGGTCGATCACCATCCGAATGAGTTCTTCAATATAGAATGGGTTGCCCTCGGCTCGTTGTGCAATCAGATGCGCGACTGGTGCGACTTCATCGGTACTATTGCCAAGCAACTGGTAGATCAGCCGATGGCTATCGGGTTCGGAAAGTTCGGCCAGCAGGATATTCGTCGGTGGTTGTTCATCACGGGGAAGCGCTGCCACAATCCGGTCAATGACTGTGACGCGGGCACTCTCACGCGCAACTAGTACCGTCGCAATCGGCGCATCGGGGGTTGTTTGTAGCAGGTATTCCAGAAAGACCCGTGATGCCTGATCAATCCAGTGTAAGTCATCAAAAATAAGCACACATGGCACTATCGCCGCTTCGGCCAGCAACAACTGACGCACCACAGCATGGGTCTGGTTCTGTAACATCACTGCATCAAGCGCCCGCAGCAGTGGCTCATAATCGGTAAGCGCGGCTTCCAGGCCAAGCGCATGCAGCAGGAATGGCAGCAGATCATCGGCGACCAACCCATGTGCGATCACATACGCAAACAACTGCTCTCGTTGTGTTAGCGCTGGCTCGGTTGCCGAGAGGCCAACAATATCGCGGATCAAATCGGCAACAATCCATAGCGGAGTCGAGCGGGTATGCGCCAGGCAGGCACCCTGAAAGAAGCGAAAGGGAGCCTCCGCCGCTGATTGACGCAGTTCGGCGATCAGGCGGCTCTTGCCGATACCGGCCTCACCAGTGATGATGGCGAGGCGGCTACGGCCCGATTGCTCAACATGTTCAAGCACCTGTTGCAATGCCTTCAGATCGGCGGCACGGCCAACCATGGAAGAGCGCAACCCAGCCAGGCCGCGCATCGTCACCAGGCGCGAATCGGAGGGCAGCGGGCGGTAGGTCTGGAGCGGCAGATCGACGCCCTTCACCAACAGGGGTGGCATTGGTTCATAGCGAAAGAGCTTTGATGTGCGCTCATAGGTCGATGTGCTGACCAACACGGTTCCTGGGAGCGCAGCCTTTTCAAGCCGAGCGGCAATATTGACGGCATCGCCAAGGACGGTATATTCGGCGTGCTGATCGCCACCCAGATGTCCAGCCACAACACTGCCGGTATTGATGCCGATCCGCACCCGGAAATCGATGCCCTGGCGCTCACGGATCTGATCGCGCAGCGGCTCAAGCACTGCCTGCATTTCTAGCCCGGCCCGCACGGCTCGTTCCGGGTCATTCTCGTGGGCGATTGGTGCGCCAAACAGTGCCATCATGCCATCGCCGGTGTATTTATCGATGGTGCCCTCATAGTGCAGAACAACCTCGGCCAACACCCGCAGCGTATCGTCCATCCAGACAAACACTTCCTCACTATCGAGTTCCCGCGATGTCGCCGTAAAATTGGTGACATCAACGAACACAACCGTCACCTCACGGCGGGTGCTGGCCTCTGGCACCGATTGCGTGACCACAGCGGGATCTGGCGCAATTGGCGCAGCCTGCACCAGCCGTTCGCCACAGTTTCGGCAGAATCGGTCGCTGCGCTCAATCACGCCTGCACAGGATGGACAACGCTGCATGAACAACCTCTCAATACAGCTTAATTTTATGCCCCGCGCCCTTCAGGATTTCGCTGGCGATCACATGGCGCTGGATCTCGTTGGTTCCCTCAAATATCCGTGTGACCCGCGCATCGCGATACATGCGTTCGAGCGGCAATTCGCGTGAGAAGCCCATCCCGCCATGGATCTGAATGGCCTCATCAATGATCTGTGATGCTGCTTCAGTACAGAACAGCTTGACAATGCTCGATTCGAGGGTGGCATTCTCGCCGCGATCCACCTTACCAGCACAATCGTAGACCATCTGCTCCATTGCGTAGATCTTGGTGATCATATCGGCCAGCTTGAACTGGATGGCCTGGAAATCAGCAATCGGGCGGCCAAACTGCTGGCGTTCAATTGCATACTTGAGCGACATCTCATAGGCTTCCTTGGCCGATCCAAGGCTCGATGCGCCAAGCCCACAACGGCCAATATCAAGCGTCTTCATGGCCGTCACAAACCCGGACCCAACCTCGCCAAGCACATTTTCGGCAGGAACCCGGCATTCCTCGAAGAACAGGGATGCGGTATGCGATGCACGCAGGCCCATTTTCGGCTCGACCTTACCGACCTTGAAGCCAGGGAAGTTCTTCTCCACAATGAAGGCCGTGATTCCGCCACGAGCGCCCAGTTTGCGATCATTGGCAGCAAACACAACCAACACATCGGCAAATGAACCATTGGTGATCCACATCTTCGAACCATTCAACACCCAATCCTCACCATCGCGGCGGGCTGTCATGCTGATATGCGCGGCATCACTGCCAGCATTCGGCTCGGTGAGCGCCCAGGCTCCCCACAACTGGCCAGCAATCAATGCACGCAGGTATTTATCCTTCTGGCGTTCGTTGCCAGAAAGATAGATCGACATGGCACACAACTGGGCGTGGGCACCAATAATCGTTCCGGTTGAGGAGCATTTGCGGTTTAGTTCCTCCATCAACACACAATAGCCAAGCACACCGGCCTCAATGCCACCATATGTTTCTGGGAAGGGGATGCCAATAAAGCCAAGCTCGCCAGCTTTTTTGAGCATCTCGAACGGCACGCGCTCTTCTTCATCAATGATACTGGCGATCGGAGCGACTTCTTTATCCACGAAGCGGCGGATCTCCTGCCGAAGCATACGAAGATCCTCGGGAAGCACATACTCCATTGTGCGGCTCCTTTCATAAAGCCTATGGTATAATCGCAGCAAATTCCAGGGGTATTGTAGAACGTTGGCGTTCCAGGCGCAACCAAATAAATTATGATCGCTTCCATTCGCGGAATATTGCTTGCCACTGGCCTGGATTATGCGGTGATCGAGACTGGCGGGGTGGGCTTTCAGATCTTCGCACCCCGGCCTGTGCTTGGCGCCCTGGGTGCCTTTGGCGATGCTGTGCATCTGTACACCCATCTGCTGGTGCGTGAAGACGCTCTGACACTGTATGGGTTTGCGACGACCGAGCAGCGCCAGTTGTTTGAAACCCTGTTGAGTGTAAGTGGTGTTGGCCCAAAAGTAGCTCTGAGCCTGCTCTCATCTGGCCCAATCGATGAACTACGCGCCGCTATTGCTGGTGGCGATATTGCGCGGCTCTCACGGGTTCCGGGGATTGGCAAAAAGACGGCAGAGCGCCTGGTTCTCGAACTTAAGGGCAAGATCGATCTGCGCGGCCTGCCAACGCCATCTGCTGCAACACCAGCCGCCGCTGCTGCGAATGCGGAACTGGCCGAAATGTTGAGCAGCCTGGGGTTCAGTACTGGCGAAGCCAATGCAGCTATTGCCGCCCTGCCAGCCGATGCCCCGCCCAGCCTGGAAGAACGCCTGCGCTTGGCACTGCGCTATTTTGGTGGCGCGTGAAGCAATTGCTTTACCGTTTCTCGATGCCGAGCGCATTCTGACGCTGTTTTGCAGCAAAGCGTGTGTTGCTTTACCACACAGCGTGGTATATACTGGCCAGAAATGATCTGTTATCCATCAGGAGGCCGCCCATGGCCAGCACCGAAGCCAATACGCAATCGACCAGCCTTAGCAGCGAGCGATCTTCCGCTTCCAATAGCCAGCCGCCAAAGCGCAATACACGCCTGACTTCCTTCTGGAAGGCATTGATCATCACATCCTTTGCGATCAATCTGATCCTGATATTTGTTGTGCTGTTGTTGGCTGGGTTTATCATCCAGTGGCAGAACCAGATTGGCGGAACAATCGGCGGTGTGCAGGGGTTCGCCCGCAATAATGTTGCCGAACTACGCAGTGTTGTCGATGGCCTGGAAGGCGCTTCGATCAAAACAACCATTCCGCTTGATGATGTGACCATCCCGATTAAACTGGATGTGCCGGTCAATCAGGAGACAACCGTTGAGCTAACGGAGGCGGCACAGGTGTTTGTTGAGGGTGCCGATATTGATCTTGGGTTAGCAGGCCGTTTGCGCGCAAATGTCAACTTGCTGCTGCCAGTTGGCACAAAACTCAAGATTCGGTTGAATCTGAATATTCCGATCAATCAGCCACTGCCACTCAAGGGCCAGGGTGTCGAAGTACCGGTCGTTATTCCGCTGAAGGGAACCGAACTTGGCCCACAGTTCCGGCGGCTTGGTGAACTCGTTGATCGCTTGGCTGGCCCGGCTGCACCACTGCTTGGCCTGGATATTCCAGAGGTGCGTCCTGCGCCAACGGTGCCAACAGCAGTACCAAAGTAGGGATACGATTGGCACCAGAAAAACTCATTCTGTGGGATATTGATGGCACCCTGCTGTATACGGGTGGGGTTGCCGGTGCGTGTATGCGGGCTGCCATGCAGCAGGTCTATGGGCGCGCATCCGCGGGAGAACGCCACCAGTATGCTGGCAAGACCGACCGGCAGATCATTCTGGAGACATTTGCCGACCGTGATGAGGACGAATTGATCGGCCAGCTTGATCTGTTTACCAGCACATATTTAGGCGAACTGCATGCCAATCGGGCTGCGATCCTAGAGCGTGGCAATGTGTTGGCTGGCGTCCGCGATGTTCTGGCCAGCCTTGCCAATCAGCCGGTTGTTCAATCGGCACTAACCGGCAATCTCGCGCCGGTTGCACGCCTGAAACTGGAACTGATGGAATTGAGCAGTTTCATTGATCTTGATGCTGGTGCCTATGGCAGTGATCACCACGACCGCAAGCGGCTGCCGGAGATTGCAGCAACCCGCGCCGCACAGCGCTATGGGCGCGAGTTTCGTGGAAATGATATTGTGGTGATTGGCGATACGCCCTTCGATATTGCCTGTGGCCGAGCCTTCGGAACTCGTACTATCGCAATCGCCACTGGCCCATTCAGTATGGATGACCTCGCGGCACACAACCCCGATGCCGTATTTGCCTCGCTCACCGATACCAATGCGGTGATGGCAGCAATTCTGGCCTGATAGCCAAGAATTCAGAACTGTAGCATGAATTGCTTGGCAACAATCGGTACGGGCGGTTCGCGAACCGTCCCTAACCCCTGACCCCTAAGACATTTGTGTCAATTCCCCTCGAATCTAAAGACATTTGTGTCAATTCCCTCTTGACACAGAACAGGCGTTTCCTCTATAATGAAATTCGCTACATTAGTTCTAGCGAACACCCTTGCGAACTTGCCAGGGCAACATTCAAGAAAGGAAGCGGTGATGCGCTCGTCAGATGGCCTTTCGGCCCGCCAGCGCGAGATCCTCGCTTATATCGAGGAATTTTTACGGAGCACTGGGTATCCACCAGCGATCCGCCAGATTCAGGAGAAGCTTGACATCTCCTCCACCTCGGTAGTCGCGTACAATCTCAAGGCGCTCGAAAATAAGAAATTGATCAAGCGTGAAGGCAAAGTCTCACGTGGGATCAGCCTTCCTCCCGGTGCAGCCCTGGCACCAGCACAGGTCAGTCGCACGATTGCCGGGCAGGTACGGGTTCTTGGCACGATCACGGCTGGGCAGCCGCTGCCAAACCCAGAGGATACATCAACCAGTGATGCCGAGATGGTTGACGTACCAAATGAGGTTGCGTCACCAGAGAAGCTCAGCGATGTCTACGCGCTGCGGGTGCGTGGGAATTCGATGATTGATGCACTGATTGCTGATGGCGACATTGTGTTGATGCGCTACCAGGAGCATGCCGAGAACGGCCAGATGGTAGCAGTGCGCATCGAGGACGATAATGCCGTCACGCTGAAGCGTTTCTATAACGAGGGCAGCCGCGTACGGCTTCAGCCCGCCAATGTAACGATGGATCCAATCTTCGTTGAGGCGGCAAATGTACGGGTTGAGGGTCGTGTGATCGGTGTCATGCGCTCGATGAGCTAGCCCTATTCTCTACACACTTGCGCCAGGGGCACGGCTGACAAGCCGCGCCCCTGGCGTTTTTTGCATGCTGTGGGCTGATTACTCCGTCAACGAAGTTTTCCGGTATTTCGCACCATATTGCCCGCACCCCCGGTTCCTCTCCCACGCCGAGGAGAGGGGAGCCAGCCGTACTGAGGAAGAATACCCGATTATGTAATTTCCAGAGTAATCAGCCTGCGACAACGGGACGATCTACCCATAGCCGCGTGGCTTCAGCCCGCGGTAGCGTGGGGTTGACACGACCCAATGACATGGAAAGATCCATCAGCCCGCGGTAGCGTGGGGTTGACACGACCCAATGACATAGTACACAATATCTTGATTGCCTACGCACTAACCAGCAGTGGCCGGAATTTCGGCCCATAGACCAGCAGGGCATCCTCGCCCAGATCGACGAGTTTACGGGTGACCATCTCGACTGGCATGTCGATGGTGATCTGATCTGGATCACAATCGGTGAGTTGCGCGGTGATCATTGGCCCTTCGTTGAGGCGCACCAATGCCAATAGATAGGGTGCCTGTTCGTCATATCCAGCTGGCGGTTGGCGGACAACGGTGAATGAGTAGATCTGGCCGCGGCCGCTCAGGGTGTGCGGTTCCCATTCTGGGTTGGCATCGGGATTGGGCGGGAACTGTATATCGCCGGTTGCCCGATGGCGCTGGCCTTCTAATCGGTAGCGGGCTGCACGTAGCCGCCAATGTTTTGCAAGATCCATGGGTGTTCCTTATGTATTGGGAATGCGATGGGCGAATGCGATCCGATGGGCGAACACGAGGTTCGCCCCTACGATGATGACGATAACGACGCGGGTGTGATGGGCGGGTGGGTCGATGCGATCCGATGGGCGAACACGAGATTCGCCCCTACGATGATGACGATAACGACGCGGATGTGATGGGCGGGTGGGTCGATGCGATCCGACGGGCGAACACGAGGTTCGCCCCTACGATGATGACGATAACGACGCGGGTGTGATGGGCGGTTCACGAACCGCCCCTACGATGATGACGATAA
>Ga0163144_10012436_pt1 | contig 17876 bp, 6 predicted proteins | sample OliLak19BULKMAT1_FD_123175 | JGI IMG/M metagenome (GOLD analysis project Ga0163144, IMG submission 123175) | Freshwater microbial mat bacterial communities from Lake Vanda, McMurdo Dry Valleys, Antarctica - Oligotrophic Lake LV.19.BULKMAT1 | ecosystem: Environmental > Aquatic > Freshwater > Lake...
AACTGTGCAATTGTCAGTACAACCAATCTTTGTACCCAAGATCTCAACCTTACTTTTGATGCATATAGTGCTCCCACTTCACTTCCCATTAAACTTCAAAATAATGAAGCAGGAACTAATATACTTCAAGTAACTACCTGCCAAAATAGTGTGTGTGCACAACATGATGTAATGTTGCATATCGCTTCAGCTTCTCTGAGTCGTCTTGCGGTTACGCTTCCAGGTGATGTTGTGGTTAAGGGGGGGACATTCCCTATAGCAGTTCGTGGATTTGATACTTATGAAAATGCAATTACCTATTCGACTGTCCCATACGTGATGCATCTATCTGGAGCTACATTCTTGGGCCAACCAGCAGGAACAACCAAAACAATTATGAACTTCTCTGAAGCAGCATATCTTATAGATACTGCGTGATCGACCGATTCGCAAGTTACCGTCAATCTAATGCCCCAAGATCCTGCATTACCTACTTTGTCTCATACCATCCCATTGATTCCTGCAACACTTGGAGTTCAATCTACGCATGGAGGAGCAAATGGTGTAATCTATCGTCTCCCAAACGCACAACAGTGATTTACTACAGCAAGCAGTGCTGGAGTAATTGAAATCAATGATAGTATCTTGCCACATCTAAATGTAAATATAAAGGCTCCAACCAAAAATTCTGAAGATTCACTTCTCAATCCTATCACAGTCCAAAGCCTTAATGGTTTAGTAGAAATTGGAACTACTGTAGCAAGACAAACTGACAATGGATTCGCACAACAGTCGTTCAATTCTACAGAAACATTTTTGTACGAAGGAGAGCAGTTAACAATTACATTACTGCCAAGTGGTAGAGCATGAAAAGACGAAATTACAATAACTTCCCCTGGTCTTCCTACACAACGTATCCCAGTGACTATTCTTCCTAGCTGACCAGATGTAATGAATATTTCCTTTATTGGAGGAGATAGTTCAAGAAGTGGTCAGATACTTCAGTGACAGGTCTTTATCGCTGATAGTCGATGAAATAGTTACAACGAACTTGCGCAAGTACAACTTGATACGCGAGGAGAATTTGAAATTGAATGACCAAGCACTATAACAACTTCTTGATGATATGCTCAATTTACCTGAACGGTAACATGATGATGAGGGTGAGGATGTAGATGAAAAACTAGTCAGTCACAAGTAATGTTTGAAGATGAGAATGGTCCGGGAGGACAGCAGGAAAATGAAAATAATAACGATAATGAGGATGAAGATGAGAATGGTCCGGGTGGTCCAAACCCTCCATCAGGACCAGGATGAAATCTTCCTCCTACGCAAGGTAATCCAACGCAACAGCCTTGACCAATAGGGCCAGATGATCCTATAAATCCTGATGGTCCAAATAGCCCGATCGACCCTACCTCAGATCCAGAATGACCTACTGAGCAAGGACCTCCTAATGGTGAAGGTGATTGAGAAAATGAAGATGAAGGTACAACTCCTCCTGCAGTTTGTGCTTACGACGAACCAACTGAAGATATCTTGCCTGATGATGCACGATATGAAGATTGATATACATTTGCAGAAGCAGAAATTACAACCGAAACGGTCTTATGGCCAAATAATGCAGTGGAAGATGATCTTAATGTGATGTACTTAAATCTTTTTGGAAAAGCTTGGGGTAATGATCTTAATACGGTTAGATATTTGAAGAATACCAAAACTTTGGCAATCACTACTCAGTTCCATCCAGATGCATTTGCGAGCGCATGAACTATTGCTACATTATTACATCCAGACGGACGCGTACAAGATCCACTAGGTATTGTTTCAGAACTTCGTGCTGATGGAGGCGACTTAGTTATTTCATTAGGAAGACAAGAAGGAATTGGTCGTGTGATCTTATGATCATATACAGAGTTCGATTTTTACTCAGTTAATCCTCCTACAACTCCTTCAGGAGAGCGTGGCTTGGTTATCTACACACCATGATTACTAGATAGTTTTGTAACATCCAATAAACTTGATTCGTACAAAGTGCGAGTAAATGATTTGCTGTTAATAGATTTTGCAAGAGGGTATATGCATCCTGAAGCTCAGATGATTTTGTGATGAGTTTCTGGCTCATATCAGACATGGCAGATGTTGTACCAAAACAAGCCAGTTGGAACTTTTGCAGTGCGGAGAAAGCCATTACCTCTTGCACCGTATATAAGAGTTCATAATGGAGGATATGAAATTGAAAATATGCCATTTGGATGATCGACCAACTCTGATATTGCATTGAGTATTGTACAATTACCTCAAGATGGATTTGAAGGAGAGTCATCAATATTTGAGTCAATCCAGACAGCAATTAATCCAAGAAAAGATGTTTGATTCAGACATCAGTTTATGAACATGACTAATTTTGCTCAGGGCCTTCCGGTGGGACAAGCCACTCAACACTTTGGTGGACCTTTCGTAATAAATTATGGTGATCCATTTCTCAAGAGAACAAAAGAAAACCGTACAGTAAAATCTACAGACTATGATGATGGAGTAGGAAAGATGATTTTCTCAGACAGTGATGATATGTTGGATGTAGATACCATCGATTACAATCATGACGATAAACCAGACATGATTATCGCTTACAAAGATTGATCAATCAGAATATTGCAAAATCATGGTGGAGCACAACCGTTTATGGATTTGTGAATGTTGATAGTAGTCGCTGATGGTATCAAAGAAATGTTTGGCGGTGATGTAGATGGTGATGGACGAGAAGATATTATGGTCAGAACCACAAGTGATAAGCTTAGAGTTTATCGTAACGATAAATGAATTTACGAAGTAGATGGGCAGATAGTCTGTCTAGATATACCCAATGGCGATAAAAACGTTGCGCAGGTTAGACAGTTGTTTGGTGAAGATATGGATGGCGATGGGAATTTGGATATTATTACCAATGACGTCAACGGTGATATTAAAGTATTCTACGGGTGAGGAGGAAATGGAGGAGCGAATTATCTTTCTACAGATCCCTTTGTGTGTGATGATGAGTGGAAATCTAGACAGAATATGCAGTTGGTGAAAAGTTTCTGAACAACTCTAGGTGGCCCGATCGCTGATGAAAGTCTTCGTCACTGGCCGTGACTTAGAGCTATCGATCCCGATGAAGATGTTGCTTTTGATGAAAAATTACTAGCAGATGAACTGGAATGAATTGAGAACCAGCCTGACTTCGAGAAGATGAACAAAAGGCAGATGAAACAATACGCAAAAGATCAAAAAAAGAAATGATGAGCTTACCCTTTGAGTATTGACCCTCAAGCGCTTCTTGATGAGGCATCAAAAGTTATTGATCTTGTAATTGCAGCTCCTGATGATCTGAAACCTATTGCTGAGAGATGATTAGATCCACTATATTGAGTTGTGCGTGCAATAGATCCTACTGAGATGACACCAAGATTTGATGTTAGCAAACAGTTTGTGGATGTAGATGGGGGGAATTTGTTAAAGGGTGACCTCGTGGATATTCATGTTTCTCTTAATCCTGTGTGAGCCGTATGACCCGTTACTTATTGGGAAAAACTTGATGGCCCATGGATTGTTTATAAAGATGAGTATAATATTATAGATCCATTTGAGTTTGGAGATCTTCCTGAGGATGCAGATATTGATCGGAACGTGTGATGATGATACGAGTTTAGAATAGCAAACTTACCTCTAGCAGGCAGTTCGACATTCACCTATACCGTTCAGTATAATGGTGATGGGTATGTAAATATTGATATCGAAACAATCAAGAAGGAGTTCTTCAAAGGACCGAGTGATAACTCATTTATCGGAAAACTTGCAAGCCCGGTCTATGCACAAGCATGACGAGAAAAGCGTATTAGGGCATATCCTGTGGATGCATGTTACAAACAGTATCGATTATTTAGTCCTGGAGAGTCTCTTATAGACTTACAAGACTATCTCGATGAAAAAACAAAAGAGTATGAAAAATACTTCAATGATCAGCGTGAAGCTGCTATGAGTACTATTATTAGTGATGAAGACTTTGATGCAAAACAGATTAAAGACTATATTGGAGCAATCCCATGGTTGAGAAATAGTGAGTTTGAAAGCCGGAAATCTATTAGACTGAATGAGATATTCACGACCTGAATTTGAGAAACATCCATTGAGATAGATACCGAAGAATACCTTCAGTTCTTTGTGGATGAAGCGGTACTTAAGATTAAACAACTACTTAAAGATGATGCAGAAGGACTAATTGATGAGAACTCGTTGTGACTCTTTGAAGATTTTGAATTCGGATATCAGAAATGTTCAGGAGTTAAGTTTGGGAAGGATCTTTGTGGACAGGGATTACCGATTCCATTCAATATAGACTTCCTCTCTCCGGGTACATTCAATGTTATGTGATGTAAGTTAACGGACTTCAAAGGATTACCCTTGTTCGCATTCCCAACCAACTGAACCGTGCCAATTTGGCCAATCTTTCCAAATGGTGCAGGATGAGTTTTCGGATGAAGCACATCTCAGTTTAGATTATACGTTTCTCCTACTTTGACTGCATGATTGTGAGTTACGCTTTGTTTCGCACCATTTACTGTTGGTATGAAGATTAAATCTCCTCCATGAGATTTCGTAGGTAACTGTCTAGTGATTGCTGGAAATCTGTGACCACAATGTAAGTCGGGTGACCCCGTCAAAGAAACAACATTGAAAGAACAAGAGTCGAGATATATCGTCGAGGAAGAGCAACGCGATTTAGGTAGAATTTGAACATGCGAACAAAGAGTTCACGAGGCACAGCCGTTTGAATCTGATGTTCTTGGAGATAAAGTGATTATCTGAGGTAAACCAATTAGTATACAAGCCACAAATGAAAAAGAAGAGTTTAATGCTGATCGCATAGATATTAATCTTGCATGAAATGGTCCAGGTGTAACCACGGATGTCATCCAACTAGATAGAGACTATCTCAAGGGAGGTACATCATTTGACCTTCAGATTGAAGGTGGAAATGTTAAATGACTTGCGCAATGTATCGTGAGAAAGTGGGTTGAAAACCAAACAAGATATTTCGCCAATAATGCGCTCCATATGCATATTGATATTATGTTCCCTGATATTAGCGAACTAGGTAAAAATATCGATAAACTAAAAGACGTTGATGATCTACGAGCAGTTCAATTCGATCGAGATCAATACGGTAAAGCGTTTGAAAAAATTAGCTCACCTGGTACCACAGAGCCATATCAAGATGATACTGAAGGAAATAAGAAAACTATTTTCCCCTCTAAATCACTATTGACTGCTGTTAACACTACTCTTAATAATCCGTTTGAAACTGTCGCTGCATACTTTGAAAATATTCCGTTGGTTAACTTTGAAGATCGTACCACGTCATTTGAAATACCATTCTTCTATCAAGAAGATCTTGTAAGATATGAGGTGCATCTACGTTCATGGATTGAAAGAAATGAGATAAAAGTAGCTGAGCGAGCAAATAGTCCAGTTATTACTGCAGACGCTCTCAATCTTATGAAGCAAGCCCTAAGTAATGCAAGAAGAAACCTCGATAGAATAGAGGCATATAGAGAGTTGCCACTAAAAATAAATGCACTGTTGCACACCTACGATCAGTACTTAATAGAGGTGTACCGCTTCGTGGATGACTTTATACAAGAGATTGTGAGCTGGTTGCAGTACAACGCAAGTAGGTTCTGACAACGAGTAGATTTTGCAATTTTATTGATTTGAATTGCGGAGACGCGACAAGTACTTATCGACTTCAGTGTCGAACGACATAGTAAGTGCGCAAAATGTAGGCAAGATAACTACGACTTCTACTCGTGCAAGCTAAAGATGTTGTGTTTCGATCTTCCGATCTTACCGATACCGAATTTCCACATTCCAGATATATATCTAGACCTTTCTGAAATAAATATTGGGATAGATATTATTATTCCGCATTTCCAATTTGTGCCTAGAAAGTTCTCGTTCCCTCGTCTACCTGAGCTTCCTGATCCAAGAGATATAGAGATTGAAATTAATATTCCTGATATTCCAGTTTTACCGCTTCCGCCTCCGCTACCAGATCTACCAGAGTTGGATATGGATATTGACCTTGAACTACCTACCCTACCTCCTCCTCCTAAGTTGCCAAAAATAGCTCCTGCAATCAAAACTGTTGTGAAGATCGCGGACTTTATTGGTACTTTGCTATGCTTGGTGAAGGGTAGTATCGGACTTGTTGCAGAACAAGGAGTGAAGACGAGAGTTGAACAAATGACTCAAAGAAAACAAGATGTTGAACCATTCGACAGTCTGAAAATTACTCGACCTGAAAGTCCACAAGCGTGATATGATTATAAGATTGGAGGATATCTTGATGTAAAAGTTGATTTTGCCCTCCTGTATGACGCCGTAGACTCTATCGCAGAAGAGCGGAATCAAGCAGTAGATGTTCCATTTAATGCTGCAAGAAAAGACAAAAGAGAGTTGATTAAGGAGTTTGGGGAAGTTATAGATGGCGCGATAGATGATCTTGGAAATAGAGTTGATGAATGAATTGATGATCTCGGAGAAGATTTAGGGATCGATCCTGACCTATGATGATTAAAAGACAACATAGAGTTTGATGGAGATGGAATAGAGTTCAATATTGGTGGTGTGGGTGTAACTCCTCAGCTGCCAGTTGCATCAGACTCTAAGTCTATACTTGCTGCAATATGAGTTTCTCTTCCTGAAGAGATGCAATCTTACTTAGATGCAAAAAATGATCGTTATGTAGGAGGAGAGGTAGAGGATGTTCGTAAGATCTTGCTTGAAGGACTAGATTTCCTTGCACAACGTGCTGATCTGCCTCACTTATTAGCAGCTATTCAGGATACTCAAAGAATTTTAACGACGGATCATGCCGTACAACCAAATATTAAATGAGTAGAAACAGTGCGTGATCGCGTCAAAAAAGATATCGATCTCCTGCGCGAAGAAAATGATATACAGATAAAATTACTTACTGAGTGATACGACTCTTTCTTGGATAGCTTGAGTGCAAACACAATGATTGCAGATGATTCTCAGATCAAGACATATGGTAGTTCTTTGTTTAACGCAAACCAATCACTCATAGATCGTTTGCATGATCAACCGGCCCCTATGGAGACGTATCTAGCTCTTAATAAGCCCTTTGTAGAAGGATTTAGAGAAAGTCTTCAGACTCATAGCGCATATGAACTCGAAATGAATGTTCTAGAACATGCAGATCTATTACACTACTTCGATGATATAAGTACGAAGATGAATGCCGCGGAAAATATCATTGACGAACATAATCGTTCACTACTTGCAGTAAATGTAGATCCGGATGGAAATCTATGAGGAAATTCAGATGGGAATAGTTGATGATCCCCTGATAAAAATGGAAATCCATGAGGAAATAGTTGAGGATGATCTTCTACTCCTGCAGTGAGTTCATTGGATATTGATTTCAGCCAATTCGTGAATTGATTCTTGATACCAGGGAAAGATGGCGATTACCATGATATTATTGCATGGACTGAAAAAGCAAATCAGTTCTATAAGCAAAACACCTATGATGTGTTAGATATTAATGGTGATGATGAAGATGATATTCTATTGTATGACACCAATCATATCTATGTAAAATATGGTAAACAACAAATTGATCACCCAGGAGGATGAGGTTCTAGCTCGTACAATGTAGTAGGTCCTTTTGCAAGTATGCAAACATTGATTGATGAGGTAAAAGATAAACAAGGGCGATACGAAGGATGAGGAGGAACCTATAAATTACGAGATGAAGAGATGGTACGTTATCAGTTTGCAAGAAATTGACAAGATCATTCATCAATGGTATTCTCGCGGGAAAACGATCCACGTACAGCTGGACGAGTTGTCGAGGTTGCAGATCATGTCGCGTTGAACCATGAGAAAAATCGATGAGGACGTAACGATAAGTCTGTACGTTACTTGGTTGTATTGCCTGAGACTCTCAGCGAGAAAGGATTGGATATCGAGATCGAAGATCAGTTGGCTAAAGATAGCATAGAAGACTACCTGAAAGATGGCAAGATAGTACAGGTAAGGCACTACGATGGTGCTACCGCAAGTGTGCAGTCTTTACTTGAGGATATAGAAAGACAGTGGTACTATACCAAAGTCGCTCCACTTCGTCTCGAACAAACATCAAATGGAGGTGGATTCCTTGGACTCTTCGGATCCAAAGAGCCAGACTTTGTATTGAAGAAAGTGGGTCCATGGTCACACCAAGAAGTTGCGGGAGTGCAATACCGAGCAGACGATCAAAAACCTACCGCTACCATAGAAATGATTAGAGAGATCACTGGAGAAAAAGTTGCAGAAGGAGTATTGTTGAAGTGAAATATTAATACAAAATATAGGATAGAAGTGAAGCGAGAAGATAATGCAAAAGTTGTAGAAAATCGAGTCATACGAACATGACAGGAGGTGAAGCGTGAAGATGGAGAAGAGTTAACAATTGAAGATCTTAAATTTAAGCAACCTCGTGAGGATTATCTTATATTTGGCGCGATAGATCAAGCCGGAAATGTATGACAACAAGCAGTCTTATTGCAGATTGGTGTGCCGGAAATTGAGATTGATGAGATTGTCTATAAGTCACTTGGAGCAGATATTATCGCAGAGCTTTCGTCTACTATTGATGAAGGGTTAGTTAAGTTTCAAAGAGAAAGACAGTGATATTGGGAACCTCTTGAACCAGATACCTATCCTGTAAATCCTACTGATCCAAAAGTGAAGTGATGACTCTTCCCATTTGATACTGATATCACCTTATTTGATGAGGAAGGAAATCCTGTCGCTACACTTAATAGTGATTCGGGTCAACTCACTTTTGAAAACTGCCAGTGAGATTCATGTGGAGCAGGATCTAATTCAAATAGCAATAATAGCAACAATAATTCAAACTCAAATAATAATAGCAACAATAATAACTCGAATTCAAACTCGAATTCAAATTCAAACAGCCAATCAAACAATAATTCAAATGGCTGATCACAAGGAGGTAATAACTCCAATAACCAATGAGGTACCGGATCAGGCCAAGGCCAAGGATCAACAGGTTGAAACTCTGGAAATTGAGGAAATAACTCTAATCAGAACGCGTCTATGTTTGTCGACTTCATTGAGTCAGGGAATCCACAACTACATATTATCTTGGGCGGATCTCAACAGACCTCATTTACAATAAATATGCAAAGCGAGTCGCTTGTGGGTCAACAACCTATTGTATTGCTCGATGGGACCTATCAGATACTTCCATTGGATGATGGATACTTCTGAGACTTTGAGTGAGGGCGATGTGTATGACCTCTTGATGATGAGTGTCATATCTTTATCAGTGAGGAGTGAAATGTCTATCTTCCTGAACCATATCGTTACCAGTATCTCGCAGACTATATTTATAATACACAAGGTGAGTATGCTAGTTATATAATCCATACTACAAACGGTGACAATGTAATGCGTATAGACTTTATTCCTGTTCCATTTAACTAACCAAGATGATGAGCAAAAAAATTATCGGCATCAAATTGATTTGCATACTACTTTTCGTAGGTATATCTTTTGGTATGGCCTTGCCTGCGTATGCTGTGGGAGATTCAAACGATTGTACAATCTTTGCAAATACTGACGCTAATAAATATCCATGAACTGTAGAAAAACGGCTTGAGAAATGGGAGTTCCCTCCGCTAAAATACTTTACTCCAGAAGATCTACGTACAGTAGTCTTGCATCATCAAATGGCATGCTGCGAAGATGTCCTCAAGGAAGATCGTGCAATTTGTCAAAAAGCTAAAGAAGATAGTAGTGATTGTAAAAATTGCTATGCTCACAGTACTTATATGTTTGATCATCTAGTAAATATTGGAATGAGAAAGTTTGATGGTATTCAAGAACATTGTGATGAGTTACATATCTCATGCACGATGAGTAATAGCGCAGTAAAAACACTGGAGTGGAGAGAAAGAATAAATGAGATAGCGGAAGATGTAAAATGATATCCACCATCACTTATTATGGAAGAGTTTATAAAGTATCGATGAGATGGAAGTAAGGAGGCAGTAACCGATCCAGACAACATATGAAATGCTTACCGTTCGATGTGTGAAGAAGTTCAAAATGTTTATAAAGCGATTGGGGTAAATCAAGCATCGGACAACTCTAATGCAAACACTTTAGATCCTTGTTATGCCCTCGTGCAACAACGTTATATCAAAGAGTATATGTATGTTCGCACTCTTATGGTCGGAAAAGGAGTACAATACTTTATCCAAAACACAAACGATTATCTTGAAGAGTACTTTGTCAAAAGTAGAATGAGCGAACTTGTAAATAAATACGCGAGAATGGATAACTGTTTCACTACCGTCTTAAGATACGCTACCAAAACATCGTGTTGTAATGAATAATATTTTATTTGATAGTGTGCAGAAAATTATGAAACACCGATGAGCAATCATCATCTTACTTAGTGTAATACTATGATCACATAGTAGTGTTTTTGCGCAAGACTGTCCAGCGTGTGATATGCCTCCTCCTCATCTTCAAATGTACGAGGGAGTGATGAGTGAGTTAATTAGCTATATTGAAACTACACCAAAAGCGTGACCAGATGGATGAACTGGGAAAGTAGGATTAGCTATTACATCTGCTTTGGATGCTACGTTGACGAGTACAGCGTTGGCAAGAATACTCCCTCTACATATTTTGTGAGATGTATTTGGTAGTATTCAAATGCTTGCTGGAAGTCAGACGTTAGTGAGAGATCGAGAGACATTAATACGTATAGATAGAAATATAGGAATACAGACACTGTCTATGATTCAATGATCTCGCAATACTGACCCAATGCCCGATGCGGTACTTGCCAAGATTGATTGATCTTTAAAAAAATTGGAGTATGTGCAGTTAAGAAAGGGTAGCAATGGAGAGTATGTAATGAAGACTAAATGAAAGAATTGAGCGACCTATGGAGACCTTGCTACTTTATTGTGGCAGTTAAACTTTTTCTATAAGCAAATACATCTCAGTAAGCGATACAATCCATTACTTAAAGACGTTGGAGCATGATACCGGAAAACCGATAATGATATCGATGACGCGGGAGCTAAGAGTTTTGTTCCAGAAGATCTTCAGAAGTTTATATTACAAATTAATGCTATGGTGGGTCAAACTTTTGCACCACTATATGGATTTTTCCAATGACCCGCGCATGAATGGTTGGACTTTTGAGAAGATGGAGAATATATAGATCTCTATGTAACTATTCGAACTACACAGCAACAATATGAATGTTCTATCGGACTCAAAAGTGAGTGTAGTGAACGAAAAGAAATTAGAAAAGAAAGTTTAGCATTAGCGAAAGATCGTATCATCAATGATGGTGAAGATGCTATAAGAACATTTAAAGACGCTCGATGACGCCTAAAAGGCGCTTTGTGAGGATGAACTGCAGCTGACCAAAAGGCTGCACTTCAAAGAAAGCAATCGCTCACCTATAGTCAACGATGATCTGCTGCATGAGAAGAAAAGCGCAAGCTTCTTGAGGTAGATAGTCACATCGAACCTGCCCCTCAGTCAGTTAGTAGTCTTTGGAAATCTATAAGCAGGGTATGGAAGAAAAAAGCAGATACATTAGGCGAAGATGGGCAGAAAACTATAAGTTCTTCAACTCCTTCAAACCAGCCTTTGGCAAACTCTCAGAAAGATGCGCAGCTATATGAGGAAGATCCATTAACTATATTACAACAACAAATAGACGAGTTAGCAAAACAACCTCAAAACAAATTTACACAAGCTTGAGTAGGAATAAAAAATACTAGCTCGCAGATTGTATTAGAACAACAAGCAGAGCGTTTACAACTAACATTCCTTTCCGTTTTGTCTGCACAAGAAAATATGCAACAAGTAAGTATATTTACTGATGTGAAACGCACAACCCATAGATTCCCTCTCTTAAGCGCAGTTGTGTATAAAAATATAAATATCATAGGAGATAAAAATGATGTAGGGAAGCTTCAAAACGCCATGGGGAGCGTTTGTGAGCAACAGTGTTCAAATCTTGGCCCAACGTGTCGATACATTACGCAGTAATATTTAATTATCCATCACTTAACTTACATGAACAACAAAAAATTATTTATCGCAATCATCTTTAGCACTTTTGTGATAAGCGGATTTTTTGATCTTACATTTTCTCAGTCCTCAAATATCAATGAGACCGTATTAAGTTATGTGGGGAATATCTCTCATGAATGAACCACTATGACAGACCTACTTCTTAATCAACAAGAGACAACAAATACTAGACTGGGACTTATAAATCACTACTGCGATACACTCTTACATAAGAGAAAAGACATGGGAGGAGAAAAAGATATGACTATTTGGGAAATTAATAATAATGGATATAGATATGATCCAAGACAGTCATTATTTATGTACGTATTATGCGTGTGAGTTGACGAGAAAAATAATGGCAAAAAAATTGGTAGTGAAACATATGAGTACAGAGATTATATTAGTGAGTTTGAATCGATAAGTTATAAAGACGATGGTGGAGAGATTGCGCCTCCTAATATTACAGAGTTACTCAAAGAAGAACGAACTTCAGAGTTTGATTTTAATGACATATGGTGACTTCCAGATCAGTGAACGCTTGATGCTGATGATAATGATGGAGAGCAATGTGATCCTAGTACGACCATGCAGGGATGCCAATTTACTGAGTTTGCTCCTCGCATTTTCAATACGATTATGAACGATTACGGCAATCTCAAGCTTGCAGCAATCTATGGATATATTTATGGCGAATCTGTCGAACAAATTGATAAGTCTATAGAAGCGTTTTCGCAAGCGTACTTTGGGATTGATCCCAAGATAGATAAAGACAACCCATGTAATGATGCATCTATCATATACCTCAATGACAAAAAACTAGAAGGAGATAAAGAACATTGTTCTCATCCAAGAACTTATGGTATGGTCAAGCAAACATTGCTCTCAGCAAAGAGATTAGCAGAAGATACCGTTTTGTTAGATACTAAAAAACTATTGGAAGAAGGCGTATGCGAAGACAGATTTAATACAACAAACAATCTTTTAAGATGTTCACTATCAAACCGCGGTGAGACATTTGCGACTAGCGATATGTGAACCTTCCAAAACTTATTGCTCAATGAAGTTATGTACTATAATTTATTTTTGAGTTATTATGGGGGAGAGATAAGCGCAAATCCAAAATATAATCCACTAAATCTATGAAGCTTCTCATTTAGTACTGAAAGAAACTCAAAAGAGATTGGCCAAATCACTCGCGAACAGTTTCTATCACAAGAAGCTATGGCTCAAATGAATCGTTTGTTGGCACACATCTATACAACCTATCCAGTACATGTTGGATTGATGGCTTACTTAGAGGACTTATTAGCATATAGAGCTACACTTATTAAATTATGGACACCGACAAATCAGCTTTATTATACACGGAGAAACGCGCAATCATGCCAAGCACCATAACCTTCTTAGTTCGTCTGGCGCAATCAATAGGAATCGTAACTATTACGAGCTTAGCAGTTTTTGGTATTTCTAATAAAGCGAATGCGGTAGATATCGATCTAATTCAGTTGCTTCAATCTCGAGAAAGTTCAGTTGAAAATAATGGGGATCGAGAGACTTTCTATAAAGCTGCATGAGATTGAGATATATATGAAAGAGCGTATGACTTAGCACAACTTCGTGTTGCGGGACCTGCAGTGCGTGCAGTGGAGGCAACGGCAGAATATCTCACTGATCGTTGCGAAGAAGTAGATTTAAAAATACAAGACGTTGCAAATATTTTGTCTCATACCGATCCCGGGAGTCTCTTACTTACTAGTATGGATGCTGCGGATATGTTTGGAGTCGACGTAGAGTTGGGTAAGTTTGATGATAGCTGTCTTAAAGTGTTGGGATGTTATTATTATGACTATCTACAGAGCCAAAATATTGATATTAAAGATCTTGCATTAAGTAATACTTCCGCAGATACGTGTATGGGAATTGTGGTAGATCGTTTCTGAATAGAACAGTTAAAAATGACTACTATTGAATCTCTCAGAGATAGTAATTTCGGTGATGAGCTATTTGCGAACTGAGAACCTACTGATGCTCCATATGATCTTTTGGTAGATATTGAACAGATCTGAGATTTACTATTCACGCATAATGATGATCCCGCTGAAATTCATTTTTATAAGATGCTACCTTGATCAGAATATATTGATAATGATCCTAATGCATTAACACCATACGAAACTGAACAACCAGGATGGGATCAAGATGATCGTACTAAGCGTCGAGTGCCAAGTGCTGGAATACCATTGCAGTTCCCTGAGCTGCCAGAGTGAACATATCCCCCCTCAGATGATCTTCCAGAAACGCCTCCTACTCAAACATCGTTAGACGCACCTCAACAACAATGATGATTGGATAGTCCTGCGTGAGGAATAATTCAGAACAATATGTGTATCGTACCTTCGCTTGAACCAGCAGATGAGAATATACTGGAGTACGCAGAAGAAGAGTTTGAACAAACAACTAGCTATAATGAAGCGCTAGATCTAGATGAACGTGTTGCTATTGCGCTTGGAGCTAAACTCCTTCCAGAGATTCAAATCGAGATGGCGCTCGACCCCGCGTGAGCAGCAATATTGGCAGATCCAACAGTACAACAACAGGTTGAACAACTCGAAAGTGATGATGTTATGGGTAAAGAGTGACTAGAAGAACTTGAAGAGGAGTTAAAGCAATGCGTCAAAGATCATACTGATAAAGATGAACGTGCGTTCAAGAAGATTATCAAAAAAACGTTTACTCAGCCAACAGAGTTAAGCGCTTGCGCGACAAAAGCAATGTGTAAAGAGGTGGGATGAGAAGTCGGCACTAATCCAAGTATGGGAGACTACCGCATCAAAGTGTGTAAAATACCTAGTAAATCATCATATGGCGTTGTAAATAATCAGCCTGTAGTTTCTATAGAAGAGGTGATCGATGAGATAAATAATGTGTGCTTGTGATTAAAAGAAAGCTGACAATTAATTGAACATAACAAAACAAAGGATCAGCGAGATCATGGACTGATGCGTATTAAGTTAGGGGAAAAAGTTGCATTCTCTATTAGCGTAAGCTTTGGTCCAGTACGAGATGACGATGATGTTGTTGCAGAGAAGCGTAAGAGTATTGAAAAAAATAATTATCTACAAAAAACAATCCTTGGAATCACTGATAATTTATCATTTGAGCAGGAAAGAGATAAATATATCATTATAGCTTCACCACAACCTTGAGATGATATCGATCTAGGAAGGGAAGCTCAGGTTAAGCGAGATGAGTTCTATGCGCAACGTTCACAAGGTGATGGGATAGATAAGGCAGAGGCAGAGCAAGTAACACATTACGCAAAGTTCCTTGATGAGATGGACATGTTTCTTGATTATAACACAGAACTTCGATCTACAATCAACGACTATACTCATAGTCTAAATGCAAGTCGGCAGTGAGAAAAGTCAGAGTTTTCGAAAAAATCCGGTCAATAATAAATTTATTCCTAGAGAAGAAACTAAAACTATTGCTATAGATGTGTAATCTATTATTGTGTTCTCATCCTTTTGTACTTTTATTGAATACTATATTTACGAATGCTATTTATCTGAGATATTCATATCACCTCCAAACGACAAAATATTTTGTTGGACCGTATTCGTACTCGTATCGAAAAATTTCCAGATGAACGCACAATTATTTTTATGGGAGATTTTGTGTATCAGTTCAGTTATGATAGAAAAGCACTACTAGGATTATTCAATTTGTTTACTGACTTATATAAACAAGGGAAGCATGTATATGTTGTTGCAGGTAATCATGATCGAATTGCAGACCATTTTGTATACGAAGAAGCAAGACAGGCATTTAATCTGATACAATGAGATATAGACACAGATTGACAAGGTCGTTTAAGATTTATAACCCAGCCTACTTTCTTACATTTGGAAGGACAGGATGTTTTGGTTTTCCCGTTTACTCATCACTTTGAAAGTGATGCTCCGATAGATCCTAACTCTAATTTTGCAGAGCTTAGTAAATCAGTGAATCGCAATGAGCGCTTATCAGCAAAAGCCAATACTGTTTTGCGATCACACTTACATGATCGAAGAGCTCGTAAAGATAAAACAGAAAAGTTGTTGGTGATTCATCATCGATATATTATCAACACCGCATTCCCATGACAACAAGCAAAATTTTCGTATGCTAGTCCAGGGCTCTCTCAAGAACTTTTGTGAATGGACGATTTATTGTTGGTCTCATGACATTTGCATCAAGCATTTGTAGATCGTAATTACTTATGTACGGGTAGTATTCGACATACTTCTTCTCTTGAAGTAAATCAACAAAAGCGGTGCTTCCAGCGAAACACCAAATCAAATAAGTTGCAAGCTATGACGTGTACTATAAATCCGTATGTAATGATTGATGCTGACCAAGTAGATAAAATCAGTTCCAATGCAATTATTACACAAGCAGAACAAGTAAGAAGTGATGCATTTGATTTATTGAAAGGAGGAGATTGGAATGTATCTAAAGTAGAAGAAAACACTCCCATTGATCTTTCGGTGATTATATTACTCATAAAATCTTCACGCCGATCATATAGCGATTTGGAAGACTATTTAGCTTGAGGACTAATCCATAGCTTAGCAGATATAAAGCTCAAGAGCGTTTCAGTGCGTTCTTGAGAGCTTTTGACCGACTTAGAGCAGTCAGCAATGGCTTTGGATCGTAGTATAAGTGATCGAAAAAGTCTTCTACGTACCTATTTACAGCGTAAATACACTGATCGTGCCGGCAATTATGAGCAATTTCTTCAGGATTTGCAACTCTTATAAAAATCCGCAATAATACGCCAATTTTTGCAAAAACCCCTTACTGTGACTATACTATTGTAGTCATTTACTTTGCACAGATGGGAGTATGAAACGAACTTGTATAGGACCCAAACAAATGGTTCCGCGCATCCTTATATCAATAGCAAGCTTAGCGCTATTTTTTTCTGCTTGAATAACAGTGTTCGCAGGAGATAGTGATCCTTTCGGAGGAGGTACTCCGTTCGTCATTACGGATAATGAGTTACAAACATCTAATTCAGATTGAACATATAATTCTGATCCGAATGATGATACCAATCAAAATAGTGAAACGGTGCAAGCAATCACTGATTTGTTTGAAATTATCTTGAAGATTTTATATTTGATGCTTTGGCCATTGCTGGCAATCGCAGGAGCCAGCTTAGATAATACGTTGGTCTATGGTGATATTTTCTATTTGGATAAAGCGCTTTGGCAGTTTTGGCAAATGATTAGAACATTTGCTAATTTTGCCTTGGGATTTATTTTTATTGCTAGCATTATTGTCTCATTTTTTGGAGAAAATAAGAAGTTTGAAAAAATTTCTGTTAAGACGATTATAAAGAAGCTCTTCCTCGCAGGAGTTCTTGTTAATATGAGTTGGTTCATCGTAGCTGCCTTATTGGACCTATCCACTGTATTAGTATTCAGTCTTGGAGCTATGCCGCTAAATGTTGTAAGAGACGATGTGGAGAAAGAACAATGATTAGGTAAAGTGAGATATCTGACTACACACGCTTTTTATAATCAAGATACCTCACTCAATACCTCGCGTGATCAAGTAGAACATTCAGTAGTATACAGTTGTCCGTGACCAAATTTTGATCCCAACTGACCAAACGAAGACGGAGCCGGTCAGATTGTATATTATCTTCCGTGTAAAGTCGATGC
>Ga0163144_10012437_pt1 | contig 17875 bp, 22 predicted proteins | sample OliLak19BULKMAT1_FD_123175 | JGI IMG/M metagenome (GOLD analysis project Ga0163144, IMG submission 123175) | Freshwater microbial mat bacterial communities from Lake Vanda, McMurdo Dry Valleys, Antarctica - Oligotrophic Lake LV.19.BULKMAT1 | ecosystem: Environmental > Aquatic > Freshwater >...
AAGGAAGATCTCACGTGGCTGCTGCGTGGGGGTGGCATGTTCGGCGGCGCCGAGGTGGCGTCGCACCGGTTCAATGCTGGCGAGAAGCTGTTGTTTTGGGCGGGCGTCTTCTTCTTGGGGCTGATCGTCGTGGGTTCGGGCCTGGTGCTCAACCAGCTCGTGCCTGGCATCGAATACGTGCGCGGCAACATGCAGATTGCGAACATGGTGCATGCAATCGCGTCGCTGCTGATGGTGGCTCTCTTCCTCGGCCACATCTACATGGGCACGCTGGGCATGGAAGGCGCCTACCGGGCCATGCGCACCGGTGTAGTCGACGAAGCCTGGGCGCAGGATCACCACACCCTGTGGGCCGACGATGTGCGCGCCGGCAAGATCCCCGCACAACGTTCCGAATCGGCGCCCGTACTGGCGCGACCCACCTGAGGAGGGCGCATGAAGCGCACCGTCGTCCTGAGTCTTTCCCTGCTCGCGGCCGCCAGCGCCCTTGCGAAGCTGCCCGCACCGGTGCTGACCGATGAGGCCAAGGCCAAGGCTGCGGAAGCCGCAGCCAAGACCGCGCACGGCAACAAGGTGGCCGACTTCCAGTTGTGCCGCTCGATGGACAAGGTCGCCGTACGCTACCAAGCCGAGGCCAAGAGCGCCAGCAAGGAGCTGAAGACGCCGACCGCGACGCCGGCCTGTGCCGACCCGGGGCCGTTCGTCTACACGCCGACGGCCCCGGCGGCAGCAGGCCCGACCACCGCTGCGACATCCGGCGCAGCGGTGCCCGCAGCGGCCGCAGCCTCGTCTGCCAAACCCGCAGCCGGCAAGGGCTGATCCACCCGGCGTATAAACGCCCCATGCCATCCCAGCCCCGCGCTGCCGAGCCGCTGCCGCGGCTCCTGCCCTACCTCACCCGAGCCCAAGCCCCGCTGACGCACGAAGTCGAGGTGCGCGACGAGTTCGGACAGCGCCGACTCGTGCAGATCCCCGCCGAGCGGCCGCTGACGCTCTTCGTCGACAAGCGCGAGGTCGTCACGCTGATGACGCTCGGCGCGGCACCCGAGATGCTGGCGCTCGGTTACCTGCGCAACCAGCGCCTGGTCGACAGGCTCGACGACGTCGAGTCGATCACGGTCGATTGGGATGTCGAGGCCGCGGCGGTCAAGACACGCGCGGGTGCCGCCCCGGTCATCGATTCACGCACCGCGCGCCGCATCGTGACCACCGGCTGCGGCCAGGGCACGATGTTCGGCCACCTGATGGACGAGCTGGGCGCATTGAAGCTGCCCTCGGCCGCGGCCGCGCGCATCCATCAGTCGACGCTGCACCAGCTCAACGAGGCGATGCGCAAGACCGACAGCGTGCACCGCCGCGCCGGCTCGGTGCACGGCTGCGCGCTCTTCCGCGGCACCGAGATGCTGACCTTCGTCGAGGACGTCGGCCGCCACAACGCCATCGACACCATCGCCGGCTGGATGTGGCTGCAGTCCGATTCGTCGCTGGGCCAGGGCGGCGACAAGGTCTTCTACACCACCGGCCGCCTGACCAGCGAGATGGTCATGAAATCGGCCCAGCTCGGCGTCCCGATCATCGTCTCGCGCAACGGCGTCACGCAAATGGGCTACGAATTGGCGGTCAAGCTCGGCATGACCCTTTTCGGTCGTGCCAGCCAGCGCCACTTCATCTGCTACTGCGGCTTCGAGCGGTTTGACGCCGAGCCCGAGCCCGAACGACCGCCGGTACACGTCGTGACCTGCTGAGCCCTGCGGCCTTAGCGCGTCGCTGGCGCGTGCAGATCGCGCAGGTGGGTCGGCCCGACACTGCGCTCGATCTCGGCCAACATCGGTTTGCCCCAGCCGAGCGCAAACAGGGCCTCGCCGACCACGAACATCGGCCCCACCAACAGGCCGCGCAAGTCATCGGCGAAGGTCGGCTTCTTGCCTTCGTAGTAGTGGCCGACGAACTGGATGGCCCAGCCGACGACAAAGGTGCCCAGGCTCCAGGCCAGCCATGTGGGCGTGTCGAGTTGCCCCAGTGGCAGGGCAGCCAGGATCAGCACCAGATTGGTCAGGCTGACGGCCAGCCCGAGCGCCAGGTCGCCGCGCGTGAGGTACCACAGCGTGCTCAGGCCCCAGGCCATCGCTGCCGGCGTGATCGGCCAGCCGGCGACCTCGATGCTGGGTCGCGCCAGCAAGGCCCCGACTGCAAACACAAGCATCGGCACGCCAACGAAGTGGGTGGCGATGTTGCGACGGTCGCGGTGGTAGGCGGCGTACTTGACCATCAATTCGGTGGCGGCGCTCATGGCGGTCTCCTGCAGACAGGCGTGCCGGGATGGTAGCGCGGTGCAAGCCGGGGCGGGTGGCGCAGCCTGCCTACAATTGCCCGCAATGGCCCCTGGCTTGCTGCGCTCGCGCCCCGCGCCGCGCACACAGGCCTTCGGGGGCGGCCCCACGGGACGGACATGACGATCAAGAGCGACAAGTGGATTCGCCGCATGGCGGTCGAGCACGGGATGATCGAGCCTTTCGAGCCCGGCCAGGTGCGGCAGAACGCCGCTGGCGATCGCATCGTCAGCTACGGCACCTCGAGCTACGGCTATGACATTCGTTGCGCGCCCGAGTTCAAGGTCTTCACCAACATCTACAGCACGGTGGTCGACCCGAAGAACTTCGACGAGAAGAGCTTCGTCGACATCAACGCCGATGTCTGCGTGATCCCGCCCAACAGCTTCGCGCTGGCGCGCACGCTCGAGTATTTCCGCATCCCGCGCAACGTGCTGACGATCTGCCTGGGCAAGAGCACCTACGCCCGCTGCGGCATCATCGTCAACGTCACGCCGTTCGAACCCGAGTGGGAAGGTTATGTGACGCTGGAGTTCTCGAACACGACCCCGTTGCCGGCCAAGATCTACGCTGGCGAGGGCTGTGCCCAGGTGCTGTTCTTCGAGAGCGACGAGGTTTGCGAGACGTCGTACAAGGACCGCGGTGGCAAGTACCAAGGCCAGCGTGGCGTCACCTTGCCCAAGACCTGAGGGGCTCATCTTCGGTGCGACTGCATCAGGGTGGCAGATCGATATGTTGCTTCACCGGGAGAAACTGCCATGAAGTGGGAAGGCCAACGCCAGAGCGAGAACGTCGAAGACCGCCGCAATGAGGGCGGGGCCGGGGGCGGATTCCGCCTCGGTGGCGGACGTGGCATCGGCCTGGGCAGCATCGTTATCGCCTTGGTTGCCGGCTGGATCTTCGGCATCAACCCGCTGACGATTCTCGGCGCGCTCGGCGGTGGCGGGCTTGAGGCGCCGTCAGCGCAGCAGGCGCCGGCGCAGCGACCACCCGCCAGCGATGCGATGGCGACCTTCGTCTCCACCGTGCTGGCCGACACCGAGGACGTCTGGGGACCCCTGATGAAGAGCGGGGGCGCCGTCTATCGCCAGCCCACGCTGGTGCTGTTCCGCGGCGCGATCGGCACGGCCTGCGGCACCGGGCAGTCGGCCATGGGCCCGTTCTACTGCCCCGGTGATCAGAAGGTCTACATCGACCTGGGCTTCTTCGAGACCCTGCGCTCGCGCATGGGTGCGCCGGGCGACTTTGCCCAGGCCTACGTGATCGCGCACGAGGTCGGCCACCATGTGCAGAACCTGCTCGGCATCACCGGCAAGGTCGACGCCATGCGCGGCAAGGTGTCTGAGACGCAGATGAATGCGCTCTCGGTTCGGGTCGAACTGCAAGCCGACTGCTTTGCCGGCGTCTGGACCCATCACTCGCAGAAGGGCAAGGGTTGGCTCGAGCGCGGCGATGTCGATGAGGCGTTGAATGCGGCAGCCCAGATCGGTGACGACATGCTGCAACGCAAGACGCAGGGCACGGTGGTGCCCGAGAGCTTCACGCACGGCAGCAGTCAGCAGCGCCAGAGCTGGTTCAAACGCGGCTTGGAGTCAGGCAGCGTGGCCCAGTGCAACACCTTCGACGCGCGGGCGCTGTAGCTCTGACCCACACCCCGCGCCCGAGTGGCCTGATCCCGCGCCGATCTGCGCACCAACCCGAGAGGCGTCGACGCCTCTGATGCGACGGCGAGCGAGCCGGTATCAACCGCGCGGCGCGGTCTTGGCGTGCGACATCAGGCGGTCGGTATAGGCGATGGCCATGGCCGAGAGCAGGAAGGTGATGTGGATCACGGTCTGCGCGATCAACACCTTGTCAGAGTAGTTGGCCGCGTTGATGAAGGTCTTGAGCAAGTGGATTGAGCTGATGCCGATGATGGCGGTGGCCAGCTTGACCTTCAGCACCGAGGCATTGACATGGCTCAACCATTCGGGCTGGTCTGGGTGGCCCTCGAGGTTCATGCGCGAGATGAAGGTTTCGTAGCCACCAACGATCACCATGATCAGCAGGTTGCTGATCATCACCACGTCGATCAGCGCCAGCACCACCAGCATGATGATGGTCTCGTTCAAGCCGACCATCTCGCCGCTGTAGCCGACACTCTTGGACAGGATCGCCAGCGCCGTTTGACTGCCGAACGCAGCCTCGATCAGATGCCACAACTCAAGCAGAAAGTGCCAGACATAGACCGCTTGCGCGGCGATCAGGCCCAGGTAGAGCGGCAGCTGCAGCCAGCGGCTCATGAAGATGATCTTGGGCAGGGTGCGCATCTCGGGCGACCGGGCGGGGGGGCGTTGATCCATCGTGGGGTTCTGTCTAGGGCAATTCCGGAGGCAGTGGATTGTAGGCAGACCGACCCAGCCACTGGGTTTTGCGGCAGAGTAAGGCACCGGTAAGAGCGCGCGCCTACCTTCGCGTTCAATAAGCAACGACATCCAATGGAGACAAGACCATGACCAGCGAAGCCAACCTCTACCCCCCACCTGCCGCGCTTGTGGCATCGGCGCACGTCGCCGGGCCGGCGGCCTACGACAAGCTGGTGGCCGAAGCGGCGGCCGACAACGAGGCTTACTGGTCGCGCCTGGCGCGCGAATGGGTGAGTTGGAAGACGCCCTTCACCAAAGGGCTGAACAGCGACAACGCACCGTTCTACAAGTGGTTCGAAGACGGCACGCTCAACGTCTCCTACAACTGCCTGGACCGCAACGTCGAACGCGGCCTGGGCGACAAGGTCGCGATCATCTTCGAGGCCGACGACGGCGCCGTCACCAAGGCCAGCTACAAGGACTTGTTGACGCGTACCTGCCAGTTCGCCAACGCATTGAAGGCGCGTGGCGTGAAGAAGGGCGACCGTGTCCTGATCTACATGTCCATGTCGATCGAGGGCGTCGTCGCCATGCAGGCCTGTGCGCGCATCGGCGCGATCCACTCGGTGGTCTTCGGCGGTTTCTCGGCGCAGTCGGTGCGCGACCGGGTGCAGGACGCGGGAGCGGTGATGGTGGTTACCGCCGACGAGCAGTTGCGTGGCGGCAAGCAACTGCCGCTCAAGGCCATCGTGGACGAGGCCATCGCCCTGGGCGGCTGCGAGAGCGTCGCCAACGTGATCGTCTACCGCCGCACCGGGGGCGCGATTGCCTGGAACCCTGCGCGCGACCACTGGTGGCACGAGGAAACGGCGGCCCAGCCGGCGACCTGCGAGCCGGAGTGGGTCGGCGCCGAGCACCCCTTGTTTCTGCTCTACACCTCAGGCTCGACCGGCAAGCCCAAGGGCGTGCAGCACAGCAGCGGCGGCTACCTGCTGCATGCCGCGCTGACGACGAAGTGGACCTTCGACCTGAGGGACAACGATGTCTTCTGGTGCACCGCCGACATCGGCTGGGTCACGGGCCACACCTACATCACCTATGGGCCGCTGGCCCTGGGCGGCACCGAAGTGGTGTTCGAAGGCGTGCCGACTTATCCCGACGGTGCGCTCTTCTGGAAGACGATCGAGAAGCACAAGGTCAGCGTTTTCTACACAGCGCCGACCGCCATCCGCGCCCTGATCAAGTTGGCCGAAGGCAACGCGGCCGTTCACCCTGCGCGCAGCGATCTCTCGTCCCTGCGCATCCTTGGCTCGGTCGGCGAGCCCATCAATCCTGCGGCCTGGGAGTGGTATCACAAGCATGTCGGCGGCGGGCGCTGCCCGATCGTCGACACCTTCTGGCAGACCGAGACCGGCGGCCACATGATCACCCCGTTGCCGGGCGCGACCACTCTCGTGCCGGGCTCCTGCACGCTGCCCTTCCCGGGCATCGATGCAGCGGTTGTCGACGAAACCGGCCAAGACGTGCCGAACGGGCAGGGCGGCATCCTGGTGGTCAAGAAGCCCTGGCCGAGCATGATCCGTACGATCTACGGCGACCCCGAGCGCTTCAAGAAGAGCTACTACCCGCCCGAGCTGAGGGGCTATTACCTGGCCGGCGACGGCGCCATCCGAGACGCCACCACGGGCTACTTCACCATCACCGGGCGTATCGACGACGTGCTCAACGTCTCGGGCCACCGGATGGGCACGATGGAGATCGAGAGTGCGCTGGTCTCATGCACTGACTTGGTCGCCGAAGCGGCCGTCGTCGGTCGCCCCGATGACACCACGGGCGAAGCGATTTGCGCCTTCGTCGTGCTGAAGCGCTCACGGCCGACCGGCGACGAGGCCAAGAAGATCGCCAACGAGTTGCGCAATTGGGTGGCCAAGGAGATCGGCCCGATCGCCAAGCCCAAGGACATCCGCTTCGGCGACAACTTGCCCAAGACCCGCAGCGGCAAGATCATGCGCCGCCTGCTGCGCAGTATTGCCCGCGGCGAGACCATCACCCAAGACACCAGTACCTTGGAGAACCCGGCCATCCTGGAGCAACTCGCGCAAACCATTTGAACGCGGCGGTGCAGCGATGTAAGTCTGCGCGAGCGCGTGCGCCGGGAACGCGCGGCCAGCGTTAGCATCGGAGCCGCAACAGCCCGAAGGAGAAGCACCATGCGCAGACTCATCAGCTCACTCGTTCTCCTGGTCGCGGCTGCAAGCGCGCACGCCGCGGGCAGCGTGCAGGTCAGCTTCGTGAAGCCGGACAGCTTTGCCGATGTGCGGGATGGGGCTCACCGCACCGAGGATCATCTGGCCGCCCTGCAGCGTCACCTGGAGGAAGTCGGGGCCCAGTACCTGGCCCAGGGCCAGGTCTTGAAGGTCGAGGTCCTCGATGTCGACCTGGCCGGAGAGGTGCGGTACGGTGCACGCGCCAACGATATCCGCGTCCTGCGCGGGCGTGCCGACTGGCCGCGTGTGCAGTTGCGCTACACGCTCGAGGCCGCCGGTGCCACGACGAGAAGTGGCGCAGCGAACGTGACCGACATGGCCTACTTGCAGCGCATGTCGCCGCTGCAGGCCAACCAGGCGCTACCTTATGAGCGGCGCATGCTGGAAGACTGGTTCAAGGTCGAATTCGGTACGGCACCGCGCTGATCAGCTGACCACGTAGGCGGCCGCGCCGGTTGCGATCAGCGCGCCTTGGTTGTTGGTCAAGCGCATCTGCGTCGAGCCGATGCGTCCGCCCAGGCGCGTGACCTGTGCCGTCGCAATGAAGAACTCGCCGACACCCGGGTGCAGGTAGTCCACGCGCAAGTCGATCGTGCCCATCTTGGCGAATCGGTGCAGTACTTGGGCGGTGCTTTCATCGGCGTGTTTCTCGCCCAGGCCAACCATCAAGGCCAAGCCACCCATGACATCCAGGGTGGCCGAGATCACGCCACCGTGCAGTCGGCCATAGAGGTAGTGCCCGACCAGCTCGGGCCGCATGGCCAGGCGCACACGCGGCTCAGGCGCGTGCACCGACACCACCTCCAGGCCGAGGGTCTGGTTGAAGGTGATGCGCTGCTGGAACAACTCCGTCAGCGCGGCGTCCAGCCGCACCTGTTCTTCAGCGCTGCGGCGCGGGGTGGCGCTCAGCGCGTTCATGAGCAGGCCGGCGGGCGCGGCAGGTGCGTCGAGCGCGGCGCCAATTCGAGGTCTAGGGGGGTCAAGCTGTCGATGGTAGCAAGGGCCTGCGTGCCAGATCCCGCGGCTCGCAACGCCGACATCTGCGGGACACTGTGGGCGTGACGATCCCCGGCCGCCCCGCGCCCTTCGAGCGCTTCGACCGCCTCGATGCGATGCGCGGTGTGGCCATCGTCTGGATGGCGCTGTTTCACTTCGGCTTCGACCTCAACCACTTCAATCTGCTGCAGCCGAGACAGAACTTCTACACCGATCCCTTCTGGACCCAGCAGCGCACGGCCATCGTCAGTCTGTTCCTGTTCACTGCTGGCCTGGCCCAAGCCGTGGCTATCGACGCAGGCCAGGGCTGGCCGCGCTTCTGGCGCCGCTGGGCTCGGATTGCCGGCTGCGCCGTCTTGGTGTCGGCCGGTTCGGCGCTGATGTTCCCGCGCAGCTGGATCAGCTTCGGCATCCTGCACGGCATCGCCGTGATGCTGGTCGCGGCGCGTTTCGCGGCGCCGCTGCGAGGCTGGCTGTGGCCGCTGGGCCTGATCCTGATTCTGCTGCCGCAGTGGCTTCGGCACCCCTTTTTCGACACGGCCTGGACCCAATGGGTGGGCTTGGTCACGCGCAAGCCGGTGACGGAAGACTTCGCCCCCGTGCTGCCGTGGCTGGGCGTCATGCTGTGGGGGCTGGGGGCTGGTCAGTGGCTGCTGGCCCACCGTCGCACGGTCCTGGCCGGCGCCGTGCCCAGCGCCGTACGACCGTTGGCTGTGCTCGGCCGCTGGTCGCTCAGTTTCTACATGCTGCACCAGCCGGTCTTGATCGGTGGCCTGATGGCGCTGCGCTGGCTGACCACCGCCTGAGACGCAGCGCCTTGCGGCAGTTTGGTCGGGAATCTGTGCGTTTGGTCACAAGCCAAGACTCAAGTTCGATCGCCCCGCGCCGAAGAACCGCGACAACGGGTTGGAGTTTGGCCGCAGCGGCGGCGAACTCGATCCAGGGAGCACAGCCATGTCGATTGCCGCCATTTCCTCGAGTTTCATCTCTGCCGTCCGCGCCAGCGCGAGCGGCGCCCCGGTGCAGGCCGCGTCGGCCGTGCCAGCCCTGTCGCGCCACGCCGAAAGCGGCGGGCGCCGGCACGAACTCGTCGACGCCATGAACCAGGTGCTCGGCCTCGACGGTGAACAAAGCAAGGCGCAGGACCAGGCCGTGTTCCGCTTCGCCCACGCCCTGATGCAGGACCTGCGCAGCATCGATGGCGGGCCGGCGTCGGGACCTGGCCGCGGCCAGGCGTGGGGCCGACGCGAGTGGAGCGACCTGCCGCAGCGTATCGATGCCCTGGCGACTGCGGCCGCTGCGCCGGTGGCGGCGACTGCGGCGCCAGTCGAGGGGCCCGCCGAGCCGGCAATGCCGATACCGATGCCGGTGCCGAAGCCGGTGCCGACGCCGGTGCCGGTGCCGGTGCCGGCGCCGTTGTCGAGCGTTCCGGCTGTGCCCACGGCGGAGGTCGACACAACCGCTGAGCTGCCCCCCCAGCCCAACCCCATCACGACCACCAGCGCCGCACTGCACTTGATGCAGGTGCCCACCTCGCGCCTGCTCGAGGCCTATACGGCCTTGCGCCGCGCGATCGGCGACCAGGCCGAGCCCACCACGCCCACCAGTAACCGGACCGAACTGGCGACCCTGCTCGAGCGCCTGGCCGGGGAGCTCGACGCCGGTGCCACGGCCGAGCTGCCGGCCGGCAGTGTGCTGAACCTGACCGCCTGACAGACGTCTCTTCTCGGGCCCCTGTGGCGCCGGTGGCGCGGGTGGCGTGGGAGCGCGGATACCATCGCGTCATGCCACATGCTCTGTCACCCGATTGCCCATGAGCAACCGCATCCTGTTCGGCTTTCACGCCGTTACCGTGCGTCTCAAGACCGCACCCGCGTCGGTGCTCGAGATTCATCTTGACAGCCAGCGCCGGGACGCGCGCATGCGTCAGTTCGCGGAGCGCGCGCGGGACGCCGGTGCCAAGCTCGTCGACAGCAGCGATGTTGCCCTGACGGGATTGGCCGGCACGACGCGGCACCAGGGCGTGGTGGCTCGCGTGAGCGCGCTGGCGCTGCGGCATTCCCTCGACGACGTCCTCGAGGCGGTGCAGGGCGCCCCCTTGGTGCTGGTGCTCGACGGTGTGACCGACCCGCACAACCTCGGCGCCTGTCTGCGCGTAGCCGATGGTGCCGGTGCGCACGCCGTGGTCGCGCCCAAGGACCATGCTGTCGGCCTGAACGCCACGGTGGCCAAGGTCGCCAGCGGTGCGGCCGAAACGGTGCCCTACTTGATGGTCACCAACCTGGCGCGCTCGTTGAACGAAATGAAGGAGCGCGACATCCGCATCGTCGGTACCAGCGACGACGCCGAGCGCACGCTGTATGACGTCGACCTGTCGGGCCCGGTGGCCCTGGTGCTCGGCGCCGAAGGCAGTGGCCTGCGCCAGCTCACGCGCAAGACCTGCGACGAACTGGTGCGCATCCCGATGGCCGGGGCGGTGGAAAGCCTGAACGTTTCGGTGGCTGCGGGCGTATGCCTTTTCGAGGCCCTGCGCCAGCGCCGCCCGCAGCGCTGACGTGAACCTGCCGCCGCGCGCCGAGCTCGATGCCGCGGGCGAGCGCATGCTTTCTGATGCAGCGCATGGCGCTGTGGACCAGGCTGCTGCCCTGACTCAGACCTATCCTCGCCTGTGCCTGGGCGCGCCTCCTTGAACAGCCAGCGTCCGTTGTCCAGCAACACCCAGAACGTGGGCTTGCTGCCAAGCACTCCCGTGTCCTCTCTCGCATCAAGCGGGATTGTGAAAACTGGGTAGCTCATGGCGACCACCTTGTCTCTTCCTACCCAGTGCAGGGTTGGCATGTTCTTGTGCTTTCAACAGATGCATTCTGGATAAAGCGCCTGCGCGGCAGCCATCAGGCGCCCGGCCACAGCCGAGCGAAGTCAAACGAAAGCTGGCGGTGGTGCCGGATGGACAACAGGTACACCGTGCTGGCCTCCATGGCCGCGTACAGCATCAGATAGTCACCGTGCAGGTACTCGCGCAAGGCGCTGGCAGCGCCGGCCGGCAGCGTGACGAGCTGAACCAGCGCCTCGACCGATTGCGGCGGGTTCGCCAGGTATCGCCGGCCGATGCGCGGGAAGCGTGCCAGGTTGGGGATGACCGTGGCGCGCAACTCGGCCAGCAGGTCGTCGAAGGCAAAGGCAGCGTCTGCCTCGGCCAAGAACGCCTCGATGGCGTCCAGGCGATCCAGGAAGCTGGCGGTCAGCTCGACCCGGCAGACATCCTCAGTCACGTTTCTTGGCGGCCTTGCCGGACGCGGCTGCGGCCTTGCGGCGTCGGCCCGCAGTCGTTGCGCCGGCTCGGCGTTGCTGGCGCTGGGCGATGGCGGCGTCAGCCGCATAGGTGCGGCCAGCCGTGATGTCGGCCAGGCCGCGCTTGGCGTCGTCGATCAGCAGCAGGTGGATGCGCTCGCGCTCCAGCCGGTGGTAGTAGTCCAGCCGGTTGGCGTCGATCAGCGCGACATAGCTCTCACCGTTCTTGGTGATGATCTTCTCGGCGCCGGCTTTGACCTGTTCGGCCAGGTCGGACAGGGTGGCGCGCGCCAGGGTGAACGGCACCACGTCGCTGGCAGAAATACCCATGGCTGGCCCCTGTGGAGTTGCAGAATTCTGTGCAGTCTAAGCCCCTTCTTGCGGCACGGCAAACCGGCGTCAGGGCGCAGGGTCCAGGGCGGCCGAAGCCCGGCGCCAGGACGGACTTGCCTGGCTTGTGCTCGCTGCGCCTGCGGGGGTGGGCCACGCCAGGCCGGCGCTCCCAGCCGCGCGGGCTGCGCCGCGACGCGCCTCGCGTGGCCTGCGACGAGGCCTCGGCGTCGATACCCCAGCCGCGCAGCCGCACGGCCAGGGTTTCGCGCCAGCAGCGCAGGCCTCCCCTGCGCGGATCAGACCAGGCCCGTTGCGCCGGCGAGCGCCCCGGAGGCAATCAGCCACACCGGGCTGAGACGCGTGGCCAGCGACAGTGCCACCGTGGCGCCGATCAGCAGCCACGCCCCCGGCACCCGGGCCAGCGGCAGCGCCAGCACCACGCCGGTCGAAAGCAGCAAGCCGATCGTGATTGGCGCCATCCCGGCAACAAAGGCGCGCACGCCGCGGCTCTCGCGCCGCTTGCGGCCCCAACGCGTGGCTGCCAGGGCCAGCGTCGTGCTCGGGATCAGCATGCCCAGCAAGGCCACTGCGGCCCCGCCAAAGCCGGCCACGGCGTAGCCGATCACCGGCACGAACAACAGGTTGGGCCCGGGTGAGGCCTGGGCCAGGGCGATGGCGGCGCTGAACTGGGTGTCGTCGATCCAGCCCCGCTGGTCGACGATGTAGCGGTGAATCTCTGGCGCCACCGCCACGGCGCCGCCGATGGCCAGCATCGACATCGCCAGGAAGTGGCCGAACAAGGCCCACCAGTCGGCGTTGCTGAAGCTCACCGCGCGCGCCCGAGCTGCCACCAGGCGGCCAGCACGGCCACACCGCCGACCCCGAGCACGGCATAGGCCATCGGCCAGCGCATCCCGCCGACGCCGAACAAGGTGACGACCAGGGCGACCGCGCAAGGAAGGCGGCGCAGCGGATTGCGCGCCAGGCTGGGCAAGAGCTTGAGTGCCATCGCCATGATCAGCCCCGCCGCCACGGCACCCATGCCGCGCAGGGCCCCAGCGACCATGGGTTCGGCCGCAAAGCGCGCATACAGCACGGCCAGCGTCATCACGATCAACAAGGGCAACGCCAGCAGCCCCGCCAGCGCCGCAAACGCGCCGCGCCAGCCGAAGAAGCGGTCGCCGATCATCAGCGCGAGGTTGACGACATTCGGTCCCGGCAGGACCTGGCCGACCGACAGGGTCTCGACGAACTCCTCGCGTGTCAGCCACTGCCGGCGCTCGACCAGCTCGCGCTGGGCGATCGGCAACACGCCGCCGAAGCCCTGTAACGCCAGGGCGCTGAACACGCGCAGCAACTCGCCCGGCGAGTGCGGCGCCGGAACGCTCAACGAATCACCTTCAGCGCGTCCGGGTTGATGATGTTGGTCGGGTTCTGGTCGATGAAGTTGACGACGTTGTCGAACGCCGCGCCGAAGTACATCTCGTAGCTGTCCTGCTCGACATAGCCGATGTGCGGTGTGCACACGGCGTTCTCCAGCCGCAGCAACGGGTGGCCTTGCAAGATGGGTTCGCTCTCGAAGGCATCGACGGCGGCCATGCCGGGGCGGCCGCGATTCAGCGCCGAGACCAGTGCGCCTTCGGTCAACAATTCGGCGCGCGAGGTGTTGACGAACAGGGCCGTCGGTTTCATGCGCGACAAGTCGTCCATCGTCACCACACCGCGCGTGGCCGGCACCAGGCGCAAGTGCACCGACAGGACATCGCAGACCTCGAAGAAGGCTTCGCAGGTGGGCGCCGGCAGGTGGCCGTCGGCGCGCGCCTTGTCACGCGAGCTCTGGCTGCCCCAGACCGTGACCTGCATGCCGAACGCGCGGCCGTAGGTGGCGATGCGCTGACCGATCTTGCCGTAGCCCCAGATGCCAAGCGTCTTGCCCTCCAGCTTCATGCCGATGCCGAAGTTGGGCGGCATCGACGCGGTCTTCAGCCCCGACTGCTGCCAGGCGCCGTGTTTGAGGTTGGCGATGTACTGTGGCAGGCGGCGCATCGAGGCCATGATCAGGGCCCAGGTCAACTCCGCCGGTGCCACCGGCGAGCCGGTGCCCTCGGCCACGGCAATACCCAGTCGGGTGCAGGTCTCGATATCGATGTGGCCGCCGGCGCGGCCGGTCTGCGAAATGAGGCGCAGCTTCGGCAGCTTCTCGAGCAACTGACGCGGAAAGGCGGTGCGTTCGCGGATCAGCACCAGGACCTCGGCGTCGCGCAGGCGGATCGACAACTGGCCGATCCCCTTCACGGTGTTGGTGAAGACCTTGGCGTTGAGGTGTTCCAGCTTGCTGGCGCACTGCAGCTTGCGCACCGCGTCCTGGTAGTCGTCGAGGATGATGATGTTCATGGCATGGCGCGGTAGCCCCCGATTCTGCCTTGGGCGCTACCATCCAGCCCGCTTTCACTTGGAGACACCCATGACCCTCTCGATGCACTCGGCCAGCGCGCCGGTTTTTGCCCGCATGCTCACCAACTTGCTCAGCTGGCTGGACAAGGCCGAGGCCCATGCTGCCGCGCGCAAGTTCGACACGGCCAATTACCTTGGGCTGCGCCTGGCGCCCGACATGCTGCCCTTCACGCGCCAGATCCAGATCGCCAGTGATGCGGCCAAGGCCTGCATGGCCCGGCTGGCTGGGGTCGAGGCCCCGAAGTGGGACGACAACGAAGCCTCCTTCGACGATCTGCGAGCTCGGGTGCGCAAGACTGTCGACTACGTCAATTCATTCAGCGCCACCCAGATCGACGGCAGCGAAGAGCGCCAGATCCTGGTGCCGCGGCGCACCAGCGAGCCGTTGCTGTTCAGGGGCGAGGACTACCTGAAGCATTACGCCGTGCCGAACCTGTATTTCCACCTCACTACCGCCTACGCGCTGTTGCGCCAGGGCGGCGTCGAGATCGGCAAGGCCGATTTCCTCGGCGGGCGCTGACCTCCCCGCACTCAACCCGGCCGCGTCGGAAGCCAGGGCGAGCGGGGCTTGGCGCGGCGGTCGAAGCGCTGGCCGAGCCAGTCCAGGCGGCGTTGTGCCTCGGCCTGGGTGTGGTGCAGTGCCAGCAGCTGGAAGACCTCGGGCCGCAGCTGCCACAGCTCCGACAGCGACTGGGTGTGGCCCAGGCGCTGGCTAAGGGCCCGGGCCTTGAGGGTCGGTACGTCGGCCAGGCAACTGACAAACGCAGCGCGGGCTTCTGAAGTGATGATCGGGGGCTGCTTCGGCCGCACTGACCAAGCCAGGGCACGGCTGATCTGCTGCCATGCGCTGCCGGTTCGCAGCGCGGGCATGCGAGCAACCGCTGTGCTGAAATCGGCGGGCTGGGTTGGCAGATCAGGGGGCAGGGGCGCGGCAGGCATGCGCCAGTGTGGTCGGCCTGCCATGGCGCTGAACCGTGAAAAAAGACCGCTTTCGCCCCTCAGTTCCGCTGCCGCTGCCAACCACCCGTGATTTCACACCGGCCCGTACAACAGCTTGCGCTGCGGTGTGTAGGCCCACCACGGGGCTGCGGCTGCGCCGCGCATGAAGTCGGTGGCGGCCATGAAAGTGTCGAGCACACACGGGTCTTGCCGCTGCCCGGTGGCGGCGCACAAGGCCTGGTAGAGCACGAAGGGGTCACGGCCCTGCAACTCACGCGGGCTGCGTACGCCGATCAGGCGCAAATCAGCCGCCAGCGACGGCCCGATGTTGGGGAGCTGCTCGAGCGCCTCGCACGCGCTGGGGTGCGAGGCCTTGGGCTGCTTGATGCGGGTGGCGACGGTCACATCATCATGTTGTTGCGGATCAGGCCGACCGCCAGGCCTTCGAGCTCGAACTGGGTCTCGCCCGGCGTGACCAGGATGGTTTCGAAATCGGGGTTCTCGGGTATCAGCTCGATGCCGTGCCGGCCGCGTTTGAAGCGCTTGACGGTGACATCGTCGCCGAGCCGGGCCACGACGATCTGGCCGTTCTTGGCCTCCTTGGCTCTTTGCACCGCAAGCAGGTCGCCATCCATGATGCCGGCGTCGCGCATGCTCATGCCGCGCACCTTGAGCAGGTAGTCGGGCTTGCGCGCGAACATGCTGGCCTCGACCACGTAGGTCTGGTCGATGTGTTCCTGGGCCAGGATCGGGCTGCCGGCGGCGACACGGCCGACCAGCGGCAGGGTCAGTTGCGCCACCCCCACCAGGGGCAAGCTGAATTGCATGCTGCGGGCCGCGTTCAGGGCGCGCAGGGTTTCGGTCCGCAGGCGGATGCCGCGCGAGGTGCCGCCGACCAGCTCGATCACGCCCTTGCGCGCCAGCGCCTGCAAGTGCTCTTCAGCGGCGTTGGGCGAGCGAAAGCCGAGCTCGGCCGCGATCTCGGCGCGCGTGGGCGGCGCGCCAGTGCGCTCGATCGCGCTCTGCACGAGTTCGAGGATCTGTTGCTGGCGGTCGGTAAGCTTGGGGCGTTCTTCGAGCATGGTTGCTTCCAGGCCGAAGCCTGGTGGTTTGTCCAGTCACTGTATTTTCATCCAGATATCGCACCAATGCAATCCAAAACCGTCATCCTGGGTACCGGTGGCACCATCGCCGGCACTGCTGCCAGCGCCGCCGACACGGTCGGCTACCACTCGGCCCAGCTCGGGGTGGCGCAACTCGTGGCCGCCGTGCCGCCCTTGGCGGGACTGGACATCGAGTGCGAGCAGGTGGCGCAGCTCGACAGCAAGGACATGGACTTCGCCACCTGGCAGCGTCTCGCGCAGCGCGCGGCGTTGCACCTGGCGCGTGCCGAGGTGGCCGGCGTGGTCGTCACCCATGGCACCGACACCCTGGAAGAGACGGCCTATTTCCTGCACCGCGTGCTGGCGCCGACGAAGCCGCTAGTGCTCACTGCGGCGATGCGCCCGGCCACGTCGCTGCAGGCCGACGGGCCGCAGAACCTGCTCGACGCCGTGAGCGTGGCGCGCGGTGGCGCCGCGCAGGGGGTGCTCGTGGTCGTTGCCGGGCGGGTCTGGGCCGGCGCGGAAGTGCGCAAGGTTCACAGTCATCGCCTGGACGCGTTCGACGCCGCTGACGCCGGGCCTGTGGCGGTGTTCGAGGCGGGCCAACCGCGCTGGTGGCGCACCGTGGCGGCCAGCAAGGCCATCGGCCTGCAGCGCATCGACTGCGACGCAGCCGACTGGCCGCGCGTCGAGATCGTGTTCAACCATGTCGGCGCAGACGGCAAGCTGGTTGACGCGCTGGTGGCTCAAGGCGTGCGTGGCCTGGTCGCGGCGGGTACCGGCAACGGGACCTTGAGCGCAGCGCTTGAAGCGGCGCTGCTGCGCGCACAAGCGCAGGGCGTGCGTGTGCTGCGGGCCAGCCGCTGCGCGTCCGGACCGGTGCTCGGCGTGTCGACGCTGCCGTCGGCCGGCACGCTCAGCGCCGTGCAGGCCCGCGTCGAGTTGCTGCTGCAGCTCTTGGCTTGAACTCCGGGCTCAGCGTGGGCGCACGAACCCAGCCAGGTCTGCCGCCGACGCCTTGTACGCATGCAGCACGCCCGGAATCAGGCGGTAGCCACTGAAGTCAAAGCCCGCGGCCAGGGCGGTACCGAGCGCGCCGTTGCTGCTGATCGACAGGCAGTGGGCGAACGTGCCGATGTCGCACTGGATGCGGCTGGGCGTGCTGCCATTGGGTTTGAAGTAGACGTCGAACTGGGTGCCGGTGCCGTTCTGCGTCACCGAGTAGTCGTTGTCAGTGCCGGCCAGCACGAGGTAGCTGCCGTCGGCCAGGCGTGGGCCCACGGTCAGGCCTTCCCACTTCTCAGGCGACACCGTGCCCAGCGCCGTGGCCAGGGAGGGATGGGCCAGGGTGGCTGTCGCTGCCAGGTCGAGCCAGGGTGCGGGTGTCTTGGTCACCGTCGTGAACGAGCCCGCGGGCGCCGTGAGCAGGTTGATGCCACTGACATCGCTGGCCCCAGCCAGATCGATATGAAACACCTTCTTGTTCGGCAAGGACGTATTGGCGTCGGGCACGCCCAGGCCGCGGTTGTTGCGCTCGAGTACCAGGAACTGACTGTCGTTGAGGGCCACCAGCGCCGAGATGCCGCGCCCCTGCGAGCTGCCGTCCATGCGGTAGGCGTACTGCGCCTTGACCCGGGTCGTGCGCGTGTCGAAAGCAACGATGCGATTCAGGGCGCCGGCGCTGCCGCCTTCGTCGAGCATCGCGCTTTGCAGCATGGCGTAGACGGTGCGACCGTCGGGGCTGATGGCCAGGCCTTCGAAGCCGCGGTTGGTGCGTTTGCCTGCGCTGTTGCCCAGGTCACTGGCGAAGTTGGCCA
>Ga0163144_10012438_pt1 | contig 17875 bp, 16 predicted proteins | sample OliLak19BULKMAT1_FD_123175 | JGI IMG/M metagenome (GOLD analysis project Ga0163144, IMG submission 123175) | Freshwater microbial mat bacterial communities from Lake Vanda, McMurdo Dry Valleys, Antarctica - Oligotrophic Lake LV.19.BULKMAT1 | ecosystem: Environmental > Aquatic > Freshwater >...
GAAGAAGAAAACCGATACCGCAACCGCTCCAAGATTAGGCCAGCGATCGGGGTAGTGAGGCGTATGCACGGCGACTACCATGACCGCCAATAAAAGACGCATTGCTCCCAATTTCATCGGGCTAAGTAATTAATGGAAATCAATGGGGAAAAGCGTCATATGTGTTGTTCGTAGATGCGGCTGATTATCTGCTTTGAAGGGGGCGCAGGAGAATTTCATGGGCCGCAGGGGGCAATTGTCAATGCCTCGGTTTCTGATCCACCGACAGCAATATTTCGTTTTTCCATAGTTCAATGGGGTCCGCCACGCTCCCACCATAAATAGCCAGAAACGAATTCTTGGCTATCTGCCGGGCGGGTTCCTGCCACCAAGTCGCAATATCGTCATAAATGGCATTAATCGTCTGTGCGGCCGCTTCGGCGGAAGCATGCAAGATACCGACTTCTCGGAGAAGTTTAAAAGCTTTCGTACTTTCTGGTGGTAGGACGTAGTCTCCCTCATCCCAATATAGCACTGTCGGTATATTGACTCGAAGCGCCTCCAAATAGGTAGTCATTAAATGGTCGCATACGTAGAGCCGATTTGATTTTAAGGCTTGCAAAAAAGGAACCTCTCCTTGGTCGATTGCTGCTTCGGGGCAGTGCTCGGCCCAGCGATCACGTATATCCCACCCAAAATAATCGTAAAGCGTGCGAATTGTTAGGGCGCATTTTATTTTCGGGTTCAATGCACGCGTAAAGTCCCGTTGTCGGACCAGGTAGGTCTCGAATCGCTGGGGTGATAACAAAGGGATTAAGGTGTGAAAGAATCTTCCGACGTGCGTCGCGCCAAACAGCACTCCTTGCGTAGCATTGATTGACTCGTGCGGTGTCAAGCCGATGAAATTCAATGGTGGAACGAAGCGCTCGTTTCCTTCCCTTTTATTCTCCGGCGATCCCCAGGACATGTATGTGTCCGCTATCGCGTGTTCGTGCTCAATCACAGGCTCGAATTCAGAGTGACGACCATTGCCGCCATGTTGTCCTAATAGAAGCCGCGTACCTTTCTCGCATGACCTTCCGGCCCAATGCTTGAATGCTTCGTCATAAAACGAAGCATGTGTGGTAAATATTCCTCGTGGAATTCGAGGATAAAGTTCTTCGCTGAAAGCGATGAGCGATTTATATCCTTCCACAAAGCATAGAGGTAAATGTCTCGAAGTAAGTTCCGCTAAGACATCCTCCCGGAGCCTGATTCCGTTTATGGAGCGCATTGTTGTTTGTAGGCGAGAGCTGATTTGTTGACGGCTGTCTGCCTCTGAACGAATAGACTTCGGAAGGTGAAATGAATTTTGATATTGAGGCCATACCCGACAGTTGCTGCGGAGCCATAATCCAAGCAATTCGCGCTTTAACAGGTAGCTATCGACCACGATAGCGTCGTGCTTCGGGGTATCAAATATATAAGATGCGCGCAAGCACGAGGCGAGTGCGAGTTTTATAGCTCTTTTTGCCCAACTTCCGGTTGAATGCTGCGACGGCCGCTCAATTTCATTTGGTACTCTTTCCTGCAATATGACTGGCCGCGACGTAAGAACAAGTATTTCTGAATAGAGCTGGAGATTGAATAGATCATCAGCGCAATTGATCATAAAATCCCTAGAGTCAGTGCTTGTCGTCCAGTGCGGTTTTGCCAACCCAATTGTATGGAGATCGGGGTGGAGTGAAAATGCAGATTCGATCGCTTCGAATCGGTCTATAAAAACCACGAGCCAAGAAGTCAACCAAGGACCAAGAAGAACGCGCCAGTATTTCGGAGAGCGGTAGGCATGGTGAATATCGTTTAGCGATGCGGTAAGCGCGCCCAGAAGTGATTCGTAGAGACGAGTGAAATCTTCGTGAATTCGAGGGTAGGAGGATGCGTTAGACATCGGTGATGCGAGTGTCGTAGATGTCACGTTTTTAACGAGATGCTTTTGAGAGTGACGTCGGCATCCTGCATGCAGAAATATCATTGGACCCGATGTATCCCAGAATTCCGGGAGTGCGCTGCAAGCGAGGAACGGTGAACTTTGAATAACGCTCATTCCGCTTTTAAAGAGTCGAGCGCCCGGAACATCAGTTCCGCCTGCATCCAGTCTTCCTCCGTGTCAATGTCATGCACCCGGTATACCGGTAAGGGCACTCCAAGCGAATGTTTAGAGTAAAGATCTATGTCGCCAAGGAATGCAGCCGAGGTTCCCCAGTAAAACTGACCTGCATCATGATAGGCAGGTGTCAAATCCTGAGAACGAGCGGCGATCGATTCCGGAAACATGGGGGCGACAGTTCCATCGGTGTCTAAGCGAATCGCTCTCTGGACTGGAAAATCGAACGATGTCACGGAAAATGCGAAGGCTTTTCTCGAGTATTGAAGCAGTTCCAAGGACTTCCTGAGATCCTGCGTCCGGAGAAAGGGTGCCGTCGGATATATGCAGCAAGCGAAGTCGACCGAAATTTTCGATTGCTCTAGAAATTCGATGGCATGTCGAACCACTGCATTCGTTCCAGTGAAATCATCGGCCAGCGAAGCTGGCCGGACAAATGGAGTTTCGGCTCCAGCAGATCTCGCGAGAGTCGCTATTGAAGTATCGTCGGTTGAAACGATTACTTTGTCAAAAACCCCGCTCTTGAGTGCGGCCTCGATAGAATATTCTATTATGGGTCGACCACAAAATAGTCGAACATTCTTTCCCGGAATTCGTTTGCTCCCGCCGCGAGCGGGAATAACTGCAATTTTCACCGGGGCGCCCTGGAACGTTTCTTGACTGAAGAGGGAATGTGGTTCGCAAAATCCAATAGCTGTCTCTCTACAAAAAACGCTTCGGCCATATGAAAGCCTACACTTGCCCCACGGTATTGCGCAAGAATTGTTGTGGCCTCGATAGAGCGCGCATGGGGGTACTGCCGTAGTTCGCTGTCGTACTCTTTCAGCGCGTTGATCTTGGCTTTCATCGGAATGGTTATGTCGCAGAACCGATTCGGTATGAATGTTTTGAGTGCGGTTGACGAGGACCAGTTTGTACTTGAAAGAACCTCAAATGCATAAATTGATTTGACGCGCTGCCCTGGCACTGGGCGGAAGGCGGTCATGACGGACTCATGACAAATTCGATGGTCAACGTTTAAATCTCCTGCATGGTGCGTATAGACGATCGTTGGTTTGAATTTTGCGGCGATAGTTTCGATTTCCTTGATTACCGACAATAGCGGAACGGTGTCAAGTTGGTTGTCTGGAAAGGCTAAGAACAGCGGCGTAGTTGCCCCCAGAATTTTTGAGGCGCGAATGGCGGCTGTCTGACGCTTCAAGATCTCGCGTTTCTCTATTTTTCTGCGGTCCCGCGCCCCTAAGCCATCTGCAAGAAATACGACTTGCACAATATCGCCGGTATCCGCGTGCAGCGCCATGGTTCCGCCGCATCCGAGCGCTTCGTCATCGGGATGCGCGGCGACCACTAATACTTTTTCCACAAAACCTCCCCCCATATCTTGCAATATTTGTACCTACATCTGCGACCAACTTGGATTCGATTCCGCGTTTCAATTGCAGAATCCAGGCGCGGCGTTTTTGCGTCAGTACTTTCCGGCGTCCTGTTGTTCGATGTACAGCGGCATCCCGGGGTCCTCAAGATAGGGGATCTGCTCGATTGGATTGTACCGGGCGACCATGGTCCATCGTGTCTTGTCGCCCGCATTCGTGCCGGAGCCATGGACTAGAAATGGATGGAAAATAACAGCATCGCCCGCATCCAGGGATGGGGTAACAATGTCCTTGATATTAATATTCTCTTCGTTTACGCCATGTGCGTTGTTGAGTTCGCTATAAAAGCGGTGTGCCAAATGTCCCGCTGTATGGCTGCCCGGGACAATACGAAGTGCTCCACTTTGAGGCGTAACCGAAACAAGGGGAACCCAAGCGTTTATACATCGCCACGATATTTGGCCATATACCTCTTGGTGTAGGGGGAGCAGCCTATCGTTGCTCTCATCATCTATGCGGATCTGGACTCGATCGATAAGAAATGGGCCCTTTGAGAGTAGCTTGATCGATTCCATAATAGGCCCTGTTCGCGCGACAAGGTGCAAGGAATCCAGGTACTTTATCAAGTCATACACGCGGGATTTTTGCTTTGGTGCTAACCGCTTCAGCGCAGCATATTTTTCATCTGCACCGATGATCTTGGGGCTAGGCAGTTTGAGGCCGGCAAGGGCTTCGTCGAATAAACGTTCAACGTCGGAAAATATACCCTCAATGTGGCGCGCGTCGATCGCCTTGGGAATGACGACGTACCCTTGTCGGTGAAAATCGCTGCGAATGTCCGGTGTGGCCCGCGAATTCATGTCTACCCCTTTTGCGTCAGGTCAAATCTGAAGGCATTATCGGACGACCCTTCAACACCGTACTCCGCAATTTCTTCCCAAGTAACTGTTCTTTGTCTCTGTATCGAATACCCTCAATGCCGGCGCGCTGCAATAGCAGGTCACCCTGCGAAATTTCTGTTCCGGCTGGCAAGTCGTTCGCAGCAACCAGGCTGCGCCGGAAGCTGCCACGCAATTTCATCTCGGTTGGTGACGGGCTGAGGGTTTCACTTTTAATGGCGCCGCGCATCCGTTCAACCCGTCGAATTTCATCGACCAATTCCTTCATTTCCTCTGGATTTGACGATAGTGCCTGGTCAGGGCCCTCAAGGTTCCGGTCGGTCGTGAAGTGCTTCTCGATGGCGCAGGCTCCGAGAGCGACTGCCGCGATAGATGCGGTAATCCCCAAGGAGTGGTCCGAATATCCGACCGGAGTTCCTATTTTTTTCGACAGTGCGAGCATGCGCCCTAGTCTTACTTCATCATCCGGGGTGGGATACACCGAGACACAATGAAAGAAAAGAACCCTGTCGAGATTATTGTTCTGCAATATCTTAATGGCGTCATCTATTTCCTGCTCATCGGCCATTCCCGTCGACAGCAAAAGTGGTCGACCCATGGTTGCCATATGTTTGAGCAAAGGGAGGTTGATTAGGTCTTCAGATGCCAATTTGTATGCTACGGAACCCGCTTCTTCCGCCACTTTCGCGCTTAGGGGGTCCGCAACAGAGGTAAGGGGAATGAGTCCTAGCTCGCGTGCATAATCAAACAACTGAACATGCCAGCTGGCGGGAAGTTCCAGACGGCTAAACATGTCATACATATCCTCGGTTACAGCACGGCCCGCGGAGTTGTAGCAATATTCCACGCCCCGGGTGGCCATAAACTCCTCGGCGCGGAATGTTTGAAACTTGACGCAATCCACGCCGCATTCTGCGGCAGAACGGACCATTTCCCGCGCCAACTCAATATCGCCGTTGTGGTTCACGCCGATCTCGGCAATGACGAAAACCGGATGGGACAAACCAACCTCGCGGCTGCCGATTCGGATGGTTGATCGAAATTTAAAATTCACAAGTCGTGCTTTCCGATGTTGCCGGCAAATGCGATCTCACGAGAGCGCGGGCCACAATTAAATATTAGATCAATGAAGGACAAGTGCGACAAAAACGGGCCAAATCTTTGTGGATACTCGGGATGGTGATAGTCCTGAAACACAACATGGATGCCCTTGGCTTCGAATGAGGACGTGTCGATATACTGTTTCCCAAGTATTCCGGTGACTATCACGTCGGCGTTAAACTGGACTGCATGTTCCAAGACGAGATCGGACTTTCTGCCACTAAAGCCCTGTTCCGATCCTACAATCAACTCCGTATCTATTTCAAACCACTCAAACGCTTTTCGTAAAATCGCAATGTTAAGGTCTGCGAGCCGCTCCCAATGCTGGCCCAACAATAGCGCCTCAAAAAAGCCGCAATATTTTTCGAAAAATTCTGCGCGACCATAGCTTGTGCGGATGGTTTTCCAGTGACGAGCGTTCCAGCGATCCTCTTCTCGACAATCCTCCTGTTTTATTAGGATGTCGCAGATGCGGCGGCTCGGGGATTTCTTGAGGTCAACAGGCACGGTTAGCCACGAGGCGGTCTTCTCTGCGACTTTTATCCGATTTCTGTTTTGCCAATCGCCTTCGAGATATTGAACGTCATCCATGTAAACGAATACGTCCGCCAAGCTTGCCTTATGCAGTAGGCCGAGCCACGGAAGATAAGCTGGTTGATGTCCGCTGACGATCCGGTGAGCACCCGGATTCATGACGATGCCCCTTGTGCGGAAATCCGCATTAAATTGCGAATATTTTTGGAGAAAATTGCCTGCGCATCGGGTGTTGAAATTCCGAGGGACCGGATTCCATTTGCAACGGACGCCTGGTCGTGACAGTGATTGAAAGGGAAATCGCTGCCAAAAATCAATTTATCCGTAAGGCCGCAATCAATATAGAACCGAACCATATACAGTGTCGACGAAACGGCAGTATCGAACCATAGGTTGTGGAAACTCTTCGCCATGCCATTCAGCGGGGCGTACGCCCCAAGCATTCCTCCGAGGTGAGCTGCCAGAATTTGTGTGCGGGAATTGTTTTTTGCGAGCGCGAGTATATGGGCGGCGGACGCATGTGATTTCCGGAACGCTTGATCAACATGCGCCAGGATGAACATGCCGTTTCTCCCCGCCCATTTTGCGACGTTGTTCATCTCATGGCTATCCAGCTCAAAGCCCTGCCAATCCGCGTTGACCTTAAGCCCGCTGGCGCCAGCTGCTTTGCAGTATTCCGCTTCCTGCTGCCACCTCGGGTCAAGTGGTTGCAGCGAACAAATCGCCGAAAAGTGAGAGGTGGCCCTGCAGTTTTGCAGTACAGTACGATTGTTTTCTACACATAGTTCGTGAGCGGCCCATGGAAACGAGACGAGGATTGAATGTTTTATGGCTGCCGCCGCCATTGAAGCGAGGATAGCTTCGGTGGAGGACATGGGGAGCACCCAGGGGGCATCTGGATGTCGATGGATTGCTTGGGAAATCTTCGTATTGTTTTCGTCCAGAGTTAGCAGGGGATCCCGTAGGCGGTCAGGAAGGCAGTAAACATGCGCGTCGATGATCTGATCATCGCGCACCTCATCTATATGACGCGCACTCATAACTCTTTGCGGGCCAAAATGAACAGGCTATGGTGTTTGCGCAGGTTATCGCTGACAGAATTACTAGCCGGATCGAACGATCCGATTTCCATTACGCGAAGTCCCGCATTCCGGCAGTTGTGGAGAAGTTGCTCTGGGCCGAACCAGTGATGTCCCGTGAAGGGGGTTGATTGGCTGTCTTCAAATTGCCGCCATGTCGCATTCTTTGTCGTTAGAAAAATTTCCCCTCCCGGAGTCGCAAGCTCACCGATTCGACGAAGAGCAAGGGCTAGAGGCACCCCGCACTTTTGAAGTACGCCGAGCGCTGTTACAAGTGAAAATGGCTCGTCCGGCAACTCTTCCATAAAATTTTTCTGAAGAAAGGTGGTCTGCACCGTTTTATATTTCTTGGCCCGTGCACATTCCAGCATTTTCTCAGATAAATCGATCCCGAAAAACTCAGATGGACTCCCATATTCCTCTGCTAATTCGAGAAAGAGGCCAGTCCCTGCGCCAATATCGAGCCATCGATCCGCTTTCGACCAATTGATTCGCGAGCGTGCGAGGTGCATGCGGTTGCGCATGCTTGCGTCGGATCCCCACCGAACTTTGGCATGCTCATCGGGTTGGGTCGCGGATTCATCGTATTCGGTCGCCACGTCCGTAATGTTGAATTTATCGCGATAAAAGGAGTGTAATACCGCCAATATGTGTCGGGCGAGTCTCATCGCTCCCCCGCCGTCAATCAGATTACGACCGATTGCCGGCATTTCCGCAAAATTATCCGGATTCAGGAGCCTTACGGCGATTCGTTCTTTGAGTTCACGATCTGATAGCTTTCCCATCTCGCCGATGAAATAGCCGCAACCAAGATCGTTTACAGCGCGGCAGATGCTCATCTGATTGTTAGCCAATGCTATTGCGGCTACGGGTGTTCCAAGGAAAAGTAGTTCATGACAAGTGCCTCCTCCCCCAGTAATTGCAAGGTCCGCCTTTTGCATCAATTCTAAAAAGTTATCAGGCGAGTGATGAAGTTTAAAACGGCCGTCTGGAACGAGAAGTGCAAGTCGCGATTTGTCTGCTCCTGGGCCGAAAACTATGTTAAATGTTGATCGCAGTTTAATAGCTGCCAGGGTCCGCACTACGCGCTCCGTATAGAACTCAGGATCTGCTCCTCCAAGGGTAACGAGAATGTTCGGCGTGTGTGACTTGGTGGTAAGCAATGCCGCATTTTCTCCGGCGATGACAATCTCTGCGCGCAAAGGAACGAATCCCGGACCTATAGCGCTGAAGCCGAGCATTGTGGAATTGAGGCCTTTAGCAGTCGCGCCGATGCTCGGCCGAATTAGTCCCATCACTGGCCATTCGTTTCCCACTTCGTTGTCATCAAAGCAGAGAACGGGAGTTAGGGGGTAGGACTTGCGTAACTTGTGGAGCCATCCCGCTTCGTTTAGAAAATAGCTATCCAGGATCAATATTCGACTTTCGTTACCTGACGAGCGGAGACTGTCGGGGTCATTCAAAACATTTCGCGTTATCGCTTTTAGGGAGCGTGTTCCGGCGGGGGGCGGTAGCGGAGCAGGCTCCGGGGCATCTAAAAGTAGCAATTCGACGACCGTTATAGGGTCTTCAGATACCAGGGCCTTCGCAATTGCAAAACATCGCTGCAAATGTCCCAAGCCGGCGTCTGGACGGGCGTCTATGACGAACGTAATGGTGAGCATTTGGCGTTAAGCAAACCACTTGTGAAGCGTAATTGCTGTCGCCGAATGGCGTAGGCCTGCTCGTGAATACAGCCGGTTAGCGGGAACATTATCGATTTGCGTCCCAATCTCGATTACGTCGGCATTTTGGAAGCGATTCTGGAAACCGCGAAGTAGCGCCGCGGATAACCCCATTCCGCGGAACTCCGGAAAGACGGTGATTTGCCAAAGATAGGTGAGATTAATGTTCAGTTGTTTCTTCAAATCGGCATCAAATCCGCCAACTGCAATTCCGGCCACACGGGTTTTAGAGAGGATGCCCACGGTTTTTCCGGATGCATTCTGAAGAACCCTCTCGCACAGGCGACGGTAGAAATGATCTGCAATCGCTTGGCTTATTTTAGGATCCCGATACATTCTGGCATGGCGAAAGCTGGATGAAAAATGGTCCAGAAAATTCGTCGCCTCAAGCGGGGCAAGATCTACGATTTGTGCCGTGTTCGGAGAGCTCCGGGGCGGCGGGGAGGGCGCAACGTATATAGCTAGAATATCCCGAAGTTGCCAGCCATTCATTAATAGTGCGTCAATGAGGGGGCGATTGCTATAACAAATGCGGCAACTGGCGAACTTTGCTCCCATATCTCTCAGCATAACTTCCGCGTCCTCAACCAAACTGAGCGAGTTCGCGTCGGTCCATTGATTTCCAAAAACAAAGAATGCATTTATCTTTGCGGACGGAATGCCAAGAATTGCAGAATCCCATTCGAGTGTTTCCGTCCAAACCGCACCTTCCCGAAACTCCGTCAAACGACTGCTTGACATGGGCGCGAGCAAGGAATTTTGTGCGATGCCCCATTGCGCCTTGTCAGTGAGGCCTTTGGGCGCCAAGTAGCGCTGGTAGCTGCTGCTAATCACGGAAATTATCGTACACGATGGTCTGGTAAAACAAAGCGTCTTTCGCGGACGTAGGGACGACTCATAGAGTTGGAGTTCAAAAAACTTTCGTGGTGAAGTGTGTCAGTAACTTCGCCACGTCTTTCAAGCGCTATTTCCGAATCCAAAGCCGTCGCCGTTAAGCTGTTGGCAGCGTGGCTAATGCAGCGATGAACGCAAAGTCTTGATGACGTGGTCTTGCTGCTCTTCTGTTAGTCCGGGGAATAGTGGCAAGGAAATGGCTTCTGCGTAATAACGTTCTGCTTCGGGAAAATCTCCTTTGTTGAATCCGCGCCGGCTGTAGTAGGGCTGCATATGAACTGGAATGTAGTGAACATTGACGCCAATATTATTTGCGCGGAGGTTGTCAAATATTTCCCGTCGACTACGCGTCAAACGGCTGGCATGCAGGCGTATGACGTATAGATGCCAGCTTGAGCTTGAATCGGCACTCTGAGCAGGCAATGTCAGTGGGAGGCCTGTCAATTGATCGGCGTATCGCGCGGCAAGGTCGCGTCGTCTACGTATAAAAACATCGGCTCGCCGTATTTGACTCAAACCAAGTGCGGCGTTGATATCGGGAAGGCGATAGTTATATCCCAATGCAATTTGTTCGTAATACCAAGCGCCTTCGCACGGATTGACCATAGATGCGGGGTCGCGGGTGATGCCATGACTTCTTAATAGGCACAAGGACCTGTAAAGCGATTCGCTGTCTGTTACAGCCACGCCACCTTCGGCCGTAGTAATGATTTTTACGGGATGAAAACTAAACACGGCTATGTCGGAATGTGTGCACGCGCCGATTGGCTTGCTTTTGTACTGGGCACCAAATGCGTGAGAAGCATCTTCAATAATATGAAATCCGTATTGCTTTGAGAGTTTGTATATTGCCTCCATATCGCAGGGCTGTCCGGAAAAATGGACGGCGATCAATATCTTCGGCAGGATGCCTTCCTGCTCGGCATTAACAAGTTTTTTTTTCAGCGCGACTGGGCAGATGTTGTAGCTTATGGGATCAATGTCTACAAAATCTACTGTGGCTCCGCAGTAGCGCGCACAATTTGCCGATGCGACAAACGTGTTCGGGGATGTCCACGCGATATCGCCTTCAGCGAGACCGTGTGCAAGACAGCTGAGATGCAAGGCTGACGTGCCACTATTTACTGCTACCGCAAAACGGGCTCCGCAATAGCGCGCCACCGCTTGCTCAAACTCGACAATTGTCGGGCCTTGGGTTAGCCAATCTGAGCGAAGAACTTCAATTACCGCATCGATATCAGCCGAGTCGATGTCTTGATGGCCATAAGGAATCACAGATCCGTTCTCTCGTTCAGTTCACAAAGTTCCGGGACCGATAGAAAACGCTCATTGGTCTCCGAGCTGAATTCAAAACCATCTGACACCGGCTTCCCAATTTCCCCCAATGGGTTACGAAGGTAATCAGGATTGGCGAAGAAGGTAATGGATGGCTGAATCATGTAGTAATTGGGGAATTCCAATGTGAGCCTGGAGTCGTCGACCGGGCACATTACTTCGTGAATTTTTTCACCAGGCCGAATCCCGATAATTCGTACCTCCCCGGCGGGCGAAACGGATTTCGCAAGATCCACCATTCGAATAGATGGAATTTTAGGCACAAAAACCTCACCTCCCTGCATGCGCGAGAAAGTCGCCAAAACAAAGTCCACACCTTGCTCAAGAGTAATCCAGAAACGGGTCATCCGCTCGTCAGTGATCGGAAGGTCGCTTGTGCCTTCGCGCATTAGCTTTTTGAAGAATGGTAAAACTGATCCTCGTGAGCCGACGACATTCCCATAGCGAACCACAGAAAAACGCGTTCGTCCCCCGCCGGATATATTGTTTGCCGCGACGAATAACTTGTCTGACGCAAGTTTGGTCGCTCCGTAAAGGTTGATCGGGTTGACTGCCTTGTCGGTGGAAAGGGCGACCACTTTATCCACGTTATTCTCCAGCGCGGCGTTGATTACGTTTTCCGCACCGTGAATATTGGTTTTGATGCATTCCATCGGATTGTATTCTGCCGCCACAACTTGTTTTAGCGCCGCTGCATGCACAACAAAATCGACATCTCGGAGCGCAACCTTAAGGCGCTCCGCGTCACGCACATCGCCTATGAAAAAGCGCATGGCGGGGTCATGGAATTCTTGTGCCATCTCATATTGTTTAAGCTCATCGCGCGAATAGACAATAAGCCGCTTCGGCTTGAAGTGCTGTAGAACCGTTTTAATGAAGCGGCGTCCGAATGACCCGGTTCCGCCAGTCACCAGAACGGTTTTATTGTTAAACATGTGAGTAGGTTTCCCCGTCGCGTTTGATGATTTTTGGGATCGCTTCAGAAACTAGGCGGCCGTCGGCCAGACGATATGCATTTTTCGCCGCGCGTAATATGGCGGGTTGATGGGAAACGGCAATTATTGTCACCGTCTCAGATAGGCCGATCAATGTGTCGCAAATTCCATCTTCGGATTGGGGGTCAAGCGAGGCAGTAACCTCGTCTAGGATGAGTAAGCGGGGTTTACGTGCCAAGGCGCGGGCAAGGGAGATCCGCTGGCGCTGCCCCCCGGATAGCTTCGCTCCGCGTTCACCCACGACTGTGTCCATGCCGCGGGGTAGCAGTTCGACGAACTCCCAGGCGCCTGAGTTTCTAAGTGCCGCCTCAACTTCGGCTTTCCCAATTTGCTGGTCGCCAAGTGACACATTTTTGAAAATTGAGTCGTGTAGCAGCAGCATTTCCTGCGGCACGTAGCCGATTTGCCTGCGCCAGGCGCTAAGTTGGAGTTCTTTCAAAGGGGTGTCGTCTATCCGTATTTCGCCGGAGTGTGGTTCGATCAATCGCGTGAGAAGATCAATCAACGTAGTTTTACCAGATCCGGAAGGCCCGACGATTACAACAAATTCGCCCCTGCTTACCGTGAGCGAAACATCGCGAAGTATGTCGCGGCCTTCATAGGAAAAGCTGACATGGTCGAGGTGTATTTGATTGAAATTATTGGCCGTCAATTCTGTGCCGGAATCTACTTCTTGTTCGCTCGCGGCCAATGCGATACTGCGTCTTACGGAAAGGTATGCGCTCTCGCCGACTGCAACGGCTTGATAGGTTTGCTGAATTGCGTGAACCCTATTTAGCAGTCGATAGAATAGAAAAATAGTAACAAGAAGCTCGGAGAAGGTATGGTTGCCTGCGACCAGAGCGAGGTATAACCCTCCCGCGATTACTACAGTAAGCAATGGCTCTTGCATTACTCGTAAAAGTTCCATTGTCCATATTTGGCGTTGTTGCGCACTGTTCAGTCCCTCGGTCTCGGTTTCAAGCAGGGGCAGCAGGTCTTTTTCATAGCCCATCGCTTTAATCGGTTTTATCCCGCTTAGAGCGTCGGTCAGGCGGGAGGTAAGAGAGTTTAGTAATTCAGTCTGATTTTTCCCGGCGCGACGGGTGGCGTTAATTAGCTTTCTGAAAATTAATGCTATGCAACCGCCGACGATTGCTCCGGATAGCGCTACCTGCCAAGATACGATTAACACGAGAGCGGCATATACCAATCCCTGAATCGATAGAGCAATCATTTGTGCGGCAGATTGGTATACTTGCGCAGCCCTTACAACTTCGCTGCTGATTGCATTGGTCAACGTTCCGATTGGTTGGCTGACGAAATAACGCCAGCGGGCGGAAAGTAGGGCCCGAATCAGTTGTAGGCGAAGATCGGTCATAACATGCGCGACCGAGAAGCCGACCTCCTTCATCGCAAAAAGGGTGCATATACCCTTTAACGTCATACCCACGACGATGACGATTAATATTGCGCCGACTGACGGTGATGTCCCGAATATGTCGAACAGTTTCTCGGTCCAGCGCCCGAGAGTGCTTTCGGCGATCGTTTTTTCTCCAGTAGCAAGACTGATTAGGGGGAGGAACGCCATGACGCCGATCCCCTCAAATAATCCCGAAAGCAACAAAAAAACAATCATTGCAGTGCTTTTCCCGGGATAGGCTCTGAGCAAGGCGACGACAATCTGCACACTACTTTTTTCGAGTGAGTTCATGGAATCGAGTTACTTTTTTCCATTTTGCTTGTCGCCTGCTAATCGGCTATAAGCGCCACAGACAGAGTCCTGCAGCGGCAAGTGCTTCAACATTGAGGCAAGACTTTACGTCCGCCACGCACCCTTGGGGCTTTAATTTCGTAATTAGTACCTCGATTGGTGCGGATGTAATATGCCGATGCGCTACTGCGAGTACGACTGCGTCTGCAACCGGCAATTCGTCCCACGGAGTCAATTTAAGTCCATATTCTTTCTCTGCCTCAGAGGCATCTGCTATGGGGTCATAGATGTTGACCTCAATGCCATAATTTTTTAATTCTTGGATGATGTCGGGAACCCTTGAATTTCGAAGGTCTGCGCAATTTTCCTTGAAGGTGAGTCCCAAGACGTTTACCTTGGCTCCAGCGATGGAGTTGCCCCGTTGGGCCATCATTTTCACGGTTTTTTCCGCAATGAATTTTCCCATTCCGTCGTTTATTCGGCGGCCTGCCAGAATCACCTCTGGATGGTATCCGAGCATTTCTGCTTTATGGGTGAGGTAATAGGGATCGACGCCGATGCAGTGCCCTCCGACTAGGCCGGGGCGAAACGGAAGAAAATTCCATTTCGTGCCGGCTGCTTGCAGTACTTCAAGGGTATCAATGCCGAGCCGGTCGAAAATAATCGCCAACTCATTCATCAGCGCGATATTGAGATCGCGCTGGGTGTTTTCGATGACCTTGGCCGCTTCGGCAACGCGAATCGAGGACGCACGGTGCACGCCTGCGGTGACGATGGAGGCGTAAAGCGCCGCCACTTTCTCAAGCGTTGCGGCATCGTCGCCGGAAACCACCTTGATGATGCGGGTCAGTGTATGTTCGCGATCACCGGGGTTAATGCGTTCCGGCGAGTAGCCGACGTGGAAGTCACGCTTCCACGCCAGGCCGGAGGCCTTTTCCAGTACTGGAATACAAATTTCCTCAGTCGCTCCCGGGTAAACGGTTGATTCGTAAATCACCGTCGCGCCTTGCTTCATATGCGCCCCAGCGCTCTTGCTGGCCGAGATCAGGGAAGAAAAGTCCGGTTGATGGGCTTCATCCACCGGCGTCGGCACGGCAACGACGATGAAGTCTGCTGCGGCGAGGGCGGCCGGATTGTCGGTAATCTCTAGCAGGGCGGCTTGGCGCAGACCTTCCGGCGAAACTTCTCCGGTGGGATCGCTTCCGCCGCGCAGCGCGGCGACGCGCGCCGCGGAAACGTCGAACCCTATGGTCCGGTAAGTTTTTCCGAATTCCACTGCTAGTGGAAGGCCGACATAGCCCAGACCAACGACGGCAACGACTGACAAGTTAGATCCTCGAATTTATGGGGCTCCCGCCGAAAAGGCGACCCGAGCCGACGGCTGGGATTATCTCATATGGGGGTGGCCGGCCTTCACCTGACTCTGCACGATCTATTCCGGATCCCTTACTTTTTGCCGCCCGTTTATCGTATCGAGGCATTTTTCGACCTCCGATTCCCAATTTGGCGGCGTGAAACCGAAGGTTTGACGCAGCTTTTCGCAGTCCAGGGCGGAGTTAATCGGACGTTTTGCCGCTGTGCGGTATTGGGCGCTCGCTATTGGGACGACGCGGGTTTTCAGTCCTGCCGTTTCAAAGATCTTGCGGGCAAAGCCGCACCAGGAGGTCCTGCCTGCCGCGGCAAGATGAAATAGTCCGCCGGAACTGTCTTTGCGCAGCGTGTGCGTGGTCGCCTCTGCAATCATTCGGCTCGAGGTCGGCGCGCCCAATTGATCATCAACAACCTGCAACTCTTCCCGTTCTTTTCCCAGGCGCAGCATGGTGAGGAGGAAATTCGCGCCGCGCGGACCGTAAACCCAGCTGGTGCGAAAGATCAGGTGCCTGCATCCGCTCGACTGGATGGCGATTTCCCCGGCCAGTTTGCTTTGCCCGTACACATTGACCGGATTCGGCGTGTCCTCTTCCGTGTAAGCGCCTGCCTTGTTTCCGTCGAACACGTAGTCGGTCGAATAGTGGACGAGCAAAGCGCCCAGCTTTTTTGCCTCGCCGGCCAATACCCGGGGTGCCTCTGCGTTGATGGCGTGCGCCAGGTCCGGCTCGCTTTCGGCCTTGTCCACGGCCGTATACGCCGCGGCATTGACGATGATGTCAGGGCGGGTGTCGCGAATGACTGCTGTAATGCGGTCCGGGTTTGCAAGGTCGAGCGCGCTGCGGTCGCAGGCCATCACCTCGCCGAGCGGCGCGAGGCTTTGGGCCAGTTCCCAGCCGACCTGGCCGTTTTTCCCGGTAAGCAGAATTTTCACGGGAACAATTCGATGTCGCTGAGGGTATTGCCGGCGCCATCACGGGCCGCCAACAGCGGGTCGCCGAGGAGTGGCCAGCGAATGTTTAGTGCTGGGTCGTTCCAGAGCAGTACACGCTCGTGTTCCGGAGCGTAAAAATCCGTGGTCTTGTAAATGACTTCGGCAAATTCCGATGTCACATAAAAACCGTGGGCAAAGCCCGAGGGTACCCACAACATCTGCTTGTTCTCGGCGCTCAAGGTGATGGTTACCGCTTTCCCAAAGCTTGGCGATCTCTTGCGGATATCCACTGCGATATCGAAGATTTCTCCGGCGATGACGCGGACGAGTTTGCCCTGCGGCTGCTTGATTTGATAATGCAGGCCGCGCAGCACGCCTTGCGCCGAGCGCGAGTGGTTATCCTGTACAAAGCGCGCGCTGATGCCGGCTGCGGAAAAGCTGCGTTCGTTCCAGCTTTCCATAAAGAAGCCGCGTGCGTCGCCGAACACCCGGGGCTCGACGACTACAACGTCAGGAATGGCGGTCGGTGTGAATTTCATTGGCTGTCAAGCTCTCCGGACTGTGTTGCTATGCTGCGTTGGGTTTGGATGCCGATTGGGGATTGGCAATGTACCAGCCCATGGATTGGGCAAGGCCTTCGCGCAGCGTATGGCTGGGTTCATACCCCAAAAGAGTGCGCGCTTTGGTGATGTCGGCGAGCGAGTGGCGGACGTCGCCCGGGCGAAAGTCACGAAAAGTTGGCTTGAACTGTTTCAGATACGGGAACCTGGGTTCGAGCAATTCGTGTATCGACTCAAATAGTGTATTCAACGTGGTGCGCTCGCCTACCGCAACGTTGTAAACCTGGTTTGTTGCCGCTTCATCTTCGGTGGTGGCGGCCAGCAGGTTGGCCTGGATGACGTTCTGTACGTAGCAGAAGTCACGGCTGGTTTCGCCATCGCCATTGATCCAGAGGGGTGCGTTCCCGAGCATTGCGGAAATCCAAGCGGGCATCACCGCCGCGTAGGCGCTTCCCGGGTCCTGGTGCGGACCGAAGACGTTGAAATAGCGCAGTCCAATAGACTTGAAGCCGTAGGTGCCGGCGAATATCTCGGCGTAAAGTTCATTGACCAACTTGGTTATGGCGTAGGGCGACAGTGGCTTGCCGATCAAATGCTCAAGCTTGGGCAGACCGGGATGATCGCCGTAGGTGGAACTCGATGCTGCATAGACAAAGCGTTTGACCCGCGCATCGCGCGCGGCAACCAGCATGTTCAGGAAGCCGTCGATATTCGCGCGGTTGGTGGCAATCGGATCGTCAATTGAACGCGGAACGCTTCCCAGCGCCGCTTCGTGAAGCACATACTCCGCGTTCGCGCAGACCCGGTGGCAGTCTGCCAGTTCGCGGATATCACCCTCGATGAACTCGAATCGCGCCCATTGCTCCGGCGTAAGCTCATCCCGGATCTGGTCGAGATTGCGACAGTGGCCGGTGGAAAAATTATCCATCCCGATCACCGTTTGGTTCAGTTTCAGCAGCGCAGACAGCAGATTGCAGCCAATGAATCCGGCAACGCCGGTAACAACCCAGCGGTGCGATTCGGTGAGAAGACGCGATTGCAGTTGGGCGAACGCTTGGGACATTCAATGGAGTCCGGGTGATGTCGATGATGCACGATGGGAGGGGGCCACGGGCATGCGGGCGCTCAAGGTTCTTCCCCGGCAATGCTGAGCAGATATTCGCCATAGCCGCTGTTTTTCAGCGGCACTGCGAGGGCCTTCAGTTCGTCGCTACTGTTGAATTTCTGCCGGTAGGCAATCTCCTCCGGGCAGCAGATCTTC
>Ga0163144_10012440_pt1 | contig 17873 bp, 14 predicted proteins | sample OliLak19BULKMAT1_FD_123175 | JGI IMG/M metagenome (GOLD analysis project Ga0163144, IMG submission 123175) | Freshwater microbial mat bacterial communities from Lake Vanda, McMurdo Dry Valleys, Antarctica - Oligotrophic Lake LV.19.BULKMAT1 | ecosystem: Environmental > Aquatic > Freshwater >...
TACGCGGGGCCAGCCGGCGGTGCTGCGGATGAATAAGTCGGGATGAAGTTCGAGGGCGGCGCGCTGGAGCTCCGCCGGAAACTCCGACAAGCCGGCAAAGTAATGGTGACCGTTACGCTCGATGGTGGTGATGCCGAGCGCCGCGGCCGCGGCCAAATCCTGCGTGAGCGCCACCGGCCCCACATTGGTGAGATCCTCGCCGCTAAGCATCGTCGCCAAGCCTTGCTTCCGGCGTTGCGCGAGGAGGCAGGCGTTGCCGATGCTTTTGAAAATGCCTTTGCAGTTTTTGTGACTAGTCCCGGCATAACCCAACTCAAGCGCGCGGGCCGTGCTGCCCAGCTCCGCATCGCTCTCGTCAATGATGATGGGCGGACGGTCCGGCCAAGCCTCCACCAAGTTGCCAATCGCGGGCGAAAGGGCAACGTCGCGGTGCCACGGCTGTTCGATGAAGAGCAAGTGCGGCCAGAATTCGCGCAGTTCGGGAAGCGAATATAATCCGCGCAGCACCTCGGCGAATGGCCCGACTTCGCGGAAGCTCTCGTTGCCATCCAGCGAAAAGGCATAATCGCCGCCGCACTCGCGCGCGAAGATGCGGGCCATGCTCAGGAGACGTTCCCGATCCCTTTCGGTCTCGCCGTTGATCTTGATTTTGAAGTGCCGCAGTCCGTACGCGCGGATGCACTCCACGAGCGTTTGGGGCAACCCGTCCTGCAGCCGTTCGCTCGCGGGCAGCTCGGCGTTCTCCAGAGGATCGGACAAGCCCACCGTATGGCGGGCAAACACCACGGGCGCCGGTTCAGCCGCCAGCCAGTTTCCCGGTTCCGTGCCGGCGAGGCCGGCATGCAGCTGCCCCAGATCGATCCCGAGGCGATTCTCGCGCAGTGCGCGCGCGAACGTGGTCCGCTGGGTCCGGCAGACCGCGTCGATCAAGGCTCGCTCAACCAAGCTGGTCCCGAGGTGGGCGAGGAGCGGCGCGAGTCCCTGGGTTTTGGCCCAGCCGGACTGGGCTTCATAAAGCTTCTGCCAGAACCCGAACGGCGAGGTGGCCTGAATCTCCAGCGCGTGCCGCACGACTGCACGAATCACGACGAACATTTCCGCGATTTCCTCAGCGGGGTCGCGGGCCGCATTTTTGGTGAACCATTTCGGCGGGAGATTATCGGCCGCCAAGCCGTGCTGGCGGACACCGGCAATTTCGAACGTCAACCGGAGGATCGCGTGCGGCAACTGCGTTAACGTCGCGATGCCGTACCGAAACGGCATGCGGGTATGCAGCTCCAGGCGAAATAACTCAGCGTGGCGAAGGGCGATCATGCGCACGGGGCCGATCAGCAGGTTTTTGCGCCCGGTTGTCACGCTGCTTCGTTCAGCGGTGCGACGGAAACCGATCCTCCCGCCGCGCGTCCGCGGTCGGGGTCGCGCGCCCCTGTAACCGGCGGACGAATACGGGACGCCCGTTCCGGTCCGGCGCGCGGTCCGGCGCTACGCGGCGCGAAACCGGCCCCCGGTGGACGGCTTTCCGCTCGGTGCGGGCGTGGGCTGCTCATCCCGCGGACCGTGCACTCCGGACGCGGGCAACAGCGCGGGAGCGAGGCGGGCGAGGACTTTTTCCAGCTGGCTCGGCGACGGATGTTTGGCGACGTATGCGTCAGCCGTCAGCGTAGTCGCGAGCGCAACGTCTCCGGGATCGCCCGATCCTGAAAGCATCACCACCTTGAGATTTTTCAGCTGCACGTGTTCGCGCAGCCAGCACAGCACGCTAAATCCCGTGGGACCAGGCATGTTGATGTCCAAAAACAAGACGTCCGGCAGAACCGGCGCACTGGATTTCTCCGCGAGATGGCGCAAGCGAGTCATCGCCTCGTGTCCATCTGAGAACGTGGCAATCGGACACGTCACGCCAATGCGACGCAGCTGTTGCTGCAGGAAGAAGATATCATCGGGTTCGTCGTCGACGATCACGATCGGGGCGACTGCGCTCGGGGCGAGTTTCTTTAATCGACCGGGGGGCATGGTTACACAGCGGTCCGCTTCGCCCTCATTCTCAAGGCGGAACAAGTGGGGGAAAACCCGGAACGTCTGCTCCGGTAATGTCGTTAGCAGACGCTTCGGCGACCCGTGTCCGGGGTGGAGCGGCTTGTCCCTAAGCCGCTGTTCGAGAATCCGTGGCCGTTGGGCAACCCGATCGGTGATTCACGTGATCGGCGGAAAGTGGCTCGAATTCCACGCGGGCCTGGCTTTGACTCGTCACCATGGCTTCGCTCTTACCCTGGCGGTTCTTTCTGTGCGGTTGGTTGTGGTCCGCCGGTGCGGCAGCCCTGATGGGCGCAGCCGCGGCGGAACTGCCCGGAGACCGCATGCTGGCGACTTACTTCGCCGATGAAACCCGGCGAGTAAACACGCAGACGTTTGCCACGATCAAGACGCTGGCCGACTGGACGCGCGAGCGGGAAAGTTATCGTGAGCAGCTGAAGGAAATGTTGGGGCTCTCGCCGTTACCGCCGCGCACGGATTTGAAGCCGACGATCACCGGCCGGTTGGAGCATGCGGAGTTCTTCGTCGAGAAACTGCACTTTCAGTCGATGCCCGGACTGTACGTCACCGGGAATCTCTACGTCCCGAAGAATCTCACCGGCAAGGTGCCCGCCATTCTCTATGTGTGCGGTCACGCGCGGGTGGTGGAAAACGGGGTGAGCCTGGGCAACAAGACCGCGTACCAGCATCATGGCGCCTGGTTTGCCCGCAACGGCTTCGTTTGCCTCACCATCGACACCATTCAGCTCGGCGAAATTCCCGGCCTGCACCACGGTACGCATAATCAAGGAATGTGGTGGTGGAACGCGCGCGGCTACACGCCCGTCGGCGTGGAAGCGTGGAATTCCATGCGCGCGCTGGATTATCTGGAGACGCGCCCGGAAGTTGATGCCACCAAGTTCGGTATGACCGGTCGCTCCGGCGGCGGCTCGTATTCCTGGTACACGGCGGCCCTCGACGAGCGGGTGAAGGCAGTGGTCCCGGTCGCCGGGATCACTGATCTCCGCAACCATGTCATCGATGGGTGCGTGGCGGGCCACTGCGACTGTATGTACATGGTGAATACCGCGCGGTGGGATTTCGCCAAACTGGCGGCCTTGATTGCGCCGCGTCCGCTGCTGATCGCGAATTCCGATAAAGACCGGATCTTTCCGCTCGACGGCGTCGTACGCGTCCATACGGACGTGGCGAAAATTTATCAACTGCACCAGGCGGCGGACAAGCTGGGACTCTTGATCACGGAGGGGCCGCATCAGGACACGCAAGATTTGCAGGTGCCGGCGTTTCGCTGGTTCAATCGTTTTCTCAAAGGCCAGCAGCCGCTGATCGCGATGGCCGCGGAAAAGTTCTTCAAGCCCTCCGAACTGAAAGTGTTTTCCGAATTGCCGAAAGACGAGCGCACGACCCGGATGCATGAGTTCTTTGTTCCGGCCGCAAGCCCGGCCGTGCCGGCCGATCAAGGCGCATGGGTCAAGCAGCGGGATGCCTGGCGAACGGCGTTGCAGGAGAAGTCGTTCGCGGGCTGGCCGGCGGCGTCGGAGCCGTTAAACGCGCAGCGGGGAGTCCGTGAATCAGCCGGGAAACTCACCTTGACCACCTGGGAGTTCACGACTCAAGGCGCAGTGCGGTTGCCGTTGGTGGTTTTCTCGTCGACTGACACGCGCGTGGGGAAACTCGCGCGCTTGCACGTGCTCGATGAGCAGGGTTGGGCTGAGCTCGCGGCATCCGTGCCGCCGCAATGGCGGGTTCACTTGGGGGTGCGGGCGGATGCGCCGGTCAGCCGGGTGCCAGCTTCGCCGCAGCATCAGGCGCTGCTGGCCCAAGTCGAGCGGGGTGAATTGACTCTCGCGTATCTGACGCCACGCGGAATCGGGCCCACCAACTGGAGCGGTGATGCCCGCGCCCGCACGCAGGTGTTGCGTCGTTTCATGCTGCTCGGGCAGACCCTCGAAGGGATGCGCGTGTGGGACATCCGACGGGCCATCGACACGGTCCGGGAGCCGGAGGTGATTGGACCCGGCTTGGCGCTGCAGCTCGCGGGCGAGCGTATCCAGGGAGTGAATGCGCTGTATGCTTCGTTGTTCGCCGAAGGGGTCGCGGCGGTGGAATTGATGGCACCGCCCGCCTCGCATCACACGGGCCCCGACTACCTCAACGTGTTGCGGTTTCTCGATGTGCCGCAGGCCGTCGCGCTCGCGGCGGAGCAGCGTCCGGTGAAGATCACGCGGGGTAATCCCGATGACTGGTCGTGGGCGAAGAGCACGGTGAGCCGCCTGGGGTGGCCAGCGGATCGTCTCCAGTGGTGAAAGACGCGCGGAGGGGCGCATCTGCCGGTTGGCGGTTCCGGCTCCGGCGCGGAGCGGAGTCCGCGCCCTACCTTTTTCAATGGTCACGATAGGTAGGACGGCGAGTCTGCGCCCTACCTTTTTCAATGGTCACGATAGGTAGGGCGGCGAGTCCCTTCGCCGCCGGGGTGGCTGCCACCGCCAACCGGTAGATGCGCCCCGCGCGGACCTTCGCACCAAAGAACGCTGGCGTTTTTTCCTCGTCGATCGAAAGTAACCGGATCCCTTTATGATTACCCTCAAACGTGCGTGGATTGTTCTCCTGGTTACCCTCGGTGGGGCGGGCATGCTTCGCGGTGCAGCGGCGGACGACGCCTTGCTGGGCCGTTGGGCGCTTACCCTGCCGAATGCCGCTGGATGGCTCGAAGTGAGAAAGGAAAGCAACTGGCTCGACGGCGCCGTGCTGTGGGGCGGCGGCAGCGTTCTTCCCCTGTCGAGCGCAACGATTGCGGACGGCGTTCTGACTGCCACCCGCGTCACCGACGTTGAACGGAAGGATGGGTCGGGCAAAGTCGTCCGCAAACAGCAGCTCACGTCTACAATCACTGCCAAGGTGGAAGGCGATACCTTGAAGGGCACGCGTGTGACCCCGCGAGCCGATGGCCGCGGCTTTGACCGGGTCGAGTTTACCGGCAAGCGGACGCCACCGCTGCCGCCGCGTCCTGATCTGGCCAAGGTAAAATTCGGCGAGCCCATTCGCCTCTTGGGGAAGGATCTTTCGGGTTGGAAAGTGAAGGAGACGAATCTGAAGAACGCGTGGTCGATCGAGAACGGCACGCTGGTCAACCGCCCGCCGGCCGAAGTTCCCGGTCAGCCCAAGGTGCGTACGGCCAATCTCCAAACCGAGCGCGAATTTGAGGACTTCAATCTCAAGCTGGAAGTCAATGTGCCCAAAGGCAGCAACAGCGGCGTTTACCTCCGCGGCATCTACGAAGTGCAGGTTTTCGATTCCTATCAAAAGCCGCTGGATTCCCACAATATGGGAGCCATCTATAGCCGGATCACTCCGTCAGTCGCGGCCGAAAAACCCGCGGGTGAATGGCAAACGCTGGAGATGACGCTGGTCGATCGCCACGCCACGGTCGTGCTGAATGGGAAGACGATCGTCGATAACCAGCCGTTGCTCGGTTGTACCGGTGGAGCGATGTGGTCCGACGAATTCCGCGCTGGCCCCATCTTTCTCCAAGGGGATCATGGCGCGGTGTCCTATCGAAACATCGTCCTTCGGCCGGTCGCGAAGTAACGCGCCTCCGATTTCTGGATACAAAAGCGCCGCCGACCTTCCGGTCCGCGGCGCTTTTATTTTGTTCTACGACAGGGAGGACGGTCGTCCCCCGTTGAAACTCTCTCAACCCTAAACCCGGTCGATATCCTGCCTGACGGTCGAACTCACCTTCTTGCCGGCCGCGAATCCGGCGATCAGCAGAATGGCAAAGATGACCAGAAAGGCGAAGAACAGGAACTTGGCGATACCAGCGGCGGCACCGGCCACGCCGGTGAAGCCGAGGATGCCAGCCACCACGGCGACAATAGCTGCGATAAGAGCCCATTTAAGCATAACGAAGTTCTCCCAGTTGTTAAAGCGGAGACACCACGCCGCCGCCGCCGCCTTAGACACGCATTGACCGGGTCCGTTCGAGGGTTGACCTCAAATCGCCGAACCCGCTTCGATCGAGCCATTTGCCCGGTGGATAAGCCCTGACCGCGAGCTAAAAAGCCGCCGCGGATTCGCGCTCGCGAGACGGATCCAGGAGCATCACGCTGCGGTTTCGATGAGTTCGATTTCTCACAAACGCCCGCGTCCTGAATCTTCCGCGAGCTGCCCGTGTGGCAGCGGCCAGCCCTTTGGCTCCTGTTGTGAGCCGGTGCTGTTGCAGCAGCAGCCCGCGGCCACAGCTGAGGCGCTCATGCGTTCCCGGTTCACCGCGCATGTGTTGCGGGATGCCCGACATTTGCATCGGACGTATCTCGATTCGTCGCGGCGGCCGTATGATGAAACCAAGGACGCGGTGGACGATGTGGAGTGGACGCGCCTCGCGATTCTTGCCCACGAGCCGGGACCTCGGCCCGACACGGCGTTCGTTGATTTCACGGCCTACTACAACGTCGAGGGTGCCGAGCAGGCGCTGCATGAAAAATCGGAGTTTCACCGGCTCGACGGACACTGGTTATACGTGCGCTCGGTTCGGGTCGGCCCGGCGCCCGTGCGAGCCCAGCTAAAAGTTGGTCGCAACGACCCGTGTCCGTGCGGCAGCGGGCGTAAATACAAGCAGTGTTGCGGCCGCTGAGGCTGCTCAGTGCGGGGCGGGGAGGCGAAACGGCGTGGTTTCGCAAACGAAGCGGAATCCCTGTCGGAGCAGAATCGGCCGGCTCATCGGGGCTGCGTCCACCGCCAGCCACTCCACGCCCCGGACCTGCGCGCTCGCGGCTCGGACATCAAACAGTGCGTTGTAGATTCCCCGGCCCCGGTAATCCGGCCGGACGGCGCCCCCGTGCAAATCGGCGATAGAAGAGTGGGGCGGGTATTCAATCCAACCTGTGCCCAACAATTTGTCGTTGTCATAGGCGCCATAAATTTCGAGCCGCTCTAGCGAGGTCTGCAAGGTGGTCGCGAGCCAACCCAATGGTTCGCCCCAGATGCTTTCCTGAAGTGCGACGAGCGCGCGGATCTCCGACTCGGATTGGATGGGCTTGATTTTTACCCCAGGCGGTTGGCGGACGCCGTGGTGCTCAGCGAGTGGATACAGCATGAACGCCTCGGTTTCTCCCGCTGCAAAGCCGTGGCGCCGCAGCCGCCCGGCGAGATCGGCCGGCTGGTCCAACGTGTGTACTTTCCACTCGAACGGCTGACCCAAATCGGCGAAGTACGCGATCTGGCCTGCAACGGCCTCGTCAGCTTCGGCGGCGGAGAGCGTCGCAAAAGTAATAATCCCGTCCCTATCCGGGAGCGATGGCGTGTAGCGCGTGAAGGCGGGAAGGATCTCGCGTTTGAATCCGGCGATTGAATACGCGCGGCGCTGGGCGACGTAGAACGCAAACAGTTCAGCGGGGGTCGTCATGGGGGTTTCATCGGCGGATCTGGTAGCACCTCAATAACTCAACACCTTTGACCGCGGATTACGCGGATTATGCGGATAAATTCATCCCATCCCAATGCCGCACTTGGAATTGTGCGCACGACCACCTCGGGCATCCGCGTCATCTGCGCTATCTGCGATGGTTTTTCCCCATCCTTGAGTGCGCGCATCAAGACCAAGCGAAGGTTAAAGAAGGAAGAGGAATGGAATGAGGACCGGAGCGGAAAGAGAAGTCAGAAGTCAGGAGTCAGGAGTCAGGATTCAGGAATCAGGAGTCGATGAAACATGTCGTCCCCAACGCCCTGCTACGGCTGGGAGCCGTCTCACCTAAAGATTACCTCTCGGAAAAGTCCAAATCTCAGGCGGGATGCGGCCGAGGGCGGCCGCGGTCCCAGCGAATCGGTGGAGGCGTTTAGGCGCGTTCGAGCTGATTGCGACCGGCGGCCGTCACCCAGCTTCCGCGCGTGGTGATCGGCGCGCCTGGGCGGGTGACGTAGGGGACGGTGCGGTAATCCGCCTTCCACTGTCCGGGCGTGACCTCGCAACGTACATAGCCGCGCTCGTTGTTGCGATATTTGACGAACGGGTTTTCCGCCAGAATATCGGTCAACCGCGGCGGCTCGATGCTGCCATCGCCGCCTGAACTGATGGAGGTGCCGACGAACTCCACGCCGACGCGCTGGGAGCCGAGGTCATCGAAATCCGTGACCAGGTCGTTGGCGTAGTTGGTGTGGATGTCGCCCGTAAGCACGACCGGGTTCTTGATCTTGCGATCCATGAAGTGACGCAGCACGCGCCGGCGTTCGAATTCGTAGCCGGGCCACTGGTCCATGCTGTAGGCTTCCCCCGGTCCTGGGACGCGGTCGACGCGTGCCATCATGACTTGCTGCGCCAGGACGTTCCAGGTGGCCGGCGATTTTTCGAGACCCTGGAAGAGCCAGTCGCGTTGCTGCGCACCGAGCAGGGTGCCCTTGGGATCGAGCAATACGGGGTGGAAGGGCTTGGTGCCGTCGTCCTGGGGCTGATCCGTGCGATACTGCCGGGTGTCGAGCACGTGAAACGAGGCGAGGCGACCGAATTCAAGTTTTCGATACAGCAGCATGTCGGGGCCTTTCGGCAGCGCGGAACGGCGCAGGGGCATATGTTCGAAATAGGCTTGGTAACCGGCAGCGCGACGGAGGAGGAAATCCTCGCGCGTGGCCGGCCGGCCCGGGATGTCGCCGGCATAGTTGTTCATGACCTCGTGGTCGTCCCACGTTACGATCCACGGCGCCATTGCGTGTGCTGCCTGCAGGGCCGGGTCCGATTTGTAGAGAGCATAACGTGCGCGGTAGTCGTGCAGGGTGAAAGTTTCCCCGCTGTTGTGGCAGCGGAGCGGGTTGTCCCGGGCGGCGCCTTCGTAAATGTAGTCGCCGAGATGGACAATCAGATCGACATCCTCCCGGGCTAGATGCTCGAAGGCGGTGTACAGGCCCGCTTCGTAATGCTGACACGAAGCGAAGACGAACCGCAGGCGATCGGGCGTCGAGCCGGCGGGCGGCAGCGTCCGCGTTCGACCTTTCGGGCTGATGTGGCCGGACACTTTGAACTGGTACCAGTACCAGCGAGCCGGTTGCAGGCCCTCGGCCTCCACGTGGACGGAGTGACCCCATTGCGGATTCGCGACGGCGGTGCCGGAGCGAACGACGCGCGCCATGCCTTCGTCCTCGGCAATTTGCCAGGAGACTTCAAATGACTCCGGCGGCATGCCGCCACCGGGTTCCAACGCCCGTGGGGCGAGTCGGGTCCAGAGGACGACACTGTCGGGCGCGGGGTCGCCCGAGGCCACGCCCAAGGAAAATGGATACGCGTCGAATTTGGCTGAAGAAGTAACTGCGCCCGCCAATCGGGACGTCGAAAGCAAGGCGGCCGCGAGGAAAGAGCTGGATCCGGCGACGAAGGACCGGCGAGTCATGATCGGGTCGGAGATGACCGGGAACATTGAAGGGGGCATGGATCGAACAAGCCGCGAGCATTCAGGGCGGTCAAGCCGGCGGAGATTCTGATCGGTTAAATTCCCGTGTCGGGGGAAGAAGGGGAAAGCACGCGGGCTTGAAAGGGGCGCATCTGCCGGTTGGTGGCTCCGGTTCTGGCGCGGAGCGGAGTCCGCGCCCTACCTTTTTAAAAGGTCACGATCGGTAGGGCGGCGAGTCCCTTCGCCGCCTTTTTCCAAAATCACGATAGGTAGGGCGGCGAGTCCCTTCGCCGCCGCGGTGGCTGCGACCGCCAACCGACAGATGCGCCTGCTGGAAAGCGAGGAGCCAAGTCAAACTGGACAATGCGGCCAACGAAGCGCATTGCACTGGGTTTATGCGTTACCCCCGAATGATCGCCTGGTGGATTGGCTTTATCCTGGCTGCGAGCAGCGTCCACGCTGCCGACTTTGATGTTGTCGTTTATGGCGGCACGAGTGCCGGCGTGACCGCCGCCGTGCAGGCCAAACGAATGGGCAAGACGGTCGTGATTGTTGGCCCGGACAAACACTTGGGCGGGCTTTCCAGCGGCGGTCTCGGCTATACGGATACGGGCAACAAGTCCGTGATTGGCGGTCTCGCGCGCGAGTTTTATCACCGCGTGTGGCGGCATTACGATGTGGACTCGGGCTGGACGTGGCAGAAGAAGGCAGACTACGGCAACAAGGGGCAGGGCACGCCGGCGATCGACGGGGCGCAGCGCACCATGTGGATTTTCGAACCGAGCGTGGCGGAAAAGGTGTTCGAGGACTTTGTGCGTGAACATCAGATCCCGGTCCATCGCAACGAATGGCTGGATCGCGCCAAGGGCGTGAAGAAGGACGGCGCGCGCATTGCCTCGATCACGATGTTAAGCGGCAAGGTTTATACAGGTCGCATGTTCATCGACGCGACGTACGAGGGTGACCTGATGGCGGCGGCAGGCGTCGACTATCACGTGGGTCGGGAAGGAAGCCGGGTTTATGGTGAGGATTGGAACGGGGTGCAGACCGGCGTGCTGCATCACCGGCATCACTTCGGGGTGCTGAAAGAGAAGATCGATCCTTACGTTATTCCGGGAAACCCGAAGAGCGGCGTGTTGCCGCGGGTGAGCGCTGAACCACCGGGTAATTACCGCGACGGCGACAAGCGGGTGCAGGCCTATTGCTACCGCATGTGTCTCACCGACCATCCCGAGAACCGCATCCCGTTTCCGAAACCAGCGGGCTATGACCCGAAGCAATATGAACTGCTGGCTCGGATTTACGCGGCCGGGTGGAACGAGACTTTCCACAAGTTCGATCCGGTTCCGAACCGGAAAACGGATACGAATAATCACGGGCCATTCAGCACCGACAACATCGGAATGAATTACGATTACCCCGAGGCTTCGTATGCGCGCCGGCGTGAGATCCTGCAGGAGCATGAGAATTACCAGAAAGGCTGGCTCTACTTCATCGCCAACGATCCACGCGTGCCGAAGGACGTCCAGCAAGCGATGCGCCAATGGGGCCTGCCGAAGGATGAGTTCAAGGATAACGGTGGCTGGCCGCACCAAATCTACGTGCGCGAAGCCCGACGCCTCGTCGGCGCATACGTCATGACGGAAAACGAGCTCCTGAAGAAACGGCCGACGCCTGAGTCGGTGGGGATGGGCAGCTACACGATCGATTCGCACAACGTGCAGCGTTACATTACTCCGGAGGGCTACGTTCAGAACGAGGGCGACATCGGCGTGGGGCTCAAGGGACCGTACGAAATTGCGTACGGATCGCTGGTGCCCAAGCGCGGGCAGGCCGACAACCTGCTGGTGCCGGTTTGTGTTTCGAGTTCGCACATCGCTTTCGGGTCAATCCGGATGGAGCCCGTATTCATGATTTTGGGACAATCCGCGGCGACGGCGGCCGTTCTGGCGATGGACGCCAAGATCCGGGTGCAGGACGTGCCTTACGCGAAGCTGCAAGAACGGCTGATCAACGACGGCCAGATTTTGACCTATAGTGCGCCCGCTGCGACGGAGCCCGCGAAAGCCAAGTAGCTTAGTTGGGTTCCGGCGTGGGGGGCGCAGGGTGGGGTGGCTCCGTTGCCGCACCCCGTGCAATTGAGGCGGGCTGTGCTATAGTGAAGCATGAAAACGGCGTGCTTGCTCCTGCTTCTCATCGCAACGGGTTTGATTTCAGGGTGTGCCACCACCGGTCAGAACGTGGCCGAAAACGGCCGCCCGGTGCGGCTGCAATTGACGGTCGGTGTGCCGCCGTCGATGTCGATTTTGTATGAGGAGGAGGTAGCGGATGCTTTTGCTTATCGCGTGTCGTCCATCCTCCATGAGCAGGGGTTCCGCGGGAGAATCCATTATGTGGATCGCTGGAACAAGCCGGACGCCGGCATTCCGGTCCTCGCGGTGGAATTGCGTGAGTGGCGGGTCGATCGGGCAGGGTTCGTCGATTGCACCTTCACGGCGAACCTCCAGTCGCCGGACGGACGCCAATCCCTCGGACTTTTCACCGGGACCTCGATGATGACGTGGCAGAGGCGTGATTGGTTCGCGCGCGCCGAGGGCTTTGAAGATGCGGCGCGTGACGCGATCACCAATTTGGCCTCTCGGATGGAGCGGACCGGATATTTGGATCGCCCGGTGCGCCGCTAAGCCGAATATTTCACACCTACTCGTAAACATGCAGCAAACTGTGTTTCGTTTATCATTGCGAGAAGCGCAGCGACGAAGCAATCCATCTAGCTGGATTGCCGCGCCCTCGTTCCTCGGGCTCGCAATGACAATGGAAGGTGTAAAATTTCCGGGCTAAGCGGGGTAGGGCCCGCCGGCGCTGCAGTGCCAATATCAAAATCACACCAGCTGCTGGTATTAGCAGACGTTCCGCGGGTCGCGCTCGTCGTTCACCCACGGCTTTGGGGAGTCGCCACCGCGCGCATGGCGATCTCCATGATCGTATCCGCCAATTCGCTACTCAGGACGCCATGCGACGTACAGAAGTCGACATGACGGATGGTCACCGGAGATTCCGTCTTGGGCATCCCCACCACGGCGACAAACGTATGCTGGGTTTCACTCGAGGCCCGGAGCTCCGTGACGAGCCGACCCGCGCTCGCGCCCACCGCATGCAGGTCGATCACGATGACATCAGGGGCGTGACCGTCCTCGACGCATTGCCACGTTTCCGCGAGTGCGGTGTAGCCGTCATCGGCTTCGATCACGGTGCTGAACATGGCAGACTCTTCTCCCGCAGCGCTCATCAAAGAGCGCCCGAACCAATCCCCGCTCACCATGATCCCAGTCATCAGGAGTCCACGTGGGCCGGTCGTAACTGTGTCATCGTCGTTCACGGTCCCCATAGACCCGGTTTGTGGCCACCGGTGCGGTGGGCGCAGTTGGCCGCCCGGTCACCTGGAACCTGAGGCGAGCGAACGGGAGGCTTTGGTTTCCGCGGGCAGGCGGGTGCGCGGAGCCATTGCAGGAGGAGAAAACGGGCTGGAATTCGGGGCGCACCCTTGCCTCATCGAGTTGCCCACAGGTTGGTTCCCGCGGGTAATTTCGGATTCGTTCCGGATGTTGCCGTCTTCGCCGCCCGGGTACATTTACGTGTATGCGAGTCCTTTCCCAACGTGCGCACGGTGCCCTCGACTATATTGTCGGCGCCCTGCTGATTCTCGCGCCAAGACTACTTGGCTACGATAATGGTGGTGCGGAGCAGCGGGTGCCTGAAATGCTCGGCATCGCGATCATCGTCTATAGCTTGGTGACGAACTACGAACTTGGGCTGCTTAAGTTGATTCCGTTCCGGGTCCATCTCACGCTGGACGGGCTCGGCAGTATCTTCCTCGCCCTGTCACCGTGGCTCTTTCAATTCTCGGACCGGGTCTGGGTTCCGCACATGGTCGTAGGTTTACTTGTGCTGGCAGTGGCGCTGATGACGCGGACGTCGGTCGTGGTTCGTCACGCGGCAACTCCGGGTTTGCCGGCTCATCAGTAGTTGCGTCGATGCGGAGACACAAAAAAAGGCGGCTGGAGCCAGCCGCCCTTTTTGCGGGCCGCTCAGATTAGGCCCAGCTTCATCTTACCTTCTTCTGAGATCATTTGTTGATTCCAGGGTGGTTCCCAGGTGATGCGGACGTCGGCGTCGTGGACCCCGGGTACGAGCAGAATTTTGGATTTAGCGTCTTCGGCAATCGCGGGACCCATGCCGCAACCGGGCGCCGTTAATGTCATCGCCACATTGACTCGGTAAGCTGGCGGCTCCTGGTCGAGCTTTTCCACGTCCATCGAGTAAACCAATCCGAGGTCGACGATGTTAACGGGAATTTCTGGATCAAAAACGTAGCGCAACTGAGCCCAGATGGCTTCCGGATCCGGTGCGCCATCGGAGAGAGTCGAAGCGGTGACAGCGTTGTCGGCGACCTGCTCGCCGAGAACGTCGCCATCTTTGCCATCAATGCGGAAGAGGCCAAAGTCGGTCTGCACCGTGTAGCTGCCACCGAGCGTTTGGTGAATGAAGACGCGCGAGTTCGCCGACAGCAGTTGCTTGTCGCCGGTCGGAATCTGGGTGGCTGTGACGTCGCGGGAGAGAGTGCGTTCGCGATTCATGGTTGGGAAGGGAACGTGGAGCGTTGAGACCGAACGAAAACTGATGCGGGGGGACCGGGCGTATCCGTTAAATGGAGGCGGCGGCGTCTTGCTTGGTGAACCGGGTCTGGATCACCGCGCGCAGGGCGTCGTGGAGGGGTTCGCTCTCGAGTCGGCCGAGCACTTCCTCGAAGAATCCGAAGGTGAGCAGCTCATCCGCCATCTCTTTCGCGATGCCGCGGGACTGCAGGTAGAACTCCTGTTCCGGATCAATGCGAGATGACGTGGCGCCGTGCGTGCAACGGACATCGTTCGCCTGAATCTCAAGCCCGGGCAGCGAATTCGCCTCGGCCTCTTCGCTCAGCATGAGGTTGCGATTACTCTGGTAGGCGTCCGTCTTCTGGGCGTCGGGATCGACGATGATCAAGCCCGAGAAAATCGTCTTTGACTGATCGCGCAGCGCATTCTTGTAGAGCAGATCGGATTTCGTGTTCGGGGCCTGGTGGATTTGGAGAGTGCGCTGATCGAACTCCTGTTTCCGGTCGGCCACGGTCAACGCCAGCATTTCGGAAAACGCTCCCGGAGCCTGCAATTGGGAGAGGGATTCATGGCGCGCCTGACGGCCGCCGACGTGCAGGTTGAGCGATTGCACGCGGGCGTCGCGACGCACCACGGTAGAGTTGAACTGAAAGGAGAGGGTGTCGCGCGACCAAGCTTGCGTGCCCACATAGGTGAGGTGCGCACCGTGACCGGCATAGAGGTCGTTCGCACCGCAGGCGAAGTGCGGCTCCGCGTCCTCGGAAACGAACATGTCAACGATGGTGGCCTTCGAGTTTTCCTCCGCGATGACCAGCGTGTGCGGGAATACGGCGGAGCCGCTGCCTGACGCGATGTGCGTGATCAAAACGGGTGCGCTCAATTCCACGCCGCGCGGGATGTAGACGAAAGCGCCATCCCGAACAAAAGCGGTGTGCAACGCGGCGAATTTGTCGGACCCAAGTTTCTGCGGCTGGGCCATGAAGTGCGCCTTCAGCAAATCCGGGTGTTTGACGGCGGCGGCACTCAACGTGCTGACGATGACACCGGGCGGAAGATTGAAACGCTCGCGCAGGTCACCGCCAGCGACGGCGACGTTATTGACGAAGGTCAACTCAGCCGCGGTAGCGATGTCCATAGGCGTAATTGTCGCCTTGGTGGCGGGACGCAGCCCAAAGCCTTCGAGCGAAATGCCGCCGATGTTGCTGAAACGCCATGACTCATTGGTGCGCTTGGGCAGAGGCAGGGAGACAAATTTCTCATAGGCCGCTTGTTTCCGCTCGAGCCACCAGGCGGGGAGCCCGGCGACACTGGCGAGATGAGAAGCGAACAGGTCCGGCGCGAAGCTGCCGATCGGCGAGACGGTGGAAGTGGCAGTGACAGAAGACATGATGCGATGGTGAGCGAGAGCCGGGACGACCCGGCCCTACGCGAACGAAGTGAAAACGGGCGGTTCGCGCGGCGGTGTCCTGGTTCAGTGGGATCAGCCGACGGAGCCTTCCATTTCAAGGTCGATCAGGCGCTTCAGTTCGACGGAGTATTCCATGGGGAACTGACGAGCGAGGTCGTTGATGAAGCCGTTAACGGCGAGACTCATGGCCTGGCCTTCCGTGAGACCACGCTGCTGCATGTAGAAGATCATTTCTTCGTTTACGCGCGAAACGCTCGCCTCGTGCTGCACGGAATTGCGATCACCGCGGACCGTGATGGACGGATAAGTATCGGTGCGGCTGTTGGTGTTGATCAGCAGCGCGTCGCACTCGGTGTTGTTTTTGCAGCCTTTGAGATGCTTCGGGATGTGAACGATGCCCCGGTACGTGCTGCGTCCCTGGCCGACGGAGATCGATTTCGCGACAACGTTCGAGGTGGTCTCGTCCGCCGCGTGAATCATTTTGGCCCCGGTGTCCTGGTGCTGACCGTCATTGGCGAGAGCGATCGAGATGACTTCGCCGCGCGCCTTGCGGCCCTTGAGGACCACGCCCGGGTACTTCATCGTCAGTCGTGAGCCGATGTTGCAATCGATCCACTTGATCTCGGCTTCCTCGTGAGCGACGCCGCGCTTGGTCACGAGATTGAAAACGTTGTTCGACCAGTTCTGAACGGTGATGTATTGAATCTTGGCCCCTTTGAGCGCGACGAGTTCCACGACCGCACTGTGGAGCGTCGACGTGGAGAATTTCGGCGCGGTGCAGCCTTCCATGTAGGTGACTTCAGCACCCTCGTCGGCGATGATCAGCGTGCGCTCGAACTGGCCAAAGTTTTCCGCGTTGATGCGGAAGTAGGCCTGCAACGGCTGAGCTACCTTCACGCCTTTTGGCACGTAGATAAAGGAACCGCCGGAGAACACCGCGCTGTTCAGCGCGGAGAACTTGTTGTCGGCGGTGGGGATCACCTTGCCGAAGAACTTGCGGAAGATTTCCGGATGCTCGCGGAGACCCTCTGTCGAGTTGACGAAGATCACGCCCTGCTTGGCGACGATGTCCTTGATGTTCGAATACGCTGCTTCGGAGTCGAATTGGGCTTCGACGCCGGCGAGATACTTGCGTTCCTGTTCCGGAATCCCGAGACGCTCGAACGTCTTCTTGATGTCATCCGGCACTTCATCCCACGTGCGCTTCGGCTTCTGGCCCTGCGAAAGGTAGTACCGGATTTTGGTGAAATCGATGTTGTCGAGATCCTTGGTCGCCCAGTGGGTGGGCATCGGCATGGACTCGAATACCTTCAGCGCCTTGTGGCGAAACTCGCGGATCCACGAGGCCTCTTTCTTGACCGCGCTGATGTAGTCGACGGTCTTTTCATTCAGGCCGATGCCGGCGTCGAATGCGTAGGTGACGTCATACTTGAAGTCACCGCGGGTCTGGTCGATGCCAGCGACAGGATTCTCGGCGACCTGTTCGGCGTCAGGAGCGAGGGTGTCAATGTTAGCCATGATGTTTAAAAGGTTGGAGCGAGCGCTGCGGCGGAGACAGAGAGGAGGTGAGGAGACGGGCTGGTTCGCGCCGGGGCTGGGCGGGATTTCTTAAGCGAGGGCGAATTCTTTTTTCACCCAATCGTAGCCCTTGGCTTCGAGCTCGAGGGCAAGGGACTTGTCGCCGCTCTTCACGATGCGGCCGTCGTACATCACGTGCACGAAATCGGGGATGATGTAATCGAGCAGGCGCTGGTAGTGCGTGATCAGCAGAATTCCGAGATTCGCTCCGCGGAGCGTGTTCACGCCTTCGGCGACGATCCGGAGGGCATCGATGTCGAGGCCGGAGTCCGTCTCATCCATCAGCGCGAATTTCGGTTCGAGCATGGCCATCTGGAGAATCTCGCAGCGCTTTTTTTCGCCTCCGGAGAAACCGTCGTTCACCGCGCGGGAAGTGAATTTCCGGTCGATCTTCAGCAGATCCATTTTGGAGTAGAGGCGCTTGTAGTAACCTGTCGCGTCGAGCTCTTCGCCTTCGGCCATGCGGGCTTGGACGGCGGCACGGAGGAAGTTGGCGATCGAGACCCCAGGGATCTCGCTCGGATATTGGAAGGCGAGGAACAAGCCGGCGCGGGCGCGCTCATCGGTTTCCATTTCCAGGATCGATTCGCCTCCCATGAGCACATCACCTTGGGTGATCGTGTAGTCCGGGTGACCAGCGATCGCCTTTGCGAGGGTCGATTTGCCGGTGCCGTTTGGCCCCATGACGGCATGGACTTCACCGCTGTTGATGGTGAGCGAGAGCCCCTTGACGATTTCCTTTTCGCCGATGGCGACGTGGAGGTCTTTGATGACGAGCGAGGACATGAGAGGAAAATTGGGAAAATGGAAAAGCGCTGGAAA
>Ga0163144_10012441_pt1 | contig 17873 bp, 11 predicted proteins | sample OliLak19BULKMAT1_FD_123175 | JGI IMG/M metagenome (GOLD analysis project Ga0163144, IMG submission 123175) | Freshwater microbial mat bacterial communities from Lake Vanda, McMurdo Dry Valleys, Antarctica - Oligotrophic Lake LV.19.BULKMAT1 | ecosystem: Environmental > Aquatic > Freshwater >...
CGATCCGGTACTTGATCTCATCGCTGAACCGGCTGCCGCCCCGGCCGTCGTCGACCTGGACGCGCTCCGGCTCCCACGTCACGGCCGCGTCGAACCAGCCCTTGCGCTGGTAGTACTTCTGGATCGCCAGCGCCGACGACGCGATCTCGAACGCGTCCGCGCTCGACGCGTCGTCGAACGTGAGCTGCGCGCGCAGGGCGTCGTCGGAGAACACGCGCTGGTCGTTGCCCTCGAACTCGACCGCGAGCCGCCGGCGCTCGTCGATCCGGACCTTGAAGTCGACGCCCTGGGTCCGGCGGTTGAACGCGGCCCGCGCGTTGAGCTCGCTCTCGTTGTAGTCGGTCTGGACGCGCACCGCCGGGTAGCCGCGGCGCTGGTAGAGCTCGGTCAGCGCCTGGATGTCGGCCTGGTGCTGCGCGCGGGTGAACCGCTTGCGCAGGCGGCACTTGCCGAGCAGCGACAGCTGGCAGTGCTCGAAGATCGCGCGGATCTCGGCGCCCGGGATCGCGAGCTTGTCCTCGCGCTCGATCGTGATCACGCCGACGTGGTAGTCGGGCCCGAGCGTCACGCGCACGGTCACGATCGCGCCGTAGACGCCGGTCTGCACCGACGTCACCGCGACCTTGGCCTCGAAGAACCCTTCGTCCTGGAGGAACCGGCGCAGGTGCTCGGCCTCGTCGTTGAGCTGGGTCGCCTTGGCGTCGCCCTCGATCTCGAGCACCTCGCCGACGCGCAGGCCCATGCGGCGGAGGATCGCGTCCTGGATGTACAGCTTCGACCACCGGTCGACCTTGACCGCGACGCGCCGGACCACGAGCCGCGGCGACAGCCGCAGGACCGCGCGGACCACGCCGCCGCCGGGCTCCACGAAGTCGATGTCCTTGAGCTGGTAGCCGAGCTGCGCGCAGATCTGCACGAGATCGTCGCGCGCGCTCGGCGTGAGCGCGTGGCGGGTCTCCATGTCGTGGGCGAGCAGCTCCTTGATCGTGGCGGCGGGCTCGATCAGCTCGTCGTCGGGCCCGTGGGGGATGACGTCGAACTCGGTCCACACCTTCGGCGGCTCGATCGGCGCCGCCGGCTCGGGCTCGGGCTCGGGGTGCTCGTCGTCGTGGACGTGCTGCGCGTTCGCGGGGGACGCGGCGCTCGCGACCACCAGGAGCGCGACGATCAACGCCTTCACGGGAGGAACCAACGGTACACGACCTTGGCCTCGCGGTCGGTCACGTCCTCCTCGGCGGGATCGTCGAAGTCCTTGTTGAGCCAGCCGAGCTGCAGCGTGAGCCCGTTGGTCCACTTGACCTCCATGCGGAGGTTGATCGTCCGGCCGCGCACGGTCTGCTCGACGTCACCGACCACGTTGGCGTTGGTCGCGACCTTGCGCTCGCCGTGGAACCCGATCGAGCCGGTCCCGACCTCGACGCGCGCGACGTCGAGGATCTCGATGTCCTTGAGCGGGTCCGCGACCAGCAGCGAGATGAAGTCACCGGCGACGTCCTTGAGCAGCTGATCGGCCGCGCCGTCGGTCGGGTTGGTCGAGGGATCGATCTGGTTGGGATCGACGCCGAGCGGATCGTTGGCGTTGCGCATCGTGTCGGTCGGCGCCTTGCCCGACAAGATCAGCGAGATCGTCTGGCTCTTGTTGAGCCCGCTCGACGTCGACAGGTCCCAGCTGAGCCGCGAGAACGGGCCCTGCAGCGTGAGGCTGATCAGGTGGTCCTGGCCGGTCGAGTCGCGGTAGTCGGCCTCGCTGGAGATGTCGACCACCGGCGTCTCGTCGGGGAACCGCGAGAACCGCGAGAACGTCACCGAGCCGCGGGTGCGCGTGAACCTCGCGCGGGTGAACTGCGGCTTGAACGTGCCGCGCTGGACCTGGATCTCGCCCTCGAGCTCGGGCGTGCGCGGCGTGCCGGTCAGCCGGACCTCGCCGGCCATCTCGATGTTGGCGATGTTGTTCACCACGCTCAGCGAGCCGGCGTGGATCGTGAGGTCCAGGCGCGCGCGACCGAGCATCGGGTAGGTCTCCCAGAACGGCGTGCTCGCACCGGCGGCAGAGTCCGACGGCTTGATCACGAGCTCGCCGAACGACAGGTTCTTCACGAACCGACCCTGGACGATCTCGACGCCGCCGCTCAGCGACATGTCGGGCAGGCCATCGCCGTCGTCGTCGTCGCCCCAGATCAGCTGCAGCTCCTCGGCGCTGATCACGAGGTCGAGGGTGCGCGGCACGCGGAACGGGATGCCGTCGGCGGTCAGCGTGATGTCGCCGCCGACCGGCGAGCCGTTGACCAGATCGATCTGGCCGTTGACGTTCGAGATCCGGCCCTCGTCGTCGATCGAGCCCGAGACGTCCTCGAGCGTGATCTGATCCTCGTCGAACTCGACCTTGCCGTCGGACAGGATGATGTCGCGGCGCAGGCCGCGCGGCATCACCGAGAACGGCCGCGCCGGATCGAACGTCAGCTCACCGGAGATCTGCGGCCGCGCGCCCGCCCCGACGACGTCGAGGTGGACGTGCGCGACGCCGGAGGCCTGCGACAGCTGGGCGGGCGCGACCGCGAGCAGCATCTTGCCGGCGAGGTCACCCTCGACGACGACGCCCCACAGGACCGGCGTGAGCTTGTCGAGCTTGATGCCGCCCTTGGCCTCGAGGACGGCGTGCTCGCCCGATGACTGGTCGTCGACCGCGATCGCGAACGGATCGAACGCCAGCCCGGCGGGCGTCAGCTGGAACGTCGCCTGCTCGATCGTCAGCTCGGCGTCCTGGCGCGCCGGCCGCAGCGCGACCTTCTGGAGCTGGAGCGTGGCGTCGATCTCGGGGTTGGACAGGTCGCCCTTCACCGTGCCGGAGATCTCGATCGTGCCCTCGGCCTTGTCGAGCCAGGTCGCCAGCAGCGGCTCGAGCTCCTTGACGTCGAGCGAGCCGCTGACCGCGAGCGACAGCTCCTTCTGGGTCGCGTAGCCGTCGAGCGTGAGCTTGCCCGCCGGGGTCTCCAGCGTCAGCGGGCGGCCGAGCGTCGCGGTCTTGCCGTCGTAGTGGAGCGACAGCGGCGTCGCGGCCGAGACCACGAGCGGGGCAGGGCGGCCGTCGCCGTCCTCGCGCTCGACCAGCAGCGCGAGCTCCGACAGCTCGAGCTGCACCTCGGGCGCCTCGTCGCCGAGCAGCTCGGTCTCGGCGGTGATCGTGCCGGTGGTCCACGCGCGGACCGGCGTCGGCGAGCCGATCAGCGCCGCGAGGTCGATGAACGGGTCGACCTCGACGCGGCGGACGTCGACGCGCGCGTGGGTCTTGAACTTGCCCGAGGTGGCCACGACCGCGCCGACGACGACGCGGCCGTCGTAGAGCGAGCCGCACAGCGCGAGCTTGCCGGTGGGGCCGACCGCGGGCGGCGGCGGACCCGCCGCGCCCATCCCGCACTCGACGCCGGGATCGCTGGTCGAGGCCGCGCGCAGCGTGAAGCTCTCGTCGCCGAGGTACGCGTCGAGCAGCCAGGTGCGGAACACGTCGAGCTGGCCGTCGGCGGTCGGCGCGCTCAGCGTGCCCGACAGGTCGACGTCGAGCTTCGCGGTGCCGCCCGCCGGCAGCTTGCCCGTGCCGGCGAGCTCGGCGATCGCGTCGAGCGGCAGGTCGTCGATGCTGGCGTGGCCGGCGAGCTTGCCGCTGGCGTCGGTGCGCGCCCACGCCGTCGCGGCGCCGCCGCGCACGCGGGTCACGCCGGCGACCAGGCACATGCCGCCGTTGCGCGCGTCCCCGTTGCACCGCGCGACCTCCGCGTCGTCGAGCATCATCGCCTGCTGGCAGACGAGGTCGGTCGGGTCGTGGTTGTAGCAGGCGCGCAGGTTGGTCGCGCGCTGGCCCAACACGGTCACCTCGTCGGCGGCGATCCACGCGTCGATGCCGAGTCGCGGGCCGATCGGGCCGTTGACCTTGACGTCGAGCGTGGCCTTGCCGCTCGCGATGCCGGCGGCGCCGGGCAGCTTGCCGAGCTCGACCTCGCGGCCGCGGACGTGGATGTGCTCGGCGCGCGCGACCTTGTCGAGGCGGATCCGGCCGTCGACCTCGATCCGGCCGACGCCGCGGCTCGACCCGCGCTCGATCTCGATCACCTGGTCGCCGTAGGAGAACGCGAGCGCGAGGTCGTCGATCACCTGGACGCCGTCGAGATCGAGCTCGCCGCGCGCGCGCGGGTCGTCGAGCGTGCCGCTGGCGTGGATCGTGCCCTTGGCGCGCTGCGCGAACGCGGTGATGTCGGCGCGCTTCAGCCAGGTGTCGAGATCGCGGCTGTCGACCGCGACGTCGAGGTCGAACGTCTCGGCCTCGGGGTGGACGACGCCGTCGATCGTGAACTCGGTGTCGCCGGCCTGGCCGTGGAGCTGATCGAGCCGCACGTTCGCCATCGCCTGGCTCGCGAGGATCGTCCCGCCCTGCAGGTGCACGGCGCCGAGGTGGAGGTCGAGCCTGTCGACGAGCAGGCCGCACTCCTCGGCCTCCTTCGCGCACACGTCGTCGGCGGCGCTGGCGTCGCCCCGGGCGTGGAACGTCCCGTAGATCTTGCTGCCGATGATCGCGGACGCGCCCGCGGGCAGCCACTTGCGCAGCTCGATCGGCTCGTCCTTGTCGATCGAGATCTGGGCGTCGGCGTAGTACGGGCTGATCCCGAAGTGGGCGCTGACCGTCGCCTTGCCGAGCTTGACGTCCTCGGCGCCCTCCTCGCGCGCGTACGCGGTCGCGCGCTCGAGGTAGCCCTGCTCGGTGGCGAGGTCGAGGCCGATCGTCGCCTCCTGCAGCGTGAGCAGCAGCGGCGGCTGATCGTCCTGGAGCGGGACGCGGTACTCGAGGTCCGTGAGGTGCAGCCCGAGCTTGGGGAACAGGATCGGGCCCGACACGGTCGCGGCGATCGCGAGGTTCTCGCCGCCCATCCACGGCTCGAAGTTCGCCGCGATCCCGCCGGCCTTCGTGATGCCGACCTCGATGTCGTAGGTGCCGCCGTACGGGCTGTCCCAGTAGTCGAGCAGCTGCCCCGAGACCGCGAGCGCGCCGTCGTCACCTGCGTGGCCGGCGCGCATCGCGAAGTCGAGGGTGTTGGCCACGGGGTTGGCCGGCCACTCGTCGGGGAGCTGCGCGAACCGCGTCAGCGCGAAGTCGTCGAACTCGAGCGGGTCGAAGTCGAGCATCCGCAGGGTCGCGCGCTCGGCGGTGAGCGGGGCGGCCTCGCTGCCGACCGAGAAGTAGAGCTTGGGGACGAGCGGATCGCTCGGGTCGGTGTAGAAGAACCCCTTGCCGTTCACGCCGGTGAGCTTCGCCTCCGTCATGTGACGGCGCTGCTCCTTGGTCTGCTTCTCCTCGAGCATGCGGCCCTCGAGGGCGAGCAAGATCGTGAAGTCCATGTTGCGCAGCTCGAGGTCGCGGATGTCGAACATCGGCGGCGCGCCCGCGGTGACGCCGACCTCGAACCCGGGCTTGCGCTTGCCGTAGAACGCCGCCATCAGGCTGAACACGGTGTAGTCGTAGGCGTGGAGCTTGAGGGGCTCGCGGATCTCCTCGAGCCGCACGTGGCCGGTGTCGAACACGACCTTGCGGACCACGAACGCGTGATCGCCGAACATCAGCGCGTGGACGTCGATCTCGCACGTGATCTTGCCGACATGGAGCAGCTCGGTGCCCTCCTCGTCCCAGACGTTGACGTCGGTCAAGGTGAGGGGGACCCACCCACCTGTGACCACCTTGCTGAGGCCTTCCGTGGGCCAGTCGATCGACCCGACCTCGACCTTGCCGCTCATGTTCTCGTTGAGCAGGTCCTCGAGCGTGCCCGCCAGGGCCGGTCCGGTGAACCGCACCCGCAGGAACACCACCGCAGCGCTCGCCAGGAGCGTGATGGTCAGCAAGATGACCACCGCCCAGCGAAGTCTCCGTCGGCGGGTGCTCACGACCGCCCGACGCTACCACGTGGTCGCGAGGCGGAAACGGGCTTGCCGAGCGTGCGGGTGCCGCTCATATACTGATCGTACGACCCGCACGCGCGAGGAATTCATGTCGACCGAGAAGTCCGACGAACCCACCGCGATCGTTCTGCAGCGCGAGACCATCCTCCCGACGAGTGATCGCGGGAGGCTCGCGGCGATCATCGCGACCTGCTCCATGGCCGGCCTCGCCGGCGGCATGGCGCTGTCCATGCTGGCGGAGTCGCAGCGCGTCGCCGACGAGCTGCGCCGCGAGCAGGCCAAGGCGTCGATGCGCCTCGCCGAGGAGGAGGCGCTGCGCACGCCGATCACCTGGCTCGGCGTGACCATCAAGGACGCGGGCAAGGCCTGCGCGGGCGCGCAGATCGAGGAGATCGTCCCGGGCTCGCCCGCCGACCGCGCCGGCTTCCGCTCCGGCGACGTGGTCGACACGTTCGGCTCCGATGCGGTCTGCGATGACGAGCACCTGATCTCGGTGGTGCGGATCTCGGCGATCGGCGCGACGCCGGCGATCACGGTGAGGCGCGGCGCGGAGCACCTGACGCTCCACCCGAAGCTCGGCGTGATGCCGCCGCGCTTCCGCCGGTGAGGCGCGACTAGTAGCCGCAGTACTCGGTGCCGGACGCGGCGCCGTCGCGCAGGACGATGCAGGTGGACACCACCTGCTCCTCGGCCTCGAAGGTCACGGCGATCTCGTCGCCCTCCTCGGTGGGGAACGGCGCGGTCGGGCCCACGCTGCCGTCGCCGCGCGCGGTGTCGATGACGCCGGTCCCCGCGTCGCGGTTGAAGACGTAGACGATCGCGTCCGAGTAATTCGAGTTCATCGGATAGCTGAACGTGCTCTCGCCGACCGCGACGTCGACCTCGAACTCCATCGACGCAGGCTCGGGCGGCGGGATCGGGATCGACGGCGTGTTGCACCCCGCGATCGCGAGGAGCACCAGGCAGGTGAGGGTGGCGCGGATGCGCATGATTTCTAGGGTACCGAAAAGCAAGCCGCGCGCCGGAGTCGATCCGAGCGCGCGGTAGAGATTTCGCAGGCTTGTCAGGAGTGGGCTGCCAACGAGGTTGGCGGCCTGCCAACTTCAGGGCGTGCGCTTCGCCTTGGCGGGCAGGAGGAACGACACGCCGACACCCATGAAGATGTGGTGCAGGAAGCGGCTGTCGTCCTCGGACACGAACAGGTCGGCGTTGAAGTCTGCGCCCGACGGGTTGTCGCTGAACGCGTAGTCGCGAACCGTGAGGTCGAGGGCGATGAACTCGTTCAGGAACACGTGGATGCCGCCGCCGAGGTACACGCCGACCCGGGCGCCGCTGTTGAGCGGCGCGTCGTTGTTCGGGTTGTCGTCGGGGAGGATCGGCGGATCCGCGGTGGGATCGCCGAAGCCCGGCATGTTGTCGTCGCAGATGCTGTTGTCGCAGCTGGAGGTCAGCGACGCGAACGAGACGCCCGCCTGGAAGTAGAAGTCGAAGTTCACGAACGCCTTGCCGAACGCGGCGAGCTTGCCGTACCAGGGCGTCAGGCTCGCGAACGCCGCGCCGTGGATCGGCATCTCGTTCAGGTGCTGCTGGAACTCGCTCTTCGACGGCTCGCGGGTCGCGTCGTCGACCGAGTCCTCGAGCGTCGGGATGATGCGATCGACCAGGCCGGTGTCGATCGACGTCGCGAAGATGCCGACCACGCCGAACGACAGCATGTCGCTCAGGTGGTACTCGAGCTTCACGCCGCCGCCGATCACGTGCCGGAAGTCGGCGTTGATCGTCGACTCGAAGGACGGCGTGACCTCGAACCGCTGCCGCACGAGCAGCAGGCGATGGCGCACGGCCGGCTGATCGGCGAGCGAGCTCTTGCGGCGCTGCGCGTGCGCGTCGCCCGGCGAAGCGAGCAACGCGCCGAGGCCGACGCCGGCCGCGAGGATCGGGAGAACGATCTTGGAAGGGTTCACCTGGGTCTCCTGATCAGCGGAAGGTCGTGTACTCGAAGGTCGGGGGCAGCCAGAAGCTGACGCCGAGCTGGAACATGACGTTGTTGATGAACGCCGAGTCGGCGTTCTCCTTGGCGAGCGCGGCGGTCGGGAACATCTGGTCGGAGCGGCCCACCGGCTCGAACTTGTCGACGAACAGGTAGTCGCGGACGCCGGCGCTGATCGTCATCCACTTGAACAGGAAGAACCGCAGCGACGCGCCGACGTTCGGCGTGATGAGAAAGTTCGAGAACCCCTCGAACCGCGGGTCGCGCGGGACGACCTCGCTCTGGGTCACGCCGAGGCCGGCGGTGAACATCGTCTCCCAGGTGATGATCTTCTTGTCGAGGATCGCGAACTTCCCGTAGACGGGCACGTAGTGGAAGTTCACGGCCGCGGAGAAGTTGTACTGGTTGATCGTCGGCAGGCGGCGGGCCTGGCGGGCGACGAGGTCGAACGGCTCGCGGAACGACTTGGTGAAGTACTGGCCCTCGAGGCCGACCGCCAGCACGTCCGTCAGGTAGTAGTTGATCTGCGCCCCCGACGAGAAGTGGCGGATCATGTTGTCGTTCATCGTGGTGCCGAGGAGCGGCTCGAGCTCCCAGCGGCGCACCTTGAGGAACGGCTTGCGGATCACCGTGACGATGTCCTGCCAGGCGACGCGGTAGTCGCCGAGCGGGCCCTCGGCCTTCATCGCGCCCTCGGCCTCAGCGTCGCTCGCGCCGAGCGCGGCGGAGTCGGCCTCGAGATCGCCCTGCGCCTCCTCGGGCTCGATCTCGATGTCGACGTCGCCGTCGTCCCCGCCGTCTTCCTCCTCCTCGGGCTCGATCTCGATATCGGGATCTTCTTCCTCCTGCGCGTGCGCAGAGGGATTGGTCGCAAAGATCGCCAGCGAGGCGGTCATCGCGGTGAGGAGGAGCTTGTGGAGTCGCATGGGGTGGGCGCTCTTTCCGGAGGGGTAAACTCGTGAATCGCTAATTCATCATCGATTCCGCGAGGTTACCCTTCCTCCCTAGGGGCGTGCGCAATATAACACGGCGTTTTTTCAAAGCTCAAGCGCGCGCCAAGGAGAATCTTCAAGGAATCACGCGGCTTGATCGGCGTCGTCGTAGAGCGCCTCGACGAAGGCGGCCGGATCGAAGGCCCGGAGATCCTCGATCTTCTCGCCGATCCCGACGTACCGGACCGGCACCTTGAGCTCGTCGCAGATCCCGAGCACGACGCCGCCCTTGGCCGAGCCGTCGAGCTTGGTGAGCACCAACCCGGTGATCTCCATCGCCTCCTTGAAGGTCTTGGCCTGCTGGATCGCGTTCTGGCCGGTCGTGGCGTCGAGGACGAGCCAGGTCTCGTGGGGACAGCCGGGCATGGCCTTGTCGCAGACCCGGCGGACCTTCTTGAGCTCGTCCATGAGCTCGGACTTGGTGTGCAGGCGCCCGGCGGTGTCGCAGATGACGACGTCGTACTGCTCGTCCACGCCGCGCTTGATCGTCTCGAAGATGACCGAGGAGGGGTCGCTGTCCGGCTTGCCGCGGACCACCTCGCAGCCGGCGCGCTCGCCCCAGATCTCGAGCTGCTCGGTGGCCGCGGCGCGGAACGTGTCGCCGGCGCCGAGCAGCACCTTCTTGCCCTGCCGCATGAGCAGCGAGGCGAGCTTTCCGATCGTGGTGGTCTTGCCAACACCATTGACGCCGATGACGAGCAGGACGAACGGGCGGTGCTTGGAGAAGTCGACCGGCGGCGCGCCGACGTCGAGGATCGTGGCCGAGGTCTTCCGGATCTGTGCCCAGATCGCCGCAGGATCAGACATCTTGTCCCGGCTCAGGTTGCCCTTGACCGACTGGAAGATGCGATCGGCCGCCCGCGGGCCGATGTCGGCGGTGAACAGCACCTCCTCGAGGCCGCCCAGGACGTCGGCGTCGATCTTCTTCTTGCCGAACAGCTTGCCGAGCCGCGCGACGAACCCGCCCCGGGTCTTGGCCAGGCCGGCCTTGAAGGCGGCGGTGGTCTCGGCGTCGGCGGGCGCGACGGGCTGGTCGTCCTCGTCCTCGTCCTCCGCGTCGTCCTCTTCCTCTTCATCCTTCGCGCGGCGTCGGGCCTCGCGCTCGGCGCGGGCGTCGCGCTCCTTGATCGCGGCCTGATCGCGCTTGCTGCCGCGGGTCGGCTTGACCCGGTCGTGACGGCGCTCGCGGCGCGGCGCCTCCTCGGGCTCGGGCTCGCGCAGCCGCTCCTTCACGCTCTCGGGGATGCGCGCCTTGCTGCGCTCCCCGGCGCGGCGGAGCAGGAGGACCAGCCCGGTCACGACGACCAGGATGATCGCGAGGATCAGGAGCTCCTTGCCCATGCGGCTGCCCTTATACCACCGCTAGCGGAGGTGCTCCTGGAGAGCCGCCTCGACCAGGTGGGTCGCCTCGGGGATCACGTCCTCGTCGGGGAGCCGGGCCGCGAAGTAGGCGGCCTCGACGAAGTCGGTCAGCCGGGCCAGCGCGGCGGACAGCTTGCGCTTGCGGACGTGATCGAACACCTGGCGAGGCGACCACACGCCCCACAGGGCGGGGTCAGGCAGGTGAGGCAGCGCGGCGCGCTTGTACAAGGAGAAGATCCGCTCGCGCACCGGGACGAGGTCGACGCGGGCGCCGCGCAGCTCGCCGCGATGCGGGACGGTCAGGGGGAACCGCTCGGTGACGTGACCGCGCATCGTGACCTCGGCGCGCCACTCGCCGGCCGCGAGGTTCTCGAACTCGAAGCGGCCTTCGGCGCCGGCGAGCGCGTCGAGGCTCTGGTCGCCGCGTCGCAGCACCACCACGGCCTCGGGCAGCGGCCGGTGGCGGACCGCGTCGCGGACGACGCCGGCGAACCCGTGATCGGCGGGCCGGCGCAGCGTCGACACCAGGCTCGGGCGGGCGAGGGCGAGGCCGGGCGCGCCGTCCTCGCTGGCCTGCTCGGGCGCGCGCTCGCCGCCGACCGGCTCCTTGCGCTTGAGCTTCTGCCACGGCTTCGAGCGCGCGGCGAAGAACCCGGCCGCGACCAGCGCGGTGAACGCGAACGCGGCGATCGTGTACGCGAGCGGGACCGGCTGCGGCTCCTCGATCGAGACGTGGACGATGTCGCTCTCGTCGCCGCGCAGCCAGCCCTCGGTGGGCTGGACCTCGGTCTGGAGCGCGTGGTCGCCGACGCCGAGGGTCGTGCCCTCGATCGCGAACCGGTACTCGCCGTTCGCGGAGGTCGAGGTGTGGGCGAGCTGCTTGCCGTCGACGATCAGCGCGACCGACGCGCGGGTCACGCCGCGGCCGTCCTCGTCGACGACGGTGCCGACCGCCAGCACGTCGTCCTCGAACGCGACCGTCGACGACCGCAGGATGATCCGCACCGTGGTGGCGGTGGTCAGCTCGATGTTCGCGTCCGCGGTGGCCCCGTTGTAGACGGCGTCGCCCTCGAACACGACGCGGACCCGGCGCTTGCCGGGGCCGCCCGCGGCGGCGCGGGTGACCAGGAACGCGGCCCCGCCGGTCGTGGTCTCGCCGACCAGCGCGAGCTTCTCGGGCGGCGCGTCGGCGGCGCCCGCGAACACCTTCACCTTGACGTCGAGGGGGTCGGTGCCGGCGGTCGCGGTGATCGTGAGCTTCGCGCCGCTGGTCTCCGAGGTGGTCTCGAGCTCGAGCTCGACCGCCGCCTTGTTCACGTCGACGCCGACGAGCTCGACTGACGCGGGGTCGCGCTGGGAGTCGCCGCTGAACCGCACCTGGACGTCCTGCTTGCCGGTGGTCGCCGGGACCGTGATCTCGAACCGGCCATCGTTATCGGTGGTCGCGGTGTACTCGCGGCCGCCGATCACCAGCGTCACGGTCTGGACGCCGAGGCCGACGCCGCTGAACCGGTCGACCAGCGAGCCGGCGACGACGTGGGCGCCGGCGTAGTCCTTGCGGATCGGCTCGAGCCGCAGCTCGGTGCGCGCGTGGATGGAGATCGGCGGGGCGGCGGCGGCGGGCGTGGCGAACGCGATCAGAACCGCGATGGTCAGCGCGCGCGTCACCCGTCCGGTGATAGCACGCCAACGGTTGCCTCGGCGGGCGGCGCCGCGTACAACCCCGAGCCATGCGCCTGTCCCGTGCGTTCGCCCCGACGCTGAAGGAGAGCCCGGCCGACGCCCAGGTCGTCAGCCATGTCCTGCTCGTCCGCGGCGGGTTCATCCGGCGCGTCGCGGCCGGTGTGTACAGCTTCCTGCCGATGGGCTGGCGCGTGCTCAAGAAGATCGAGGCGATCGTCCGCGAGGAGATGGATCGCGCGGGCGCGCAGGAGGTGCTGATGCCCGCCGCCGTGCCCGCCGAGCTGTGGCAGGAGAGCGGGCGGTGGGACAAGTACGGGCCGGAGCTGCTCCGCTTCAAGGACAGGAAGGGCGCGGACTTCTGCATCGGTCCGACGCACGAAGAGGTGATCGTCGAGATGGTGCGGCGCGACGTGTCGAGCTACCGCCAGCTGCCGCAGAACCTCTATCAGATCCAGCTGAAGTTCCGCGACGAGATGCGCCCGCGCGCCGGCCTGATGCGCGGCCGCGAGTTCATCATGAAGGACGCGTACTCCTTCGACGTGTCCGAGGAAAAGGCGACCGCCGCCTACGACGGCATGTACGCCGCGTACCGACGGATCTTCACGCGATGCGGGCTCGACTTCCGCGCCGTCGAGGCCGACACCGGCGCGATCGGCGGCTCGCGATCGCACGAGTTCCAGGTGCTCGCCGACTCCGGCGAGGACGCGATCGTCGCGTGCGACGCGTGTGACTACGCGGCCAACGTCGAGCAGGCGTTCGCGCGCAAGCCGACCGCGCCCGCGCGGGTCGAGGCCGGCAAGGCCGAGGTGAGCACGCCGGGCGCGAAGACGATCGACGAGGTGTCGACGTTCTTGAAGGTCGCGCCGGCCCAGCTGATCAAGTGTCTGGTCTACATGGCCGACGGCAAGCCGGTCGCGGCGCTGGTCCGCGGCGACCGCGCGTTGAACGAGATCGCGCTGCGCAAGGCCGTGGGCGCGACGGCGATCTACCTCGCGCGCGATCACGAGCTGACCGCGGCGACCGGCGTGGCGCCGGGCTTCGTCGGGCCGATCGGGCTGACGATCCCGGTGGTCGCGGATCTCGAGCTCGAGGGCAGCTCGGGCATGGCGTGCGGCGCGAACGTCGTCGACGCGCACCTCACCGGCGTGGAGCTGGCGCGCGACGCCGGCGCGGTGCAGTACGCCGCGATCCGCGTGGTCGAGCCGGGCGACGGCTGCCCGCGGTGCGACGGCGGCAAGCTGCGCGGGTTCCGTGGCATCGAGGTCGGGCACGTGTTCTTCCTCGGCACCAAGTACTCGGCGCCGATGCAGTGCAACTTCCTGGCGGAGGACGGCGCGTCGAGGCCGATGGTGATGGGCTGCTACGGCATCGGCATCACGCGCGTCGCCGCGGCGGCGATCGAGCAGAACCACGACGCCGACGGCATCAAGTGGCCGATCTCGATCGCGCCGTTCCACGTCGCGATCGTGTCGCTCGCCGGCAAGGACGACGCGGTCCGCGCGGCCGCGGACGCGCTGTACGCCGAGCTGTCGACGATGACGCTGACGCCGCTCGCGGCCGAGCCGCACCGCCAGATCGCGCTCGACGTCGTGATCGACGATCGCGACGAGCGTCCGGGCGGCAAGTTCAAGGACGCCGACCTGATCGGCGTACCGCTGCGGATCGCGGTCGGCGGCAAGAGCCTCAAGGAGAACGCCGTGGAGCTCAAGTGGCGCGGAACGACCCAGGTCGAGATGCTGCCGATCGAGGGCGCCGCGGCGGAGATCCGCCGGCGCGTCGAGGCGAAGCTGCAGGCCTCGTCCGGAGGCGCCTCGTGAGCGGCGGCGAGTTCGATCCCGGCAACCGCGTGATCGCGGCGCTCGACGTCGGCGGCCGCGCCGAGGCCGACAGCCTGGTGCAGCGCCTCGGCGGCGCGGCGAGCTGGATCAAGATCGGGCTGCAGCTGTTCTGCGCCGCGGGCCCCGAGGTCGTGCGCGACTACGCCGAGCGCCACAAGCTCCAGGTCATGCTCGACCTCAAGCTCCACGACATCCCCGAGACGGTCGGCCGGACCGTCCGCGAGGTGGCGAAGCTCGGCGCCGGCCTGCTGACGATCCACGCCGGCGGCGGCAAGGCGATGATGGACGCGGCGGTCAAGGCGAGCCGCGAGGCCGCGGCCGCCGACGGGAAGCCGCGGATGCGGATCCTCGCGGTCACCGTGCTCACGTCGATGGACGACGTCGATCTCAACGACACCGGCCAGCAGGGCCCGACCGCGATGCTCGTGCTCAAGCGCGCGAAGCTCGCCGCGGGCTGCGGCTGCGACGGCGTCGTGGCCTCGGCGATCGAGGCCGCGCTGATCCGCACGATGCTGCCGCCGCCGTTCCTGGTGGTGACGCCGGGCATCCGCACGATGGGCACGTCGTCGCTGTCGGCGACGCTGTCGGGCGATCAGAAGCGGATCGCGTCGCCCGTGCAGGCGCGGCGCGCGGGCGCGGACCTGATCGTCGTCGGCCGGCCGATCCGCGACTCCGAGGATCCCGCCGCCGCGGCGCGCGCGATCGCGCAGCAGCTCCGCGCGGCGTCGGGGACCGACTCGTTCTCGCCGATCGACGACGACTGATGCCGCGGTACGTGTACGGCGTGGGCCCCGTGCGCGAGCTGGTGCGCGCGCGGCCCAAGGCGATCCAGCAGCTGCTGGTGGAGTCGGGCAGGGCGCAGCGCGCCGGGAAGGACCCGGTCGCGGAGATCGTCGTCGAGGCGAAGGCCGCGGGGATCGCGGTCCAGGAGCGCACGCGCGCCGAGCTCGATCGCCTGGTCGGCGCCGACGCGCGGCACCAGGGCGTGCTCGTCGCGACCGGCGAGCAGCGCTACGCCGATCTCGACGACATGCTCGCGGCGGCGACCGAGCGCGGTGAGCCCGCGCTGATCGTGATCCTCGACGGCGTGCAGGACCCGCACAACCTCGGCGCGATCGTCCGGTCGGCGTACGTCCTGGGCGCGCACGGCGTCGTCGTGCCCGAGCAGCGCGCCGCGCACGTGACGCCCGCGGTGACGAAGGCCTCGGCGGGCGCGACCGAGCTGCTGCCGATCGCGATCGTCAAGAACCTCGCCCGCGCGCTCGACGAGCTCAAGCAGGCGGGCGTGTGGACCTGCGCGGTGGCGTCCTCGCCCGAGGCGCGGCCGCTCTCCGAGCTGGACGGCACGCTGCCGCTGGCGCTCGTCGTCGGCGCCGAGGGCAGCGGCGTCCGCTCGCTCACGGCCAAGAAGTGCGACTTCCACGTCGAGATCCCGATGGCCGGGGCCGGCGTCGGCTCGCTCAACGTCTCCGTCGCGGCGGGCATCGCGCTCTACGAGGTCGTGCGCGCCCGGACCCGACCCAGCGGTTAACGCCAAGGACGCCAAGGACGCCAAGGTCAGACGCCAAGCCCAGAACCCAATTGGGGTCTCTGGGCTTGGCGCTGACCTTGGCGCCCTTGGCGTCCTTGGCGTTAACCGCTGGGTCAGGTCTGGCGCGCGAGCCACTCGACGAGGGTCGCGACGAAGTCGACGTCGAGCACGACGCCGTCGGCGTTGTAGGCGAGGACGACGTTGCCGATGTCGGCGCGGAGCGCGGCGAAGGTCTTGGGCTCGTGCTTGAAGACGTGATTCGCGTCGGGGCTGAGGTGGAAGGAGACGTCGTGGCCGGTCTTCTCGAGACCGTCGCGGAGGCGCCCGGCATCGAGGTCGGGATCGATCTGGATGTCCTTGCCGCCCTGGCAGATCAGGATCGGCAGCCTCGCGTCGAGCGCCTCGGCGGCGTGGGCGTTGTCGAAGGTCAGGTACGGGCGCATGAACGCGGCCGAGCTCGGCGCGATCAGCGCGGCGGTCATCTGCTGCAGCTCGGGGATGTCGTCGCTCGCCTTGGTCGCGTCGGCCGGCTTGCCGGCGAGGAAGTCGTCGACGACGGCGCGCATCTGCGCGAGCCGGCGCGTGATGTCGTCCTCGGGGAAGTGCGCGTTGTCGCGCAGGTTGCCGCCGACCTGGGTCAGCATCGTGTCGAGCATCGACCGGCTCGCCGACGCGAGGTAGATCAGCCCCGCGACCTGGCCCGGCTCGGCCAGCGCGACGCGGGTCGCGTGGATGCCGCCCTCGCTGTTACCGGCGACGAACACGCGCTTGGGATCGACGTCGGCGCGGGCGCGCAGCGCGGTCAGCGCGGCGATCGCCTCGTCGCGGAACAGGTCGAGGCTGATCTGCTCGGGCGGCGGGCCCGGGTTGACGCCTGCGCCCGCCTTGTCGAACCGCAGCGTCACCGCGCCGTGCTTCGCCAGCGCCTCGGCGAGCTGCCGCGCGCTGCCGTTCTTGCCGGGCAGGAGCTTGCTGTTCCAGTCGCGGTCGGTCGGGCCGCTGCCCGCGAGCAGCAGCACGGCCGGGCGCGGTACCGCCGCGTCGGCAGGCCGCGTGATCGTGCCGTGCAGCGTCAGCGCGCCGAACGAGAACTCGATCTCCTCGGAGACGATCTCGAGATTGGCCATGGGATCGATCTTCGTCGACTTCGCCGGCGTCGCGTCGGGCGCCACCGCCGCCGGCGCCGCGTCGATCGCCTTGTTCTTCGTGTCGCAGGCGGTCAGCGCGAGGACGGCGCACACCAGCGCGCGCATCAACCGATCCGCTCCAGGAAGCTGGCCTTGAGCAGCTTCTCGCCGTGCCCGGGGAAGAACGCGTAGGCGCTGTCGCCGACGACGCGGACGATCTCGCCGTCGCCCCAGGTCGCGTGGCGCACGAGGTCGCCCTTGTCGAGGCCGGTGCCGCTGGTGGCGCGCCGGGAGCGCTCGACCTTGAGCGCGCGAGCGCGGCCGGCGCGGGCGCGCTGGCGCGCGATCGATTCGTCGAGCGCGCGCGTGACGCCGGGGCGGGCCTCGACGCTCGCCGCGCGCCGCGCCGCGAGCGCCGCCGACGCCTCGCGCTGCACCGCGAGCGGGGCCGCGTCGATCGTCGCCTGCGCGGCCTTCTCGGCGCGCACGCAGTTGTCGCAGACGCCGCACGACGCGGCGTCGGTGTATCCGAAGTACGTCACCAGCAGGCGCGTGCGACACAGGCTCGACTGCGCGTACCGCAGCATCGACGCCAGCCGCGCGCGATCCTGGGCGCGCTTCTGCTCGTAGCGCACGGTCGCGCGCGCGAGCTCCTCGAGGCTCGGCGGCTCCGCGGTCAGCGGACTGAACCGCGCGCCGGGCGTCTCGGCCGCGAACCCCACCTCCTTGAGGAAGGCGAGCACGACGCGTGCCTTCTTCGCCGGCGCCTCGGCGAGCTCGGCGATGTCCTTGACCGCGTGCGGCCCGGCTCCCGCGTTCTCGAGCGTGATCAGCGCGTCCGCCACGGCCCGCGTCTGCTCGGGCGTCGGGTATCTCCCGCCGAGGAAGAAGCTCTGGATCCGCTTGTCCTCGGGCTGGTAGAGCAGCACGCAGTTCGCCGGCGTGCCGTCGCGGCCCGCGCGCCCGGCCTCCTGGTAGTAGCTCTCGAGCGAGCCCGGAAAGTTGTAGTGGACGACGAACCGGATGTCCTGCTTGTCGACGCCGAGGCCGAACGCGTTGGTCGCGACCATGATGCGCGGCTCGGAGAACTCCATGAACGCGGTCTGCGCGCGCTCGCGATCCTTCGCGCGCATCCGGCCGTGGTAGCGGCCGCACTCGATCCCGCTCGCGTGCAGGAAGTCGGCGAGCGCGTCCACCGTCCGCACGGTGGCGGCGTAGATGATGCCGGAGCCGCGCTGGCGATCGAGCAAGCGCAGCAGCAGCGCCTGCTTCTTGCGCTCGGTCTGCGCCTGGAACACGTGGTAGCGGAGGTTCGGGCGGTCGAGCCCGATGTCGATCACCGACGCCTCGGGGATCGACAGCTGCGCGAGGATGTCGTCCCGGACCCGCGGCGGCGCGGTCGCGGTCAGC